>Ga0070708_100000526_pt1 | contig 28851 bp, 23 predicted proteins | sample KBSK5503metaG_FD_65469 | JGI IMG/M metagenome (GOLD analysis project Ga0070708, IMG submission 65469) | Corn, switchgrass and miscanthus rhizosphere microbial communities from Kellogg Biological Station, Michigan, USA - KBS K5-50-3 metaG | ecosystem: Host-associated > Plants > Roots >... | reverse complement strand
GCATCGGCCATCTGCTCCTTGCTCTCCCCCACCGAAAGGCCGCCAATTGCAATCCCGTCGAACGGAAGAGAAGCGATCATCGCGGCCGACTCGCGGCGCAGCTCCGCGTCGACGCCGCCCTGCACGATCCCGAATAGGGCCTGGTCCTGCCGGCTGCGGGCCAGCAGGCAGCGCGCCGCCCAGCGATGAGTGCGCGCCATCGCGTCGGCGACGCTGGCTCGCGGCAACATCGGGTCGACCGGTTCATCGAAGGCCATGGCGATGTCGGAGCCCAGGAGCTCCTGGACCTCGATCGCGCGTTCGGGGGTCAGCCTCTGCGGCGAACCGTCGAGGTGGCTGGTGAAGGCCATTCCGTCCTCGTCGACGCTGCCGAGGTGGCCCAGGCTGAAGACCTGGAACCCGCCCGAATCGGTCAGGATTGGTCCATCCCAGCCCATGAACCGATGGAGCCCGCCGAGGCGTGCGATGCGCTCCGCGCCTGGGCGCTGGCTCAGGTGGTAAGCGTTGGCCAAGATGACCTGGGCGCCAGCCTGCCGCAGGTCCGACCGGGTCAGGCTCTTCACGGTCGCCTGGGTCCCCACCGGCATGAACTGTGGCGTCTCGACCGTCCCGTGCGGCGTGACGAGGAGACCCAGTCGAGCGCGGCCGATCTCGGTGGGCCGGAAGCGAAAGGCGATCGGAGCCGACACGCCATGCAGGATACGGGCGGAGCCGCCATCGGTTTGCCATCGCGGCACTCGCCACCGCCGATCCGATCGGCTACCGTGTGCGGCCGGAGGTTCACGAGCGTGCGGCTTGCCGAGTGGCCCCGGATGCCTTTCCTGCGCGACGAGCTGTGCACCTGGGTTCAGGAGCACCTGGCGACGCTGGGCCTCGACGAAATAGCGATCTATGCCGTCGAGGAGGGCGTTGCCGGCGACGGACGTCGGGTGCTGGTCGCTACCGAGATTGGCCTCCTCGATTACCGGTACGGCCCGCAGGAGTCGACCGCGCGCTTCTCCATGGCCGGGCGCCTCTATCCGTGGCAGGCGGTGCTCGGTGTGGACCTGCGGGTCGAGACCTCGCGCCTGTGGGCCCTCGAGCATCGCACGAGCTGGTCGCTGGCCATCGCGCGTCCACGATTCAGCACCATGACCGACGATCCCGATCTCGGCCGCGCCCTCGGGGATTTCGCCAAGGCGGCGGCCATCATGGCCGGGACCTCCGGACCGCCCCCCGACGAGGTGCGGGGGGTCGACGAACCGCCGCCCCTCCGCAGCACATCCGCCGAGGAGAGCGTACCGAACAACGCGGCCAGGGAGGCGAGCGAGGAACCGCCCGCGCTAAGACCCATGCAGCGGCCTGTGGGACCGGGACCTACAGGATCAGCATCGCATCCCCGAAGCTGAAGAACCGGTAACCACTGGCCAGCGCCTTGTGGTAGGCCGCCAAGAGCGTGCCACGGGCCGCCAGCGGGGACGCTCGTGGCATGCCATCGCCAACGAAGGCGGTCACCAGCACGAGCAGCGAGCTGCGTGGGAGGTGGAAGTTCGTGACGAGTGCGTCCACGGCCGCGAAGCGATGCGGTGGCGTGATGTACAGGTCGGTCCAGCCGGATTCGGCTCGTGACCGAGCCGCCGTCTCGAGAACCCGCACCGTGGTCGTGCCCACTGCCACCACCCTGCCGCCGGACGCTCGCGTCTCGGCTATCAACGCCTTCGCCTCCGACGTGACGCGATACCACTCGCGATGGATCCGGTGTTCGTCGATGTGCTCGCCTTCGAGCGGCCGGAACGTGTCGAGCCCGACGTGCAGCGTGACGGCGGTTCGGCGGACCTGGCGCGCCTCGAGGTCGGCGAGGAGCCCCCGCGTGAAATGGAGCCCCGCGGTCGGCGCCGCGGCCGATCCCGATCGGCGGGCGTACACCGTCTGGTAGCGATCGGCCGGCGTCGACCGCTCGCGAATGTACGGGGGAATCGGCATTTCACCAACATCGGCCATGACGGCCAGCGCGTTGCGTGGAAAGGTGACCGCCCGCGTCCCACCCGGGAGGCGCTCGCAGATCGTCAAGGCCTCCCCGTTGCGCAGCGTCACAGCCTCGCCGCTGCGCAGCCGGCGCGACGGACGGACCAGCGCCTGCCAGCGCTCACCGTCAAGTTCGCGCAGCGCCAGCACCTCTGCGGTCCCGCCTCCTGATCGGGTGCCCCGCAGGCGGGCAGGGATCACGCGGCTGTCGTTGACGACCAGCAGGTCGCCGGGCCGCAGCCACTCCCCCACCTCGCGGAAGACTGCGTGGCTCAGGGCTGGTCGCCGGGGGCGCGAGGCGCCGCGGTCGAGGACGAGGAGCCGGGAGGCATCGCGCTGCTCGGCCGGCGTCTGGGCGATCGCCCCCGCGGGCAGCTCGTAATCGAAGTCGGAGACTCGCAGGCGGCGGTTCATTCTGCCGGAAAGGCTAGCGCCCGGCCGACAGACCGGCCGAGCGCCATCGGTCCGCGAACGAACGCTATTTGATGAGCGCGTTGATCCAATCTTGCGCGAAGAAGATGGCGAAACCGATCGAGACGACCCACATCAGCCAGTGAATCTGCCCCATCTTGCCGCGCACCACCTTGATCAGCACCCAGCTGATGAAGCCAGCGCCAATACCGACCGTGATTTCGAACGTCAGCGGCATGAGGATCATCGTCAGGAGTGCCGGTAGGCCCTCCTCCACGTCCCCGACGGGAATGTCCTTGACCAGGGTGAACATGAGGTAGCCGACCAGGACCAGCGCCGGCGCGGTCGCTGCCGCCGGAACGATGAGAGCGATCGGTGAGAGCAGGATGGCGAGCAGGAAGAGCACGCCGGTCACCACCGAGGCAAATCCCGTCCTGCCGCCGTCGGCAACGCCTGCGGCGCTCTCGATGAAGGTGGTGTTCGAGCTGGCGCCGGCCAGACCACCGGCAACCGCGGCTAGGCTGTCCACCAGCAGGACACGACCGACTCCCGGAACGCTGCCGTCCTCTTCTGTGAGGCCGGCCTCAGCCGCTACGCCCGTAACGGTCCCCATGGTGTCGAAGAAGTCGCTGAGCATGATCGCAAAGATGGTCAGCAGCGCTGCAACGATGGGCAGCTGACCAAAGACCTGCCCGACGTCGAACTGGCCCAGTGTGTCGAACTTCGGTGTTGCGATCAGGTCAGATACGGGAGGGATCTTGGCAACCCCGACCACCAGCGCAAGGACGGTCGTGAGCAGGATGCTGATCACGAGCGCCGCCTTGATCCGCATGACCCACAGCACGATCGTGATGAGCAGCCCCGCCAGGAAGACCCACTGAGCCGTGGTCGTCGGGAACGAGATGGTGACGAGCGTCGCGGGGACGTTTGACTTGATCAAGCCCCCATTCGCGAAGCCGATGAAGAGGATGAAGAGCCCGATTCCCACCCCGATGGCACGCTTGAGCGCCAGCGGAACGGCGCTCATGATCGCTTCCCGCAGGCCAACGACCACGAGCAGCGTGATGAGAACGCCCTCGAGGACGATGACGCCCATCGCGCCCTGCGCGCTCAGCCCCTTGGCCGTCAGGGAGTACGCCACGATGCCATTGATACCCAGGCCGGCCGCGAGGGCGAACGGGTAGTTGCCGATCACTCCCATCGCGATCGTCATCACTCCCGCCACCAGGGCCGTCGCCGCGGCGATCGTTGCAAGGGTGAAATGCGGATCCGCGTGCTTGGTTGCTGCGAACCCGCCGGTCAGAATCGATCCGTTGACGAAGAGGATGTAGGCCATGACCACGAAGGTGGTCAGGCCGGCGCGCGCCTCGGTGGCGAGACTTGTCCCCCGCTCGCGGAACTTGAAGTACGAAGCGATGGCGTCCACCAGTCAGGAACCCTCCGCTACCCTCGTGCGGCCGCTCGCTGTGCCGCGTACCGACCCGCGGCGCGACCAGCGCGGATCGTAGCGCGCGAGGACGGGCGAGCAGCGCCGATTTTCGCGCGAGATGGGACGTGTTAGGTGCCGTGTCCAGAAGGCGGTGGCGCAGGCGCTACTTCCTGCTCAACAGGTTCCAGAGCAGGGTCAGGACGAGCGACGCGAGGAGCATGGTGGTGATCGGGAAGTAGAAGCCGCCGCTCCTGCCCGTGATCGCGATGTCGCCCGGAAGCCGGCCGATCGGTACCTTCACCCCGAGAGCTGCAAGGCCGCCCACCACGACCAGGATGAGGCCCACGACGAGCACGAGGCGGCCGATCTCCGGCGGCATCGGTCTAGACGTCGTCGAAGAGGCCGCGCTGCGCGACGCCCGCCGGGGCGGCCGTGGCTTCCGGCGGCGTCAGCCCCAGGTGCTCCCAGGCGCCGGCGGTCAGCTGTCGGCCGCGCGAGGTCCGCGCCAGCAGCCCCGTCTGCATCAGGTACGGCTCGATGACGTCTTCGAGCGTCTCCACCGGCTCGCTGATGGTGGCGGCCATGGTCTGCAGGCCAACCGGACCGCCGCCATGGTGCTCGGCGATCGCGCGCAGCAGCTGGCGGTCCATGGCGTCGAGGCCGCGATTGTCGATGTCGAGGAGGTCGAGCGCCGCGTTCGCGAGCTCCGCGCTAACTGCCCCGTCCCCACTCCCCCGCACCTGGGCGAAGTCTCGAACCCGCTTAAGGAGCCTGTTGGCGATGCGTGGCGTGCCGCGGCTGCGCCGAGCGACGATGGACGCCGCTTCCGGAGCGAGGTCGATCTCCAGGATGCCGGCGCTGCGGCGAAGGATCTGCTCGAGCTCCGGCTGGCTGTAGTAGTCGAGTCGATAGGTGGCGCCGAACCGATCCCGCAGGGGGCCCGTGATCGACCCGATGCGGGTCGTCGCCCCGATCACGGTGATCGGTTCGATCTGCAACCGGACTGTTCGAGCGCCGGGACCCTTGCCAAGGACCACGTCCAGGGCGAAGTCCTCCATGGCGGGATAGAGGATCTCCTCGACGACATGGCTCAGGCGATGCACCTCATCGACGAAGAGCACGTCGCCGCGACTGAGGCTGGTGAGCACCGCGGCCAGGTCCCCGGCCCGCTCGATGGCCGGTCCCGACGTCGTCCGGATCTGCGCTCCGAGCTCCCCGGCAACGATGTTGGCGAGGGTCGTCTTGCCCAGTCCCGGGGGTCCATAGAGAAGGATGTGATCGACCGGCTCCGAGCGCTGGCGCGCCGCGTCGATCAGGATCGCCAGGTTCTCCTTGATCCGATCCTGTCCCGCGAACTCGTCGAGGCGGCGAGGCCGAACCGTCGACTCGAGCGCGAGCTCCTCCGGAGCGGGCTCTGCCGTGCTGACTCGCTCGATGGTCACGGGATAGGTGCCCCAGCGCGCCGCGAATCGAACATGTGACCGATTCTACCCGCCCTCCGTCCCGGAGCTGGCGGGATTGAACCGCGCGTCGGGCGGCGGTGTAGAGGAAGATACCCGCGACTGGCCCGCATGCCCCTCACACGCGAAGGAGTCTCCTCCGTCGTGTCACTTCTGTTTCCACGCCCCCCGACTCCGGGCGTCCCGCGCCTCGCGCGGGCATGAGTCTGCTTCAAGACGCCTGGCACGTCGTCGTCCGGCGGACGCACGCCGACTGGCTCGTCCTGGCCGCCGCCGCCCTGGTCGTCTTCCTGGCGGTCACCTTGTTGGCGGCGGGTGTGATCTACGGTGATGCGGTAGCGCTCAGCGGGCTGCATCGCGCGCTGCGCGACGCACCCGTGGGCCAGGCGAACCTGCAGGTCAGCGTGGCGGCGATCGACCACCCGACCGAGCGGACGAGCGCCGTCCGCCACACGATCGACGACCTGTTCGGGCCGCTGGCGCCGGCCGTGATCGCCTCCGGCCGCTCTGGTTCATTCGCGCTTCCGGGACAGGACCCCGCGTCAGTCAGCGAGCTGGTGGTGCTCGACTTCGCGGATGGGATCGCCGACCACGCGACGTTGGCACAGGGCCGGTGGCCGACTCCGGGCACGGGTAGCACGGTCGAGGCGGCAATCTCCGAGGCAGTGGCCCACGGCCTGGCCATCAAGCTCGGCGACTCGCTCGTCATGCCCAGCCGCCTCCAGGAAGGGGCGTCGATCACGGTCGGGATCGTCGGAATCTACCGGATCACGAGCCCGTCGGATCCGTACTGGTGGGACGACCAGCTTGATATCGAGGGCGTGATTCCCGGGGAACCCTACTCCCTGCACGGGCCATTCATCGTGAGCCGCGAAACGTTCCTCTCGGGCCTTCCGCCGGACGGTGCACACCTGACCTGGCGAGCCTATCCGGACTACCGCCGCCTGAGCCTCGCCGACGTCGATGCGCTCCAGACTCGCGTGGCGGACGCGCGCTCTGCCTTTGTCTCGGCGCTCGATGACCCCAGCGTCGAGGTCAAGAGTGGGCTCCCTGACCTGCTCAACGCGCTCCAGCGGGCCCTGCTGGCGACGCGCACGAGCGTCCTGCTGGTGACCGTCCAGCTCGCCGTCCTAGCCGGATACGCGCTGGCCATGACCGCGGGTCTGCTGGTGGAGCAGCGACGCTCCGAGACGGCGATGCTTCGCTCGCGCGGCGCTGATACCCAGCAGGTCGGCGCCCTCGCGTTGATGGAGGGAGCGCTGGTGGCGGTCCCGGTGGCGCTGCTGGCTCCGTACGCAGCGAGCCTTGCGCTGACGCTTCTGAACACGGCGGGTCCACTCGCCTCGATCGGGTTGCAGATCGACCCGCAGGTAACGCCCCTCTCGCGAATCGTTGCCCTCCTCGCAGCGGCAGCCTGCATCGCAGGTCTCACGATCCCGGCGCTGCGCGCCGGCCGCGTCTTCATGGAGCAACGTCGCGGCCGCGGCCGACAGGTGCGGCTGGGGGCGACGCAACGCGCCGGCCTCGACATCGCCCTGCTGCTGGTCGCCGCCATCGGTCTGTGGCAGCTTCAGCGCTACGGGGCTCCCCTGACTCGGTCGGTCCAGGGCCAGCTGGGGATCGATCCGCTCCTCGTAGCGGCGCCCGCGCTCGGTCTGCTCGCCGGCGGCGTGCTTGCCCTGCGGATCGTGCCGCTCGTGTCGCGGGGGATCGAGGGATTCGTGACTCGGACGCGCGGCGCCGTTGCTCCCCTCGGAGCCTGGCAGCTGGCGCGCCGGCCCGGTCGTTACGCGCGCGCGGGGCTGCTCCTGATCCTGGCACTGGCGCTGGGAATCTTCTCCGCGGCGTACGCAAGCACCTGGACCGATGCGCAAGCGGACCAGGCTGACTTCCAGGTCGGCGCGGACGTGCGGATCAGCGACGCTGGACGCGCTGGCGACGTCCCTCCGGTCGATGCCGCCGGCGCATACCGGGGGCTGGCCGGCGTCGAGCACGCCATGGCCGTGTCGCGCGGTACTGCAGGTCTGCCGCGATCCCTTGCGGCGCGTCTGGTGGCGATCGACGCGGCGACGGCGCCCGACGTCGTCCGCCTGCGACCCGACCTGGCCAAAACGACTCTGACCGGCGTTGCCGCCTCTCTCGCCGGCTCGCGATCGGACGTCACGCTGCCGGCGCTGCCTGCCGACGCGCGCCAGCTGGCGCTCTCCATCTCGCTGACGCTGAACCCTGACCCGGACGGCCAGGTCCGCGCCGCCCCGTTTGGCGTGTCGCTGGTGCTTCGTGACGCGACCGGCCTCATTCATCGGCTCGAGGCTGGCCGGCTGACGGCCCTCGCCGACCAGACCGCGAGGCTCACGGTGGACCTCACCGACCCGGCCGCCGGTGCCGCAGCGGTCCCCCGCGGACCGCTGAAGCTGGTTGCGATGGAGCTCTGGACGCAGATCCCGGTGAACGGCCTCCAGGTTACCGGCCAGGCGAAGATCCTTTCCCTGGAGGTTGCGACAGGGGAAGCGGATTGGCGGCCGCTCGAGTTGGATCCCGGCGCTGCAGGGTGGCAGGTGACCCACTACGTGCGCATCGGCGTCGATGATTCGGGCTTGATCGCTCCCCTGCCGGGCCGGCCGGGCATCGCCGCGTTCTCCTTTGCCACCGGGGTGACCTTCGGCGGCGTGACCTCGCAGATCACGTTTGCAGTCCAGCCGAGCGGGCTGCGGGCCGCCGAGGCTCCAAAGGCGCTGCCGATCGTCGTGGACGACGCCTTCCTGCGTGCGACGGCGGCGCGCCTCGGGGACGAGGTCCCGGTCGACCTCGGTGGCGGCGTCAGTAACGCGTCGGTCGCGGGCTCGGTGACCGCCTTCCCAACCTCACAGCTCGGGGAACCAACGGTGATCGTCGACCTGCCGACCCTCCAGCTCGCGCAATACCGGACTTCGGGTCAGGTCGAGGAGCCGGATGAATGGTGGCTGGCGGTGCAGTCCCCAAAGGTGGACGGTGTGCTCGCCGCGCTCCGCCGCGGTCCGTTCCTGCGATCGACCGTCGAGGCGAGCACAACCCGCGCCGAAGAGCTGCGCAGTGACCCGGTCGCGGTCGGCATCATCGGTGCGCTGACGATCGGCGTCTTGGCTGCCGCCGTCTTCGCCGCCGTCGGCTTCGCCTCCAGTTCGGCCATCTCCGCACGGGAGCGGCTCTCCGAGTTCGCCCTTCTGCGCGCGGTGGGCCTCTCTCAGCGCCAGCTTTCGGGCTGGCTTGCTCTGGAGAACGCACTGCTGGTGATGATGAGCGCCGTCGCGGGGACCGCCATCGGCCTCGCCATCTCGTGGGCGGTCCTTCCATCGGCCCTGCTCGCCGAAGATGGACGCCAGCCCGTCCCGCCGCCCACCGTCCTGGTGCCGCTGCAGGTGATCGGGCTGTTCGAGGCCGCGCTGGTCGCGGTGCTGCTCGTCCTCGTCCTGCTGCTGACGATCTTCCTGCGCCGGCTCGGGTTGGGCGCCGTGCTGCGCGTTGGCGAGGAATAGGCCGATGCGATCCCTGTGGACCACACTTGCCACGCCGATCCTGCAGCTGCGCAGGCTCCGCGTCGAGGTGCTCGCGGTAGCGCTGCTCATCGCGCTGCTGACGATCACTGGCTTCGTCTTCGCCGCTGGGCCTCGACTCGCCGACCGAGCCTGGGAGAACGGTCTGCAATACGAGCTGCGGACGGCCACTCCGGCGCAGCGCGGACTCGAGACGGTCGAGACAACCCAGCTCCAGCTGACCGGCGACGCCGATTCAGCGCTCCTCGCCGAGGCGGCTGATTTCCAGCGAACCGCGCTACCCGCCTCCGTCCGTGCGCTGGTCAATGGGCGGTCGGTGGTGGTTACCTCGCTCAATTTCACGGTCACGTCACCTCCAGTCGGCGACCAGCCGGTGACGCCGCGCGCGCAGTCCGTGCGCCTCCGCGCCCACACGAACGCTGCCGACCACCTCCAGGTCGTTGCGGGCAGGCTCCCCCAGCCGGCAAGCGGCACGCCCGGCAGCATCATCGAGCTCGCCCTGTCGCCGGAGGCGGCTGGCGCCATGCGCCTCACCGTCGGCGATCGGATCGGGCTGCTGGCTGACAACCGCGACGGGATCCTATTCGGCCTGAATCCGACGAGCACCCTCCAGCTCGAGGCGGAGGTGGTGGGCCTCGTGAGGGCGCGCGACCGCACCGACCCGTATTGGTTCGGCGACCTGGGGATCGACGATCCCGAGGTCGATCCGCTGAGCCAGCACGTCAGCGGCATCGCGTTGATCTCCAGCGACACGCTCCTCAGCCTGGGCCAGGGCAACAACCCGTTTGGCTATCAGGTCCGCCTGCGCTACCAGGTCAACCCGGGTGCGGCGCGCCTTAGTCAGCTGGGCGCCTTGCGTGACGACCTCCGGCGGCTCGAGGTCCGCTTTCGCGGCGGAGTCCAGCAGCTTGCCCTTCGGACGGGGTTGCCTGCCATCCTCGACGGATTCACTGCCCGCCGCGCCCCGGCAGAAGCGGTCCTCAGCGTGGCTGCCATCGGCGTCCTGGGAGTAGCGCTCCTGGCGGTGGCGGTCGTAGCCCGCCTCCTGGCCGCTCGTCGCCGAGAGGGGATCCTGCTGTGGCGCACCCGCGGCGCATCGGCGCGCCAGATCATCGGCGCCCAGCTGCTGGAGGCGGCAGCGATCGCCCTGCCGGCGGCGGCGCTGGGCAACGTGGCTGCGGCGCTCGCCTGGCCCGGGATCGGCGACGACGCCGGTCGGCTCGTGGCACTCGCCGTTGGCGTGGCTGCCCTGGGCACTCTCGCAGTGATCGGCGCCACCCTTGCGTTCGGCCCACTCCAGTCGACCCGGGAGACGGCCCCCGAGCTGGTCCCTTCGCGCCGGCGGCTGGTCGCGGAGGCAACCCTCATCGCGCTTGCCCTGGGCGGGCTCTACCTGCTCCGCCTGCGTGGGATTGGCACCGGCTCCGGCGGAAGCGATGCCTCAGGGAACAGCGGGGGCGTTGCCGGAGCGGATCCCTTTCTCGCCGCGGTGCCCGTGCTGCTGGGCGTCGCGCTGGGGCTCGTCGTCGTTCGCATCTTCCCCTTCCCGGTGCAGCTGCTCGGCTGGCTGGCGGCGGGCCGTCGCGACCTCGTCCTGGCCCTCGGCCTGCGCCAGGTCGGACGGGCGCCGAGCGCGCACACCCTGACCCTGCTGGTCGTCCTCCTGGCGATGGCGGTGGCCACCTTCTCGTCGGTGATAACAACAACCATCGAGCGCGGCCAGCAGGCTGCGGCCTGGCTCAGCATCGGTGCCGACTTCCAGGTGGAGGGCGTCGCCGGGACGACGCTCCCCGACAACGTCAGCCTCGATGGATTGCCCGGCGTCACGAGCAGCGCGCGCGCCCTCGTGGCGCCCCAGGTGCCGATCTCACGCGCGGAATTCGGCTCGATCGCGACGCTCCTCGCCCTTCAGACTGACGAGTACGCCGTGGTGACGGCCGATACCCCGGCTGACGCGGGCCTTCCGCCCAGGCTGCTCGACTCGCCACCGTCAAGCGGTGCGGGGACCGGCCGAGCGCCGATTCCCGCCATCGTCACACCCACAAAACCTGGAGGCGGGACCTTCGCCGTGGGAGACACCCTCTCATTGCAGATCGACGAGAACAGTGTCCAGCTGCTCGTCACCGACGTCCGGGACCAGTTCCCGGGCCTCGCCGACGCAGGGAACTTCCTCATTCTGCCGCTCCCCTGGCTGCGCGCAGCGCTTCCCGGGGCGACGCTGCCCGTGACACGGGCCTACTTGCGTGCATCCGATGTCGACCAGACGACGTTGCGTACCGCGATCCAGCAGCGCTGGCCGCCGGCCATCGTATTTTCGCGCCAGGTCGCCTACGACGCCCTGCACTCGTCGCCGGTCGTGGAGGCCGTGGCGATCGGATTTCTGCTTGGTCTGGTCGTCGCCGCCGCGTACGCCGCGATGGCGGTCGTTATTGCCCTGGCACTGACGGTCGCCCGGCGAAGCCGCGACCTCGCGTACCTGCGCACCATAGGGCTTTCTCGAGGACAGACCCTGGCTGCGCTGCTCGTCGAGCACGCACCGCCGCTCGTGATGGCGGTGATCGCCGGCGGCCTGTTGGGCCTGGGTGTCGCCATCCTCGTCGCACCGAGCCTGTCGCTGGATGCATTCACCGGTCCTGGGGTCGTGGTGCCGCTGCAGGTCGACCTGCTGGCAATCGCCGGGCTGGCGGCAGGCGTGGCGTTGACTCTCGGCATCGGGGTCCTGGCCGCCAGCGCGAGCGCTCGGCGGATGAGTCCGGCCCGCACCCTGCGAACGGGAGAGGCATGAATGCACGAGCATGAGGAGCGACATGGCCGAACGACCGATTGAGCCCGGATTCGCGCGCAATCTCGCCTCCGACGAAGAGATCGTCGAACTCGAGCCGAGCTACCGCCAGCTGCAACAGCACGCCGTGGCGGCCGAGCGACGCCCGTCCTTCGGGGCGGGATCCCAGATCGTGTGCGACAACCTGGTCAAGATCTACAAGGTCGCCGATCTCGAGGTGGTCGCGCTGCAGGGCCTCGACCTTCTCGTGGAGCCGGGTGAGTTCATGGCCCTCGTCGGTGCTTCGGGCAGCGGGAAGTCGACGCTTCTCCACATCCTCGGAGGGCTCGACACACCCTCGGCTGGACGTGCAGTGGTGGGCGGCCACGATCTCGGCACCATGACCGAACGTGAGCGAGTTCACTATCGGCGTCACGTGGTCGGCTTCATCCGTCAGCAGACGGCGCTCAACCTGCTTCCCTATCTCACTGCCGCCGAGAATGTCGAGCTGCCGATGATCCTGGCCGGCATGGCGCCGGCCAGGCGAAGGCAGCGCACCGGAGAGCTCCTGGAGATGGTCCGCCTGGGCGAGCGTGCCCGGCATCGGCCGGACGCGCTGTCGGGTGGCGAGCAGCAGCGCGTCTCGATCGCCGTTGCACTGGCGAACGCACCTCAGGTGATCCTCGCGGACGAGCCGACTGGCGAGCTCGACACCGCCACCAGCCACGAGGTCTTCGACGTCTTCCGCCAGGTGGTCGACACGCTGGGCGTGACGATCGTGGTCGTCACGCACGACACCCTGGTCTCGGGGCAGGTGCGGCGCACCGTCGGGATCCGCGACGGGCGCACGAGCAGCGAGACGCTGCGCCGTACCGAGGCCGCTGATGATGGCGCGCATCGGATCATCAGCGAGGAGTTCGCCGTGCTCGATCGCGCCGGCCGTCTCCAGCTCCCGCGCGACCAGGTTGACGCGCTGCACCTAGAGCGCCGCGTCCGGCTCCGGCTGGAGCCCGATCACATCGGCGTCTGGCCGGATCGCCGTTCGCAGCCAGATCATCCGCCCACCGAAGAGTCCGGGCGGCATGCAGAAGACGAGCATCGGCGATGACCGCCGCACGCCGTGTTGCGCGGCCCGGCGAGGCCAGCCTCGTGGAGGTCCGCTCCGTCAGCCGTGAATATCGGACCGGGCCATCGGTCGTGCACGCGCTTCGCGGGGTGACCGTGGACGTTCCGCACGGCCAGCTCGTCGTGGTGCAGGGCCGCTCGGGCTCGGGCAAGACGACCCTCCTCAATCTCATCGGCGGACTCGACGAGCCGACCGATGGCCAGGTTCTGATCGACGGACGTGACCTGACCGATATGCGAGAGCGCGAGCGCACCGAGCTTCGGCGGCGGCGCATCGGCTTCATCTTCCAGTCATTTGGGCTCGTCCCGATCCTGACCGCCGCCGAGAACGTCGAGATCCCGATGCGCCTGGTGCGCCTGCCCGTCGAGGAACGCGAGGCGCGGGTGGCGATGCTCCTGCAGCTGGTCGGGCTTGGGGAACGAGCGCAGCACCGTCCCCACGAGCTGTCAGGGGGCGAACAGCAGCGGGTCGCCATTGCCCGTGCACTGGCCAACGCCCCCGAGCTGTTGATCGCCGACGAGCCGACGGGACAGCTCGACTCGCAGACCGGTCGCACGATCATGACTCTGCTGCGTTCGATCGTGCGCACGGAGGGCGTGACTGCCATCGTCGCGACCCACGATCCACTCCTCGTCGACCTTGCAGACCGCATCATCCAGCTCTCCGACGGCCAATTGTTGACCGACTCATCCGTGCGTCGACCGCCGCCCGACGGCGGGCAAGAGCGAGTCGTTCCATCCGCGCCCCAGGGTGGTGAGCAGCCGCAACTGGTGCCGCGTCATGACCCCCCGCCACCGCCGCGCGATGATGGACCGCAGCCACCGCGGTCCCCCATGGATGACGATGACTCCCCGGCTCGGTCTCCCTACGCTCCGCCGCGCTGAGGAATGCCGCCCGGAGGGAGCTCCAGGCGCATGCGCGGCAGGCTCCGGCCGGGTTCAGCGGCGGACGGCGTCTCGCCGATGACGACCCCGCCCATTGCCTGGTAGAAGCCGAGGGCGTACGGCTCCGCATCCCACTCCATCGCCTCCGCCCCTCCGTCGCGGGCAATCCGCGCCGCGTGCTCGAAGAGCCTGCGCCCGAAGCCGACCCCGATCTGTGCGGGTTCGAGCCAGAGGTCCTCTAGCTCGGCTCGGTCGCCGTCCCTCCGGACTCGATGCCACCCAACGACCGTCCCAGCGAGCTCGAGGACCCACACCTCGTGACGGGCCACGTCGCCTGCATCGAGCTGGAGGAGCGGGCGGACGGCCTCGAGAAACGGGGCCGGATACGGCCAGTGGGCCTTGGAACGATGGGCCAGCTCGCGGAGCTGTGGAGCCTCGACCGGGCGAGCGCGACGGACGACGGCGGTCAGTCGGTCGCCTCGATACGCCGCACACGCTCGGCGAGGGCCTGGAGGACCGCGGTCTTGACAGTCGGGAAGTCGTCCATCAGCTGATGAAACTCGCGATGCCCGATCACCAACAGTCGCGCACTGCCGACCGCAGTGGTCGTTGCGGTCCTGGGCCGGCCATCGATCAGGGCGATCTCACCAAGGAAGTCGCCTCGCCCCAGCGACGCGACCCTCCCGCCGGCGACGGTAACGTCGACCTGGCCCTCCTGAACGATGAAGAATTCGTGGCCGGTCTCGCCCTCGCGGGTCAACACCTTGCCGTCAGGGACGTCGATCTCATCGGCGAGCCTGCCGAGCTCATCGAGCTCCCGGCCGCGAATGCCCGCAAAGAGCGGCACGCGCTTCAGATGGTCCAGCTTACTGTCGCCCACCGCCCTAGCCTCCGACCTTGCCCGCTCAGAATATCGCGCTCGCGGCTGCCGGCATAGGGGTCGGATTCGCGGGGCAGGCCTTTCTGGTTCAGACGCTCAGCAGGCGTGGGAGCTCGATCTTCGGACATCGGTCCATCACGACCAGCAGTCCTGCCCTCCGTGCCCGCTCGGCGGCCTGCTCGTCGATGACCCCGAGCTGCATCCAGACCGCGCGCGCACCGATGGCGATCGCCTCGTCTACGTGGTGCCCGGCGCGATCGGCGCGCCGGAAGATGTCGACCACCTCGATCGGCCGACCGGCGGCCCTCGCCGCGCCGGCGGCCGCCGTCAGGTCGGGGTAAGCCTGACAGCCGTGGACCTCGTGCTCGGCAGGGTTGACGGGAATCACCTCGTAGCCGTGCTCGATCAGAAAGCGCGAGACGTCGTTGCTGGCCCGCGCGGGGTTCGACGAGGCACCCACGACAGCCCAAACGTGCGTCGTGCGCAGGATTTCGCCAATTGCCGCACGGTTCGGATCGGTGCTCACCGGGTCCGCGCCAATTCCTGGAGCGCCGCCTTGATGCGCGCATCGAGGCCGCCGTCGCTACCGGCAACTGTGCCGGCCGCCTTGCGCGCTTCTCCCGCGGTGTAGCCGAGCGACTCGAGGGCAGCGACCACATCCGAGTCTGCGGGCCCTCCCCCACCGGCAGCCAGGCCGGCGGCATGGACCTTCTCCTTGAGCTCGAGCGTGATGCGCTGAGCGGTCTTCCGCCCCACGCCGGTGACCGAGGTGAAGACGTCCAGATCGTCATTCAGGATCGCCAGCTGCAGCTTCGTCACCGGGTGCGCCGATGTGATCGCAAGCGCCAGGCGCGGCCCGACCTGGGTGACGGTGATCAGCTGCTCGAAGAAGCCGAGCTCGTCGAGCGTGGCAAAGCCGAAGAGCGCCTCCTGATCCTCACGCACGAGGTGGTGGGTGAAAACCCGCACGTCGACCCCCGGCCGCATGCGGGCAAGCAGCGACGGCCCAGCAATGACCCGATAGCCGATTCCTCCGACCTCAACCAGGGCGTAGTCGCTGCCCATGTGCGCGACAGGCCCACGGATCGATCCGATCACGGGGCCGCCAGCTCGCGCGGCTCGGCAGCGGCGCGATAGAGGCAACCGATCGCCGCGGCCAGGGCATCGGTCGCGTCATCCGAAGCCCCCGGGAGTGTGACGCCGAGGAGGCGCGCAACCATCTGTGCGACCTGCCGCTTGTCGGCGGCACCGTTGCCGCAGACCGCCTGCTTCACCTCGTTCGGGGTCGGTTCGTCAACCGTGAGGCCGTGATGCGCTGCGACGAGGAGTGCCACGCCACGGGCCTGTCCGACCGCCATGGCCGTTTGCACGTTGCGCTGGAAATAGAGCCGCTCGACGGCTACCCGATTCGGGCGATGGGTGACGACCAGGGTGGCAAGTGCGACCTCGAGCTCCGCGAGGCGCTGGGCATCGGTCTGGGCAGAGCTGGTGCGCACTACGCCGGCGTCGATGAGGCGCAGCCGGTCTCCGTCCAGGGCCACAACCCCGAAGCCGAGTTGCGCGGTTCCCGGATCGATACCCAGCGCGATCACCGTCGCCGCGCCGGCATCAGGCCACCGACGCCTCCAGTTGCTCGAGCAGCGCGTCCGGGATGTCAAAGTTGGCGTAGACGTTCTGCACGTCGTCGAGATCCTCGAGCCGTTCGATGAACTGCAGGACGTTGCGCGCCACCTTCTCCTCGGTGACGTCGACGCGGGTCGTGGGCTCCATGGACAGCTCAGCCGAGGCCGCCGCGTAGCCCGCGGCGGCGAGCGCCTGCCGGACCGTCTCGAGGTCGGCGGGCTCGGTCGTCACGACGATCGCGCCGCCCTCCGGGCTCGAGACCTCGCTCGCACCCGCGTCGATCGCCGCAAGGGTCACCTCGTCGGGGTCGCGCCCGTTGAGCGGCAGCTCGATCAGCCCCTTCGGCTCGAACTGCCACGAGACCGGAGCAAGCGAACCGCCCGCCTTGGTGAAGATGCTGCGGATCTCGCTGGCCGTGCGATTGCGGTTGTCGGTCATGGTGGCCACGATCACCGCCACGTTATTCGGGCCGAAGCCCTCGTACGTGATCTCCTCGTACTGCTCGGCGTCCGCCCCGCTGCCGGTGGCGCGCTCGATGGCACGCTTGATGTTCTCGGCCGGCATCGAATTGGCCCGCGCCTTGTCGACGGCGATCCGCAGCCGGTAATTGCCCTCCGCGTCGCCGCTTCCCTGTCGTGCAGCAGTGATGATCTCGCGGGTCAGCTTCGTGAAGAGCGCGCCACGCTTTGCGTCGTTGGCGCCCTTCTGTCGCTTGATCTGCGACCACTTGCTGTGGCCGGACATCGGTCCTCCTTCACAAGCCTCAGCCGCTGCGACCGATGCGCGCGCTCGGACGGCTCGAATCTCGTTCGGTGGGTGAAGCTGGATTGTACCAATGCGGCGGTCAATCTCGGGTCGCGCCGGCTAGAGATCGAACCGGGCTCCTTCGGCTCCGGGCAGGACCTCGACGGCCGGCGTTCTCTCGGCGAGATCGGCGCGAAGGACGTCGAGTTCCTCGTCGGCGTGGCCGGGGTCGTGGTGAAACGGTGCAAGGCGCTTCACCTCGGCGAGCGTCGCGAGTGCAGCGAGATGCCCGGTCGCGCTATGCCCCCACCCGACGTGCGATGGGTATTCCTCGTCGGTGTACTGGGCATCGTGGATGAGGAGGTCGGCGCGGTGCATCAAGTCGTACCCCGACATCCAGTTCGGCGATGGCGGGAACGTGCTCACGCCAAGAGCGGGTTCATGGTCGGGCAGGTAAGCGACGGACCTGCCGTCTGCGTTCGTGATGCGGTACCCGACCGTCGGACCGGGATGGCACACGAGGTCGGTTCGGACACGGAGATTGCCGATCCGCATGTAGGGCTGAACATCGTGCAGCTCCAGGCGGCACGGCATGTCTCGCATCCTCACCGGAAAGAGGGGTGGTGAAAGGTAGCGGCTGATGCGGGTATGGAGAGACATCGTGATGGATGGCGGACCCCAGACGTGCACGTCGATATCAGAGCGGTAGATCGGCCCAAAGAAGCCAAGTCCCTGCAGGTGATCCATGTGCAGATGGGTGATCAGGATGTCGACGCGAGGCAGGTGTGGCGGCATGGTGAGGCCAAGCGGCCGAATGCCGGTGCCGGCATCGAGGATGAGGTGCTCGCCGTTCTCGCCGACTACGAGCACCGTCGCGGTGTTCCCGCCGTATCGGAGGGTGCGTGGACCCGGTGACGCGAGCGATCCCCGCGACCCCCAGATCTCGATCCTCATGCCGGCTGCTTCTCGGGTACGTCGACCCAGAAGATGGCTGCGGCGCCAAGGGTCTTGCCTCCCTGGCCGATGAGTGGGATCGCGGTAACGTCGACCGCGACCCGCTCGCCGTCCGGCCGCTGGTACACGATCGAGCCGTGGACCGGGCTTCGCTCCTGCAGGGCGCGAGCGAGCGGAACCTCCTCGATGGCGAGCGGCTGGCCGGAGGTCGCGCTGAAGAGTGGAAACGCCTGAACCCACGCAGCAAGGGGAAGCTCCACGACCTCGTCGAATCGGTAGCCCAGCACCGCCTCGGCAGCCTCGTTGTAGAAGAGGAGCTCGCCCGCCGGCCCCACAAGGAACATCGGCGTGGCGAGATAGGAGGCAAGTTGGCGCGTGAGGATCAACTCCAGCGGCAGCTGTGCCATGACGCTGCTTCCTCCGGGCATCGAGGTGGCGGTTGTGTGGTCCGCCGAGTCGGCGGCAGGACTGCGAGCGCGGACTACCGTCGTGGCCGTTTCGAGACGGCTAGTCTGGCATCACCCTCGGCCCCGAATCAATGACTTGGCCTCTGGTTGCGTGGCCCGGACTCCGACGCCCACCTATAATCGGTGCCCACCATCGATAGGAACAGGCGCGCCCGGCGCTTCGATCCTGCTCGCTGTCGCGCACCACTGACCGGCCGAGTCGCACGACCGCGCAGCATCGCTATGAGGGCTCAGGGACGACGATGAAGCCGACCACGCCCGACAAGATCCGAAACGTCGCCCTCATCTCCCACGGCGGCGCCGGCAAGACGAGCCTGGCCGAGGCGATGCTCTTCGACGCCGGCGCGATCGCTCGGCTGGGGAGCGTCGACACCGGGACCGCAACCCTCGATCATGACCCCGAAGAACAGAAGCGGAAGCAGAGCATCAACCTGGCGATCGGGTCACTCGAGCACGAAGGGGTTCGGGTCACGATCGTCGATACCCCCGGCTACGCCGACTTCCAGGCCGATGTCGTCGCCGCGCTTGCGGCGGTGGACGCCGCCGTAGTCGTGGTCGACGCGTCAGCGGGCGTCGAGGTCGGCACGGAGGCGGTCTGGAGCCTCGCCGACGAGCGCTCGCTGCCGCGCTTCATCTTCGTCAACAAGATGGACCGCGAGAACGCGAACTACGACGCCGTCCTCGACCAGCTCAAGGCGCGCTTCGGGCCGAAGATCGCTCCGGTCTACCTTCCGATCGGTGCCGCGGAGAGCTTCCGTGGCTACGTCGACGTGATCGAGCAGCACGCGAGCGTGTACGAGGCCGGAGCACCCAAGGAGGTGCCGATCCCCGACGATCTGCGCGGCGGCGAGGAGTCGCGTCGCGAGGCTCTCGTGGAAGCCGCTGCCGAGGCCTCGGACGAGCTGATGATGAAGTACCTCGATGGCGAGCCGCTGACCGACGAGGAGATCGAGCAGGCGATGCACAAGGGGACTCGCGAGGGGAGCGTCGTCCCGGTCTTCGTTGGGAGCGCCCTGAAGAACATCGGGGTGCGTGAGCTCATCCGCATGATCGCCCGTCATGTCCCCTCCGCCGCCGAGGTGACCCCCCGCACCACCGTCGACGGCAAAGAGATCCCGCCTGACCCAAAGGCACCCTTCGTGGCGCAGGTCTTCAAGGCCAGCGCCGACCCCTTCGTCGGCCGGCTCAGCCTGTTCCGCGTGCTGGCCGGGACACTCCACTCCCAGGGGCATGTGTACAACGCCACAAAGCGCACCGAGGAGCGGGTCGGCAATCTCCTCGCCGTCCTCGGAAAGGACCAGGAGAACCTGGCGCAGGTGGGACCGGGCGACATCGCGGCCGTCGCAAAGCTCACGTCAACGACAACCGGCGACACACTGGTCTCCGACAAGGAACACGCGCTCCAATTGCCGACCTTCACGTTCCCCGAACCTTCTCTTCAGGTCGCCATCGAGCCTGAGAGCAAAGCTGACCTCGACAAGCTGGGCCAGGCGCTCAATCGGCTCCTGGAAGAGGAGCCATGCGCCCGGATCCGCCGTGATGAGGGCACCGGTGAAACGATCCTGACGGCCATGGGTGACGCCCACGTCGACGTGATCGTCGAGCGGCTCAAGCGGAAGTTCGGCGCATCGGTGAAGGTCGCCACTCCGCACGTGCCCTACCGAGAGACGATTCGGCGTCCCTCGCGGGTGGACAACAAGTTCAAACGCCAGACCGGCGGGCATGGGCAATACGGTCACGTGGTTATCGAGTTCGGCCCAGGCGAGGCTGGCACCGGATTCGAATTTGCGGACAAGATCGTGGGCGGCTCGGTGCCCCGCCAGTACATCCCCGCTGTCGAGAAGGGGCTGCGCGAGGCGATGTCCGAGGGCGTGCTCGCCGGGTACCCGGTTGTCGACGTGCGTGCGACCCTCGTCGACGGAAGCTTCCACACGGTCGACAGCTCGGAGATGGCCTTCAAGATCGCGGCATCACAGGCCCTCAAGAAAGCCTTCGAGGAGGGCGATCCCACGCTCCTTGAGCCGATTCTGGAGGTCGAGGTCGTGGTCCCCGACGAGTACATGGGCGACGTGATGGGCCAGCTCACGGCCAAGCGCGGGCACGTGCTCGGAATGGACCCCGCTGATGGCATGCAGCACCTTCGAGCGCAGGTCCCCGCTGCGGAGATGTTCCGCTATGCGACCGAGCTGCGAAGCATCACCCAGGGCCGCGGGCGCTTCAGCTGGAAGCTCGACCGCTATGCGGAGGTGCCGCATACCATCGCGGAGAAGGTCGTCGCTGAGCACCAGCCGAAGGCGGCCGCCGGCGAAAAGCACTGAGCGAATGCTCGACTTCGATCGCTATTCGGTCCTCACCTTCGACTGTTACGGCACGCTCATCGACTGGGAGAGCGGCATCCTGACTGCGCTGCGGCCGATTGCGCAGACCCATGGCAACGGTGCCGACGATGCCCGGCTGCTCGAAACCTACGCATCCGCTGAAGCCGATGCCGAGGCGGGCCCGTATCGGCCATACGTCGAAATCCTGCGCGAGGCGGTGATCACCGTGGGCGACCGGCTCGACTTCTCGCCCACTGCGGAGGAGGCCGACGCCTTCGCGGCCTCGATCGCCTGGTGGCCTGCCTTCCCGGACAGCGCCGATGCGCTTGCCCGCCTTCGCACCCGCTATCGACTCGCCGCCGTCACGAACTGCGACGACCGGCTCTTCGCTTCCGCGAACACGCTGCTCGGCGAGCCATTCGAATGGGTGATCACCGCACAGCAGGTGAAGGCGTACAAGCCCTCCCCCCGGGTATTCGAGGTTGCGCTCCGGACGATTGGAGAACCGCCAGACCGGGTCCTGCACGTGGCGCAGAGCCTCTACCACGATCACGTCCCTGCCAGGCAGCTCGGCCTCTCAACGGTCTGGGTCAACCGGCGCCACGCGCAGCATGGTGCCGGCGCCACGCCGGTCGCGGAAGCGCAGCCCGATCTGGAAGTTGCGGACATGGCGACCCTGGCGGCACTCGCCGGCGTCTAGGGGACTACCCCGCGCGCTCCACCGCGGCGAGGCTGCGCTTCCCGCGGCGCAGCACGAGCCAGCGTCCATGGAGGAAGTGGTCCCCGTCAAGGATTGCGGCCACATCGGTCACACGCTCGTTGTTGATGTAGACGCCCCCTTCCGAGATCGTGCGACGCGCCTGACCGCGCGATGGCGCCAGGCCGGTCTCCACGAGCAGATCGACCACCGACGCCGGATCGCCCGCCATGCGGGCCTGCGGCAGCTCGGCGACCACCGCCGCCAGCGTCCGCTCATCGAGGGCGGACAGGTCGCCCTGCCCGAAGAGTGCCCGACTGGCGGCGACCGCGCGCTCCGTTTCATCCTCGCCGTGCACCAATGCCGTCAGCTCCTCGGCAAGCGCGCGCTGGGCGGCGCGCTCTTCCGGCCGCTCCGCGATCTCTCGCTCGAGCCCCTCGATCTCGTCGTGGCTGCGGAAGGAGAAGATGCGCAGGAGCGAGCCGACATCGGCATCGGATTGGTTCAGGAAGTATTGGTAGAACGCATACGGGGTCATCATCTCGGGATCGAGCCAGACGCTCCCGGCTTCCGTCTTGCCGTGCTTCGTGCCGTCCGCTTTGGTGATGAGCGGGGTCGCCAGCGCATGCACGGTGGCGCCCGCCACCCGGCGGATCAGGTCGACGCCGGCAGTCAGGTTGCCGAACTGATCGCTCCCGCCGGTCTGCAGGATGCACCCGTACCGCCGATGCAGCTCCAGGTAGTCCAGGGCCTGCAAGACCTGGTAGCTGAACTCGGTGTAGCTGATACCTCCAACCTCCAGGCGAGCAGCCACGGACTCCTTGCCGAGCATCCGGCTCACGCCGAAATGCTTGCCGATGTCGCGGAGGAACTCGAGTGCCGTGAGCCGTTCGGTCCATTCCAGGTTGTTCACGATCCTGGCGGCATCGTCTCCCTCGAACGAGAGGAACCGCTCCACCTGTTCACGGATGCGTTCGACCCAGGCTTCGACATCCTTGGCGTCGTTCAACGGGCGCTCCGCCGACTTGCCGCTCGGATCCCCCACCATGCCCGTCGCCCCGCCGACCACGGCGATGGGGTGGTGTCCTGCGAGCTGGAGGCGGCGCATGGTAACGAGCTGTACCAGGTTCCCGAAATGCAGGCTCGGTGCGGTCGGATCGAACCCGCAGTAGAAGGTGAGCGGCTCGCCGTCGAGCGCGGCCCGGAGCTCGCCAGGGTCCGTGCTGTGAGCGATGAGGCCGCGCCAGGTGAGGTCATCGAAGACGGATGCGGCCATGGGCGGCAGAGTATACCCGGCACGCTCCGTGCTACTCTCCGCGGGCGATGACGCGCCGCACTCCCCCGCCGCCGCGCGGCTACACGCCCGGCGCCGTCCGTCGCAGCCCGCCCAAGGGCGGCGTAAATGACCCCAGGGTCCCTGGCCGCGCCGGTCGCCGGCCGCCCCCCATCGCGGCCCTGCCAGCCATCATCCTTGGCGCGTTCGCAGTCGTCGCCGCGGGCCTCTTCATCGGTGTGATGGCGGTCTACGCCTCATACACGAGCGGCCTGCCCGACGTGAGCTCCATCGAGAACTTCCAGCTCTCCGAGGGTTCGCACGTCCTCTCCGCCGATGGCGTCGAGCTCGCAAGTTTTGCCGCTGAACAACGGAAGTCGATCCCCTTCGCCCAGATCCCCAAGGTGATGGTTGACGCCCAGGTGGCCGCCGAAGACCAGACCTTCTGGACAAACCCCTGCGTCGACCTCCGCGGCATCGTTCGCGCGATGCTGCAGAACTTGAGCGCCGGGCACGCTGTCTCGGGAGCTTCGACCATCTGTCAGCAGCTGGTCCGGATGCGGCTCTTCGACGCATCTCTGCTCGCCGATCCGCATCGGCAGGTGGAACGCAAGCTCAAGGAGGCGATCCTCGCCCTTCGCCTCGGCGACCATTACCCGGGCATCGCGGGGAAGCAGAAGATCCTGGAGATGTACGTCAACCAGGTTTACTACGGCGACAACGCCTACGGGATCTGGGCCGCGGCGCACGCGTACTTTGGGAAGGACATCACGAAGACCGATGCAGCGAACAAGCTGAGCATCGGCGAAGCAGCCCTCCTGGCCACACTGGTGCGGGCGCCTTCTACCCTGGATCCGACCAAGGTCGCCGTGGTGCAGAAGCTCGCCAACGGCAAGACCGCGCTCGTCGTTCCCGCGGACTCCGAGCCGATCCGATTCCAGCGCATCACTATCGACAACATGGCGGCGCAGGCATTCATCACCAGCGCCCAGGCACAGGCCGCGAAGGCCGAACCGATCGTCCTGGCGGCGACCGCAACCACGAACTACAAGGCGCCGCATTTCGTCTACGCCGTGCGTCGAGCGGCCGCCGACCTGCTCGGTGGCGAGGACCTCCTCGACCGCGAGGGATTGACGATCATCACGACCCTCGACTATCTCGGCTACCAGGCGTACGCGGAGAAGTGGGCGGCCGTCGCGTACGACCTCAACCGGATGACCGATGCGGAGCTCACCGCCAAGTACGGCACGGCCGCGGTCCGCTGGATCAAGTCGCTCCAGCATCGGAATATCAACAACGATGCGCTCGTGACGATCAACTACCGAACCGGAGCGGTGCTCGCGTACGTCGGCAGCGCGAACTATTACGGCGTGGCCTCCAAGGCATTCCAGCCCAACTACGACGTCGTTGGCCAGGCCTATCGGCAGGCGGGTTCGGCCTTCAAGCCGATCACGTACGCGACCGCCTTCGAGCGAGCGGCCGTGACCCCGGCGACCATGTTCATGGACGTCAAGGGCACCATCATCAACGGCTACTCCGTCCCCGACGCGGATGGCCAGGAGCGCGGTCCGGTCCGCCTGCGAGATGGGCTCAAGTACTCGCTCAACATCCCGGCGGTGAAAACCGAGGCTACGGTCGGCATCGAGAACGTGGTGGCAATGGCCGAGCGCATGGGCCTGCACTGGGACCCGCAGCAGGCGAACGACGTGGCCGTCCCGTCGCTCACGCTGGGCACAATCGGTACGCACATGCTGGACCTCGCGGGGGCTTACGGGACCCTGGCGAACGGCGGCGTGCTGGCGACGCCATACCTGATCGAGAAGATCACCGATCGCAACGGCAAGGTGGTCTACGACCATGCGTCGGACGCGCCGAAGCCCGAACGGATCATCTCTGCACAGGCCGCGTACCTGGTCACCGACATCCTCGCCGACAACACCGATCCAGCCGCCAACCCATGGTGGGGGCCCCGCTTCCAGCTGCCGGCTGTCGGTGGCAAGCGGCGCCCCGCGACCCTGAAGACCGGGACGACCAACGACTTCCGCGACCTGCAGGCGTTCGGCTACCTCGCGCCGAGTAACGATCCGGCCGATTCGAAGGGCGCAATTGTGACCGGCGTCTGGGTTGGCAACAGCGACTTCTCGGCGATCAAGAGCGTCTTCGCCGCCGATGGACCGACCTTCATCTGGCACGACTACATGGCCCAGGTCGCGGCGCACAAGAGCCTGCCGTACCACGACTTCACGAGGCCCGATGGAATCGTTGAGAAGCAGATCGATGCGCTGAGCGGCCAGCTCCCCGGCGACCAAACAGTTCATACCATGACCGAGGTCTTCCTTGCGACCGACGTGCCGACCGAGCGCGACACGACGCATCAGCTCCTCGGAGACTGCGGCCAGAGTGCTTCGGCGACGCCGAGTGCGTCCGCCTCCAGCGCTCCCAGCACCCAACCCGCATCAGGAGGAAAGGTCTACCTGGATCTGAGCACGTGGGAATCGGCGCATCCGGATTGGGTCACCGCCGACACGATTTGGATCAACCGCTGGCGCGGCCGGGAGAGTAGGCTCCCTCGCTTCCCGCTGACGGCGTTAGACGCGCCACTCGCCGCCACGATCAAATGCACCCCGGCACCCTCTGCCAGCCCCACGCCAATCCCCTCGGCCACCCCCTCGGCCACACCCTCGCCCTCCGCGAGCCCTTCACACGGTCCGCCGACGCCAAGCCCCACGCCGATCCCAACGTCGCCCGCGCCGACGCCGACTTCCCCCGCGCCCCCGGCTGCGAGTGGAGCACCTCCCTAGCCACCCCGGCTAGAGCTCGGCGATCGTTGCCCCGTCGCCTCCCTCTTCGCGCCGCCCGCCTCGAGCGCTCCGCACCCTCGGATGCTCGGCCAGCCGCTCGCGGATCGCTCGACGCAGGGCGCCGGTCCCCGCGCCATGGATGATCGCCACACTGTCGAGGCCGGCCAGGAGCGCCTCGTCGAGATAGGCGTCCAAGCGCTCCAGTGCGTCCTCGACGCGCTCACCGCGGAGGTCCAGCGAGGGGCCGATCCGGGCGGCAGCGCGGCGACGGAGGTCGTCCGCTCCCTCATCCACCGGCGCCGGACCTCGATGCGGCTCAGGAATCACATCCACGTCGTCGCTGGGGACCACGACCCTAGCCTCATCGGTCTCGAGGGTCACGCGACCCGTGCGCCCCGAGACCTCCACGATCTTCCCCACGCTGCCGAGCGTTCGGCTTCGGCCCCAGAGGCCAGTTCGCACCTGCACGGAGCCATCCCGCCGGCCGTCGGCGCCCGGGGATTCCGCGTACCGCGAAACGTTAGAAAGGTCGCCATCGCTGGCATCGCGCTCATCGCCGGTGCGCGCGGCCTCCGCCCGTGCCGTCGAGGCACGAAGGGCGAGCTCATCGAACTCGTGGCTGCCCGCTGCCGGCGCAGCCGCACGGCCGCGGCCCATGTTTCGCTGGCGAGTCATCTCGCGACGCAGGTGCAGGACTTCGCGCTCCGCGCGGGCCAGGAGATCGTCGGCGGCTCGGCGCGCGTCGGCGAGCATCTCCGCCGCCTCGCGCCGTGCGCGCGCCACGCCACCCCGCGCCCGCGCCCGCTCCGCGCCCGCGTCCTCGCGCTCCTCTCGTGCGCGCGCCAGCTCGGCTGCGCGCTCCGCCTCGGTGCGCTGGATGGCAGCCAGTGTCTCCTCCATCGAGAGGTGTTCCACCGAAAGGCGCGCCCGAGCGCTCTCCAGCACGTCGGCCGGGAGGCCCAGGCGTTCGGCAATGGCGAACGCCTGACTCTTGCCGGGCAGGCCGATCGCCAGGCGATACGTCGGGCGCAGCGTAGCCACGTCAAACTCGACGGAGGCATTCGTGACCATCGGATGCTCGCTGGCGAAGGTCTTGAGCTCCGCGTAATGCGTCGTCGCGGCAATCGTGGCCCCGGCGGCGAGCAACCGCTCGACGACCGCCATGGCCAGCGCCGAGCCTTCCGTGGGGTCTGTCCCGGCGCCAATCTCGTCCAGCAGCACGAGGGTCCGCGGCCCGGCGGCGGCCACGAATCGGACGACATTCCGGAGGTGACTCGAGAAGGTCGAGAGTGACTGGGCGATGCTCTGCTCGTCACCGATGTCGGCCATCACCCGGTCGAAGACGGGCATCCGCGCGCCATCCGCGGCCGGCACTCGCAGGCCGGCCTGGTGCATGAGTGCCAGCAGCCCGAGGGTCTTGAGGGAGACCGTCTTCCCGCCGGTGTTCGGACCAGTGACCACCAGTGCCCGATAGCCGAACCGCTCCCCCACGCGCATGTCGATTGGGACGGCGCCGGCGCCGAGGAGCGGGTGGCGCGCCGAGAGGAGCTCGACGGCATCTGAGGTCACCGCCGGACGAACGGCATCGAGCTGCGATCCAAGGCGCGCACGCGCGATCCACAGGTCGGCCCGGGCAAGGGCGCCCAGCGAGTCCGCGAGCGCATCGGACTTCGCCTCGACGGCCCGTGAGAGTGCCTCGAGGATGCGCTCCTCTTCACGCTCCTCGTCGAGCTGTGCCTGGGTCCACGTGTTGTTAAGGTCCACGACGGTGAGCGGCTCGACGAAGACCGTCGCTCCTGATGCGCTCTGGTCATGGACGATCCCCTTGACCCGCCCCTTGGCCTCCGCGCGGATCGGAATGACATACCGGCCCGCACGAACGGTCACGATCGCCTCACCGATCACCCCGACCAGCTCGGGCAACCGGATCATGGCGTTCAGCCGTTCCCGCACCCGGTCCTGCGCCACTCGCATCCGCTTCCGTATCGAGGCGAGCTCGGACGATGCCGAGTCGAGGATCTCCCCCGCCTCGTCGACGCTGCGCTCGATCTGTTCACGGAGGGCGGGCGCGTCGTCCAGCGCATCGCGCACCTCCGACAGGTGGCCGCCGCGCCAACCGGCGAGGCGCGACGCGAAGAGTCCCGTTGCCCGAAGTGTCTCTCCGAGGTCGAGAAGCTCTGTCGGCGTCAGCCGCCCGCCGCGTCGTGCTCGCTCGAGTGGCAAGCGCACATCCCGCGCCCCGCCGATCGTGGCCTGCGCCTGTTCGGTGAGCAGCCGCGCGGCCTCATCGGTCTGATCCTGAAGGAGGGCGACGTGCGCGGCGTCTGCAACCGGCAGGGACCCCTCGGCGAGCTCCCGGGACGGCGAGAATGCCGTGAGCTGCGAGAGCATCGCCACCACGTTGCCGAACTCCAGGGCGCGGAGCGTCCCCTCGTCGGCCGCGCTCCCCGCCGCGGGCTCAGGGACGGGAGTCGTCGGTGTCATCGGCGATCAGGAAGCGATACGGCAGGTCGGCCCAGCTGCCGGCATAGGCCACGCCCACGCGCGGCCGCGTCCGAATCTCTGACGGAGCCTCGCCATGCGCGATGCGTACCGGGGTAGCAAGGAGGTCATGGCCGTTCAGGTGTCGATCGATGGCAAAGGCTGCCGCCACATTTCCTGGTCCTGCCGCCAGCCGCTCCCGCGGAACGCGCGATCCGCGGTACTTCTGCGCGAGCTCCCCGCCGATAACGATCGCGACGCCGCGAATGAGCACGGCTTCGGGCTTCGTCGCCGGCCCGGCCACGACGTTCAGGCAGTGATGAATCCCGTAGATCAGGTAGACGTAGAGATGCCCGGGATCACCGAACATCACGGCGTTGCGTGGCGTCCGACCTCGCGCTGAATGCGACGCAAGGTCCTCGGGGCCGGCGTAGGCCTCGGTCTCGACGATGCGCCCCGCGATGCGGCCCTGCGGCGTGTCGTGAACGAGCCAGCTCCCGAGCAGCGCGGGCGCCACCGCGATTGCCGGGCGATCGAACCAGACTCGGTCCTCGATGAACGGACCGATACGCTCCGAGGCCGAGGCGACCACCCCACCAGCATCTGCCGCGGCCGGCGCGGCCGTGCTCACAGCCTGAGGAAGTCGGCGATCTCGCGCGGGACGAACGGGCGTGCCAGGGTCCCAGCCACCGGAATCACGGTGCTATGGAAGATGCCCACGAGCACCGAGTCGTTCAGGGCGTTGTAGTACGCGCGCAGCCCCCCAACCTCGTTCACGGGCAGTCCCACACCGGCCCCCGGCGTGACGACCGACGCCTTGAAGAGCGAGTCGAGCACCACAACCTGCAGGACAACGAAGGTTGCCACGAACGCGATCCCGAGCAGCGCCCCACCGATCTCGTCGAGCTGCTTGATGATGGGCAACCGCGTGGTGCGATAGAACGCTCGCACGATGAACCATCCGCCCACCGCGAGTCCCACGAAGAGCACCGCGAATACCCAGAA
>Ga0070708_100000525_pt1 | contig 28872 bp, 24 predicted proteins | sample KBSK5503metaG_FD_65469 | JGI IMG/M metagenome (GOLD analysis project Ga0070708, IMG submission 65469) | Corn, switchgrass and miscanthus rhizosphere microbial communities from Kellogg Biological Station, Michigan, USA - KBS K5-50-3 metaG | ecosystem: Host-associated > Plants > Roots >... | reverse complement strand
CGAGGTGCCCCTCGGGAGCCCCGCCAGGAGCCAAGCGGAGTACTAGTCGGGTACCGCTGCTCGCCTCGAGGATCGGCCACGTGCCGTGGATTCCTTCGTCACTGTCTGTGCTACCGTTGCGCGAGACGGAATGCGAGTTTGTGATCGGGAGAGGAGACTCCCTGGTGGTTCGGCCCGGCAATGAGACTGAGCATCGCAGCCATAGTCGATTCCCCAGCCTCCACCTGCTCGCCCCGGTCCTGCGTTGCTGGCCGATGGTGCGAATCGGTGCGGTGAGCTATAGCATCTACTTGTGTCACCTTCTCGTCAGACATGGCGTGGACAAGGGCGTTCGACTGGGCGGCTGGTCGTCGCAGCTCATCCTCTTTCTCGGAACCATGCTCGCTAGCTGGGTCGTCGCGGAGCTCAGCTACTGGGCCTTCGAGTCGCGCTTTCTCGCGCTCAAGCACCGATGGACGTGACGATGCTTCGAGTCGGTTTGGTTGGCGCGGGGAAGATGGGCCTGTCGCATTTCGCAATCGCCAACGCGCTTGACGGGGCGAAGGTGGCGGCGGTTTGCGACACCTCGCACTACGTGCTCTCCGTCCTGCGCAAGTACGCGGCCGTCGAGACGTTCACCAATTACGAAGAGATGATCAAGAAAGCGCAACTCGACTGCCTGTTCGTCGCTACCCCCACTTCGACGCATTTCAAGTGCGCGAAGTACGGGCTCGAGCACGGCCTCCACCTCTTTGTCGAGAAACCGCTCACGCTCTCTTCGGCGGAGAGCAAGGCGCTCTCCGATCTCGCCGTCGAGCGCAAGCGGGTGAACATGGTCGGCTTTCACAACCGTTTCATCGGCACGTTCCGTGAGGCGCGGCGCATTCTGAAAGCCGGCGCGCTCGGCCAGGTGACGAGCATCCGCGCCAGCGCGGTCGGCCAGGTCGTGATCAAGGAGCAGGGATCCACCTGGCGCTCCCGAAAAGCGGAAGGGGGCGGGTGCCTCCACGACTACGCTTGCCACGTCGTCAATCTGATGAACTTCCTCATCGGCCCCCCCTCGCGCGTCGCCGGAGCCCGGCTGCGGAGCATCTTCTCGAGGGACGTCGAGGACGCAGTCTCCGCCGTCTTCGACTACAGCAACGAGCTGACCGGGACGCTCGAGACAAACTGGAGCGACGACACGGTTCGCAAGATGACCACCATCGTCAACATCCAGGGCAAGCTGGGCGAGCTGGTGGTCGATCGGCAAGAGCTCAAGGTGTTTCTGCGCTCCGGTTCTTTCGAGGGCTACCAGGAGGGGTGGAACACCCGCTACATCACCGGGCTTCAAGAACCGGTCGCGTATTATCTGCGCGGCGAGGAATACACGGCGCAGGTGGCCGCATTTCTGGAGGCCATTCGCCGCGGTGATGCCTCGCACGAGAACTCCTTCGCCAGCGCCTACGAGACAGATCTGGTGTTGGAGAGGATCATTCAGGCTGATCAGGCCAACGGTTGAGGAGCGCGTCGGCGATGGACCGGATACTTTTCGGCGACAATCAATTCTTCGGCGTCAACCACATGTCCGAAGAGAAGGCGCGGCATCAGGCGCTGCGCTTCAAGGACGTTTCCGCGATCATCGAGGTGCTCGACCGGGCCTACGACATGGGGATCCGGACCTTCATGTGCACGACCCACGATCGAATCGGCGACGTCTGCGACCACATGCGCGCCAATGCCGGGCGCTACCGCGACTTCATCTACTACCCCTGCATGCCCTACGCGCACAAATACGCGAACTCGGTCTCCCAGGTCGGGGTGATGGAGACGATCCAGCGGTTCGCGACCGGCGGGGTGATGAAGACGCTGATTCGCGGCGCGGTGGGGACGATCACCCGGGACATCTACGTCCTGATGAAGCTTTTGATCGACGCCGAGATGAAGCGCTTCGAAGGGTTGAACACGCCGGTGATCTTCATCCAGAACGTGGTCACCGATCTTCTCCTCGGGATGAAGCTCTACCCGGTGTTCGGCGCGTTCGATCGCTATGTGCGCGAGCGCTACGCCGCGGAGCCGGGTTTCATCACCATGAACCTGCCGCTCCTGCTCGACGCGCTCGATGAGGCAGGCGTGGAGAACCCGATCGTCTGCGCGAACATCAACAAGATCGGCTTTCGCATGTCCGGCGGCGTGGAGGAGTATCGGAAGGTATTGCGAACCCGGCGCTGCCGGCCGATCGCGATGTCGGTGCTCGCCTCGGGCGCCATCCCGGTGAAGGAGGCCGTCGATTGGGCTTGCCAGTTGGAGGGGCTCCAGTCGATCGTCTTCGGGGCCTCATCGGAGGCCAACATCCGTCAGACCAAGGACCTGATCGAGCAGCACTGGGCAACCCCCTCCAGCCAGGCAGCGAGATGAGCTCCGGTCGATTCCCGGCCAAGGGCAAAGTTCAATTGCTCAACGTCGCCGTCGACGACCTCACCCTGGACGAGCTGCTGCGCTCCTTCCGGGAAGGCATGCTGCTCACCCTGCACGTCGACATGATCATGAAGCTGCAGCGGGATCGCGATTTCTATCAGATATTGCCACACTTCGAAGTCATCACCTGCGACAGCCAGATCCTTTTCGCGGCGGCCAAGGCGCTGGGTACGCCGCTGCGCGAGCGTGTCTCCGGCTCCGATTTCTTTCCCCGCTTCTACCAGCAATACAAAGACGACCCCGCGGTCACCGCGTTCCTCTGCGGCGGGGGACCGGGCGTCGCCGAGAGCGCGGCCAAGAACATCAACGCGATCGTCGGGCGAGAGATGGTGGTCGGCACCGACTCACCGCCGTTCGACTATGACGTCAAGGCCGGCGAAATCGATCGGATGATCTCGCGGATCAACGAGTCGCGCGCCAGCGTGCTTCTGGTCGGACTCGGTGCCGGAAGGCAGGAGAAGTTCCTGGTGAAATACCGCGATCGCCTGCCGCACGTGCGCACCTTCCTTCCCCTGGGCGGGACCATCGACTACGAGGCACGCAAGCTGAAGAGACCGGCGCCCTGGGTCACCGACGCCGGGCTGGAGTGGCTGTATCGACTGGTCAAGGAGCCCAGGCAGCGATGGCACCGCTACCTCGTGCACCAGCCGCCCGTGCTCTACCATCTGGCGCGGCAGCGCCTCGGGCTCTATCGCGATCCCTTCGCAGTGCGATGAAACAATTGTTCGTAGGAGCCCTTTTCCTGTTTGCCGCATGCACCGCGCGCGCTCGCCCGGCGGCGGACTTGAGTCCCAGTAAGCCCAACTTCATCGGCATCAACATCGGTGGGACGGCAGACTGGATGCCCGAGCGTCTCTACGCCGACGTGATCCGCGTATCCCGCGAGTTCATGGCGGCGAACACCAACGGCAGCGGTCCCGAACGGGTGCCGGTTGACGACAACGGGTGGCCCATGAAGGATTTCTCGTTCTTCGTTTGGGCGGATATCGACCAGATGAACGGGACCTACGCCCTATCGTTCCACGGCCAGGCCACCGTCGTGGGAACGGACGTTGGAAGGGTCGTTCTCTCGTATGACCCGGCAACCAACAAGAGCAGCGGTAGGTTGAGTTATCCGAACCGATCGCGGGGTCATTTTGTGTTGAACTTTACCAGGACGAAGCGCGCTCGCTCGAGCCCTGCGGGGTCGGGGGTTACCGAGATCAGGCTCATGCGTCCAACACACCCCGGATCGGCCAAGCCGCAGCCGCCATCCGAGCTGTTCAACCCCGCCACAAAAGCAGAGTTGTCGAAATTCAAAGTGGTTCGATTCATGGATTTCCTCGCCACCCAGTGGAACGCACAGACCAACTGGCGCGATCGCCCGCTTCCCTCGTGGGCTTCCTACATGCGGAATCCTGGAGGGCGCTTCGGTTGGCAGGGAATTGGAGGTCCGTGGGAGCACGTCATTCGCCTGAGCAATGAATTGCGGGTCGACCCATGGATCAACATTCCCGCCAACGCCACCGATGAGTACGTTCGCAACGTTGCGCTGATGTTCGCCTACGGGAGCGATGGGCGGGATCCCTATCCAGGGCTGCAATCGGAGCCCGTTCATCCGCCACTTGCCTCCAATCTCAACCTCTATGTCGAGTACAGCAACGAGCTTTGGAACTCCGCCTTTGGCCAATTTCACGACAACTGCAAAGCTGCGAGTGACGAGCTGGTGGCCGATCGCAATTCGCAACTCAACTTCGACAAGAGCTGGAATGGTGTGCCCTGGATTGTCGGCGACCCACACCACAATCCCAACTTCGATTACGAGAAATGCTGGCGCCGAATCGCGAAACGAGGAACAGAGGTCAGCAACATCTTTCGGTCGGTGTTTGGGGATGCCGCCATGGGCAGCCGTATCCGACCAGTTCTCATGACTCAGCAGAACAACGGTCAGGGCACGTTCTTGTCGGCGATGAAGATGATGTTTGGATACTTTGGCAATGGCGAAGGCGACTTCCTTTCCAGCTCCCATCCGCCAAGCTATTATTTCTATGGAGCCGGCGGCAGCGGCTACTACAACCCGCCGAAGAGCGTGGCGAGCCTGGAGGCGCTGTTTTCGAGCTCGGGGATGACGCCGGAGAGTTGGGCTCCCATCCTGCGAACGGACGCAGCGCTCGCGGTCGCCATGGGGTTGAAGCGCGTCTGCTACGAGGGTGGGCCAAGCCTCGACCGGACGCGGGGTCCCAGAGATCTCATTTCTGCGGAGGCGGTAAATGATCCAAGAATGACGTCCACCATCGTTTCGATGCACGATGCGTGGAGCAGCTTTGGCGGAGATCTATTCGTGTATTTCCAGGCCGCGGGTGATTTTCAGTGGGGGTTCACCCCGAACATCTACGAGCTTGCGACCGCGAAGCTGCGCGCCATTGACGCGTTGAATACCACGCCTGCAGCTCGGATCAGTTATGGCGCTCCTATTCCGGGAAGCGTGGCCGGGAACATGCCGAGCGTTTGCTCAAATTACGGCTGCCCACCGATCCCCGACTCCCGGACCCTTAGTGCGGCCCGAGGGAGAGACGATATTGCGTGGGTAGCTTATTCGTTCCTTTCCAACGAATCTCATCCGAGAAAGGTGGTCGTGTCCGTCTCCCGCACCAGCGGGGCACGAGTTGCGGTCTATTTCGATGGAGTCTCTCTCGGTATACGCGATGCACCGAAAGGCCGTCTCACGTTCGATGCCGGAACCGTTGATCCTGGATTGCACGGAGTTGTCGTGCGGGCCGCCGCGGGTAGCTTTTGGGTGGATCAGGTGGCGGTACAGTAACCAACGTTAGGTCAAGACGCTGACGGTCTGGGAGGGGGTTGGTGTCGTTGGCGCTTCCACGTTGACCCTGCGATTTCGGCGATTCTATTCTGGAGGTCTTGAACACGCAGGAAGAGGGGGCAACTCGGCCCTTGAAAGTTCTATCAGATGTATCGGCCACGGATCCCGATTGGTCGCGTGAGAGATGCATCTTGGGCGTGTGGAACCCAGGTGCTCGGCTGCTCCGCGCATTGCGCCGCTACCAGCGGTGGCGAGCCCGCAGAGGCCCGGTGGCAGTCTTCGTACGCAAGATCTCCGCTCTGGAGCATCGATTCTGGGAAATCGTCTGCGGATCCTCGATCTCGATCGAGGCTTCGATCGGGGGAGGTCTGCTCATGCCCCATCCCCACGGCATCGTGATGGGGCCGGTAACGCTTGGACCCAATTGCCTGGTTTTCCAGCAGGTGACCCTCGGCACCTCTGGATCGAATTCCGGTTGGCCAAGGATAGGTGGGCATGTGGACATCGGGGCCGGAGCGAAAATCCTTGGCGGAATCACCGTAGGCGATCACGCCAAGATCGGCGCGAACGCGGTCGTGCTCGAGGACGTGCCGGCCGAGGCCACCGCCGTCGGGGTGCCGGCCCGCATCATCCCCGCCGCCCGGCTGCGCGCCCCGGTACGACAGGCGCCCTAGCGCCAGCGACCCCTAAGGGCTGCCTCGCCGGCCCGGGCGTTCCCAAAGCTCCTCGCCCCGGCGGGCGGTTCGGATCCATTGGTCCCTCGGATCCTTGGATCGCCTCACCAGAAGGGCCATCCGCCAGGCCACGTAGAAGGGCGCGCAGAGAAGGTAGACGAGGCCCTGCGCTCCGGTTCCGGAGAGCGTCCACCCGCGGAAGACATAGACCGCCGCGAACAAGCCCGAAATTCCCCACGCGATCAGCGACAGTCCAATGCGGCCGGTCGTCAGCGCCAAGGCGGCAGAGGCGACGAGGCCTGCCACGTCGAGGACAATGATGAAGGAGAGCGGGGGAATGAGCAGGTCGAGAGCCAGGTCGAGGAGCATCGGGCTTCGTTTTGTCCATGCGCGGGCGAGCAGGTTGAGTCCGTCTCGCTGAGCCAACTTCCATCGGCCTCCCTCCCAGCGGCGCCGCTGAGATTGTGCCGCCAGCGCGCTCGTGACCATCGCCCCATAGGCATGGCCCTCCGCCGCGTAGTGAACGCGATATCCCGCCTTGCCCAACTGGATGCCGTATTCGACGTCTTCGACCAGCGAGAACGCGTCGTGCGGCACTTGTTTGAGCAGCTCCGCGGTGAAGCACATGCCGTTTCCCCGAAGCCCGCAGGAAACCTTCTGCCTCTCTCGCGCCAGAGACCTGAGGACATGGAAGGACCCGAGGGCGATGGCCATCAACCGGGTGCGCCAGGAATCGGACGGGTTCAGCACCGCGTAGTCGGCCTGCACCGCCTGGGCGCCGGTTTCGAGCCGGGCGGAAAAGGCTCGAAGCAAGTTGGGCGAGACCACCGTGTCCGCATCGATGACCACCAGAGCATCGGCCCGCCCCTCGCCTAGAATCCGCGCGAAGGCGTAAGCGAGAGCGTAGCCCTTTCCGCGCTGCTCTTGATCCTCACGAACCAAAACCCGCGCGCCGGCGGCTTCGGCAACCTCTGCCGTCCGATCCGTGCAATTGTCCGCGACCACCGTCACAGCGAACATGTCTCGCGGATAATCGATGGAGCTCACGCTCCGAATCGTCTGGGCGATTCCCGGCTCCTCGTTGTGAGCGGGGATGACGATTTCGAAACGGTGCTTCACCGCGCCCGGAGTCGGGGGCGCGGATCGCCGCGATAACAACGTCAGCCACAACAGATATCCCCCCGCGCACAGCGCTGGCACGGCGGCGATGGCGAGTAGGAGATCCGCGAGTGTCATCGGCAAAGAGGGAGCAAGGATAAGGTGAAGACTACGGGTGCCGCGAAGGTTCCAAGGCTTGGCGCATGGCGATGAAACTCGCCAGGAGCAGAGCTGTAGGTATCAGTGTGGATTGGCAAAACACTCTCTCCGGGCGACATAAAACCACTCTAGCGCGCCTGGGAACCAATCTTATTGTCGACCAAAATTCAAACCCGCTTCTCGCGATCGCCTAGGCACAGGGTGCCCCGGGACCCGGGCGATGATGCCCGCTGACGCGGTGGGAGAGCCGATGGTACCCAAGGCCCAAGGGGGGTCTGCTCCGACTCTTTTTTCCGAGCATCAGCGGCCAGCGGGCATCATCAGCGCGCCGGCGCAGCAAAATTGACCGGACCCACTCCTCGCGTCTGGCGCGCTCTCACCAACAGTGTCACGCCGACCACGATCAAGACAGGTGCCACGTACTGCGCCGCGGTGAGACCCAGGATCCGTCCGTCGACGTAGGGGAGATCGGAGGCGCGCAGGAAGTCGAGGAAGAATCGTGGAATGGAGTAGCCGATGGCGAGAACGCCCATCAGCGATCCCTCCGGCAGCCGGCGGCGGGCGAGGAGATAGAGAAGGGCGGACAGGGCCGATAGCACGAAAAAATCGTACAGTCCCAGGTCGTGACGGGGCCCTCCCGGGAATGCCACCGCGAGCGGGAATCGGGTCAGAACACCCGGATGATCGTGGGCCACGGCGCAGCCGATCCGGGCGATCGCCCATCCCGGGGCGGTTCCGAGCGCGAGCGCATCGAGGTATGGCCTGAGTCGGATGCGGCGGGCGCGGAAGAACAACGCGATTGCCAGGAGCGCGCCCAGGACGCCCCCCATGGAAGAGAGGCCGTCCCAGACCTTGAGCAGGGCGATCGCCCCTTCGTTCCGCAACTGCTCCGGGTGGTAGGCGAGCACGTGCATCAAATGGGCGCCGACGACACCACCCCCCAAGGCCCAGGTAACCACGTCCCTGAGCGGACGATCGTCTCCCGGCCCGTAGCGACGCGCGGCTCGAGCCGCCAGCGACGCGCCCAGGATCAGTCCGAGGGCGACGAAAACGCCAAATGGATGGATCGCGAGCCCGAATGGCAACTGCAATGAGGGAAGCTCGAAATACGGAGTCATCTGGGCCACCGCGCATAAAAGCTGGTTTTAAAGACAAGAGTTGTACTCAACGCGCTCCTCTTCGGTTTCATCGCCACGGCTCGTTTTCTCCGCCTCCATTCGTGTTGGCACTGGTTCGAATAAGAAGCGCGAGCCCGCCTAGCCGTCGGGATCCGACGGGCGGCGAACGCCAGGCGTCGATGGGCCGCCAAGTACCGATGGGACCAGCCGATTTGCCACGCGAGCTCCCGCCCGCACGCATGCCTCACTTGCGGGCTTTGCCCTGCGAAGCGAGGGAATTGTCCCAGGCCGGGTCGAATCGCGCCTCGGCCACACTGCGCAGCGGACCCGGCTCCCCGTTCCGCTTGCGAAGCTCGAGCTGCCACCACCCGACGTCGCGCCAGGCCCCGAGCTTGTATCCGACCGCGCGATAAACGCCGACCGGCCTGAAGCCGAGCGACTCATGGAGCGCAACGCTCGCGGGATTGGGGAGGGTGATGCCGGCATGCGCCGCATAAAACCCCTGCAGCCGCAGGAGGTTGAAGAGCGTGGCATAGAGAGCGCGTCCCACGCCCTTCCCGCGGTGGTCGGGGTGCACATAGACGGTGACGTCCACCGACCAGCGGTAGGCCGCGCGTTCGCGGTGCCTCGAGGCGTACGCGTAACCGCGCACCGCGGCGTCCTCCGATGCGTCCACCAGCCACGGCGCGAAGGCGAGCGTTTCCTCTATCCGCCCCTCTAACTCGACGGGGCTGGGCGGGTCGACCTCGAACGAGATCGCGGTGCCGGCAACGATCGGGTGGTAGATGCCGGCGATCGCCTCCGCATCGGCCTTCATCGCGAGCCTGATCATCCCAGCGACGGTAGCGGCCTGCCGGACGTGCTTCAACTTAATGATACAAGCCGGGGATGTGGTCCGCCCCCACCGGCCCCGTCTCATTGCGGCGTGCGCTCGGCCGATGGGATCTCACGGCGATCGGGATCAATCAGGTGATCGGCGGGGCGATTTTTCTCATGCCGGCGCCGGTGGCGGGGCAGCTCGGTGGTTGGAGCGTGGTGGGCTTCGGCCTCGCGGGGATGGCCTCTCTGCTTGTCGCGCTCTGCTTCGCGGAGGTCAGCAGCCGATTCGAATCCACCGGCGGTCCCTCCCTCTACGCGCGAGCCGCTTTCGGCAGGTTCGCCGGATTCGAAGTCGGCTGGATGCAGTGGTTCACCCGGGTCGCCAGCCAGGCGTCGGTCGTCAATGGTCTCGCCCTGGCGGTTGGGTTCTACTGGCACAGCTTCAACGGCGGTGCGCCCCGGCTGCTCCTCATCACCTCGCTGATCCTGGCCTTGACCTGGATCAACGTGCGCGGAATCCGGCAGAGCTCGGCCCTGGTGAACCTCTTGACGATCGGAAAGCTGCTGCCTTTGGGCCTCTTCATCGCGATCGGATTGTTTCACGTGAGCTTCTCGCGAATCGTGCCCTCGGCCCCGCTCTCCTTGAGCCAGGCCGGCGCCGGCGCGCTGCTTCTGATGTACGTCTTCGGAGGGTACGACGTCGTCCCCGTCGCCGCGGGGGAGGCGAAGGAACCGAGGCGCCACGTGCCGTTCGCCCTGGTGACGACCATCCTCGGGGTGACGGTGGTGATGGCCCTGGCACAGACCGTCGCCCAGGGCACGCTCCCGGACATCGCGCGGTCGAGGACGCCGATCGCCGACTCAGCGTTTGCATTCATGGGAAGCGCCGGGGCTCTGATGATCGGCGTGGGGTCGGTCATCTCGATGACCGGGCACAATGCCGGGGCGGTTCTTTCTGGGTCGCGGATGTTGTTCGCGCTCGCCGAGAATCGCGACTTGCCGAGCTGGTTCGCCCGAATTCATCCGCGGTTCAGGACTCCCGCGAACTGCGTGCTGGTGACCTCGGCGGTGGCGTTGGCATTGGCGCTCTCCGGCACCTTCGAAAAGCTGGCGACGGCAAGCGCCGTGGCGCGCCTCGTGCCCTATGCCGCGGCGTGCGGGTCTACTTTGATGTTGAGGCGCGCCCGTTTCAGCGCGGTCGTCAGGCCAGCCACCTTCGTTGTTCCTTTCGGACCGCTCGTGCCGTTCCTCGGGTTGCTCGTCTCCATCGCGATCATAAGCGGAGCCACCTGGCAGCAGCTCCTCGGCGGCCTCTCATCGCTGGTCGTGGGAGCCGCGCTGTTTGCGATCGGCGGCGTCCAGAGGGGTCGTTCGATGAGCCCTCGGGCCGGGGTCGGCTAGTGACGTCGCGGGCCGGGGTGCTGTAAGAAGACGGCGGGCGCGCCTTGAGAGTGCTGATCCGCTATTTGTTGAAAGAGCTCGCCGGTCCGCTCGCGGTCGGTCTCGGCTTCCTCTTCCTGCTCCTGTTTGTGATGCAGTTCCTGCGCGGGGCGGATGTCCTTCTCGGTACCGCCGTCACCGCGCGGGACATGGGCCGGATCGTGCTCTTTCTGTCTCCGCACCTCCTGGTGATGGCGCTGCCGATCGCCTTTTTGATGGCCATTCTGCTCGGGTTTGGCCGCCTCGCCGAGGACCGTGAGCTGATCGCCCTCCAATCGGTCGGAATTGGGCCCTGGCAGATTGTCGTTCTTCCGCTCGCGGTGGGAGCGGTGCTGGGCGCCTTGCTCCTGCTCTTCTCCTTCTCCGCCGAGCCCTGGGGGCTCACCGCGGTGAAGGGCGTGGTCAACGACATCATCAAGAAAAACGTCGTCGGCGACGTGAAGCCGGGGGTCTTCTACGAGGACCTGAGCCACCTCACCGTCTACGCGCAGGAGGTCGATCCCGAGCAGCGGCGATGGACCAACGTGATGATGTACGACGACAACGAGCCCACTTCGCCGGTGCTGATGCTCGCGCCCGAGGCCCGCGTCAATCCCTCGGCGCCGGGCGAGGCCCTGAAGCTTGGGCTGGTCAACGGCGACGTTCATCGCGCCAATCGCTCGACGTCCGACTACACGATCATCCATTTCGGTCAGGGAGAATTCCTCGTCGGCGTCGGCGACTCGATCTACCGCAAGAACCGGTTTCGTTCGCCCAGCGACGAGCTCACCCCGAGCGAGCTGCTGCAAGCGGCCGCCTCCACCCGGGCGGAGGGTTCGGATCCGCGCCCCTTCCTGATGGCCTACCACCGGCGCCTGGGGCAGGCGCTGACGCCGCTTTCTTTCGCGCTGATCGGAACGGCGCTGGCGCTAAGTCGCGGGCAGTCTCGGGCCCGCGGCTACCTGCTGACCATCGTTGGGTACGTCGCCTACTACGTGCTCTCGAAGATGTTCGAGAACTTCGGCCTCCAGGGAAAGCTGCCGTTGTTATTGGCCGGCCAACTGCACAACGTCCTCTTTGCCGCGCTTGGCCTGACCGCGCTGAGCCGCGTGACTCGCGCCGGAACGATCCGATAAGGAGATCAGCTGCAGCGGCTCGATCACAGCGCAGCGTTGCCGACGGGCATTCCAATGCTTGCCGACCCGGGCAATGTGCAGAGCACGATCGGCCGCCCGCCATTCGCCGCGACCGGTCTGGTCCTGGCGATCTTCGTCGTCCTGTTGGGGGCCACTTGGTTTCAACACACCGACGTCGGCGACGCTCAGCTCTACCAGGTGATCGCCAGGAACATGGTTCAAGATGATCGGTGGACCTCGCTTCGTTACCTTCCGGCGGTGCATGCCCGGTTCTATGAGCATCTTCCGTTCGGCTTCTGGGTCATCGCCGGCACGATGCGCTGGGTGGGAAGCTGGGCCGTCGTTCCCCTGTTCGCCGTCTTCTCTCTGGGAATCGTTCTCTTCACCGGAATCATCTCTCGCCGCCTGGGCGGTGGATGGGCCGGAGCTGTCGCGATGCTCGTCTTGGGCACGACGGAGGCCTTCTTCTTCCAGACGAGCTACCCGACGCTCGATCCCCTCCTGATCCTGCTCGCCGTCGGCGCCGCTGTACCCGTATTCACCGGGCCGCTGCGCCTGCGCGACTGGCTGCTTGCGGGGGTTCTCGCCGCCGGAGCGATCGCGGTCAAAGGCCCGTTCGGCGCGCTGCCCCTGGCAGGGGCGGTGGCCGCCCGAGCGGTCGTGGACCGTTCCTGGCGAACGCTCTTTGTCGGGGGATCCGTCCTGCTCCTTGCCACCATGCCCGTGGCTGCTTTCTTGTACTCCCGACCCGATTGGTGGCGCGGCTACGGAGTCGATCAGGTCCTCGGCTCGCTGACCGGCAATCGGCGCGACGGCGACTCTCATCCGCTCTACGCGCTGCGGGCGATCGCGGGTCGCTTTTGGCCCTGGCTTCCGCTCCTCATTCCCGCGCTCATCGTCGCGTTGCGATGGCCCCCGGGGCTGGAGCGGCGCTTGTCGGGGGCGACGCGAGGTTCCCGCCTCCTCCTCGTCGCGACCGCGGTGGTGATCGCGGGGCTTTCCATCCCGCAGCGAAAGCTCTGGCATCACACGCTGCTGGTCTATCCGTTCCTTTCGATCCTCGCCGCGCAGGGCATCGGTCCCTTGGTCTCCCGCCACTTCTCCAGCTCCGAGCGCGTCCATCGCGCGCTTGTGGGCCTGGCTGTCCTTCTTCTGGTTTGCGTCGGGTCCGTCGGGCTTGGACTGGGACGTCTGTTGATGAATCCCCCCTGCGTGGTGGCCACGGAGTTCTCCGGGGAGCTCTCCCGGCTTGTCCCGGGCGAAGAGGTGCTGGTCGTCTCCCGGGACGACGAATGGGACATGCTGTCCGCGCTGGCTTTCGAAAAAGACGTCGTCCCCTGGCCAAGTCCACAGCTCAACGCCGCCGACCGCCCCAGCGCCCGGGTAGCCCTGGTGAAGACGGGGGCCTGGTCGCCGAGCACCGAATGGCACGAGATCAAAAGGGCGCGCGGGTGGATCGTCGCCCGTCGTTCGTATCTCCAGCCGCGATGAACAAGCTGGAAAGGAGCTGGCAGCCGCCCGCCTCATCCGCCGCCGGCGTGGCCGCGGCGATTCTCTACGTCTTTCTTTGGGCCTCGGCCTTCGTCCCCAGCCGGGTCCTCGCGCGCGGCGCGCCCCCCATCACCATCCTTTCTTTGCGCTTCATAATCGCCGGTGGGCTGCTCCTTGCCGGCGCGAAGTTGGCGCGCTTGACGATTCCCCGCGACGCTAGGACCTGGCTGGAGATGTTCGCGCTGGGGATCGGGGGCAACGCCCTCTACCTCGGGCTGACCTACGTCGCGCTGGCCCACCTGTCGGCGGGGATGGGCTCGATCGTCGCCAGCACCAACCCTCTCGTCGTGGCGCTGGTGGCCCCCTTCGTTTTGCGCGAGCCCCGCACCGGACGCAAGCTCGCCGGTCTTCTACTCGGGTTTGGCGGCGTGCTCATGGCGATGTACTCACGGGCAGGCTCCGGAGCCGCGCGACCGCAGGACGTGCTGCTCGCGTTTACGGGGGTGCTCTCCTTCGTGGCCTCGAACATCCTCTACAAGCGGATGCGCGACCGCCCCCACGCGGTGGTCCTGAACGGCGCCCAACTCGCCTGTGCCGGCGTGGCGATGATCCCGGCCGCGCTGTTGCGAGAGGGCGCCCCCCACATCCACTGGACCGGTCCGCTGATTGTCAGCCTCGCCTTCCTGGTTTTGATCCTGAGCGTCGGCGCCTCGATGCTATGGTTCTGGATCCTCCAACACGGGGAGGCGAGCAGGGTCAGCGCTTACTTCTTTCTCACCCCCGTGTTCGGATTGCTGCTGAGCGCGGTCCTGCTCAACGAACCGCTGGGTCTGATGGATGTCGCGGGGCTGGTCGTCATCGCCGCCGGCCTGTGGTTGGTGACGCGAGCCTGACTTTGGCACCGCCGGGTCTTCGGGCTCGCGCGCCCCCCCGACCGATCACCGTGGAATTTCACGCGTTGCCCCCTGTTGCTGACGGCCGCGAAAATCATTGGCATCTCGGCAACTTCGCAGGACGTTTCTCCCCCCTTGATCGAAGGAGATTCCATGCAGAAAAGCGCAGCAAATCTAGCAGTGCTCCTCAGTGTCGCCCTCCTCGCCAGCCCGGCGCTGGCCCAACCAAAAGACAAGACCCAGCGCCCCAGTCCGCCGGCGAAGACCACCTGCAAGCTCGCCGAAGGCAAGACAATCACCGTGGAGTACTCCAGCCCGCGGACAAAGGGGCGCAAGGTTTTCGGTGGCCTGGTGCCGATGGGAGAAGTCTGGCGTCTGGGCGCGAATGAAGCCACGTCGCTGGTCAGCGACGCGCAGCTCTCCGTGGGCGGCAAGACCATTCCAGCGGGAAGCTACACGCTGTTTGCCATTCCCAACGCGAACAAGTGGACGCTTATCATTAGCAAGAAGACCGGCGAGTGGGGCGTTCCCTATCCCGGAGAAGCGAACGATCTGGCGCGGGTGGACATGACCACCTCGAAGCTCCCGGCGCCGGTCGAGAATTTCACCATCGCCTTCGATCAGGCCGGCGGCACCTGCACCATGCAGGTCGATTGGGAAACGACGAGGGCAACGATTGCGATGTCGGCCAGGAAGTAGCGGCCGTTTCTTCTAGGACTACTGATAGGCGCGCAGGGTGGTCCCGGTGCCGGTGACCGCCAACGTTCCGTCGGCTCCCAACGCCGGTCCTTCCGCCCCGGACAATGTTTCCTGCCAGCGCAGAGTCAGGTCCGGATCAAAAGAGAACAGCCAGCCCTGCCCCTGATAGGCGGTGACGAAGACCTTTCCAATCGCGTCCACCGCCAGTCGAGGCAACAAGTAGCTCGTGAACGGTATCGGGTTCGACCTGTTCAGCACGTCCCCCGTGTCGGGGTCGAGCCTGACGACTTCGTGGGCCGGCGAATAGCTGTAGACCGAGCGATCTGGACCGACTCCAAAGGAGCCGTGCGGCACCCAATCCATCGGCGATCTCCAGCGTTCCACGAGAGCCTCTCCGGTGTCCTGCAAAGCGATGATTGCGTCGTCCGGAGTCGACCGGGCGGATGGGGCATAGACGTCTCCCGATGAGTCGACAAACAGGGCAATTTGCTGGATGGTGATAAAACCGCTCGACAGTGCCGGGCTCGCGTAGAGCTCCGCGCCGGTGTCGATGTCAAACGCGACGACCACCAGGGCCAGCTGGCCATCCAGGATTCTCGCGTCCCAGATGTAGACCCGATTGCCCGAAACCGTTGCGCTGCATCCCCCCGGCTGAGTCGGGCAGGTGCGGGGTATGCTCCAAACGGTGCTTCCATCCACCCGGTTGATCCGGAACAGAGACCGCCACGTTCCAATGAAGATGTCGCCATTTTCGGCAAAGGGCGGCGTCTCCACGATGTCCGAGTCGATCAACACTTCCGACTGCCACGCCACCGAACCGTCCGATGAATTGAGGGCATACAGGTAATCCGGTCTCGAAATGCCTAGGCTTCGACTCGCGTAGACCTGGCCATCACGCACACCGAACGAATGGCTCCACCAATTGTCGGGCGCCGAAACGGGAAGCTGAGCCGTCCAGAGCTCGTCCCCGGTCGCGAGGTCCTGGGCCACGATCACCCCGCGGCTCTGGGTCTCTCCGCCGGCGGTCACCCGGGTCGAGACGAGCAGGTTCCCCTCGATGGCGGGCGATTCGGGAACTCCGATCGGCGCGTTGTACTCGCTGCCCTGCCAGATGACGGTCGATGCGTCCGGCCCAGTTTGGGATGAACGCCCGGATCGATCGCTGCGCCCGCCGACGCCGGTGTTCCAGTCGCTGCCCGGTCCCGAGCCGTCCGCCTCCGAGATCTGGACCGGCCTCGACGAACCTTCCCGACTCGCCGGCTGCTGGATCTTCGCCAGGGAGCGATCGGTGGCGATGAATTCACCCGCTGCGTTGCCTATCGCGGTCGCGCCGAACGACGTTCCAGCGAGCGAAGCGAGAAGGGTTGCGAGGCAGCGGGAAAGACTTCTCGACCGGGCTTGAAGATGACTTGGTGTTCTCATGGAGACCCCTCCTCAGTTGTATTAACGCGAGAGCTCGGAGCACCCTAAGCGGCGAGGGGGGTGAAGCGCAATTCAGCGCGACCGGTGGGAGAGGAGGTTGACGGAAATCGCCTCATTGGAGACGCTGCCGCGCGGCACTTGGGTACGATCGCTCGGGAGGTCACGATGGGCCAGCAGCCGCCGTTCACGATTCCGCTTCTCACCCTGCTGTTCGCTGCGGTCCTCGCGCCAGCCCGCGCGGAGGCGACCTGTCTCCCCGAGGCCGCCGACCGGAGAAAGATTCAACTCGACGGCGCCTGGAGATTCATCGCGAGCAACACGCTGACCGGGGCGGAAGCGGTGGACTACAACGACAGCTCGTGGGCGCCGGTCGCGGTGCCCCACACCTGGGACACGGTGGAGGCGGTGACGCTGTTCACCAATTCCTGGTACCGGACCCACTTCCCCATCCCCGATACCTCCGCCGGCAGGAGCGTCTACATCTATTTCGAAGGCGTGTTCCAGGTCGCGGACGTCTACGTCAATGGTCTATGGCTGGGGCAGCATCGGGGCGGCTACACCCGTTTCATCTTCGACGCGACGGGTGCGATCAACTTTGGAGGCGACAACGTCCTCGCCGTCAAAGCGAGCAACGCCACTTGCGGCGATTGCCTTCCCGATGGGACTCCGCGCCTGTTCAAGGGATACGGCGGGATCTATCGCAAGGCCTGGTACATCACCACCAGCCCGTATCACATCGCAACGACGGATTACGCGTCGAGCGGGATCTACATCACTCCCTCGAACGTCGGCAGCGACTCCGCCGATGTATCGTTCCGGACCCTGGTTGCGAATGACGACAGCGTCGACCGGACGCTCACGGTGGCGAACATCCTTGCCGATGCCGACGGAAGCGCTGTTCTCTCCTTGAGCCAGGACGTTCTGGTGCCCTCCGGGACGTCCGTCGCCGTGACCCAGGCGGGGACGGTGGCCAATCCGCGTCTCTGGAGCCCCTTCGATCCCTATCTGTACAATGTCCACGCGAGCGTGGCGATCGACGGGGTGGTCACCGATTCGGTCGATGAGCACACCGGATTTCGCTACTACCAGCTCACTTCGAATGATTTCCTGCTGAATGGCTCTTCATTCAAATTGCGCGGGGTGAGTAAGCACCAGGAGACCGAATACAGCGCGAACGCCGTCTCCGACGCCGAGCTGCTCCTCGACTGGGACAGCCTCCAGGATCTGGGCGTCAATTACGTGCGCCTGGTTCACTATCCCCACGCCGAGCTCGAATACACCCTGGCCGACCAGCGAGGGTTTCTGGTCTGGGCGGAAAACGGCCAGACCAATGGAGGTCCGCCGACCGCCAATGGCGACCAGGTCAATCGGGAAATGGTGTTTCAAAACTACAACCATCCGGCGATCATCTTCTGGAGCGCCGGAAACGAGTCCTCCGGCGTCGCGGCGGTTTCGCAGTATGCCGCGGTGATCAAGGACGCCGACCCGTCCCGGCCCGTCGTCTACGCGTCGAATGGACAGACGCCCACGAGCGTGGATTTCATCTTCCACAACATCTACCCTGGATGGTACGGCGGATCGATGTACGACTGGAGCGGTACGCCGTTCCATTGGATCTCCGAGTCCGGGGCAGGAATGGTGATCGCCACCCAGAACGCCGACTATTTCAACGCCAACCGCACCGTCGACTCCTATGAGCCGGAGCAATATGGCGAGATGACCAACGAGGTGAAGTTTCAGGACTTGTTCGTGACGAACCCGGGCCACGTTCCCGTTTTTTCGAACTGGGTCTTCCGCGATTTCTCCGACAACAAATACAAGCGGATCATCAATACCAAGGGGTTCACCACGTTCTCAAGCTACAAGAAAGACATCTATTATCTCTACCAGAGCTTCCTCAAGCCGGGCACTCCCGTCGTCCGCATCGTCGGCCCGCACTATTTTCTCCGAAACTCCAATCCGCGCGGCGAGGGAGCGATCAAGGTCTACGCAAACGCGCCGAGTATCTCGTTGACGATCAACGGCTTCGATCAAGGCACCCGATTCAACGGCAGCTATCAGCATCCCAACGGAATGGTGATCAACAACGTGTTCTACTGGAATGACGTCCTGCAGATCGGTCGGAACGATGTCGTCGCGAGCGACGATTCCGGGAATGCCGATCTCGCGACCATCTATTACAAGGGTGCCGGGCAAACCATGCCCGATGAAGCTGGCGCCAAGGTGGTCAACGTCAGCTCGAGCAACGTGCCGGCGTTCTACATCAACACCCCGCCGTACGATCAGCGTCCCTTCTACCGCGACTTTGACGGGACCGGGGACAACAGCTTCGATGTCCTTCCCGCGGAGTTGTCGGGAGCCTTGGGCTGGATTGCCACCAAGCGCCAGAGCGACAGCGGGAGGACATCGAACATCGCATTCGATTTGACGGCGGATGCGGACGTTTACGTCATGTTCACCAGACAGACCACCGTCCCGTCCTGGATTGTCGCAGCCGGATTCACCGACACCGGCGCTTCGGGAAGGTGGCGGAGCAACGACATCAAGCTGCTCGACTACCAGCTGTACCGGCGCGCGTTCCCAGCCGGCTCTCACGTCAGCCTGGGCAGCTCCCCCATCGATTTCGTCATCCTGGTGAAGTGATCGAATCGGTATTGGTCAGACGCTCCGCCGTTACATCCGAGGCGTCTTGCCGAACCTCGACAGCTCGGTATCGCACCTGGTAATGCCTTGAGCGGCTTTTTCGGCGACCTCTTTGAATGCTTTGTTCGAAGGGTTGCCCGCCACCAGCTCCGCCATTGCCACCGATCCCCGTTGGTACCACGATCGGGCGCTTCGCCAGCCGATCCGCGCTCTGGGGGAAGACGGTTCGCTCGCGGCGACCGCGGCATAAGCGCCAGCGACCCTTGAATAAGACCTGGCGGTACGAAATCGGAGATCGCTGTTCGCCGGATCGTTCCGGGTGAGGGCCTCCAGGGCCTCTGAGGCTCGCAAGTGCTCGTCGAGGGCCCCGGTGAGGTCCCCGAGCTGAGCCAGGACATCGGCGATGTCTTCCTGAACCATGGTGGTGGTCCATCGTACCTGGAAATTCTTGGGATCAGCCTGCACGACCTCCAGCCGAATCCTCACCGCTTCTTGCATGTTCGCCAGCGCGCCTCGGACGTCGCCGCTGGCGAGAAGGGCATATCCCAGCTGGCTCTGGCTGTACGACCGGTCGAGCTTCGCCTCCGTATCCGCCGGCTCCGAGGCGGCTCTCAGTTCGTCGATCGCCAGCGCCTGTCTGGCGACATCCAGGGCGCCTTGGAGATCGCCGCTCTTCTTCAAGCTGCTGCTCAGATATTTGTAGGCCAGAGCCGCGCTGCGCCGGTGTTCGGGATTCTCGACGGCCAGCTCCTGATAGATGACGGCGGATTTGCGGAAGTTGCTGATCTTCTCATCGATCGACTCGGCCGAATCGGCCAGATGAAAGTAGCCCCTGGCGAGATCGCCGCGAAATTTGATGTTCGTCGGCTCGGTTGCCGCCAGCGCCTGATAAATCGCGAACGCCTTGGCGCACATCTCCCGCATCGCCTTGCCGTTTCCGGCCCTGCCCAGCGTGTTGCCCACTTTGACGTAGGCCGAAGCCAGGTACCGCCGATCCTCCAAGCTGGCCGGTTGAAGAGAGGCGATCTGCTCCCTGATCGCCAATTGCTTCTGATAGCTCTTCAGCGCGCCGGCGGTATTGCCGACACTTCCGATGTTGACGCCGGCCTGGACATCCCCGACTTTTTCGTAGGCGGTCGCCAGCTCGCGCAGTAGCGAGAGGTCGCCCGCGCTGTCCCGGGCCAGGTTGTCCAGGTACTCCAGCGCGTCGTTGAGCATCGTCTCTCGAACCGCCGTGGAGCCCGGCAGCTTCGCGATTCCATCGTGGTACTTGAACAGAAGCCCGTTCGCGAGCTTCCTCACCTCGCCGAACCTCCGCTCTGCCTGCGCCCGGTTGGCCTCGGCGATTCGCGCCTGGCGCGCGGTCGTCACCAGCCCGCCCAGAAGACTCAATCCCACCAGGCCGGTGGCCGCGACCGCGGCCTTGTGCCGCTTCGCGAACTTCGCCGCCCGATAGGAGGCGGAGTCCGCCCGAGCGAGGACCGGCAAGTCCGCCAGGTGCCGCCGGACGTCCTCGGAGAGCTCCTGCGCCGACGCATACCGCCGGGCGGGCTCCTTGCGCACCGCCTTCAGCACGATGGTATCCAGGTCTCCCGCGAGCTGCCGGGAAAGCTCCCGCGGCGTCACCGCGCTCGGCCGCTTCGGCTCGACCTGGCAGACGACCCGGGAGACCTCCATCGCCGAGCGCGTGTTGAGCTCGTAGGCGCGCCGGAGCGCCAACAGCTCGTAGAGCACCATTCCCAGCGAGTACACATCGGTCGCGGTGGTGACCGGCTCTCCCTTCACCTGCTCCGGGCTGGCGTATTCCGGCGTCATCAGGGCAAAGCCGGTAAACGTCAGCCCCAGACCGACTTCCTCGTCGAGCAGCTTGGCGATCCCGAAGTCGAGCAGCTTGACCGTGCCGTCCTCGGTCACCAGGATGTTGCTCGGCTTCAAGTCCCGGTGGATCACCAGCCGCTGGTGGGCGTACTGCACCGCGGCGCACACGGTGCGGAACAGCTCCAGCCGCTGGGGAATGGAGAGGTGGTTCAGGGCGCAATACTGGTCGAGCGGTTTTCCCTCCACGTATTCCATCGAGAAGTACGGCGCGCCCTCCTCGGCCGTCCCGCCGTCGATCAGCCGCGCGATGTTGGCGTGCTCCAGGTTCGCCAGGATCTGCCGCTCGGCTTTGAACCGTTTGACCGTGTAGTCCGACGCCATGCCGCCGCGGATCAGCTTGATCGCCACCTGCTTCTGGTATTGGTCGTCGTCGCGCACCGCCCGGTACACGGCGCCCATTCCCCCGTGGCCGATCTCGCTCAGGATGCGGTACGGCCCGACGCGGCTTCCGACCGGCGAGGAGACGGGCGGGTTCCGAGGCGGGGGAGGGAGTCCAGCGCTCAAGAACGCACCGGCCTTCTCATCGGCGGCGAGCAAGCGGAGCACCTCTTCGCTCAGCGCGCTATCGGCCCCGCTCGCCTGGGCCAGGAAGCCCGCCCTCGCCGCGGGCTCCTTTTCCAAGGCCGCCTCGAACAGTTTCGCAACCCGTTGCCAGCGCTCCGGCGTCATGGATCCCGCTCGTCCCTCGCTTCCCGGGTCGCTCTACCGCGAACAACTTGGGTTTGTCTACCGGGAGTGCGCGTCGAATGTTTCGTTGGGTCGACAGCTTCGAGGAACGCTCCCTTGACGGGTGTTTTCCACAGCAGTACAGCTTTTTTTTCCGCCTCGGCGTGGAGGGTCCGGGGAGGTTGCAAGCAATTCCGCTAAACCAGATCAAGGGAGTTCATCGTGAGAAAATACATCATCGTCAGCGGTGTAGCGCTGTGCTTCAGTTTCGTGGCGCAGGCAGCGAAGGTAACGGTCAAGGCGCTGCCTTCGAATTCCGGCGCGGTCAATGGCATCGCCAGTATTTGCGACGGCGTGGATGGCAATCTGGTCCAGAACTGCGGCTTCGAGTCAGGGGACTTCACCGGTTGGGACCAGTCAGGCGACCCGTCTTTCACCGGGGTAAATCCCTCCTCCGCCAATTCGGGAGCATACGGCGGGTTCTTCGGACCCATTGGAGACCTCGGGTACATTGCTCAGACCCTCACCACCACCGCTGGTCAGACTTACTCGCTCACGTATTACTTCACCAACTCGGGGTCGCCGAACGAGTTCGTCGTGTATTGGGATGGCATGATTATCTCCGACCAATCAGACCTGGGTGACTTCCCCTATGCGTCGATTACCGTCGATGGTGTGACTGCGAGCGGAGATTCAACGGAGCTGAAGTTCGGATTCAGGAACGACCCATCGTACATCCTTTTCGATGACGTCTCGGTTGTAGCGAACTAGCTCGGTTTCGTGTGAAACATCGAATGCCTGTAATTCGTGGATGTCTTTTGGGTGGGTTCATCGCTTCCTTGCTCGCCGCGACGGCGGCGGCGCAGCCCAATTCAACCCGGTGGCAGCTGGATTCGGCGGGAAGCGAGCTGACCGTCCACGTCTTCAAGGCGGGACTCTTCTCCGGCTTTTTGCACGATCACCTGTTCGTCCCTCAGCAATGGAGCTGTACCGTCGAATTCGATCCCGCCCACCTGGAGGCTTTTCGGGCGCAGCTTTCGGTGGCCACGGCCTCGCTCCGAGACAACCAGCCCAAGCTGTCGGCGGAAGACAAGGCCAAGGTCGAGAGCCAGGTTGCCGGTCCCGAAGTCCTCGATTCCGCCCGGTTTCCGGAAATCCGCTTCACCGCGGAACGCCTTGCCGCGTCGGGGGGCAATTCCGACGAGCTCCAGGCAACCGTCTCCGGCAAGCTAAGCCTTCACGGCATCACCCGCCCGCTGGAGTTTCCGGTGCGCGTCTGGCGGCGCGGCGATGCGCGGGTCGTTCTCGGAAAAGTGTCGTTCAACCAGAGCGACTTTGGAATCTCTCCCCTGAGCAAGGCCGGCGGGGCGATTTCCGTCGAAGACAAGGTGCTGGTCGACTTTGCGCTGCGGCTGCAACCCGCGCGTTGAATCCGCTCGGAGTTTGGGCTCGGCGCGGCCGCAATTCCGATGGGGGATGTCCCTCATTCGCGCCCGGTGGGTAAAAGCCGAACGACGCGGGCGGCAAATCCCTGAAAGGTGAAGAGGATGGCGATCAGGAACGACATGCAGGAAAGGCCGAGCCACAGCTTGAAATTCGGCGGATCCATCTCGACCAGGATGCGGGCGCCCAGCGCCAGCGCGAGGCAGGCCCACCCCAGCTGAAGCTGTCTGGCGCCGACGTGCGGCGGGGGAATCCTGGAATCCGGATCCCGCGAAGGGAAAGACATCGAGACCACCAGGACGAGCACGGCGAAGCAGCCAAGGTAGATGATGTGCATCCCGGCGCGGCGGCTCTCCGGGACCAGCGACGCCCAGGCGTTTCCCAGGGGCAGCATCCACAGCGCGGTCCTGATCGCGCGACCGGCGGCGCCGGGGGCTTTGGACAAGGGCGGCGAGCGGACCAGCCGGAGAACGACCCCGAGCGTTACCGCGGCGCGCATTGCAAAGCCGAGCGGCAGCAAGATCAGGTGACCGATCCAGAAGCTCGCGAAATAGAGCGCCGCGGCGAGGGCGTGTACGTATCCCCACCGGGCTCTCCCGGGCGACGGCGGCTCGCTCCCCGCCTCCACGCCGGGGAGCAGACCGGCGACTCCGAGAGCCATGCCGCCGAAGAGCCCCTGCATCAGAAGGGAGCGTCCCAGCTCGTGAACCTGGAACCCGCCCTGGCCCCACGCTTCACCGGCCGCCGCGAGGACGGATCCGCCGGCTCCGAGGAAGAGAGCGAGAACGATCCACACCGATGCCTCCGGCGATCGACGCGGCACCACCCGGGCCCTCAGCCTGCGCAGCGCAAACTCGATCGCCATTCCGATCAGCACCAGCCAGGCGATCTGCCCCATCACCCACTTCTGCGCGGCGGCGCAAATCGTGATCGCGATCGGAGCGGCGATGGCGATGGCGATCTGCCAGGCAGACGGCGGCGCGGTTCCGGTGCGGCGCGGGAGGACTGCGAAGAGGCTGCCGACCGCGAAGCAGGAAAGGAACCCCTCGATCTCCGCGAGCGGATGAAACATCGAGCGGAAGACGACGGAGTGAAAAATCGGACGATAGACGTCGGCGAGCCCCAACGAGAAGAAGAGCCAGGGCAGAACCCCCGCGGCGGCGAGGAGGACTCCGAGCGGAAACAGCAGATGATAAGGCTCGCGTCGAAGCGCAGCCCGCCGCTGAACCTGTATCGCTCTTGTCTCGACGAACATTTGTAAAGAGCGGTCGCGATTTCCCGCTTACGCGGATTGCCATGCCAAGTACAGCAATTTGAACCGTCGGGAAATGCGGCTCATCTGCGGATGGTTGATCTCGGCGTGCTCCCTTTGATAGTCGCCATTGAATGAAAGCCCTCGCTCTTTTCGCGGCGCTTGGCCTGGCCTTGGCCGGATGTAGAACCACCGGCTCCCGGCCGGCCGCTGTTCCGCCGCCCGCTCCGCCTCCTCCAGTGGCGGCGGGTCCGAGCGACGGAGGGTCGCCGGAGAGCGCCGCGGCACAGCCGGCATCTCCGACTGAATCCGTCTCGCCGCCGGCGTCCGGCGGCGATGTGCCGAGCAAGGCAATGGTCTGGGGCCGGGAGCTCACCGCGCTCTTCTACAAAGGCACCGCCGCCCCGATCTGGGCGCGGATGACCGACGAGATGAAGAAGGGCCTGAAGAGCGAAGACACGCTGACGACCCTGAAACAGCAGATGGAGGCGCAGCTCGGCACCGAAAGCAAAGTGATCGACGAGAAGGTCATTCAATCCGGCGGTTATCAGGTGTATCTGCGGACATCCGCTTTTCCGAAGTGGGATAAACCGATCAACCTCATCTGGTCCCTGGATTCCGAGGGGCACGTCGCCGGATTCTTCGTCAAGCCCGCCGAAGCGCCGAAGTAGCCCGCTCCGGAGTCGCGGCGCTTCGGTCGCGGCGATGTCCGAAATGGCGGGAACAATGTCCTTGCGGCCACCCCGCGGCCTCCGCATCATTGGGCATGCGACTCGCTGACAGGTGCTCCGAGGTCGCCCGTCGATTCCGGTTTTCCGCGCGGGGGGCCCTCTGCCGATGAAGCCAAAAATCCACCCCGCGTTCGTCGTCGGCGGCGCGATCTTCGTGGTGCTGCTCTGCGCGGCGGCGGTGCGCGCGACGCCGTCGATCCTGATCGTGCCGCTCGAGCGGGAGTTCGGCTGGAGCCGGGCGATCATCTCGTCGGCGGTCTCGGTCAATCTGGTGCTCTACGGGCTGGTCGGACCATTCGCCGCGGCGCTGATGGAGCGATTTGGAATCCGGCGCACCGTGATCGCCTCGCTGATCATCATCTGCCTCGGCGTCGCGACCACCTCCCAGATGCGCTCGAGCTGGCAGCTCGTCCTCACCTGGGGAATCATGGTCGGTCTGGGCACCGGGACGACCGCGATGGTGCTCGGCGCCACCGTCGTGAATCGCTGGTTCCTCTCGCGGCGCGGCCTGGTGATGGGCGTGCTCACCGCGAGCACGGCCACCGGGCAGATGCTCTTCCTCCCCCTCGAGGCCCATATCGCCGAACACCACGGCTGGCGCGCGGTGACGATGCTGGTCGCATCGGTGATTGTGCTGCTGGTGCCGCTGGTCGCCCTGCTGGTGCGCGATCGACCCTCCGACCTTGGCCTGCTCCCCTACGGCGCCTCGCCGGAGACGTCCCTCCCCCCGCCATCGAGGCAGAACCCGCTTTTCAATGCGCTGCGCGTCCTGCGCGAGAGCTCCCACAAGGGCGATTTCTGGCTGCTCGCGGGCAGCTTCTTCGTCTGTGGCGCGACCACCAATGGCCTGGTCGGCACCCACCTCATTCCCGCATGCATGGACCACGGCATTCCCGAGGTCCGCGCGGCCGGGTTGCTCGCGGTGATGGGGATGTTCGATCTCGTCGGCACCACCGCCAGCGGCTGGCTCTCGGACCGCTTCGATTCGCGCAAGCTGCTCTTCTGGTACTACGGGCTGCGCGGGCTGGCGCTGCTCTGGTTGCCTCAGGCATTTGACGCCACCGTGGTGGGCCTGCCGATCTTCGCGGTCTTCTACGGTCTGGATTGGATTGCGACGGTGCCTCCCACCGTGCGCCTGACCACCGAGGCGGTGGGCGTGCAGGATGCGCCGATCGCGTTCGGCTGGATCGTCGCCTCGCACCAGATTGGCGCCGGAGTGGGCGCGCTCGGAGCGGGGATGATCCGATCGACCCTGACGACCTACACCCCCGCCTGGGTGGCCGCCGGAGCGATCTGCCTGGTGGCGGCGTTGGTGGTGCTGCGGATCGGCCGGCGGGCGCCGCGCCTGGAATTCGCGACCGAGTCTATCCGACGGCTCACTGCTCGGCGCGACTGAGGCGAAGTACTTCCTGCGAGGTGGTGACTCCAGCGAACAGCTTCTTCAATCCTTCAAAACGCATCGCGCCGAACCCGTGCCTCGACGCCTCGGTCCAAATCTCATCGACGCGGGCACCCCGGGCAACGGCCCGCCGGATCGGCTCGCTCATTCGCAGTATTTCCCGCACCGCGGTTCGACCCTTGTAGCCGGTTTTCAGGCAGGCCTCGCACCCCTTGCCGCGGGCCAGCGTCGTCCCCGCGCTCAGCTTGCCGATTCCGAAAGCCGCCAGCTCCTCCTCGGAGGGAACGTATTCCTCCTTGCACTTCTCGCAGATGGTTCGAATCAGCCGTTGGGCGACCACTCCGACCAGGGCGGAAGCCACCAGGAAAGGGGAGATTCCCATCTCCACCAGCCGCCCGATGGCGCTCGGGGCATCCTGGGTGTGAAGGGACGACATCACCAGCTTTCCGCTCGTCGCCGCCTCCGTCGCCAGCGAACCCGTCTCGAGATCGCGAAGCTCGCCGATGAGAATCACGTTGGGATCCTGGCGGACGATGGATCGGAGCGCGGCGGCGAAGGTCAGGCCCCGCTCCGGTTGGATCTGAACCTGACTGATTCCGGGAAGTTGGTACTCGATCGGATCTTCAATGGTGACCAGATTCTGGTCGGCGCTTCGAATCGCACTCATCGCGCTGAGCAGGGTCGTCCTCTTGCCGCTTCCCTTCGGCCCGCTCACGAGCAGGAGCCCGCTGGGTTGGCGGATCATCCGCTTGAACGATTCGAGCTGCTCGCCTTCAAACCCGAGGTCCCCCAGAGAGGGAGGCGCCTTTCCGCCCTCGAGCATCTGGCAGCAGACCTTTTCACCCAGATGGGTGGGCAGGGTCGAGATCCGCAAGTGGACGTCGGGATGCCCCGGCCGGCGGATCTTGATCCGCCCCTCCTGGGGAAGCTGCCGTTCCGTCGGGTCGAGCTGCGCCATCGTCTTCAGCCGCGAAACGACCGCTGGGTGGAGCTCGGAGGGCAGGGTGCCCACATTGCGGAGGACGCCGTCCACCCGGTAGCGAACCAGCGTATTGCGGGACGCGGGTTCGATGTGCAGGGCGCTGGCCTGAAGCTCGAGGGCCTTGGAGACGATTTGATCGACCATCGGCGCGGTCTCGAGCGCCGCGACCTCCGAGACGTTCTCCGGCGGCTGCTCCAGCGGAAGGAGCTCGAATCCGCGGACCTTGTACAGGCGAGCGATGGCGCGCTCGATCTCCATCCGCGAGGAGATGACCGTGATCACCTGGCGGTGCAATTCCTTCGAAAGCCAATCGAAGAGATCGATCCGGGTGGGATCGTAGGTGGCGACCGTCACTTCCTCCGCCGATAAGAACACGGGGACGATGTGATGGCGCTCCGCCAACTGCCGGGTGATCAATTGCGCCATCTGCGGGTCGAGCTCGACGGAATCGATCGGTAGTCGAGGGAGCTTGACCTGGTTCGCGACGCTCTGCAGGAATTGCTCGAAGGTGTTGAAACCGAGTTTTTTCAGGACGGCGGGGGTGGGTTCCTCGGCAGACCGGAGAATGTCGAGCGGAAGCAGTTTCTTATTGGCCGCCGGGGCCTCCTTCGCTTCCGCTACCGAAGACCCGCCGGGCTGAATTCGGGTCTTGCCGGTCTTTTCGGTCATCATGGCTTGTCGAAGAGCTTGTCCAGGTCATCCTGGGTGACTTTGGACGGAATGATCGAGGCGAAACGGGTACGCCTGACGCTGAGCAACTCGTCGACTTTTTCCGGGCTCAGCTCCGGCTCGACCTCCGAGGCGCTTATCTCGATCACCGGCAAGGTTGCGCTCTCAGCCTCCGGCGCGGGCGAGGCGAGCGATTCTCCGCAGCCACCGCAGAAACGGTCGGCCGCGGTGTTCAAGAAATTGCAGCTCTTGCAGCCCGTCGCCACCTCCGCTCCGCAGTCTCCGCAGTACCGACGGTGAGCGTCGTTGCCGCGCTGACAGCGGGGACAATTCATCCCTTCGCCCCAGAGGCGATCTTGGAGCCGGGCTTTGCCACCCGTGAAAGAATGCCGACCGCGATCTGCGCGATCTTTTCCGCGGTCACCGGCTTGAGAAGGAAGTGGGCGACGCCCGCCTGGCGGCAGGCAAGAATCTTTTCGCGAGAGGCCATGGCGCTGCAGATGATGACGATCGCCCCCGGGTGCAGCTTGAGCAGCCTGGTCGCCGCGGTGACTCCATCCAATTGAGGGAGCACGATGTCAAAGAAGGTCAGCGTCGGACGGTGCTCTTCGTACAGCTCCAGTGCCCGCTCGCCCGTGCTGGCTTCGCCCACCACCTCGACGCCCGCCTTGCTCAGGCCACGCTTGAGCAGGGCTCGACTCACTGCCGAGTCATCGACGACGATAGCGGTCAGCGCCATGCGATCTTCCTTTCGTTGGGCGCACGCGGTTCCCTGAACGGTGTTGTGCAAGTTCCCTGCCGGGATGGGCCTGCTCCAAGCGGCTGAAATTCGCGGCGGGCCTACAGTCGCGCGAATCGCCTACAGGGCGGGGATGGGAGGCCGCGCCATGGAATTGACGCTATGGTCCGGTTGCCTGATCGGAGGAGACCACGAGGGAATTCACGCGCGGGAGAATTCGTCTGGCGGCCTCCGGGCTCGGTTCATGAGGCTCGAAGCGACGAAGGCGCGCTCATTCTCGCGATTTTCCGGAAGCCCAACGTGTCT
>Ga0070708_100000524_pt1 | contig 28887 bp, 25 predicted proteins | sample KBSK5503metaG_FD_65469 | JGI IMG/M metagenome (GOLD analysis project Ga0070708, IMG submission 65469) | Corn, switchgrass and miscanthus rhizosphere microbial communities from Kellogg Biological Station, Michigan, USA - KBS K5-50-3 metaG | ecosystem: Host-associated > Plants > Roots >... | reverse complement strand
GACGCCGCGTTCGTAGAGGGCAAGTGAGCGCTCGAGCGGCTGCCCACCTGCTTCGAGCTCGGCGACAGTGCGCTGGAGGGCCGCGAGGGCATCGTCGAACGAGAGCTGGTCGATCGGCGCATCGGTGGGGTCAGTCGTGTCGGTCACCGTGCTCCTCGGGCTGTTCGGACGGTTGATCCGCCTCGCGCTCATCGATGATGCGCGTCAGGCGCGGCGCGAGCACGACGATACCCAACCAGATGCCGCCGATCGCGGCGAAGCCCGCGACCAAGAGGACGATCAGAAGGTCGGGCAGCTGTGGCCTCCGTCCGAGAAGGATCGCACGCGGAGCCCACGAGGCGCGACGGGCAGGATGAGGGCTCCGGGCGTTGCCCGGAGCCCTCGATCGTTCAGTGACCCGACGGTCCCGGCTAGCGGATCTGGATGTTTCCGCCTTGGAGCAGCTGGTCGCCGGAGGCGTAGCCAGCACCAGGGATCAAGATCGAGTAACGATCGCTTGTCCCGGGCTCACCCAAGTCTTTGAGCGTGATCCGGTATTCCAACGAACCCGAACCATTCACGGTGCCAGATCCGTAAAGCTCCGCAGAGGTTCGGTCGCCGCTGCAGACGACGGCGTCGATGGTCGTGGCCTTGAAGTTCAGGGGCTGCAACGGGCCGTGATCCTGGTATTCCTGCTGGCCCGATGTCGCGCCGCTCAGCGCGACCTTGGCATTGCCGCCGAAGGTCCCCTGATCACCGTTCGCGGCGAGGATCCAGCCTCCATTGCTGATCTTGACCTCGCAGCCTGGGGTGCTCACGACCCCGGTGCGGAAGCTGTTGTCGATAGCGAGCCCATCGAACTCGTTTTGGACGAACCAGCCGTAGCGGTTTCCGCCGACCGTTGCCCCGATGATGTCGCTGGGGTCACTTCGGACCCATGTTCCCAGCGGGACGTTCGAGCCCGCGGGCAGGACCTGGAGCGTCACGCTGAGCGGACCGCCTGATACCCCGCTGAAGATGTGCTTGAACGTGTACCAACCAGATACGGCGATATGAATTGGCGTGTGGCCGGGATCAGCCGGGTTGGCTCCGCAGCGTGTCGCGTTGTTGCCTCCGCTGATGACGAAACCAGCCAAGTCGGTGCCAACGTTGAACACGAAGTCGCGTCGAAATCCGCCTGTGGCATTACTGATCGCCGATGACCAATCAAAGCGCGTGTCCGGGTGGTCGAGCGCATAGGGAACATCGAGGTAGATGTCGACCCCAGTCGAGTACCCACCGGTCGGGAAGATCGCGGAGTAGCCGCCAAACTTGGTGTACGGCCCGTAGTAGATCGACGCCGTCCCGCCACCGAAGGTGCAGCTGTCGGGGCTGGTGTCCTTGCTGAGTCGGGCGTAGTAACTCCCCGTCGCCGGCGCAACACCGTTTGCGTACGCGCTCCCGGAGCCCGAAGGGACCCGCGTGATCTGCGCACCGCTCAAGTTGAACCAACCGGCCGTGTCCGTCTCGAAGCCGTTGAAGTACGGACCGGGCGGCGCGTCCGCGCTTGCGAGGGCCGGCAGTGACATCAAGAGAGCGGCTGCGAACAAAAGCGCGCCGGACCGTCTCGCACGGGGGTGAGGCAGGTGCCTCCACGAGGGTCGCATTTCGTCCTCCCGGGGACACCGTCCCCATCAGGCAGGAATGCGACCGACCCTCATACCCCGTGGCCTGAGACCTGCGCAAAGGACGCTAGACCGCACTTCTCCGCACTCTTCGACGCAGCGAGGCCTCGTTCGCTTACAGTTCTATAACACCACCGTCCGGGGTGGCACCTATCTTCGTGTCATCCACGCTAGCGGGGAACTCGCCGCGGGCGACGCGGATGCGGAGGCGAGATCCGGCACTGACCTCCATCGGGTCGCGGACGATCGCGTCGTCCGCGGCGCGACGGACGATGCCGTAGCCACGCTCGAGCGTCGCCTGTGGTCCGAGCACCGCGAGGGCCGCACCGGCCTCCGCGAGCGCGGCGCGTCGCTGTCCCACGAGATGCGAGGCGAGATTCGGCAGGGCCGTCGCCAGTCGATCCTCGATCGAGGCCGCATTCGCGAGCCGGGCCCGCAGCGCGCGCGTCGCGCGGTCGAGCAGGTCCCCGGCGAGCTGGCGGGACGCCGCGAGTCGGGCCGCCGGGTTGAGTCGATCGAGGACCCGTCGTTCCGCCTCGAGCTCGCGGACCGCGGCGATCACCGACCGCGAGCCGGCGACGCGCATCCGCTCCGCCCCGCGAGCGAGGGCGGAGGCAAACTCCGCACGATCCGGCACGACGAGCTCGGCAGCGGCCGTCGGCGTGGCGGCTCGCACGTCCGCGGCGAAATCGGTGAGCGTGACGTCGACCTCGTGCCCGACCCCGCTCACGACCGGCAGGCTGTGCGCCACGATCGCGCGGACGACTCGCTCGTCGTTGAACGACCAGAGGTCCTCGGCCGAGCCGCCGCCGCGCGCCACGATCGTGATGACCGGCGCCTCCGCCGCCCGTCCCGCGTCGGTGAGCAGTGCGACGTGCTTCTCGATCCGGCGCAGAGCGCGGACGATCGACTCGGCGGCCCCATCGCCCTGCACCTGGCACGCGACGAGGACGACCCTCGTGAGTGGCCACCGCCGCGCGAAGACCTGGCAGACGTCCTTCCAGGCCGCGCCCGTCGGCGACGAGACGACTGCCACGACCGCCGGGCGGGGCGGCAGCGGGCGCTTGCGCTCCGACGCGAAGAGCCCCTCCGCGGCAAGCTTTGCCTTTAGCTGCTCGAAGCGGATCGCGAAGTCCCCCACTCCGCTCGGCTGGATCGAGTCGACGTACAGCTGGAGTGCGCCCTGGGCCTCGTACACGTCGACTCGGCCGTGCGCGACGACCCGTAGCCCGGTCTGGGGCTGGAACGGCGACCGAACGCGCTCGTCCCGGAACCAGACGCACTGGAGCTGCGCCCGGTCGTCCTTCAGCGCGAAGTAGGCGTGCCCCGCCGAGGAGATCGTGACCCGCCCGACCTCGCCCTCGACCCACAGGTCGCGGAGCAGCTCGTCGGCCCTGACCGTTGCCGCGATCGCCCGCGCCGCCTCGCTGACCGTGACGATCCGGAGGGCAGTGGTGGCCGCCGCCACCGGAGCGGCCGGCATCTCGCGGGGAAGGTCCATCACGGACCATCGTAGTGCCGCGCGGCCGTCCGCCGGTCCGGTATCGTCCCAGCGTGGTCGAGATCGGTGATGCGCTGATCGATCCCGAGGTCTGGGTCGTCGTGGCGATCGTGACCCTGGCGATGCCGCTCGTCTTCCTCGCCGTCCTCGTCGCGGCGGCGTTGCGTCGCCGCGCGACGGGAACGGTTCGGCCCGCGCTGGCGGCGTCCCTCGCCGCGACGGGCGGCCTCACCCTTGGGACGCTCGCGTCGGTGACCGGCGGTGACCTCGCGGTCCTGCTTCCGATGCTCGCTGCCTCCGCGGTTGTTCTCAATGGTCTTTGGCGCCGGCGACGACGTGCCCAGGCCGGTTGGTTGTTGGCCGGGATCGCCCTGCCCTCGGCGATCCTCGGGTCCTATGTCATGGCACGCCTGCTCGAGGGCAGACCGTTCGACCCGGTTGCGACCGTGCCCTGGTTTGCGGTGAGCACCGTCGGTCTCGCCGCCGGCCTCGTCATGATCCGGCGCGGGGATCCGCCACCTCTTGCGCCGGACATCGGGGCACCCGCGGGTCAGCCCGGATCCCGGGCATTCGGGAATATCGCCGAGGCCATCCGGAGCCCGGCGCGACTCGGGCCGATTTCCGTGCCGGAGCTGAGCATCCTGATCGCAATCGTCGTCAGCGTGCTGGTGGTGCCGTTGCTGCTTCCCCAGGAGCTGCCGAGTCTCGTGCGGTCACTGATCCTTGGGGTCGTGGTCTCGGTCATCGGCACGGAGGTGTACGTGCGGGCATGGCCGAGCGTCAGCCGCCGCGCGTTCGAGGCCTTCAGCTGGCTCGGCGAGTGGGAGATTGCGGGCGTCCGGGCGCTCACCGGGAGCGGCCCGCCGACTTCGAGGGCAAAGGCCACCGCGTGGCTCGAGCGCCGGGCCGATCGCCCGGAGGAACGCGCAATCAGGGTTGAGGTTTCGCTCTTCGCGGGTCGCATCGATGAGGCTCGGGCCTTGCTATCCACGCTCTCGGCGGAGACGCCAGCAGAGCGGTTCGAGGTGGTTGCTCTCCGCGACCTCGTGGAGTGGCACGCCGGCGGCGACGGCGACCTGCCTGCGATGGAGGCTGCCGCCGCCGAGATCCTGCCCGCCGATGGCGACGAGCGCCTCCGCGCGGAGGTCACGGTGGCCACCGCGAAAGTGCGTCGACGGATGGCCGAAGGCGGCACGACCCCCGAAGCTGTTGTTGAACCACTGCTCGCGGTCCGGGGGGCGCTCGGGCACCGTGCGGACGGGCAGATCGGCCGGGCCCTGCGTCGTCGACTCCTGCCGGTGCTGCTGGGCGGAACCGCGCTCTTGGCAATCGCCACCGAGCTGCTGGGGACGCCAGGCGCGTTGCTCCCCTGATGGAGCCCTGAATCCGGGTCGGTTAGAGGCGGGTCTGGTACTCCCCCGTCCGGGTGTCCACCCGGATCGTGTCGCCCTCGCCAACGAAGAGTGGCACCTGGACGACGAGGCCCGTCTCGGTGGTCGCGGGCTTGCGCGCGCCCTGCGCGGTGTCGCCGGCGAAGCCTGGTTCGGTCGTCTCAACCCGGAGGTCGACGGTCACCGGCAGCTCGACCCCGATCGTCTCGCCCTGGTAGCTCGTCCGGTCGAGCGTCATGCCGTCCTTCATGTAGCTCGTCGCGCCGCCCAGCTGCTCGCCCCGGAGCATGAACTGGTCGTAGGTATCGGTGTCCATGAAATGGAAGTCGTCGCCGTCGCGGTACAGGAACTGCACGGGACGCTGCTCCATCTGGGCGCGCGGCCACTTCGTCCCCGCCTGGAACGAGCGCTCCACCGTCTGGCCGCGCTTGACATTGCGCAGCGTGATCCGCACCTGGGCGGAACCGCGGCCCATCTTGATGTGGTGGTAGTCGAGGATCTGCCAGAGCTCGTTGTCGAGCTCGATCGTCACGCCCTTGCGCAACTCGCCGGTGCTGATCATGAGGTTGGGCTCCGTCGGGGTCGCCGGTGCGCGCAGGTGTCGAGGCGCGTTGACGCAGCGGTGAATTCGATGTGGGAACGCGGATTGTAGCCGAGCCGACTTCGCTCAGATCCCGACAACGACCTCGTCGCGCGGGAAGAGGGTGATCCGGTCGAGGCGGCCGGCGTCGACGTCGAGGATGACGAGGTCTTCGATACGCACGCCCATCTCGCCCTCGAGGTAGATGCCGGGCTCGACCGAGAAGACGGTGCGCCGTGGAAGCGGCTCCTCCGGGCTGCGCCGGGCGAGGCCGGGCAGCTCATGCGTCGCCAGGCCGATCCCATGACCGAGACCGTGCCCGTATGCGGGCCAACGCCCGTCGGCGTCGATGACGGAGCGGGACATGGCGTCATAGGTTCGCCCGATCGGCATTGGCGCCCCGCCTGCTGCCACGGACATGTCCTCCCACAGCTTCTCGAACACGATGTCCTGGGCCGCGGCGACGAGCCGGTACACCTCGACATCTCGCTCCCGTGGCTCGCCGACGAACAGGGTTCGCGTCATGTCGCTGCGATAGCCCTCGCACTGCGCCCCGAAGTCGAACAGCAGCACCGTGCCGGTGGTGACCGGGCGGGCACCCGGCGCGCCATGCGGCAGCGCGGCCTCGGCACCGGCGAGGCACGCCACGTCGAACGCGAGCCGGTCCGCGCCGCCGGTCCGGATCCGCCACTCCAGGTCGAGGGCGAGCTCCTTCTCGGTCACACCTGGGCGAATCGATGGCAGCAGAGACGCCAGCGCGCGGTCTGCAATCGCGCATGCGGCCGCGACCCGCTCCAGCTCCGACGGGTCCTTGAGCTGCCGCTGTGCCTCGACCCAACCCTCGATCGGGACGAACTCGACGCCCGGGGCGGCCGCGACCAGCCGCTCCCAGGTGAGGTGCGGGATCGTCGCGGCCTCGATCGCGACGCGCTTGACGCCCCCTGCCTCGAGCAGGCTCGGCCAGAAATCGAACAGCTGGCGATCGGCGGGGAAGAGCGTGGAGTCGGGGGCCTGGCGCTTGACCGCGATCGTGTACCGGCTGTCGGCGATGACCCAAACCTGGTCCATGCCCACCAGGAACTTCCCGGAGTCACCGGAGCCCGTGACCTCGCTCTCATCGAACGGCAGCCCGGTGAGGTAGCGCATGTGCTCCCAGCGGACGCCGAAGTAGCCATCAACGCCTTCCTGCGCCATGCGCTCGCGCAGCCGTGCCAGGCGCCGGGGTCGCGCTGCCCGGTCCGCCTCGGCCCACTGCGCGCGCTGGGCGGCGCTCGGTGGCGCGGCGAAGTCCGCGGGATGGGGCCAGTCGGCCGGCATCAGGCGCCGGAGCTCGTCGCTCATATATAGCCGTACTTGCGCAGGTTCGCGTTGTGCTCCTTGAGCGTCCTGGCGAATGCATGCGTCTTCGTGTCCGGGATGAGCACGAAGTAGAGGTAGCCCTTCGCGGTGTCGGGGTGGAGTGCCGCGTCGATCGAAGCCAGGCTCGGGGTGGAGATCGGGCCCGGGATCAGCCCGGCAACCTGGTAGGTCTGGTAGCCCTGCAGGTCCTGGTCGACCTGGACACCGGCGAGCGGACCGGGCGGCACCTTCCAGAAGAAGTATTCCTGCCATTGCTCGATGGGCAGCTTCGCCAGGGCCATCGTGTCCGTGGCGAAGGTCACCGTCGGGTCGGCGTTGAGGATCCTGGCGACGCCGTGCAACCCGTTGAGCCGGTTCTGGTAGACGCCGGCGATGATCGGACGCTCCGGGTCGACGGCCGCTTCGTGCTCCACGATCGAGGCGAGGGTGACGACCTGGTAGAAGCTCATGCCCCGCGCCTTGGGCACGTCCATCCGGTCAGGTCCGACGACCTCGGCGAACCGGTCGAGCAGCATCCGGATGAGGTCCTCGGCGCTGGTCACCTGCGTCGCGCCGCCGTCCGACTTCGTGACGATCTGGTACGTGTCGGGATAGAGGAAGCCCTCGAGGCTTGCGCCCTCGGGCAGCTTGAGCCATTCGTACTCCGCGAGCAGCGCGGCCGGCGGGTGCTTTGCGAGGTCATAGAAGTCCTTGGGGTCGAACCCGGGACTCTTGGTCTCCAGCAGGGCGGTCATCTGCTCGATGCGCAGGCCCTCGCGGAAGGTGATGTCCTCCGTGGTCACGGTCACGCGCGCCGTGATCAGCGCATCGGCGACCTGTTCCGGGGTCATGTCGTGGCGCAACAGGAACGTGCCCGATGACAGCTGCTCGTTGAGCCCGGCCTCCAATGCGGCGAACAGGAACGCGCGCTGATTCAGCGTGAAGCCCTCTCCCGCGAGGCGCGGCGCCATCGAGAAGATGGTGTCGCCCGGGTTCACCGTGAACACCGCCTCGGTTGCGTCTGAGCCTGCGGGCGTCGTGAGCGCGGCGCCGAGGTCTTCGCGCACGAGCTCCGCGACGAACGGGAAGCGCTCGATCGCGCCCGGGTTGTTCCACGCCCAGCCGACGACGCCGGCACGGAGCACGGGCCGTAGCGCCGTGAGCAGGACGATCATGACGAGCCCGGCGAGGATGCCGGCGAAGAGCAGGAACCGAATGATCCCCGGGAGCCGGAACCCTCGGCGATCGTCCGGCCTGCGGCCGCGAGACCCGACCGGCGGAGCGCCGCGGCCGTCCGACGCGCGCCACGAGGGCATCTCCGGGTCGCGCGGCGCTCGGCCGCTGCGGACCGTCACTCGCGCACGCCGGCGCGCCGCGCGTCGAGCTCGTCCTGGAGGATGATCGAGGCGGCCTCGCGGTCCACCCTTTCACGATACCGGTCCCGCTGGGTTCGCGACGGGGGTCCGCCGGAGCGCCCGCGGGGCATCGGGCCGAGGCGCGACTCGGCGACGTGGCTGGAAAGGCGCTCGTCGCGCATCGTCACCGGCAGGCCGAGCCGCTCCCCGACGGCGGCCGCCCACGTGGTCGCGGCGGCTGCCATCGTGCCCTCGTTGCCGCGCGCCTCGAGGGGCAGGCCGACGACGAGCTCCGTGATCCGCTGCTCCGCGACGACTCGCGCCAGCGTGGCGGCATCGTCGGTTGGATCGAGCGACCGCGCTCGCGAGATCGTGGCGAGCGGCCTGGCTGTGAGACCGTCGTGCTCGGCGATCGCGAGGCCGATCCGCCGTTCCCCCAGATCGATGCCGAGGATCCTCACGGCGTCGGGGACGGCGCGAGCTGGGGTGTATCGATCTTCAAATCGATCCGGTCGTCGTTCGTCGGGATCGTCGTCACCCAGTCCGGCCAGAGCGAGATGGACACGTCACCGAACGCCTCGAGACGCGCCCGAGCCTGTGGGGCCTCGAGTCCTCGAATGTCCGCGAGCAGCTTCGCCTGGTCGACGTCGCGCACCTGTTGTCCGCGGACCGTGACGGGGAAGCTGATGGTCTCGCCAAAGACTGCCGGCTCGCCCAGCTGGACCGAGGCCGCGCCTGCGACGAGCGTCCACCCGTCCTCGACCTCGGCCTCGAGGCGGGGTTCAACGAGCGCCTGGATCGGGGTGGTGTCGACGCCGAGGACGGAGCCCTCCGCGCTGGCGCCGAGCTCGAACTCCGTCGCCGCCGTATCGAGGAGCGTCGTCGGGTCGACGCTCGGGGTCTCGTCGCCGACCGTCGCGGTCTGGTCATACACGGTGACGGTCGTCGGCACGCCGGCCCCGGTCGCGACCTGCGTGTCGAGCGCCGTCTTGAGCGCATCCTCGAGCGCGAGCTGCGCCGTATCGATGTCGGCCTGGCTGACGACCGTGACCTGGGTATGCGCGCCGCCCGACGTCGCCTCGACGTTCGTCACTCTCAGGAGGCGCTTGTTCTCGCCTTTCGGCACGATCGTGATCGAGTTGTTGCCGACGTTGCCATCCGGCCCCGCCGCGACCGCCTCGACACCGACGGTGCTGGTCGAGGGCACGATCGTGAAAGGGAACTGGATCGTGGCGTTCGGGAGCGTGACGTCGGCCAACGTGGCGAACTCGATGCCGCTCTTGGTCTTCACGATCGAGCCGGCGTCGATGCGATTGGACTGGCTGGTGTCGAAGCTGGAGAACGTGACGTTGCCGGTCGCCTTCGCATCGACCGTCTTCGTCCCGGTCGCCGGGAATGTCTGTGACGCCTCCAGCGGGAAGGTGAAGCGCTGCGCCGGGATCAGGAGGTTGACCGGATCCGGCGCCGTCGTGTCCGGGCGAGCCTCCACGGTGAGCTGGATCGGCCCGATGTCCTGCGATCGAGGATGCAGCACGATGGTCGCCGCCGGCAGGAGCTGGAGCGCCAGCAGCCCGAGGACCAGGACGGCCACGACCACGCCGACACCCAACCCGATTGCGACGCGCGGTGGGATCGGCGATCGCGCCGGTCCAACGAGCGGGACACGCGGCGAATCGCGACGCGGCGTGGCAATGACGCGAGTCGGGCTGTCGTCCTCGTCCGCGAGCTCCGGCAGGGGCAGCTGGGTCGTCGATGCGCTGGCGGCCGCGGCGGCTGCCGAGCTCGCGGTCATCGAATCGACCGCACCCGCCTCGCCGCCGTCGGCGACGTCCTGGGGCCTTGTCGCACCACCGCGGGCCGCCTCGAACGCGGCCACGGAGGCGTGCACCGGCAACCCCGCAGCCGCGGCGAGCGCCCGCGCGGAGGCATCGCCGGTGACGACATCGAGCCGCTTGCCGCGCTCCGTCGCCTCGCGGGCGAGCAGCCGGAAGTTGATGCGTGACGTGGCGAGCCGCGAGCCGTACGGCAGGACGAGCGTGATCTGCTCCGCATCGGTCGCGCGGATCCGGGTCGCCGCAGAGGTGATCTCATCGTCGACGTCGAGGTAGACGACGTGCGAGAGCGCCGCATGGGAGGCGCCAGCGGCGCCGATGGGCTCGTCCGCCATCAGATGCGCATCGCCTTGACCACGCGCCGGAGCGACGCATCGAGCGGGTTCTGCGACCCGCCGAGCTCGATCGCCTGGTACGCCAGCCCCATGGGCGTTACGTCCTGCTGGTCCTCGAGGAGCCGCGTCTCGTCGCGGATCGTCTCGATCTGGTCCGGCGCCAGGATGGTGACCTCGGGCGGGCGCGCGAACGGGAGGTGCCGGCTGAAGGCGTCGCCGCCAAGCGCGGCCCGGACCTCGGGCAGGCGCGATCCCCCGCCGCACAGGTAGATCCGGCCCGGCAGCAGGTCGCCGGCGGCGAGCTCCTCCATGACCAGCTCGACCCCCGCCGCCCAGACCGCGACGTCGTCGGCGACGATCTCCCGCACGTCGGCCTCGCGGTCGCCGGCGATGCCACGCGCGTAGTCGACCTTGAGCGCCTCGGCTCGCGGGAACGGCAGCTCCAGGCGGTCGGCGATCGATTTCGTGAACGCGCGCCCGCCCAGGGCGAACATGCGCGTCCCCTCGATCCCGCCCTGGCGCACGAGGGCGACATCGGTTGTCCCGCCGCCGACATCGACGAACAGCGCACCGCCCTGGCGCACCTGCTCGCTGTCGAGCACGCGCGCGACCGCGTACGGCTCCGCGACCACCGCCACGAGCTCGAGCTCCAGCTTCGCGGCGACGGTCTGCAGCGCGCCGAGATGGACCAGTGGGGCAAAGGCGTCGAAGATCGCGATCCGGACGTTGCGGCCCTGGAAGCCAATGGGATTCGTCACCGCGTAGCCGTCGATCCAGGCGCCCACGACCGCGGCATGGACCAGCCGGACGTCGACGCTCTGCAGCCCGGTCTCCCACGTCACCGAGCGCTCCGCCTCCTTCATCGCCTGGCGCTGTACGCCCTCGATGAGCTTGCCGAGCTCCGGCTGGGTGATCGGCAAGTCCGCTTTCGGGCGCTGCTGGTCCACGACGGTCGTGAAGCCCTTGACCAGCTCGCCGGCGATTCCGATGACGACCTGCTCCGGCCGGAAGCCGGCCATCTCCTCTGCTTCCTGGAGCGCGACGGCGCAGTTGTCGACCACGGCCGAGATGTCGGCAACAGTGCCCGACTGCATGTGCGCGAGGCCCTGGCGCTTGCGCCCGACCCCGCGCACGACACCGACCCCGTCCTCGATCTCGAACACGAGGGCCTTGGCGAACTCGGTGCCGACGTCGAGGGCGGTGCAGGCCGTGAGTGCCTCGCTCTCGCTGTCGCGCGTCCAGAACCGACGCAGCACGGTCATCTCAGGAGCGCTCCGGGCGTTGGGGTCGCGTGGCGCGAGATTCGCATGCCGATCGCGGCATGTCGCTCGGTCGCGTTCGGCACGTCGTCAGGTGCTTCAGGAGCCCGACCCGACGGTGTCCTTGACGCTCGACCGGATGGTCTCGAGCGCCGAGCCGACGCCATCGCGCTTCGTCCCGCGGCCCTGGGCCATCTCGGGCCGACCGCCGCCCTTGCCGTCGATCGCGCCGACCGCGACGCGGATGAGGTCGCCCGCCGAGACGCCCTTCGCCACGGCGGTCTCGTCGGCCGTGACGAACAGTTGCGGCTCGTCGGCGTCGAGCGCCAACGCGATGACATTGGCGCTGAGTGCCGAGCGGAGGTCCTTCGCGTAGCCCTTCATCGCGTCGGAAGACTCGAACGGCGCCGCGAGCGTGACGAGGGACACGCCGTCGAACGACTCGAGCCTGTCGCGGAGGTCACCGGGCTTCGGAAGGCCGGCGGTGCCACCGCCCTCGCGCAGCTTGCGGCGGGTGTCCTTGAGCTCGGATTGGAGGGCGGCGATTCGCTCCGGCAGGGCTTCGGCGGAGATGGCGCCGGCCGCGGCGACGGCGCGATCCAGATCATCGACGCGCTCACGGAGGTAGGCGTCGGCGCCGGCGCCGGTCAGCGCCTCGATGCGGCGCGTGCCGGAGCCGATGCTCCGCTCGCCGGTGATCACGAAGCCGCCGATCTGCCCGGTCGCGCTGCAATGGGTGCCGCCACACAGCTCGAAGCTGTAGTTCTGGACACGGACGGTTCGGACCGTCTCGCCGTACTTCTCGTCGAAGAATGCGTCGGCCCCTCGCTCGATCGCCTCGGCCATGGGCAGGTACTCGACCGTGACCGGCCGATCCTCGCGGACGATCCGCCGCACCTCGTCCTCGATCGCGCGACGCTCTTCATCGGTGACGGCCCGATCGCTTGGGAAGTCGAAGCGCAGGTAGTCCGGCGTGACCAGCGAGCCGGCCTGCTTCGCGCCCTCGCCGACGACGTTGCGCAGGGCCCGATGCAACAGGTGCGTGCCCGTGTGGTTGCGCATCGTGTGCGCCCGCCGCTCGGCATCGACCTCCGCGAAGACCGCCTCGCCGACCGCGATGCGACCGCGCAGCGTGCCGCGATGCACGATCAGCCCGGCTGCCTGGGTGCCCGCCACGCGCTGCGTGTCCTCGACTTCGAACACGATCGGTCCATCGGGGCTCTGCACGACCCCGCGATCGCCGATCTGGCCGCCACCCTCGGGATAGAAGGGTGTCTCGTCGAGGACGATCTCGGCAGCGGCGCCGGCCTCGGTGCGCAGCTCCTCGTCGCCCTTCGCCTCGAGGTCCTGGTACTCGATGCCGTCGCGCAGGATTGCGACGATCGTCGCCTCGGTGCTTGTGGTCTCGTAACCGAGGAACGTCGTGTCACCCGCCCGGCCACGGATCGAGTCGTACATGGCGCCCTGCGTCGCCTGCCGGGCGAGATCGGCCCTGGTGCCGGAGCGGCTCCGCTCGCGCTGCTCGGCGAGCGCGCCGTCGAAGCCCGCCCGATCGACGGAGACCCCGTACTCGGCCGCCAGCTCGATCGTCAGGTCGATCGGGAAGCCGTAGGTGTCGTGGAGCTTGAACGCGACCGTGCCGGGCAGCACCGGCGCGTCGCCGGGCAGGTCCTCGGGCCGCCGCCCGACCGCCCGATCCGCGGAGGTGAGGGGGATCAGTGCCTCCTCCAACAGGTCGGTCCCGGCCTTGAGCGTGCGCGTGAATTGCGCCTCCTCGCGCGTGATCGCGCCGAGGATCGAGGCCTCGTTCTCGCGCAGGTATGGGAAGGCGTCGGCCATCGTCGCGATGACGACCTTCGCGGCCTCCGCGAGGAACGGCTCCTTCCGCCCGAGCAACCGCCCGTGGCGGACCGCGCGCCGGACGATCCGCCGGCAGACGTAGCCGCGGCCCTCGTTGGACGGGAGCACCCCATCGCCGATGAGGAAGGTGATCGCGCGGGAGTGGTCGGCGATGACCTGGTAGCTGAAGCGCTCCGCCTCGAACGCATCCGGGTCGTGCCCGAACAGTTCGCGCATCCGCTCGTGGATGGCGGCGAAGAGGTCAGTGTCGTAGTTCGACGGGACCTGCTGGACGACGCTCGCGATTCGCTCGAGGCCCATGCCCGTGTCGATGCCGGGGGCTGCCAGCGGCGTCAGCGAGCGATCCGGGTGGAGCTCGAACTCCATGAACACGAGGTTCCAGACCTCGAGCCAGCGCGGGCACAGCTCGGAGTGGTCGGGAACGCAATAGTCGCCCTCGCTGTACTGCTTGCCGCGATCGAAATGGATCTCCGAGCACGGCCCCGACGGGCCCACATCGGCCATCCGCCACCAGTTCTTCTCGTCGCCGTTGGGGAAGTCACCCCAGCGGACGAGCCGCTCCGGCGGCAGCCCGATCTCGTCCTTCCAGACGCCGTGCGCGAGGTCGTCGGTCGTGTAGACCGTCGCCGCGAGGCGCTCCTCAGGGATACCGAGATCCTTCGTCAGGAAGTCCCACGCCCAGTGGATGGCCTCGCGCTTGAAGTAGTCGCCGAAGCTCCAGTTGCCGAGCATCTCGAAGAGCGTGTGATGCCGTGGCGACCGGCCGACCTCCTCGAAGTCGTTGTGCTTGCCGGCCACGCGGAGGCAGCGCTGGAAGTTCACCGCGCGCGTGTAGCTGCGCTTCTCCGCGCCCGTCAGCGCGTCCTTGAACGGCACCATGCCCGAGTTGACGAACAGGAGCGTGTTGTCGCCGGCGGGCACCAGGCTCGCGCTGGGCACGGTCGTGTGGCCGCGCTCCGCGAAGAACTCGAGGAAGCGCGAGCGGATCTCGGTTGCTGACTTCCAGGCGATCCGCGGATCGCGCTCCGGAGGAGGGCTCGGCATCGGCGGAATGGTAGCCGAGCCCCCCTGCCGCCCGATCAGGGAGGTCGGGTCAGCGTCGGCGGGTCGCGCGGAGGCGATTCCAGAGCGTCGAGCCGGCGATGGCCGATCCGACGAGGGCGCCCAAAGCGAGGCCGCGGTGGAAGCTCACGGCGCCGATGAGGTCGCGCAGCCGTTGGATCATCGCGGCGTCCCGGGCTCTGGCTCGATCGACGGCGGCGGTAGCGCGCCGCCGCTTCCCGGATCGTCCTGCTGCATGGCAGTCGTTCGACGGATGACGGTCGAGACGACCTCCGGCTGGCGCTCCGCGCGGCCTTCGGGCACGAGGATGGACAGGACCGCGACGAGGCCGATGCCGAGCCAGGCGACGATCGACGCGGAGATCAGGTGGAACTCGCCGATCCGTACGGGGTCGACCGCCATCCGCCCGCCGACCGTATCGCCCGCCCACGCCCCGAGGATCGCCGCCACGATCAGCAGCGGAACCCGCGCGCCCGCCTGGCCCCGGATGAACACGTAGGCGGAGACGTGGAACAGGCCGACGATGACCGAGAGGACGAGGGCCGGCCCGATCACGCGGCCGCCGTCACCCTGGTCACGCGGCGGCGCTCGGCGGCATGATCCGCCCGCCGCCGAGGCAGCGCTCGCCGTCGTAGAACACCGCGGCCTGCCCCGGCGCGGCGGCCCAGACCGGCGAGTCGGTCTCCACGACCCAGCGTTCAGGATCGTCGCCGCGCGAGCGAGATTCGCGATGGACCGTTGCCGGTACGAGCGCCCCGCGGTGGCGCATGCGCACGTCCGCCCGGAACTCGTCGGTGGCGTCGCCCGGCGCATCGCCGGCGACGAAGCGGACGTCCTCGAGCTCGATGCGCCGCGTCTCGAGATCCCGCCGGCGCGCCAGCGTAATCACGTTCGACCGCGTATCGACCCTCGACACATAGCGCGGCTCGCCCAGGGCGACCCCGAGGCCCTGCCGCTGCCCGACGGTGTAGCCCGCCGCGCCCGCGTGCTCCCCCACCCGCTCGCCAGCCGCGTCGACGATCGGGCCCGGCTCGGGCGCCCAGCCGGCCCGCGATCGCAGCGCGCCGCGGACGTCGCCGTCGGGGATGAAGCAGATGCCCTGGCTCTCGGGCTTGTCGGCCGTCGCGAGGCCGAGATCCCGAGCCACATCGCGAACCTCGGGCTTCGTCAGCTCGCCGAGAGGAAACCACGCGTGGGCGAGCTGCGCCTGGCGCAGGCCGTACAGGAAGTACGTCTGGTCCTTGTCCTCGTCGTGGGCTCGGCGCAGCTCAGCCTTGCCGTCCGGATCGGTCGCGCGGCGCGCGTAGTGCCCGGTGGCGACCGCGTCGCAGGCGTACAGGTGCCGCGCCCGCCCGAGGAGCGCCCCGAACTTCACCTTCGTGTTGCAGTCGGTGCAGGGAGTCGGCGTGGTGCCGTCCAGGTAGGCGCCGAGGAACGGCTCCAGCACACCCGCCTCGAACTCGCGCTCGAGGTTCATCACGTAGAACGGGATCCCGAGCTGGGCGGCAACACGCCGCGCGTCCTCCGAGGCATCCAGCGAGCAGCAGCTCTTCTTGAACTCCGACACGCTGTCCGCGACGTCGTGCAGGCGCATCCACACGCCGACGACATCGTGGCCCTGCTCGGTGAGCAGCGCTGCGGCCACCGATGAGTCGACGCCGCCCGACATCGCGACGAGGACCCGGCTCACGCCCGCGCGCTCCGCTTCGCCCTCACGCGACCCCGACGCCCTGGCCGAGCGGATCCGCCGCGATCACCGCCGCCGCGGCGCGCGAATCGGCAATGACGCGGGGCACGGTCTCGACGGCCTCGTCGATCTCCTCATCGGTCGTCGTCCGCCCGAGCGAGAGCCGCAGCGAGCCGCGCGCCTCGTCGTCGGGGTAGCCCATCGCCGTGAGCACGTGAGAGGGCTCGGTCGAGCCGGTCGTGCATGCGGAACCGACCGATCCGGCGATGCCCGCGAGATCGAGCTTCACGACGATGGCGGCGCCGTCCGCCTCGCCCACGACCACGGACAGCAGGTTCGGGAGCCGCTCCCGCGGATGGCCGGTGAGTTCGACACCGTCCTCGGCGAGCAGCGCGCCGCGCAGGCGGTCGCGGAGCTTGCGCACTCGTCTCGCCGTGGTGTCCCGCTCTGCGACGGCCAGCTCGAAGGCCACGCCCATGCCGACGGCGGCAGCCACGTCCTCTGTCCCGGCCCGGCGGAATCGCTCCTGGGTGCCGCCCTGCTGCTGCGCGAGGATGTGCGTTCCCCGGCGCAGGTATAGCGCCCCGACGCCCTTTGGGCCGTCGAGCTTGTGGCCGGCGATCGCGAGCAGGTCGCAGTCGAGCGCTTCGACGTCGATCGGGAGCCAGGCGGCAGCCGCGACCGCGTCGACGACGAACAGACAGCCCTTCGGGCCCTTCTCGCGCACGACCTTCGCGATCGCACCGATCGGCTGGAGGGTCCCGACCTCGTTGTTCGCGAGCTGGATCGCGACGACCGTCGTCCGCTCGTTAAGCGCGCCGGCGACGTGATCGGGATCGACCCGCCCGTAACGGTCGACCGGCAGCTCGACGATCTCGAACCCGAACTTCTCGAGCTGCTGCAGGCTGTGGAGCACCGCGTGGTGCTCGACCGCACTGGTGACGATCCGGTGCCCCCGCGACTTGCCGGCCCACGCGGCGCCCTTGAGCGCCAGGTTGAGGGCCTCCGTGCCGCCGCTGGTCACGACGATCTCGCGCGGGCCGGCATTGATCTGTGCGGCGATTCGCTCGTGCGCCTGGTCGAGCGCGGCACGCGCCCGCCGGCCATAGCTGTGGGGCGAGCTCGGGTTGCCGAACTCACCGCCGAGGAACGGCAGCATCGCCTCGAGCGCCTCCGGCCGCAGCGGCGTCGTGGCGGCATGGTCGAGGTAGATCGGCACGGCAGGATTGTAGGCGGGCCGTGATGGGCGACCCGGGCTGACGGCGGGCCCCAGGGGGTGCCCGCCGTCAGTGGCGCGGTCTGATCAGCCCGTTGTCGCTGCCCAGACGTCCATGTTGCCCCAGGTCGCCGGGCAATCCGCCGTGGGCCAGGGCGCGGGAATGACCACGTTGCCCGCGGCGAGGGAATCGGCGCGCCATTGCTGGATCGCCGGACACACGGCCGCGTTCCTGACGTCGATCCAGAGCCCCACGCCATAGTCGCGGCTCGCCGCCGCATAGACGTAGTCGCCGATGCGCTCCTCGCGGAACCGATGACCCGGGAACGACGACCGCAGGTCGGCGGTCGGGCCGTTGTACTCCGTCGTCCATGCTCCCGGTGAGCCGCCGGAGATCGGCGCGGACAGGAACACGCCGTGGTAGGGCCGCGGCGTCGTGACATCGTTGCCGGCCCATGGCGACGTCACCGCCTCGTAAACGACGTAGACGCGGTCGCCGGACGGCGAGATCGCAGGCGCCGCGTAGATCGGGCGATCACCCGGGAGGGACACCGACGACGGGTCGCTCCAGGTTGCTCCACCGTCCGAGGACCACGTGACCTTGACATCCTCCTGATTCAGGCCGGCGCTCGCGTCGGCCCAGGCATTGACGATCAGGTTCGTGGCGTCGGCGCCCGTCGGGGCGCCGTTCGCGATGTCCACGCTGGGCGTGGCCGCGAGGTCGGTGCGCGCGCCGGTGTACCCGTCCATGACACACCGGAACGAGAGCGGGTCCGTGAAGTAGCAGGGGTCGGTGTTCTCGCGGAGCGTCTTCGCCTTGCCCCAGTGCGCGCCGCCGTCGGTTGACTTGAACATGATGTGCTTGCCGTGGGTCGGCAGGCCGCTCAGGCTCGGGTTGTTGAACTGCTCGGCGAACAGGTACGCGACGCCATGGCTGTCGGTCCGGATGGTGCAGCCGGAGCTGCCGAAGTCGCCCTCGCCGTGACCGCCGGCGTTGGCCGGCTGGATCTGGCTGGTTCGCCAGGTATCGCCGCCGTCCGACGAGACGGACACGGTCAGCGGTGCGATCGCGGTGCCAGGGTTGTGGTGGCCGTTGCTCCGGAACTCGGCGAAGCAGACGTAGGCGTTCCCGAAGAACGGGCTCGAGGCGGCGTTGTCCGCCCAGATCTGCTCCTTGTCCGTGAACGCCGTGTTGCTCTGCTGTTCGGTGACGACTACCGGCGGCATCCAGCTCGACTTCTCGAGGACGCTGGTCGGCGTTGGGTCGTCGAGGCGCGACACGGCGACGGCCTCAAAGCCGCGTGGAATGCCCGATTTGCCCGGGAAGTTGGAGGTGAGGTTCGCGTAGTAGACGCGTGATCCGTTGTCCCAGGAGAACGTGCCGTTCGCAAACCGCGGCCCGATGGCGATCGCCGGATCGCCGTCATCGATGAGCCCGGCTTCGTAGTACCACGGGATCCGGCCGATCGGGCCGAGCGACCCCGGGCAGACAGTCGCCGTCCCGCAGTCCCGCGCCTGCCAGCCCGTGTAGGTGGGCTGGATCCATGACTTGCCGCTGTCGAACGAGAAATACAGGCCAGTCACGCCGATCCCGGCGCTGAAGTCGTCGCATCGCGCGATCGCGGTTGCGATGTCCTCGGGACACGCCTGCTGATCGATGTAGTCGTTGGACCCGGCGACGAGGATGTTCGGATTGTGGGCGTCCATCGCGACCACGGGCTCGTTCTGATGGCTCCGTGGAGCGATGTTGTGAGGACTGCCGACGCTCACCTCGGCGTTGGTCACCGGGCTCGCAGCGGCGGAAGGCGCGAAACCAAGCAGGGTCGTGAGGGTCAGCGTGAACGCCAGGCCCACCGACCGATGGATCCGAATGGGGTTTCCGTACATCGCACACCGCCTCCTGGGGAGTGATAACCCTCTATCCCCCCGACGGCCCTCGCGACCAGGCGCGAGGAGCATCCCACCGTCGACGACCAATCGTCAAACGCCCCGCCTATGGCTCAGCCTGGCGCATCGGCAGCCGATCCGGCTCATGCGCCGGCTGTGTCCGCCATTGCCTCGCGTAGCGCTCCAGCCGGGCGGGTGTTTCGAGGCCGACGGCGAAGCGCGACAGGAACGCGGTCGCTGCGATCGCCACGACGATCCCGATCAGCGCGCCCGCGAGCGGCTGGGAGCGGAAGCCGAAGATCCCGACGCCCCAGCCCACGACGAGCCAGTGCGTGAAGTAGATGGCGATGACACTCGCACTCCAGCCGTACAGGAAGGCGAAGACGCTATTCGCGCGCACGTGGCGCACCACCAGATCGCACAGCCACAGCCACACCAGCACGAGGCCGGAGATGCCGACGAAATACGACGGCGGCATGCGCCAGTACGTCCCGACGTCGAACGTGGGCGGGTCCGCGATGAACAGGCCAGCTCCGATGACGCACAGCCCGACACCGAGCAGGGCGGCCCAGCGGAAGACCCGGGTCCGGGCATCTCCGCCTGCGGCACGGGCCACGAACCGACCGAACACCGCGCCACACAACGGGAACGCGATCCACGGCACGACCGCGTAATACACGTTCGGGGCACCACCCAGAACCGGGGTCAGCGGCCCATCCAGCAGCGGCGTCCCGAACTCGAGACCGCGCACGATCGGGCCGGTAAGGACGATCGCCCCGCCGATCAGGAGCCAGAGCCAGCCCGGCCGAACGGCGAGACGCAGCGCGGCGATCGCGATCAGCGAGAGGCCGGCCATGTGGTGCACGTCGACCGTCGTGGCGAGCCACGGCAACGTGAACGGCGCGATCTGGTCAGCGGTGACGACGCCTGTTGACAGCCCGAGGTAGGCCGGGATGACGCCGCGCAACACGTTCAGCAGGTACCCCAGCCAGACCAGCCACAGCCCGCGAACGGCGAGCGACCCGAATGACGAACGCGACGAGAACGCGAGCGAGGCGCCCATGAGGAACATGAACACGGGCGCCGCGGTCGGGCCGCCGAGGAAGCTGATGACCTGGCCGATCGGTGATGTCCAGGTGTCCGGTGCACCCCAGTGCCACAGCACGTGCACGCCGATCATGAAGACGATCGCGAGGCCGCGGGCGAGATCGAACGCTCGAACGCGATCGTTCGACTCGAGCCCCGTGACGGCATCGAGGGCGGGCGGTGTGGTGGGCGCCACTGGCCGATTGTATTAGCGGATCAGCGAGCGACGGCCTCGCGCTCGAACGCCTTGCCGCGCTCCCGCTCGCGCTCGTGCTTCGGGAGCAGGCGCTTGCGCAGGCGGATCGATGAGGGCGTGACCTCGACCAGCTCGTCCTCGGCGATGAACTCCAGCGCGGCTTCGAGGGTGAGGGGCCTCGGCGGGGTCAGTCGGAGCGCCTCGTCGTGGGCATGGGTCCGGATGTTGGTGAGCTTCTTCTCCTTCGTCGGGTTGACGTCCATGTCGCCGGAGCGGCTGTTCTCGCCGACGACCATGCCCTCGTAGACCTCGATCCCCGAGCCGATGAACAGCTCGGCGCGCTCCTGGAGGTTGAACAACCCGTAGGCATTGGACGTCCCGGCACGATCGCTGACGAGCACGCCTTCGGTCCGATGGGTGACCTCGCCGGCCCACGGCCCGTAGCCCTCGCCGATCTGGTGCAAGAGCGCCGTGCCGCGGGTCTCGGTCAGCAGCTGTCCGCGGTAGCCGATGAGCCCTCGAACCGGGAGCACGTACTCGAGGCGAACGCGCCCGTCGGCATCCGTCGACATCTGCTCGAGGCGGCCCTTTCGCCCGGCAAGTGCCGCCTGGACCTCGCCGATGTAGTCGGGCGGGATGTCGACGGTGATCCGTTCGTAGGGCTCCTGGACCCCATCGGGGGTGTCGTGCAGGATCACCTCCGGCCGCGACGCGGTGACCTCGTAGCCCTCGCGCCGCATCTGCTCGATGAGGACGGCCAGCTGCAGCTCGCCGCGCCCGCGGACCTCGAACGTGTCGCCGGACTCGGTCGGGTAGACCTCGATCGAGACGTTGCCGAGGATCTCGCGGTCGAGTCTGGCCTTGATCTGGCGCGACGTCACGAACCGGCCCTCGCGCCCGGCGAGGGGTGAAGTATTGACGCCGAACGTCATGCGCAGCGTGGGGGCATCGACATCGAGACGCGGCAGCGGTCGTGGGTCCGCGAGCTCGGTGAGGGTGTCGCCGATGGTCACGTCTGGCAACCCGGCGACCGAGACGATGTCGCCCGGGCCGGCCTCCTCGATATCGACCCGGTCGATCCCGTGCGCGGTCTGCAAGGCCGTCACTGTGCCGGTGAGCGTGACGGTGCGCCCCGGCTCGATGGCGCCCGCGGTGTCGTCGGGCTCCTCGCGCACGACCGCGATCCGCTGCCCCATCCGGATCGTGCCGTTGCGGATCCGGCCGACCGCCATCCGCCCGACGTAGTCGTTGGCACTGAGGTTCGTCACCAGCAGCTGCAACGGATGGCCCGGCTCGTGGCGCGGCGGCGGGGTCACGTCGATGAGGAGGTCGAACAGCGGCCGGAGGTCCGTTCCGGGGACCGCAAGATCCCTGGTCGCGGTACCGGCCTTCGCGTTCGTATACACGACCGGGAAGTCGATCTGGTCGTCATCAGCGCCGAGGTCGATGAACAGCTCGTAGACCGCATCGAGGACCTCGGCCGGGCGAGCGTCCCCTCGATCGATCTTGTTCAGGGCCACGACAACCGGGAGGCGGCGCGCCATCGCCTTCTGGAGCACGTAGCGGGTCTGGGGCAGTGGACCCTCGGCAGCGTCGACGAGCAGCAGCACGCTGTCGACCATGAGCAGGCTCCGTTCGACCTCGCCGCCGAAGTCGGCGTGGCCCGGCGTATCGACGATGTTCAGCCGAACGCCGTCGTAGTCGACGGTCGTCTGCTTCGCAAGGATGGTGATGCCCTTCTCCCGCTCGAGGTCGCCCGAGTCGAGCACGCGGTCCACGAGGGTCTCGTTGGCGCGGAACGCCCCGGTCTGGCGGAGCATCGCGTCCACGAGCGTGGTCTTGCCGTGGTCCACGTGCGCGACGATCGCGAGATTCCGGAGGTGCTCCCGAACCTCGAGCGGCGCCCCGGCGTGGGCGAGTGGTGCCTCGTCGAGTGGCGCGCGCGGCACGACCGGCGCCTCGTCGAGTGGCGTGCGCGATCGGGGGTCGTCGTTCATGGGCCGGCGGATTGTCCCATGCAAGCCGGTCGGATCGGTTTTGCGCCCTGATCGCCAGGAGCGATGAAGACAGGGAGTCCAGCGCCTACGGCTCGGAATTCCATTGTCGGCGGCGATGAACTCGGCAAACCGATCGGCTCGCGCGATCAAGTCGAAGCAGTGGTCGCCGATTCCCCCGAGTTCATCTCCCTAAGCGATAGCGGCCCAGGACCCCAGACAACCGCGAGATGAGGCTCGATCCCGAGAATGGTCGTGTGCCAGCTGTGGAACGTGCGATCGATCGGGCAGGCGAGCGGTCGCGGCGCGGCCTGCTGGATCTTGGCCGCGAGATCCATGCGGCCCGGATGGCGCACGGGCTGAGTCAAGCGGCGATCGCCCGATCGGTCGGCATCGCCCAATCGCAGGTATCCGAGATCGAGCGCGGCCGCCATCTTGCAGTCCCGCATGACGTGCTGGCACGAGTTGCGGCGTCAGTCGGGCTCGAGCTTTCGCTGAGAATGTTTCCGGGCGGACAGCCGCTGCGCGATCGAGCGCACATCCGGCTGTTCGAGCGGTTCAGAGGCGTCGTCGGCCGCAGCTGGGATTGGTCCGCCGAAGTGCCGCTCCCGATTCCCGGCGACAAACGCGCATGGGATCGAGTCCTGCGTGGCGATCGTGTCGTGATCGGCGTCGAGGGGGAGACCCGGCCCACGGACCTGCAGGAGCTGCATCGGCGCCTTGCCTTGAAGAAGCGCGATGGTGGCGTCGACCGACTGATCCTCGTCCTTGCCGACAGCGAGTGGTGTCGTCGCCTGATCCGCCTGAACGATCTGGACTCGGCGTTTCCGGTGCCTGGCAAGGCGGCAATGAAGGCGCTGGCCGAAGGCAGGGATCCGGGTGGCGATTCGATCGTGCTGATCTGAGTCCGGGTAGCGGTGGCGCGGGCTCATGGCGAGCCGCCGTGGCGAGCCGCCGTGGCGAGCCGCCCATCAGGATCCTCGGCCGCCGGATAGCATCTCGGTCATGACCGTGGCCGCCGTGATCCTCGCCGCGTCGCCGGAATCGGCGCTGGCGGACGCCGATGGCGTGCCGCGAGTCCGAAGAATCGTGGACTCGGCCTGGTCCGGCGGGGCGTTGCCGGTCATCGTGGTCTCGTTCGATCCGGATGGCGCGGTCGCGGCGGCCCTCGCGGGAGCGGCGGTAACCCTCGCCGAGCCGGTCCCACCGCCGGACGGCGCGCCGGTTGCCCAGATCCGGCGCGGCATCCAGGTCGCGCGCGACACCGTCCGCGAGGTCGATGCGGCGTTCATCTGGCCGGCAAGGATGGGCTGGGTCAGCCCCGAGACCATCACCTCGATGATTGAGGCGCACGGGGTCGACCGGGCCACAGTGCTCCGGCCGTCGTTCGACGGCGACGACGGCTGGCCGGTGCTCATCCCGACGGCGCACGTCGACAAGCTCGACGACGTGGCGCCCGACCGGATGCCAGACGGCATCATCGATGACGTCGTCGCAGCCGGGGCGCAGGCCAGAAGCCTCGCGCTCGGCGACCCGGGGACGACCCACGATGGCTCGATCCCGCGCGACCAGCTCCCTCCGTACTCAGGTCCGGTCGAGCCCGCCGCGCCGCATACCCACGAGTGGGGCGCCGCGCTCGCGGACTCCGCAGAGGAATCGCCGCTCGAAGGCCCGGCGCTCGCGCCCTACGGCCAGGCTGCCTCGGAGGACCCAGACCAGTAGGGCAGGATCCACCGCTGGGTTGTCCTACGTGCCGGTCAGGCTCGGTGTCGCAACGACCTCAGAGGACCTGGATCAGGGCGGCGACGATTGCCGCGAGGATGAGATACGTCCCCTGTACCGACGACGTCGGGATCGGGCCGAGCGCCTCAGTCGGTTTCGCGGAGAGCGCCCAGGCGGCGAGAATCGCGCCGATCGGGATGTTGACGCCGCCGCGAGCCAGCACAACGACGAACACCACCATGCCGGCGCCGACGTAGATCCAGAGCAGCGGCGCCATCGCGTAGCGCGCCCAATCGCGTCGCTGCGAGAGGCCTCGCGCCTCGACGAGGCTGACTGCGATGCCGAGCGACGCTCCGAGGACGACCCCGGTCGGACTCGGGGTGATCAGCAGGGCAACGATGAGGAATCCGGCCGAGATGGCGAACGTGATGATGGCTCGGTATTCCCGCGTCATGTCACTTCCTCCCGCGGCGGTGAGGGACCAAAGCGGATGATGCGCCGCGGTACCTCCTAGGCGAGAGCCGCTCGCGCGCGGTCCCGCAGACGCCCGACCGGCACGGTGGCGACGGCGATGCCGCCGACAACGAGCGCCACGCCGACCAGCTGGGCGATCGACGGCTCCTCGTCGAGCAGGACGCGGGCCAGGAGGACCGTCGCGACCGGTTGGGCCAGCAGGATGATCGAGGTCAGCGCTGCCGGCAGGCGCGGCAGCGACAGCGAGATCACGAGGTAGCCGATCGACTGCGAGGTGATGCCAACGAGGATCAGCCAGCCGTGGGCCGGCCATGACGGCACCGGGTCGAGACCGCCGAGCGTCGCGCCGACGATGATCGCGACGACCGCGGTCGACGCCGTCGAGATCGCCACCGGACCAGCGGGCCGGCGCAGGTCGTTCGAGCCCCGTCGAATGACGAGCAGGTAGCCCGCGTACGAGAGCGCGGTCACGATGCCCAGCCCCACACCGAGCGGCGGGTTCGCGCCATAGGCACCGCTGCCCACGACGCCGGAGATGAGGACGACGCCGGCGAGCACGATCGGCAGCCCGAGCAAGACGCTGCGTGGCGGCCGCTCCGCGAACACGAGCCACGCGACGAGCGCGACGACGATGACCTGCATGTTGCCCAGCACGGTCGCGAGCCCCGCGCCGACCTGGTCGACGGCGTGGTGCCACGTGAGCAGGTCGCCCGCGAAGAACACGCCGGCGATGACTGCGAGCCACACCGCGCGAGACGGCAGCGGGCCGTAGCGCCGGTGCTCCACCCACCCGACCAGGGCGAGGATCGGCAGCCCGTACAGGCACCGGAAGACGGTGGCCGTCTCGGGGCTCACGTGGGCGAACTTGTAGAAGATGCCCGAGAACGCGATGCACATCGCGCCCACGAGCGCCGCGAGCCGTGGGCGGCGCGCGATCGGCTCGAGGAACCCAAGCCCGACGAGCGCGTCGGTCAGATGCCGGTCTCCGACACGGGCTCGGGCTTGACGCCAACGAAACGCAGCCCGAGCTCCGCCAGCTGCTCGGGCTCGGGCGCCGACGGCGCCTCGAGCATCAGGTCGCCACCCGACTGGGTCTTGGGAAACGCCATGACCTCGCGGATATTGGTCTGCTTCGAGAAGAGCGCCGCCCAGCGATCGATGCCCAGCGCGATGCCGCCGTGCGGCGGCGCGCCGAAGTCGAATGCATCGAGCATCGCCCCGAACTTCTCGCGCATCGCCTCCGCGGAGTGGCCCTGCAGCGCGAACGACCGCTCCAGCAGGTCGCGCCGCCAGATCCGCACCGAGCCGCCGCCGAGCTCCCAGCCGTTCAGCACGATGTCGTACTGCATCGCGCGTGCCCTGCCCGCCGGGTCGCGCGGCGAGGGCCGGTAGGGATCGCCGGAAGCGGTCACGAGGAGTGCCTCGTCCTCGGGCAGCACCCCGGAGAACGGGTTATGGGTCGCGTGCCAGCGCTCGTTCTCCGCGTCCCACTCGTACATCGGGAAGCGGGTGATCCAGACGTAGGAGAGGAGATTCTCGTCGGCGAGGCCAAGACGCCCGCCGAGGTCTGCGCGGAGCTTGCCGAGCACATCGTTCGCCACCGTGGCGGCGTCGGCGACGATGAGCACGAGATCGCCGGGGCTCGCTCCCGCCGCGGCAACGAGCTGCTCGGCTCGGTCATCGCCGAGGAACTTGACGATCGGCCCCTTCACCGCGCCGGTCGTCTCGACCGCGAGGTGGGCCAGCCCGCCCGCGCCGTAGCGCCGCGCCGACTCGGTCAGCTCGTCGATCTCGCGCCGCGAAACGCCACCCAGCCCGGGCGCGACGATCGCCTTGACCACGGCGCCCGTGGCAAGCGTCTCGTCGAACACGCGGAAGCCGGAGCTCGGCGCTCCGCCGGCGTCGGTGAGCGACGGCGCGAGATTCACGAGCTCCATCGCGAAGCGAAGATCCGGCTTGTCCGAGCCAAAGCGGTCCAGCGCCTCGGCGTAGGTCAGCCGCGGAAATGGGGACTCGAGCAGCGGCCGGTCAGGCACGGTCTCGCGCGAGACCGCGATGATCATCGCCTCGACGAAGGCCATCACGGCGGCCTCGTCGACGAAGCTCATCTCGAGGTCGAGCTGGGTGAACTCCGGCTGGCGGTCGCCGCGGAGGTCCTCGTCGCGGAAGCACCGCGCGATCTGGAAGTAGCGGTCCACGCCCGCGACCATCAGCAGCTGCTTGAGCTGCTGCGGCGACTGCGGGAGCGCGTAGACGTTGCCCGGCTGGAGCCGGCTCGGTACGAGGAAGTCACGAGCGCCTTCCGGGGTCGCCTTGATCAGGTCGGGGGTCTCCACCTCGACGAAACCCGACCGGTGGTGGGCCTCGCGGATCGCGTGCACGAGCTTCGAACGGAGCAGCATCCGCTCGGCCATCGGCTCGCGCCGCAGGTCGAGGTAGCGGTACTTGAGCCGGAGCGCCTCGTCGATGGCCGCCTCGGGCTCGTTGATGTAGAACGGCGGCGTCTTGGATTCGTTGAGGATTGTCAACTCGGTCGCCTGGAGCTCGATCTCGCCCGTCGCCAGGCGCTTGTTCTCGGTGCCCTCGAGGCGTCTCGCGACCTCCCCGACCGCGGTGACGACGAACTCGTTGCGCACCCGTGACGCGACCTCGTGCGCCGCGGGCGAGTCTGCCCCGTCGATGACGATCTGGGTCAGCCCGTGGCGGTCCCGGAGGTCCAGGAAGATGAGCTGGCCGTGGTCGCGCCGGCGGTGCACCCAGCCCGAGAGGCGCGCCTCTCGACCCGCGTCCGACGCCCGCAGCTCGCCGCACGACTGCGTGCGGTACGGGCTCGCGAACATGCTGGGCGAAGGCGTCTCGGGACTCGTCGGGGGCATGGCCCGGGTATGGTATCGGGCCGTGAGTGGGCCGCTTCCTTGTTGCTGATCCGACGCCGGCGGCCGATCGGCGAGCCGGCGGGGCTCCATCTGCTGGGCACGGCCGGCGCCGCGACGGTGAACGGCTCCGCGGGGGCGGGTCGGATCGTCCTCGCCCTGACCGAGGCGGGCATCCCCTGCAACGACCTTGTCCAGGCTGTCGTCCCGGCCGATATCCCGCTCGAGGACCTGCAGGCGTTCGATCTCGGCCGGACCTTCGACACGGTCGTGCTCGGGAGCCACCTCCTGAACCTGCCGGATGACGACCGGCGCCGAGGATTCCTCGCGCTCGCGGTCCGCCATCTAGCAACTCGCGATCGCCTGCTGGTCGAACACCATCCGGTCGACTGGGCAGGGACGGCGGCGCCGACCCAACCGACACCGGGTGCGGAGGTCGGCATGGAGGACGTCCATCGGGATCCACCGTACGTGTCGGCCGTGTCGACGTTCGACATCGGCGGCCGTTACGTCCGCCAGCCGTTCACCGCGCGGGTGCTGTCCGAGGAGGAGCTCAGCGCGGAGCTCGAGTCAGCCGGCCTCCAGTTGCGCCGACGGATGAGCCCGACGCTGCTCGAGGCCGGCCGGGACGCCTGAGCCCGGCACTTGACATGCACGATTTACGATCGGGAGATGCCATCTGCGAAGGGTGCCGGCCCGAACCCGGACGAGATCACGAGCTGGATCACCACCACACACCCGGAGACCGTCATCGCCGAGGCAATGGGCGGGACGTTCTTCTCCCTCGATGACCGGCACTGGCCGAACTTCGCCACGATCGTCACGACGGACGAGCACGACATGGGGACGCCGTCGAAGCTCACTCGACCGGGTGTCTTCCGGCTGAACATCGGCGTTGGCAAGGCGACCTTCGAGCGGCTGGTCGGATCGATGTCCGAGCCCGACTACGCCGCGCTCGACGTCGTGATCCCCCACCCTGTGTACGCGAAACAACGCTGGATCGCGATCCTGAACCCGAGCTGGGCGTCCTTCGAGCAGGTCGTCCAACCGCTGATCGCCGAGGCGCACGAGCGCCTGACGAAGCAGCGGCTGCGCGGCTGATCGCGTCGGCGCCTTTGCGCGAGGAGGCGCAGGAGCGGCTGTCAGCCCTCGGCGAGCCCGTGCCGGTGTGTCCGGCTGGCGCGCTCCAGCTCGCGAGCGAGATTCGCCACGGGAACGGCCCGCTGGGTGCCCGCCTCGAGGTCGCGCAGCTGGACGTTTCCGGCGTTGAGCTCGTCCCCGACGATGACCGCGAAGTGCGCACCGTCGCGCGCCGCGGCCTCGAGCTGCTTGCCGAGCTTTCGTACGCCAAGCTCGGCCCTCGCCGCCAGCCCGGCGGCGCGCAGCTCGGTCGCGATTCGCAGGCGCGTGACCGTGTCGGTCGGGTCGGAACCGACCACGACCGCAACAGGGGCAATGCTGTCGCTCGCCCCCGGATCGACTCTGCCGGCAGCTTCGAGGGCACGCAGCACGCGATCGAGCCCGAGCCCGAACCCGATGCCCGGCGTCGCCTTGCCACCGAGCAGCTCGACGAGGCCGTCGTAGCGCCCGCCGCCC
>Ga0070708_100000523_pt1 | contig 28899 bp, 29 predicted proteins | sample KBSK5503metaG_FD_65469 | JGI IMG/M metagenome (GOLD analysis project Ga0070708, IMG submission 65469) | Corn, switchgrass and miscanthus rhizosphere microbial communities from Kellogg Biological Station, Michigan, USA - KBS K5-50-3 metaG | ecosystem: Host-associated > Plants > Roots >... | reverse complement strand
CGCCTTGTTGCGCAGCTGCAGACAGCGCTCCGTCGTGCGACGATCCTGCCAGACGATGGCGCGCGCCAGCGGCTTCCCCGTATCGCGGTGCCAGAGCACGACCGTCTCGCGCTGGTTGGTGATACCGATCACATCGGGACGGACACCAGCCATGGCGATTGCATCGCGCGCCGCCAGTAGCGTCCGCTCCAGAATTTCTTCCGCGTCGTGCTCGACCCAGCCGGGCTGCGGATAGTGTTGAGTTATTTCCTGATATCCGCGTCCGGTCACCCGGCCGTCGGCGGCGAGCATCAGCGCCGTCGTGCCGGTCGTGCCCTGATCGATGGCGAGGACGTGCTTCTGCGCCGTATCAACCCGACGCGCCGGAAAAAAGACGCCCTCGCCTCGGGAGACGGCGGGTTCTGTCATTGCGCACGCTCCCCTGCACGTCGGGAAAAGGTTTCCTCAGGACGAAGTTCTTTGCGCCGTTCCGGAAAGTACTCGTCAAGAAATTCGATCAAAGCGCTCTCCTCTGGTGCGTGACCCAGTCCGTTATCCGAGTGAGTGAGATGCTTCGGCAGCGAGATCGTTGTGCCGCTGCGAAGATACTTCATAACGACGACCGGGTGAACGTAAGACTTCCTGGCTATCGCCGGCGTGTTGCCCAGCTCTGCCGCGACCAACCGCACTGCTGTGACGACGTTCTTCTTCCGCTCGTTCGCGCTCTTGCCCTTCCCGAGCTCGGCCAGGACCGTCGCTGCACGCAGCGTTCCACCCCAGGTCCGAAAGTCCTTCGCCGTGTATGGAAAGTGCGCCACGTGCTCGATGTACTCGTTCACATCGCGCGAGTCGACATCGCGCCACTTGCCGTCTTCGAGATAACGAAAGAGCCGTGGCCCCGGCGTTTCCAGCAACGCCGAGATGAAACGAGCGAGGTCTTTAGCGACTACCACGTTCCGCTGCGTGATCGATCTCTTGCCCTTGTACTCGAATTCCACCATGTCGCCTAGCACGCTGACGTGGGATTTCCGCATCGTCGTGATGCCGAAGGTGTTGTTTTCCTTCTGGTACTTCTCGCTGCCAACCCGAAAGAATCCGTGCGCAATCAATCGAACGATGCCGGCGCACACTTTCTCCCTGGTCAGCTCTTTCTTCCGGAAATCCCGCTGGATCCTCGCCCGCAACGTCGGCAGATCGCGCGCCATCTGTCGCACGCGGTAATACTTGCGCAGCTCGCCCTTCTCGACGGCGCGCGGATGGTACTTGTACTGCTTGCGACCCCGCGCATCGAAGCCCCACACCTGAATCGCGGCGCGCGCATTGGTCGAGATGTGCACGTCGCGCCAGGCCGGCGGAATCCGCAGCGCGCCGATGCGCTCCAGTTCCCGCGCTCCCTTCACCGCATTGCCAGTTGGCCCCTTGTACCGGAATCCCCGCGACTTCGAGCCTTCACGAACGATCCACTTCTGCGCCATTTACGTAGATTGCCGCCCCAAAAAGCAGCGGCCCAAGCGAGAAACTTTCTGGGTAGATTTGGTTTTTGCCGGCGCAAGACTCCGGCCGCCGGCCGCCGCAAATCTACCAACAAACAGCTACGCATGCCTTTCAAGTTCTTGACGCTCGACGTGCAAGACCGCGTCGCCACACTGACTATCAACCGTCCCGACAAGCTCAACGCCCTCAACGACGCGACCATCGCCGAGCTCGGACACTCCATCGACGAAATCCGCGTCGATGATGCCATCGGCGGTGTGATCCTCACCGGCGCCGGACGGGCGTTCGTTGCCGGCGCCGACATCTCGGAATTGGCGGGCCAGACGCCAGTGCTCGGCAAAGCGCGTGCGCGCGCCGGACAGGATGTGTTCCGCAGATTCGAGACCTGCCCCAAGCCGGTGATTGCGGCGGTCAACGGCTTCGCGCTCGGCGGTGGTTGCGAGCTGGCGATGTCGTGTCACATCCGCATCGCGTCAGACGCCGCCAAATTTGGCCAACCGGAGAGCAAGCTCGGAATTTTGCCTGGGTACGGTGGCAGTCAGCGCCTGCCGCGGCTCGTCGGCAAGGGACGCGCGCTGCAATTACTCATGACCGGTGAGACGATCGACGCCGCCGAGGCTTATCGCGTCGGACTCGTCAACAAAGTGGTGCCCGCCGCAGATCTCATGAACACGGCCAGGGAAATGATGAAGACCATACTCGCCAATGGGCCGCTGGCCGTGGCGCTCTGCATCGAAGCCATAGATCGCGGGCTGGAGATGTCCCTCGACGAGGGACTCATTCTCGAGGCCAATCATTTCGGATTGCTCGCCGCCACCGACGACATGCGCGAAGGAATGCGCGCTTTCCTTGACAAGCGCGCACCAGCCTTTAAAGGGAAATGAGCTGTACACACGGGCGCGGCTTCAAGGGGAAATGAAGGTTTGGCTCGAGAGCATCGCGATCCGTGACTTCCGCAATCTGGAACGAGTAGATCTCGAGCTCCCTCCCGAAGGTGTCGCCCTCATCGGCGACAACGGTCACGGCAAAACCAACTTCCTCGAAGCGATCTATTATCTCCAGATTCTGCGATCGGTCCGCGACACTCGCGATCAGGATCTCACTCGCTTCGACACGGCTGGCTTTCACCTCAGCGCGATTACCAAGTCCCCGCGCGAGCACGAGATCGCCGTCGGCTTCGACAAGACATCCAAACGAAAAAAAGTCACCATCGACGGCGCCAGTCCTCGGCGCCTGAGCGATGCACTGGGCTCCCTGCCCTCGGTGATGTTCTCTCCACGCGACCTCGAGCTTGTGGGCGGCGCGCCGACCGAGCGAAGACGCTACATCGATCTCGTCCTCGCACTCACCGACCGGCGATACCTGAACGCCCTCCAGCACTATCGCGCCAACCTCGTTCGTCGTAACGCCGCGCTGCGTGACGCTGCTCGCCGCGGCGGGCGCTCCGCTGACGAGCGGGTCGCAGTATGGGAGCCCGCCCTAGCCGAGCACGGAACCGTGCTCATCGAAGCAAGGGCGAAGTGGGTCGAAGACTCGGCAGCGGAATTTACCCGGCTATCTGAAATGATCGGCGAGCGGGGCCGATCGACGATGCGCTACATCAGTCCGTTTGCGGAATCCGAAGCGCGACACGACGTGCTCCTCGCCGCCTTCGAGGAAAAACGGGAGCTCGACATCAGGCGCGGTCTCACGCACGTTGGTCCGCATCGAGACGATCTCGAGCTCACGCTCGATGGCCGCGAGCTCCGGCTCTTCGGTTCGGCAGGTCAACAGCGAACCGCCGCGATCGCGCTGCGAATGCTCGAAGCCGCAACACTTCGCGAGCACGCCGGCGCCGAGCCGATTCTGTTGCTCGATGATCCATTCGCGGAGCTCGATGCGAGACGGAATACCAGAATTCTCGAGCTGCTGCAGCAAGGCGGGCTCGGTCAAACAATCCTCGCCGTCCCCCGCGAGTCGGATATACCGGCCGAGCTGGTGAAGCTCGACCGGTTATCGATCCGCAATGGAGTTATTGACGGCCAATAGCAACGGCTTTGTCGAGATCGTCTTGAGTCACGAGCGGGGTGAAGTTCCCTGCTGCGACTTTGCGTCTGCTACCATAGAATAGGGCGAGGTCAAACTCCAACCGCGCGAGGGCGCAGATGTCGACAACTTCCGGAAAGAAGACCCACGACTACAAGGCTCGCCTCATCTGGGACGGGAATCTCGGGACTGGCACCACGACCTACGCTGGGTACGGTCGCAAGTATCGACTGCAGATCGATGGCAAGCCGGAACTAATTGGGAGCGCCGACCCGATGTTCCGTGGCGACGCCAATGTCTACAATCCGGAAGACCTGTTCGTCGCCGCGCTCTCCTCATGTCATCTACTGAGCTATCTCGCCCTCTGCGCGCGCACCAAGATCAACGTCGTCGCCTACGAGGACAACGCCAGCGGCACGCTGCTCCTCACACCCAATGGTGGTGGAATTTTCGAGAGTGTGACACTGCGCCCGATCGTCACCGTCGCGCCGGGCAGCGATGAGACCCGCGCGCTGGAGCTCCACGAGCAGGCCCACGACCTCTGCTTCATTGCTGCGTCTGTAAAGATTCCCGTTCTCCACGAACCGCAGATTGTGGTGGAGGGCGCGACGCGTCCGGCAAGCCAGAGAGCGAGCGAGATCGAAGTGCAACCTTGATCCGACGCTAGCCACAAAGGACGGTGCTGTTCTTCCTCGCGATCTTCGGTCTGCCGCTCGTGTACCTGGCGGTCCTGATCACCGCGCTCGCTCGCAAGGATCCGCGAGGACTCGGCCTCAGCCTGTTCTTCTTTGCCGCTTCGGTGGCATCGGGAGCCTGGGCGATCCTGCAGTCCCGCTCATCGACCGCCGGCATTGGATTCATCGCCATTCCGTTCCTCGGCGCTCTAGCCGGATTGCTCGGCCTCGCATTCGGTCGATACCGCGCTTCCACCGAGCCCATTCGCAAAGCCGGAGCCTGGCTCGGACTGTTGGGCGCGCTACTGCTCGTCTCGTTCAACATCGCCCAGGGCGCTCAGACGCGCGCGAAGTATCGCGTTCGCGATGAGAAACAGGCGGAGTTCTCGGCAGAAGTTGCGCGCGATCGCGATTCCATCTCCACCGCTCTCAAGCAGAATCCCGGACGCGAGCGAGCTTATCTCGACAGCAGCATTCGCACGCGCATGAGCGACCGCGCGTTCCTCCTCGCTGCTCTACCCAACGACTCGATTTCTCCGGGGATCCTCGACACGCTCGCAAATTCGAACGACCTGGGCATCGCGCTGGAGGCGGTGCGCAATCCCAACACGACTGGTGAAACGCTGGCCCGAGTGTATCGAACCAAATCGTATCCCGACTACTTCTTCCAGGCCCTCGCCGCGCATCGCAACACGCCGCCCGAGATCTTGCGCGAGCTATATCATCGGCCGCGCACCATCAGCGGTCTGGACATCTGGTTCGCCGGAAATCCGTCCACTCCAAATGAGATTTTGACCCAGATCGCGCGTACCACCAATGAGGGGCACGTTGCCAACGCACTGCTGGGGAATCCGGCGCTCGATTGTGGTCTTCTGACCGAGCTGGCCGCCAACCTCATGAAGCGGCAGAATCGCGACGCCGACAATCCCGAAGTCGCGCGGATTACTCAGCTGGTTCCAGTCTTATGCGAACGAAACACCGCGCAATAATCGAAGCACCAGCTTAATCTTCAGACATGGTTCTCGACCTGTTCAAATCCCGTCGCCGAGCGCATCTGCGCGGACGCGCTGCGCCCAAAGCGTGGCGCGAGATCCTCGAGCGCAATCTGCCCGTCTTCCACCGACTGACACCGGAAGATCAAACCGAGCTGCTCGGCCACACGCAGGTATTTCTGGCCGAGAAACATTTCGAGGGCTGCGGTGGGCTCGTGCTCACCGACGAAATTCGCGTCACCATCGCCGGTCAGGCGTGTCTCCTGTTGCTGCATCGCGAGACCGACTACTACCCGGAGCTGACGTCGATTCTCGTCTATCCAACCGGCTACGTCGCCGATGAAGAGCGCTACATGGGTGGCGGCATTTGGCAGGAAGGAGGCGAAGCTCGGCTTGGTCACACCGGCCAGCGACTAGGCGCGCTCGTGCTGGCGTGGGACGCGGTTCGCAAAGGCGCCGCCGAGCCGAACGATGGAGTGAACCTGGTGCTGCACGAGTTCGCGCATCAGCTCGATTTCGAGAATCGGAGCAGCGACGGAACCCCGGCGCTGGAGACGAGCGGCGACTATCGGGCCTGGGCGCGGGTGATGAGCGCGGAGTTCGACGCGCTGCGCGAAGCGGCCGATTCCGGCGAAGACACTTTTCTCGACGATTACGGCGCGACGAACCCGTCGGAGTTCTTTGCGGTTATCACCGAGGCATTTTTCGAGCGGCCGCGCGCGTTAAGACAAAATCATCCTGCTCTGTTCATGCAGCTGCAGCGATTCTATCAGCAGGATCCGACTACGTATTCGATGGAGCCAGTCGGGACGCACTGAGCCAGCTTCCCGTTGCCCGTGCCCGTACCCGCTTCCCGTAACCCGTAACCCGTAACCCGTAACCCGTAACCCGTACCCGTTACCCGTTACCCGCTTCCCGCCTCCCGCTCTCGCTCGTAGCCCCCGGCCGCTCCGCCCACCGCCCCCAGCCGGTAGTCGTAAGTTGCAGTTGCCTCACCCAACCCCCGCATTCAAAGCCCGACACGCGATATACTCTGCCTGATCGAGGAACCGTCCGAGAACCGCCGTTCCATCCTCTACCGGAAGCGGCTCGCCGAACTCGGATGCTTTGCGGATCACCTTCTCCAGCTCCTCGCGAAGGGTCATGAACTCCCGCCGCAAATCCGATTCGCTCCAGCCCAGACGTTGGCGCTGGGCGCCGTGGCGCTCTGATATCAGCCGCTGAATCTCCACTGCGTCGGCCAGCGTCGCCGACGCTGAGCCTTTCGCCTCCTCCATTACAATGAGCGCTCCACCTATGTCGGCCAGAAGCGCCGCCAGGTGATCCGCAAGCTGCGAGAACCTGAGACCGCCCGCTACGGCGAGGTTCGGGTCGGTGCGAATCCTCATTGCGATCGTATCTACAACTGATTCGATCGACTCGAGTAGAACGTGACCGACATTGCCGAGGCCTTCCACCTCCCGCTGAACGGTGACAGCCTCGCCGGCGATGGTTGCAGATGACTCGACATTTTTTGCGGTTGGATCGGCTGGCAGCCAGAGAGCGAAGGTCGAGCCTTTACCAACTTCGCTCTTTACGGTCAGGTCGCCGCCCATCAGGCGCGATAGTCGCCGGCTAATCGTGAGTCCGAGTCCGCTGCCCTCTCTCGGACGAGATTTTCCAGACTCCGCCTGGACGAACGGATCGAAAATCGAAATTAGCTTCTCTTCAGGAATGCCACTGCCTGTATCCGTGACGCGGAAACTCACGTACGAGCGCTTCGGCTGCAGCCGCGTGTCCGGGTCAGGCGTCCGCGACTCCGCGATCTCAACGGTAATTTTTCCACCCGCCGGGGTGAACTTCACCGCGTTGGAAAGGAGATTCACCAAAATCTGGCGTGCGCGCTCGTCGTCCCCTCGATAAATCGGCGACGACTCGGGCACAGGAAGCACCGACAGCTCGAGACTCCGCGCCGCCGCCTGCGGCTGGATGAGTGCGATTGCCGCGGCGACAGTTCCCTCCGCCGAGGCCGGACCGGAGCTCACCTGAAGCCGTCCGGCTTCGACCTTCGCCAGATCCAGTATGTCGTTGACGAGCGAAAGCAGGTGGACTGCGCTCAGTCGAATGCGGCCGATCTGCTCGCGCATCTTCTCGGTGAGCGGGCCGGAGATTCCCAGCTCCATCAGCTCCGAGTAGCCGAGCACGGCGTTGAGCGGGGTGCGAAGCTCGTGCGACATGATGGCGAGGAACTCCGACTTGGCTCGACTCGCTGCTTCCGCCTCGAGACGGGCTTCCCGCTCGTAGGCGAGCTGTTGCGCGCGCTCCTGGGCCTGCTTGCGATCGGTGATGTCGCGCAGCGAGACGATCTGGACCTGCTCTCCGTCCCACTCCGTTTCCACCACCCGTAGCTCGGCGTAAACGACGGCACCGCCGCCGCGCTGGATGATGTCGATCTCAGACGTCTCGCCGACAACCGCCGGAAATCCGAATGAGGTGCCGACCAGCTCCTCCGCGGTACGATCGAACAATCGCTCGGCGGCGGGATTGGCGAAGCGGATCATCCCATGGGTATCGACGATGACGATCCCGTCGGGCAATCGCTCGATGATCGCCCTTAGGCCCGAAGCCTGACTCGCCGGTAATTCGGTTTCGGTGATCATCTCGCGGTCAGACCGTCCCTGGGGTGGTAAACCGGTGATAGTGGTGCTGCTGGGGCACAAGCCCTGCGTACATAAGTCCCCGCGCTACTAATGCAACCGCTGGGCCTGTTCGCTCTGCACCATTGTAATGTGTTTGCCCCAGGCAGGCCTCAGTATCCAGGTGGAGGACCTCTGTCCAAGTACATCCTGACGCTGTACGTCACCGGTACGAGTCCGCGAACCAAGATCGCGATTGACAATCTCAATCGGATCTGTTCCCAGGAGCTCGAAGGGCGATACGAGCTGGAGATCGTTGACGTCCTCGAGGACCCCCAACGCGCCGAAGACGAAAAGATCCTCGCCACGCCCACGCTCATCAAACAGCTCCCGCCTCCGCTCCGACGTGTGATCGGCGATCTGTCTGACAAGGACAAAGTTCTGCTGGGGCTCGAAGTGAGACCCGCGCCATCCTTACCTAAATCGGCTCAATCCGAGGCGTCATGACAAAAAAAGAAAACCACCCCGCGGTGGAGAAGCTGCGCACGGGAATCTCCAGTCTCGACATCATCGCGAAAGGCGGTCTGCCCAAGAATCGGACAACACTCATTTCGGGAACGGCCGGCAGCGGCAAGACAGTGTTTGCCGTCCATTTTCTCGCCGCCGGAATCGACCAGGGCGAGCCGGGTGTGTTCGTGACGTTCGAGGAATCAGCCGAGGACGTGCGCAGGAACATGCGCAGCTTCGGCTGGGACCTCCCCGCCTGGGAAGAACAGGGAAAGCTCACCTTCGTGGACGCGTCGCCCGATCCGCACATCGATACTGTCGAAGCGGGAGGGTTTGATCTCGGCGCGCTGTTGGCCCGCGTGCAGAATGCCGTCAACAAGGTGAAGGCGAAGCGTGTCTCGGTTGACTCACTCGGCGCCGTGTTCTCGCAGTTCTCGGATCAGACAATGGTGCGCGGCGAGCTGTTCCGCATCGCCTCAGGCCTGAAGGGAATGGGCGTGACGGCAGTGCTAACCGCCGAGCGTACGGACGATCATGGACCGATCGCGCGGTTCGGGGTCGAGGAATTCATCGCCGACAACGTGATCATTCTCCGCAACGCGCTGGAGGACGAGACGCGACGGAGGACGATCGAGATCCTCAAATTCCGCGGCTGCGATCACCAGAAAGGCGAGTTTCCATTCACCATCGTGCCGCATGGTGGCGTGATCGTCATCCCGCTCTCGGCGATGCAATTGAGCATGAAATCGTCGAACGTCCGCATCTCGTCCGGTAACAAGGATCTCGACGACATGTGCGGCGGCGGATTCTTCCGCGACTCGGTGACGTTGGTCTCGGGCGCGACGGGAACCGGCAAGACGTTGACCGTCACGCAGTTCCTGCAGGGCGGTGCAGCAAACGGCGAGAAGTGCTTGTTGCTGGCGTTCGAGGAGAGCCGCGACCAGCTGGTGAGAAACGCGACCGGCTGGGGATTCGATTTCGAGAAGATGGAGCGGGACGGGATGCTAAAGGTGATTTGCGACTATCCCGATCTGTCGGGCCTCGAGGACTGGCTGGTGACGATTCAGCGCATCATCAATGAATTCGGGCCACAGCGAGTGGCACTCGACAGCTTGTCAGCGCTGGAGAACGTGGGGACACTGAAAGCCTTTCGCGAGTTCGTGATCGGACTGACGTCGTTCATCAAGCACAAAGAAATCACCGGCATGTTCACTGCGACGACGGGCAGTCTGATGGGAGGCGATTCCATCACCGAGTCCAACATCTCGACCTTGACCGACTCGATCATCCTGCTACGGTACGTCGAGATGTTCGGCGAGATGAAGCGTGGGCTGACGGTGCTCAAGATGCGCGGGTCGGCGCACGACAAGGCGATACGCGAGTTCACCATCGGCAGGGGCGGGATGCAGATGGGTCGTCCGTTCCGCAACGTCACCGGAATTATCGGCGGCGCGCCGATGCACGTCTCGCCTGGCGATGTGGAGCGTGTCTGGTCGCAGTACGACAAAGCCGTCGACAGGCGGAGGCCGGAGACTATATCGGGAAGCTGATCTCAGTCGTCAGGGTCTTGGGCTTCCCGCTTCCCTCTTCCCTATTCCCGCTTTCGCGTGAGACATACAGTCATCTGGCGACGCATCGACAAACCGGGCCACGAATACTGCAGGCTGGTGGAATCGGCAACGGGCGCCAGAATGACCGGCATCGCGCTCGTGTCGCAGGAGAACCTGCCGAGTTATGTCGGCTACGAAGTCGAGTGCGATGTGATGTGGCACACGCTGCGCTGCAGTGTAAAGGCATCGGTCGGAGAGCAGCAGACGGATCTGGACATTCGGCGTCAGGGCAAACGCTGGACGATCAACGGCCGCGAGGCCCCGGAAGTGTCGGGCGCGGATGACGTCGATCTGGGATTCAGTCCGTCGACGAATCTCTTGCCGATCCGTCGCCTGGCTTTGAAAGTCGGGGACAGTGGAATGGTCCACGCCGCATGGGTCCGCTTTCCGGAATTCACTCTGGAATTGCTCGAGCAAAGGTACACGCGTCTGGACGACAATACGTATCGCTATGAGAGCGGCAATGGCGCATTCCGTTGCGATCTCAAAGTCGATGCGAGCGGGATGGTGCTCGATTATCCGGGCCTGTGGTCCGCCGAGTCGCACACGGTGGACAAACCGAAATGACAAGCCGTGATCGCATGACGCGAGTCTCGATCTACGTCGAAGGATGCGCCTGACTTGGTGAGAAAGCGCGATCCACACGGGAAGAAGAGAAAACCCGAGCCAATCGGCAACGTCGTGGGCGCGTTTCTCAAAAATTCAAAACTCGAAGCGCGTGTGGAGCAGGCCTCGGTGATTCCGGAGTGGGAGCTGCTCGTCGGAAAAGAGATCGCGCGCGTAACGAAACCGATTTCAGTGACGGCGGACGGGACGCTTTTCATCGCCGTGAAAACGAACGCGTGGATGACGGAGTTGTCGTTGATGGAGCCACAAATATTGCGGGCGCTGAACGCAAAAGTGGGGCGGCAGCGGGTGCGGAAAATCCGGCTCCAGCTGATGAGATAAACCTTGATGGGACGGCCGCATGAAGGACTTAGAGATCGTTTTTGAGAATCGCCCCGGTGCGCTGGCGGAGATGGGAGAAGTGCTCGGCAAAGCGGACGTCAACGTCGAAGGGGGCGGTGTCTGGTCATGCGAGGACGGCAAGCAGTCAATCGCGCATTTTCTATTCGAAGATGGCGAAGCGGCGCGCAAAGCTCTGGAGGCCGCCGGGATACGGGTAGTCGCGGAACGCGAGGTCGTCACACTGCGTCTGCACCAAGGCGAGCCCGGTCAACTCGGCAGGCTGGCGCGCCGGATGGCCGATGCCGGAGTGAACATCGAGGTGCAATACAGCGATCACTACAATCACCTCATTCTTGTGGTTGACAAACTTGTGAAAGGGCGCGCGATCGCGCAGGCCTGGATGAGGGAGCGCGAGTAGTAACTGATGAGATAACCCATTGTGGCTCAATAGCTTAAGATTATCGGCTGAGCTTGCTTGAATAGCCTTGGCGGGGTTAAATTGAAGACTAAGAAACAGTCCGAATTTTCTCGCAGCTCGACACTAGTGACCAGCTGAATTTTCGCACTGTCCTCGATGAGGATGCATTGGTCCTCATCAGAAATTCCTTCCCGCGAGTGATGGCTAAAACAGCTGCAGAAATCAGCACGTCGAAGTACGACGCTGGTCAGATACAAGTTTTAAAAGGTCTCGAGGCAGTCAGAAAACGTCCCGGTATGTATATCGGTTCGACGTCCTCGAGAGGTCTCCATCACCTCGTTTACGAAGTAGTCGACAACTCGATCGACGAAGCGATGGCGGGTCACGCGACAAAGATCGATGTCACACTTCACGCCGATGATTCCATAACGGTAGTCGATGACGGCCGCGGAATTCCCGTCGACATCCATCCCACCGAAAAAATCCCCGGCGTCGAATTGGCGATGACGGTGCTGCACGCCGGCGGCAAGTTCGACAAGAACTCCTACAAGGTGTCGGGCGGATTGCACGGCGTCGGCGTATCGGTTGTCAACGCGCTGGCCGAGCAGCTCAAGGTGTGGGTGCGGCGCGGTGGTAAGGAGTACTACATGGACTTCGAGCGCGGCAACACCCTGACGAAGCTCAAGGTGCTCAACAAAGTCGACGTGAAGTCGCGCGGCACTACGGTGTGGTTCAAGCCCGATCACACGATCTTCACCGAGCTCAAGTTCGATTACGATACTGTCGCGAACAGGCTGCGCGAGCTGTCGTATCTGAACAAGGGCGTGACCATCACGCTCAAGGACGAACGCGAGGGCCAGGAGAAGACGGAAGTCTTCCACGCCAAGGGCGGTCTGAGGGAGATGGTGCAGTTCCTCAACGACAAGAAAAAGGTTCTCCACCAGGAGATCGTGTACATCGATACCGAGAGAGACGGCGTCGACATCGAGCTCTCGTTCCAGTACAACGACGGTTACAACGAGAACGTCTTCTCTTTCGTGAACAACATCAACACCCACGAGGGCGGGACGCACCTCACCGGCCTCAAGGCGGCGCTGACACGCACGATCAACAACTACGCGGCGAAGAGCGGCGCTTTGAAGAAGGCCGATTTCACGTTGTCGGGAGATGATGTTCGCGAAGGATTGACTGCGGTTCTCTCGGTGAAAGTGAAGGAGCCGCAGTTTGAGGGTCAGACCAAGACCAAGCTCGGCAACTCCGAGGTTGAGGGCGCTGTCAAGGCCGTCGTCAACGAGCAGCTCACGGCGTATCTCGAGGAGCATCCGCGAGTCGCCAACATCGTGATCGAAAAAGCAGTCTCGGCGGCGCGTGCGCGAGAAGCTGCGCGTAAGGCGCGCGATCTTACACGTAAGAAGTCAGCGTTGGACATCGGCAACCTGCCCGGCAAGCTCGCCGATTGCTCTTTGTCGGATCCTGCGTTGTGCGAGATCTATCTGGTGGAAGGAGATTCTGCCGGCGGTTCAGCCAAGCAAGGACGCAATCGCGCCTTCCAGGCGATTCTGCCGCTGCGCGGAAAGATCCTAAACGTCGAGCGCGCGCGCATCGACAAGGTTCTCGGCAACGAAGAGATCCGCACGATCATCACCGCCATCGGTGCGGGAATCAAGGACGACTTCAACATCGAGAACGCGCGTTATCACAAGCTGATTCTGATGACCGACGCCGACGTCGATGGCGCGCACATCAGGACGTTGTTGCTGACGTTCTTCTATCGTCAGATGCCGCAGCTGATCGAAGCCGGCTACGTCTACATCGCGCAGCCGCCTTTGTATCGCGTGGCGAAGGGAAAGGAAGAGTACTACGCCTACGACGAGAAGGAGCGCGAGGAGTACGTCACGCGTCTCAGCAACGGTGACGGCAACAAGCCGAACATCCAGCGCTACAAGGGACTGGGCGAGATGAATCCGCTCCAGCTATGGCACACCACCATGGATCCAGAGACGCGGACGATTCTTCAGGTGACGATCGAAGACGCGATTCTGGCCAATGATACGTTCGAGCGGCTCATGGGAGACGATGTCGAGCCGCGCAGGCTCTTCATAGAAGAGAATGCGAAGTTCGTGAGTAACTTGGATATTTGAGTCGGACCGCTTGCCGAATCGGGGCGCCATCTCGTCACGGATGGCGCCTTTTTAACGTCGGTGTGCTCGATCCCAACGGACTTCTTCGGGCGACTTTCACAGCGGCACGCCACCTTCGGCTTGGCGATTTGACCGCAAGATTCGGATAGATGCAGCGAGCGGTTTCGAATAGACTTACCAGTCGAGCCTTTGCCGGCGCGTGCCCTTAGTGCGTGATTGGGAGACCAAGATGGAGCAACTGATTCGTGATCTCGAATCCACCCGCGACGAAACGCTTCGCTACTTCAGCCTCAGCGACGAGGACCTGGCCCGAACCTATGCGCCGGGGAAATGGTCGGTCCGCTATATCCTCCAGCACCTGACCGACAGCGAAACCGTTTTGTACGATCGCATCCGTCGGGTTTTGAGCGAGCCCCACCAGGTGATTTGGTGGTACGACGAAGACGCCTGGTCCAAAGCGCTTGACTACTCAGTGCGTCCCCTCGAGATGTCACGCGCAATCTACGAGTCTGTGAGAGGGGCGATGATCTTTTACGCGACGCTGCACTACGAGAAGGACGGTCCTCTCGAGTTCGTCCACAGCAAGACGGGCGTCCGAACGCTGAAAGATGAATTCGACAAGACTGCATCTCACAACGAGCATCACCTGACCCAGATCAGACGGGCCCTGAATCCGACTCGGAGATGATGGAGCGCCGACGAGCCAGCTAAGTCAGCGCGGCGGCGATTCTCGCGACGCTAGTTCTTTCCGATATAAATGATTCTCCAAATCCGCCCGCGCTGATCGTCCGAGATGTAAAGCGACCCATCGGGCCCTTCGGCGAGCCCTACCGGTCGATGTTGGGCGCCGCGGGGATTCATGCGCCGTCCCGCAAAACCGTCGGCGAAGGTCTCGCTGCTGTAGCGAGGGACTCCGTTGATGAACGGTTGGAAGACAACCTTATAGCCGTCCTGCGACCCATTCCTGTTCCATGATCCGTGGAAGGTGATGAAGACTCCATCGCGATACTGCGCTGGGAGCTGCGAGCCACGATAAAACAGCAGGCCGTCGGGCCCCCAGTGTCCGGGGAAAGCGGCGACCGGCAGCTTCTTGTCCGCACAGCGGCCGGCTTTGTTGGCATCGCCGCCGTATTCAGGAGCCAGCACTCGACGGCGGAGCACGCGGTCATGATAGCAGTAGGGCCATCCGTAATCGTCGCCCGCTTCGACTTTCAGCAGCTCCTCGGACGGGGTGTCATTGCTCTTCTCCGCCGAGTAAAGCCGGGGATAACTGTTGTGAAGACCGTCGCGGCCGTGTTGGGTCGCGTAAAGCGCGTGAAGGTCTGGGTTCCAGACGAGTCCAACGGCGTTCCGAATGCCGGTCGCGAACCGGTGAGACACGTCGTGGGCCTGGTGCAGACGCGCGGCATCGTAACGCCAGATTCCAGCTCGCTCGTCGAGCTCTGGGCAAGGATCGAGACCCTGCCCCGAGTAGCAGGCGTTCGAATCCGAGCCGACGTTCACGAATAGATTGCCCGCATCGTCCAGCGCGAGACTGCGGCTGCTGTGCCCGCCGTCCGGAATCCCGGTGACGATGGTGTCGGGCGGTCCGATTCGCGCGAGTGATGCGGTGTCGAGCCGGTACCGAAGCACCGACGTCGGGCTCGAAGAGTAAAGCCACGGCATCTGGAGCACCATCCCGGAGTGTGAAGCGTCGTTGATGCGGAAGCGGATGTCGGCGCGACCATCAGCATTGGTGTCCCGAAGCGCCATTATCCCGCCGCGCCCCGTCTCACCGCTGATGCGGGTCGAGTTCGCGCTCGAGCGCTCCGCGCTTTCTAGCGCGACGTAAACGTCACCAGTCGGCGTGACCACCAGGTGTCGCGCAACGCCAATCTCGTCGGCAAAGACGGACGCGCAGAATCCCGGTGGCAGAGTGATGCCACCGTTGCCCTCATCGCATTGGGGATTGGCAGCACTCCTCCGCTCGCCTGCGCTGCACGTCGTGATGACGAGCAGCAGGCCAGCGTACCTGAGATTCACTGAGGCCATCCGCTTTGCGGCAAACGTGGCGTGATCTTCGGCTTACTGACCCTCGACCTTGTACACCTCTCGTCGTCCCCACTCGACGAGGTCGTGATAACCTTCCATCACCTTCTCGAATTCCTTGCCCAACTCGGGCGACATACCCTCGCCCTTCATCATCGCCTCGAACTCCTTCATGCTATCCACCTCGAAGTCGGCCACGATCGTCCAGTAGCGTTCACCGGCGAAATCGGTCATGACGCGCATTTTCGGGAAGCCGGCTTTTTCGTTGAGGCGCGACATCGTGAGAAACTTGTCGATCATCGGACGCACCTTCCCCGGCTTGCAGTGCATGATCTCGCGAATGAGGAGCATTCCTTCTCCTTGATTTGGATGCTGAAGACTTCAGCGCTCCAATCCTTTGCGCAAGATGACGGCTGCTGCTTCCGGGTTGACCGCGCCTCTACGCGGCGGCAATTTCGATCAACCTTAACCCTGCCCGATGACATTCATCGTCCTTCTTGTCATCCTTGTCGTCGTCGTACTTGCACTGGTCGGTCTATACAATCGACTCGTCTCCCTGCGCGTCCGCTCCGAGAACGCGTGGTCAGACATCGACGTCCAGCTCAAACGGCGCGCTGATCTCGTTCCCAATCTCGTCTCTACCGTGAAGGGTTACGCCGCGCATGAGCGCGAGACTCTCGACGCGGTGACGCAGGCTCGGACGAGAGCGGTCGCTGCGCAGAATGCGTCGCCTGCGACGCGCGCCGCAGCGGAGGGTGAGCTCACCAATGCCCTGCGCGGTCTCACCGTCGCCGTCGAAGCGTATCCGCAGTTGCAAGCGTCGGGCGGATTCCGCGATCTCCAGGCGCAGCTCGCTACCATAGAAGATGCGATCCAGAACGCGCGCCGCTACTACAACGCGGTCGTGCGCGACTTCAATACCGCGGTCTCCACCTTCCCGTCCAACCTCTTCGCGGGATCGATGGGATACAAGGAGCTGGAATTCTTCCAGGCCGAAGAAGGCGACCGCGCGCTGCCGAAGGTGAGCTTCTAACGCGATAGTAGGCCTTCGAAAGAAGTTCTCGAGACACGAAATCGACATCGCCTGACAAGAAATAGGCATCGCTACTTCCGGGAATCCCCGACACCTTAGGGGAAAGCTGGCGGGTACGCGGAGGCCTTATGGTTTGCAAGGCGGCGACATTTTCGGGGACCAACGAGCACGACAAGGTTTGGCGTAACTGGAACGAGGATGTTCAGTTCACGGCCAACGAATACTTCGAGCCCGCGCACACCGCTCCGGATGTCAATGACGGCCTCGCGCAGCTTGTGCACGTCGTGGCGCGCGCGACCGATGAGGGGCAATCGCTCCACGCGATCGGATCGGGCTGGGCCTTCGAGGACGTCGCCGCATCGGATTCCTGGGTGGTATCGCTCAGGCGTCTCGACCACAGTCTTGGCTACGTCGTCGATGGGGGTGCTGGACTAACAGACGAGTGGCGCACTCGCCAGAACAACACTACCGGGACCGAGCGGCTATTCCACGTCGAGGCGGGCATTCGGATCGCCACGCTGTGCGAGCGGCTCGAATCGCAGGGACTCGCGATGCCGACTTTGGGCGGAGCAAACGGCCAGGCGCTGGCCGGCGTGATTTCGACGTCGACGCATGGCGGCGATTGGCAGCGGCCACCTTTTCCAGATCTTGTCCGCGCGGTGCACCTCGTGATCGAAGGAGGCAAAGAAATGTGGATCGAGCGTGCCTCCGCACCGATTACAACCGACGCGCGTTTGAAACCACTCCTGCCTTGCGCAGATACCGAAATCGTACGGGATGACCGGATCTTCGACGCGGTCACCGTCGCCTGCGGTCGATTTGGTATCATGTACTCGTTCGTGCTGGAAGTGACCACGAGCTTCCGCGTAGTGGAGGTCGTCACGACTCCAAGTCGCAGTGCTGTGCTGAAAGCACTGCGAGATGGGCAGGATAACGGGACACTTTACGCGCCATTGTTCGATCTTCTTTCAATGGACACGCCTCCCGCGGGTCTCGATGACGCCACCGGCGATCCGTATTTCTTCCAGATTCTCTTTAACTCGCAGAATCCGAACGACGTGTGGGTGCATCGCCGCTGGGTAACGACAAACTCCGCCGATCTCCCGCCGCCACCACCACCGCCGACCGGCGGTAACGTCGTCACAGCCGAGCCCTCGAACTACGATCTTGCGGTTGATATCGTCGAGGCGGCGAATGCAGCTCTCATCGTCGCGGCCGGCGTTGCCGAGGCGATTCCGGTGGTAGGCCCGTTTGTGTCGCTCTACATCCTCGGCCTCATTCCGTATCTGGACGGATTGATTGCCAGTCGCACTTTTCGCTTTGGGTCAGTCGTCGCGGCTGTTCTCGACACGCTGTGGAAAGTGCCGGGTGCTGGCTACGCGGTCCCCGGCATCAACTACATGGTTGTCGACGGTAGATTCCGGCCGGCTATAACAAGCGGTCGCCGAGGACCGCACTACCTCATGACGAGCGGTACGCGCGCCGACAGCGATAGCGACGACTACAAGGCCGACTCCATTGAGCTCGTGTTCGACGGCACGACAACGGACTATCTCGACTTTCTGGACGACATCCTCGCCATCGCGCCCAGCTTTCAGCAAGCGGGCTATGTGTCGCTACGATATTCGAAGGCTTCGCGCTCGCTCTTGTCGATGCACCGGGTTGGAGGCACCCACGCGATTTCCATAGAGGCGGCGACACTCAAGAATCTTCCCGGCAACCCAGATTGGATGAAGTACGCGCACAACGCCGCGACTCGGCGTAATGGGAGGCCGCATTGGGGCCAATACAACAAGCTCAATGAGTTGGGCGTCGTGATGCTCTACGGCAGCCAACTAAATGAGTGGCGCGAGGCGTTGCTCAGCGTGAGTGGGTCGTCAACTCTCTTCAGCAATCACTATTGTCGCTCCCGCGGTCTCGAACCCACGAGCATAGCGCGGGAAGTGACCGCGGTGCGCAGGGGCAAGGGTCACCGAGGCATCACGCACCTGTGTGCCCAAGATGCTTTTTGGTCACCCGTCACCGTGGCTCAAGCCATCAGAGAGATTGAAAGTGGCGCGATTCGGTACTTTACGCGCGCTGGCAACAGGATCGCTCCGCTCTCGGTCGTGAAGGATGGTCACGGCAGCAAATATCTCCGCTCTCAACGTGACGTTACTGCGGCTGACAATCTCGACAACCTACCGCCTTGTTAAACGTTTCATCGGCAGTCGGAATGCGAAACGCTGGTCAGGTTCTCAGGTGAGTTTCTAACCGTTCCGGGTTCATCGCGCCGGCCGCTTCCGTACTGGCCGAGCAGGTTTTGTGAGCAATCTGGATATTTGACGACGAACTGCCGGGAATCAAAAGCGCGGTGTACATCGCCGCGCTTTTTTTGTCGCATTTTCGTCGACCGGTTGTGACGTCGGAGAGAGAAGCGGGCCTTTTACTAGCCCTCGATCCTGTACACCTCGCGTCGTCCCCACTCGACGAGGTCGTGATAACCTTCCATCACCTTTTCGAATTCCTTGCCCAACTCGGGCGACATTCCCTCGCCCTTCATCATCGCCTCGAACTCGTCCATGCTTTCCACCTCGAATTCGGACACGATCGTCCAGTAGCGTTCACCGGCGAAATCGGTCATGACGCGCATTTTGGGGAAGCCGGCCTTTTCGTTGAGGCGCGACATCGTGAGAAACTCGAAGCGTGTCCGCAGCTGCAGGCGTCGGGCGGATTCCGCGATCTCCAGGCGCAGCTCGCTACCATAGAAGACGCGATCCAGAACGCGCGGCGCTACTACAACGCCGTCGTGCGGGACTTCAATACCGCGGTCTCGACCTTCCCTTCCAACCTCTTCGCCGGATCGATGGGCTACAAAGAGCTGGAATTCTTCCAGGCCGAGGAAGGCGATCGCGCGCTACCAAAAGTCAGCTTCTAGTACTTCTTGGATAGTACAGTAAGAAACACTGGTCTCCATTGGCGAGCGGTTTTGGCGAAGAAAACGATAACAGCTGCGCGACCACTGCCCCAGACGAAGGCCGAGCTGGTTGTGTCACCATTTGCGCTTAATTGCTCCGGCTGCTCCGCCCAACCTCTCGGCAACAAAACCCCGCGAGCGATCGCACGGTAGTTGTTGTAGGCGTCGAGCTGGATCTTCGCGGACAGTGCGCTCGAATCTTTGCAGACGAGACCGACTGCATCGATCTCGTCGGTAGACGAGCACTCGAGAGGCGGTATTCCGGGCGACGCTTCGCTGCGAAGATAGTCTGGACCCATCTCCGCACTTTCAGTCACTCTTCTTAGTCCTCCTATTAAGTCGATTCGGCCTCCGGGACTCTGCCCGATTTGCTCGTTCTCTACGATCGATTTCGCTTGGGTATTCGTCCAAGCCCAGAGATCAGCGCCCGGACCAAACAAGTCACGATCCTTCGCTCGCCATGCACTGATCTGATTGAGGAGCTCAGGACTGCCCGTTTGCTCGTAAGCTCTGACGAGACGCATTTGGATGCCTGCGTTAACTCCTCGCGCAACACACAGTTGGCGCTTGGCTGGCAACGGATGCGTTGTTGGATCATCCCACACCGGGGTTCCAATCTGGTATGCCAGGGCTAGAGCTTTGGAAATTCGAGCGAAGCCCTCATCCACGATCGCGGTAACCACAGGACGCGTCGCACGTCCTGCCGCTCTCGCCATCGCTGAGTCCATCATCAGGTTGATCATCAGCGCGCCTGCCCAGAGATCGGCTTGGCATTCGATCGCCTTCAGCCTGGACGTTTCGCGCAAAGTCGCGAGCGAGTAATTGCGGAACTGGCCCATGTGAGCGAACTCATGGGCGAGAATGAAGAGCGTGACGTCCCCGAAGTCCGACCCGTCGAGCTGCTCGCGCATCGTCGCTAACCGTTGCCGGTCGAGCGCGACACCGGCCGTTGGATGCGAGCTAGATCCCTGGCCGTCCGCCCAAAATACGTCCGGCGAGAGCTGAAAGAATGCTGACACAACTGGAATGTCAGCCCTCACAATGCTGTCGAGCGCGACGGACTTGGTGAGTGATAACGCTCCGAGTCGGGCCCGGACAACACTCGAATCCGCCGCGAGGAACGCATCACGCGTTGAGAACACGCTTTGAGCCGACACGTCTGACGAACTCGTCGCGGTCAGGAGAGAAAACAAGAGGCACGCGACGACCAGGCGATCGATCGATGCGAGGGCACTGGCGTTTGTAATTGTGCCCCTGCAGCGTAATACCGCAGTCGACTTATCGAACATCTCCCTGCTCCTCAACGACGGCACACTTCGCCGGCTTCGAGGTGAGCTGAGATGTGCACCAAGCCCAGAGTATCGCCCTTACCACTCGGCGGTCAGCCAGATAGTTGGCTGCAGAGTGACGCTCACCGGGTGTATTGATCCTGATATCCACCGGGAGCCTGTCCGCATTCGTGGCCTTGAACGAGGCGCGCGCCGGGAAAGCCAACTTGTCCCCCTGGTTGATAAAGTTTCGCCAGCTTGCGATGCTGAGCGGTTCGGCGACAGGCGTCTGAACGTAGCTTCCCAGCAAGCCTTTCAGAATCACTGGAACTCCAACCTGGGTCCCGATAGTTACAAGTCGAAGCACCGAGAACCTGTTGGCGGGTGTGAGCGATTCGGCATTTCGCTTTATCGATGCGAATGAAACGATCCCGCCCATGCTGTGGGCCACCACTATGATCAGTCGGTCGCTAAACCCGCGGTTGCTCAACTCACCCGCCAGGCGACTGTCAGCCTCACACCTCGTCACAGTGGAGGTCAAATACTTGTAAGTGTCAGCGGTGAGGATTCTCAGCCCGAGACCATCGAGATGCAGTGATGTCGCGAGCCCCATCAGGTCGTCGCGGATGTCGCCCCGGCGAGCCTCCGCAGCTGTTGACATGTCCTCCGCAGCTCTTGACATGTCCTCCGCAAAATTGCAGGAACCGCTCGTCGGTATCCGATCAGAGTTTGGGTCGATCGCGTCCGCGTACCACACGAACCCTAAATCGCCCGCCGGCACAATCGCTTCGCCAAGCCACTGTTTCTGCGCGCGATCAAAAGATCCGAGAAAAATCGCGCGAACAGCCTCTAGAGAGTCGATCGGCTGATTACGCCCATGTACGAATACAATTGCCGGCGTCGCGGATCGAGTTTGGCCTAAACCACTGGTAGCGAAGAATGCGAAAAGCAATGCCGATCGCAGCATTTCGTCTCCCGAGCAAAAGGGTCAGACGAGCGTACGTCCTTTCTCGGCCTTAGGCAATGCCGTTTTCGTATCAGGACCCCGCCAATTTTCTCTCACCCCGGCACCATCTTGAGGGTTGGCGCGCGGTCACTTCAGACCGGGGTCAGATCCGACTCTTCACCGTCATGGTCAGAAAGACATCCCTGCGCCTGTTGGCAACTTTACGATAGTGGATAGTCAGCGAAGTTCGACGATCCGGAGACAGGAACGAGGTGCCGGTCCACCTTCCCGCATCCAATAGCTGCTCCGACTGCTCGGACCATCCCCTCGGAATGGTTACGGTGCGGGCCATCTCGCGCAACCGATTGTATTCGTCAACCTGCATTCTCGGAGAGAATGGAATCGAATCCTTGCAAGTCATGCTTATTGCCGTTCGATCGCCCGTCGTCGAACAGTGCACGAAGGGCAAGCCTTTCGCAGCTTCGTTCACAAAACCATTCATCCCGGAATCGATGCTCGCGACAACTCTATCTAGGGCGTCACGCTGACTGGATGCGGTCCTGCTTCTACTATCCACGATTGCGGTCGCTTCGGCCTCTGTCAACGCCCACTCATCGCTACTGGGGCCGGGTAACCGCGGATCCTTGGACCGAGCGGCTGCGATCAACGATGCCCAGGAAGCCGCGTGGCTCTCGTCGTAATAATGAATCCACCTCAATACCAAGCCTCCCTCGAGTCCGCGTACCACGCATTCCTCCCGCATAAGAGGAGGTGGATGCTCCGACAGCTCCTCCCACGAGGGTGTCCCGATCTGGTATGCGAGTGCTGCTGCCTGTTCAATTCGGAAAAAGTCCTGCTCGAGTCCTTTTTGCGAAGTGTCGGGAGTAGCCTTGGGACTCGAATCCGTGATTACATGCATCGTCATCACACCAGCCCAAAGGTCTGCCTGACACTCGAACAGTCTTCGTCGATCTGAGGTGCGCAGTCTGCTGAGAGGGTAGTGCCGAAACTGGCCCATGTGAGCGAACTCGTGGCCGAGGATAAACAACACGACGTTTGAGAATTCGGTCGCTTCCATCTCTTCGCGCATCGATCCGAGCCGGCTTCGATCCAGTGCGATGCCCGCGGTTGGATGTGCGCTCGATCCTTGGCCGTCTGCCCAGAAAACATCGGCAGACAGCTTGAAAAACGCTGAAACGATGGGAATCGCCGCACGAACCACGCTGTCTAGCGCGATCGAATCCGCTAACGGTGTAGCGCCGAGCTTTAGTCGGACAGTCGCCGAGTCAGCCGCGAAGAATTGATCGCGGCTGGCGAAGCCTCTCTGCGCCTGCATCGCTTCTGGTGATAAGCCAACTCCGTAACCCGCCAGGCTAGTTAGAAGAACAGAACGGCGCGTCCAATCCGCCAGACATCGAACCGATTGCATGCGCGTCTTTAGACCTCCTCGTAACAACCTTTCCGTCTGTCCCTCAACGTCAGTATAGGGTTACCTTCCCACGTCGGCACTAAAGACCGCATGCACTAATGAACCCCTCGAGTGAACGAGAAGACCTTTCGCTCAATGATGCAGCGACACACGTGCTGGAGGAATGCCGGACGGCTGTCCCCGGCATGCAGGCGCTCTTTGGATTTCAGCTGATTGCCGTCTTCAGCGCTGCATTCAAAGAGGACTTGTCGCCAGCGGAGCGGGTGCTTCACCTCGCCGCACTTTTGCTGGTCGCCATCGCGATTACTCTGGTGATGGCTCCTGCCGCGCTGCATCGGCAGTCAGAGCCGATGTCAGTGTCCCGCGGTTTCATCGCTACGTCGTCACGATTGCTGATGGCGAGCATGGTTCCGTTGGCCATAGGCATTTGCGTCGATGTCTACGTAATAGCGCGCGTCATCCTTGGCACGAGCGGCAGCGCGATGGTTGTCGCGACACTCCTGCTCGGAGTTTTCTTCGTGTTTTGGCGGGTCATACCACAACTGGCCCGTCGACGCCGGGTTTCTCGGGAACAGAGTCGGACACACCCTCCGACTTACCTCGCCGTCGTCCCCATCGCTTTCAGCGCCAGCGCGGCACGTTCCCGATACTTAGCCTGGATCCCCTTCTGCTGCTCCGCGAGGTACGACGGCTTCGTGATCGCACGCATGCGGTCAAAGGCATCCTTCCCCAACTCCTGCGCATCGGGCGTCCTCAAGTAAGCCTCCCTTGCCTGCCAGGTGCTCTCGAGGCCGCGGCCGAATTCGTCTAATACTGGCGACGGAGGCCCCTCCTGTTGCACGGCCATCAGGTAAGGTCGAGCAGCGGGGCCGACAGCGAGCAGCGCTTTCAACGATACGCCGACCTCGCCAATCTCACAGTCCGTTCGAAGGTACGTTTCCACGATCGTTCGCGTACGCTGATCGAGCGCGGCGTACGCGCGATCTACGTTGGCGCGGCCAGTGATTTGCGCGGAAGCTGGCGCGACCGTCGCGATGAGCATCAATGCAATCATGAGGTAGGTCCTCATCGTTCCCTCCCGCTCTTTGTTCCGTTTAGTTGGGCGGCCACGCGGCGCCGTCAGCCCAAATCCGTTTCTGAATCGCCGGGCAGTTTGGATCAGTCGTTGATGTTGATACCGTTCCACAGCTGCGCGTGATCCCCGTTCGACCGGCAAGCGTATTGACCACCGAGACAGGATCGGCCACTGCACGAAACGTCTGCCCCTCCGTGAGGAACGCTCGGAAGTTACTGGCGTTGTGCATGACGTTCGTGGCATCGAAAAAGGTCGTCAGTGTGTTCACGTGCTGGAGGTCGAAGGAGTGTCCGATCTCGTGCGAAAAAAGATGGTCCAGCACGTTTGCTCCCATCGCAACCACGTTCCCGCCACACCAGACTCCGTTGCTCGTCGCTGCTCCGCTCCCGAAATCGACTGTGTTCACCCAGTAAACGTTCACCGCATTGGCGTCGAAGCCGATGTCAGTCTTGATCCCACCCGCAAGCCCGCAGTTGAACGCGGTGTAGGTCGCGGCCTGCGGGTCTGACGTCGCGTCGGTGATGCCAAAGGCGCTGAACGCCGTTCCCTGGCGTTCATCGCGCCAGATCTGCGATGTACGGATGCAGGCGTTGATCGCACGCGTCGAGCCGTCGGCGAATGGCCCTTGAACGATCCAGTTCTGAAATCTGACTTTGAATTTCGGGTCGAACGCGAGAGTTACGTGGTCGTCCCCCGATGTCCATGATACAGGGTTCTTGATGGTCGGCGCATGACCAACCGTAAACGCGACCACGTCGCCGCCACCGACATCGTAGGGACCTACTGAAATCGACGAGCCGTCCGATCCAGTGAACCTGTCATCGACATGGACCGTTCCGGAGGCGGTGCCGTCCGCCAGGACACCGTCTTCCATTCCATCGCCGCCGCTCGCCTGCACCGTGTCCCCCGCACAGGCAACGACCGCCGCAAGCCAACCAGCGATTCCAACGCCGAGAGCTCCTTTCGTCACACTCATTTCGCCTCCTTGTGGAGAATGGTGTGCCGGCATTTCCCGTCCTGCGTCAACGCTACCCTGCAGCAGAATCAGAATTTTGTAAATGTCGATTCTATTTCAATAGATGTGCTTTTTATATCACCTCTCCTTCCAATCGCTGTGTTCAGGGCGCGCGCCCGTCAGGTCCTGAATGTGACCTCGCCTTGACCGCCCTCAAACGCAGTCTCAACTTGAAGTGTCGTCCCGAACCACCGCTCCATCCAGGCCGAGGAAAGTGATCGGGAGCTGCCGGCGGCTCACGCTGATCCTTCCAACCACACCGGGTTCCGAATCAAATGACGACACCAGTGCCTTCTCCATCGGAACTGTCCGACCTCCGCGGCGAGCTTGCCAAACTCGACGAGTCGCTCCTCCGCATCATCGCCGAGCGTCAGGCGATCGCGGGCAAGATTGGTCGCATCAAAGCGGCGATGGGCCGCTCGACGCGCGACTACGCGCAGGAAAAAGAAGTCGTCGGACGCGTCAGACGCGCCGCTATTGACCTTGAGCTCGATCCGAATTTCGCCGAGCAGCTGTCGCTGCTGCTGATCCGCGCGTCACTCACTATTCAGGAGCAGGACAGGGTGCAGTCGAGCGCCGAGGGCGAGGGCAGGAAGGTGCTGATCATCGGCGGCGCGGGAAAGATGGGACGCTGGTTCGCACGCTTTCTCCATTCACAGGGATTTGCCGTCGAGATCGCGGATCCCGCCGGAGGCGGGATTGAGTTTCCACACTTCGACGACTGGCGCGCTTCACCGCTCGATCACGACTTCATCGTCGTCGCGGCGCCACTCCGCAAATCGGCAGAGATCCTGGAGCAGCTCGCGCCGCGCGCTCCCAAGGGAATTGTGTTCGATGTCGGATCGCTAAAGACGCCGCTGCGCCGTGGCCTCAAGAATCTCGTCGACGCTGGCGTCCGGGTCACGTCCATCCATCCAATGTTCGGTCCCGACACCGAGCTGCTGTCGGGCCGACACATCATCTTCGTCGACGTCGGCGTACCCGAGGCGACGCGGCGGGCGCACGAGCTCTTCGCCTCGACGATGGCAGTTCAAGTGGAAATGGACCTCGACTCCCACGATCGCACCGTCGCTTACATCCTCGGGCTATCCCACGCGCTCAACATCGCGTTTCTGGCAGCCCTCGCTGAAAGTGGCGAACAGGCGGAGCGGCTGAAGCAGCTCTCCAGCACTACATTCGACGCTCAGCTCGAGGTGGCGCGTCGGGTGGCGAGCGAGAATCCGCATCTCTACTTCGAGATACAGTCGCTCAATCAGTACAACGATTCCGCGCTGGCGGGGCTTCGCTCGGCGGTCGCGTGCCTGAGCGCGGCCGTTGGTAGTGGAGACGAAGCGGAATTCATCTCGTTGATGGAGCGCGGCGCGGCCTACGTGGCCAGTCAGTGATCGTAATGGCCAGCAACTACAAATTTCGTTCACGCCTCCAACGCACCTGATCGCGTCGCCGGCTATTGCGCCGAGGCGAATCTCCCTAGAATAGTTTGCTGATCACGGGCGATTCGGCGACAGGCTTGACCGCCAACTGGAGTCGATCTCAGTTGAAGAGTCGTCCCGAACCGCTCCACTTCGCGGGATCATCGCTTGGTTCTCCCCATCCGGCGCATCCTCCATCCTGCCATTACACCCGGTCAAACTACTGATCTCTGAGCCGTCTCTCACGGCCTATGTATGGATCTGTAGGGCGGGATACCGCTCGAGGTGTAAGTGAAACCCGTGCGGAAGAAGCATAGAGAGGAGGAGGAGCGGTCCGCGCGGCAGGTTCGCTATTCAGGTGCTGCGCAAACGACAACGTGAGCTCGCTGCCCTGTCCTAGCAGTCCGATGATCCATTCGGCTAACGGCCGTGGGTCGGTGAGGAGTTCGGTCGTTTTCCTCGCGCCAGCGTGAAAAAGATCAACTCCGCGAGCCATCAACTGTGTCGGGCCTTTGAGCAGTGTCCAAGCCGTACCTAACAGCGCAGAGTAGAGCGCCTCGTCCAGCGTGCGCCTCAGGACTTTCAGTGAGAGAGCGTTGCGCCCGGGAGACAATCCACACAGTATCCCGCCGGTAACATCAGCGTACTCCTCATCGATCCGCGCGCGAGAGCAAATCACCTGCAGTGCGCCGATCCAGACGGGATTGAGGTGACGGTTTCTGATGAACTGCACAATAAGCGCGCCAAGTGCCATGTCGAAGCGCAATTGGCGCTTAGCGCGACGCACGTATGGCATCAACTGCGCAATCGCAAACTCCTGGTCCGAAATGCAAGCGAGCGCTGTTTCCGCGGCCCATCGACCGCTTGCCAGTGCGTACTGAATTCCCTCGCCATTGAGCGGGTTAATGAATCCTGCCGCATCACCAACAAGAAGAACTCGGTCGCACACGAGGGGCAGACGATCGTCGTACGTCGTAAGCGGCCAGCCGACTATCTTGCCGCACAGGCGGGCCCGACGCAGCCTGGCCGCGAGAGCAGGATCACTCGCTACAAGATCGAGGAGCAGTTCCCGCAAATGGTCAACATTTGGAGGGAGCGTGGCGAGTGCCATTCCCACACCGACGTTCGCCTGGCCGGCGCCTGTCGGGAAGAGCCAGCTGTACCCAGGAAATGATTTAGCCGAAAAAAAGAGGTCTGCCCGGTCTTCGGGAGCTTCTACTCCTTCGTAGTAAGCGCGCACGGCGATTATGCGATTCTCGTCCGCTGGTGCCGAGCCTCGTACCAGGCGTCCGATGACTGAGCTACTCCCATCGGCACCGATGAGCAGTTGAGCGCGGAGTCGCACCGGCTCGCCTCCTCGTTGGGCGTTCACACTAACTCCATCCCCTGTCACGTCGAAGTGAGTGACGCGAACTCCCTCAAGCACGAGTGCCCCCGCTTCGCGCGCGACGTCCATTATCCATCGATCCAGTAATAGGCGCGGTATGCACCGCCCGTACGTGGGTAATGGCTCTACCTTGGGAAGCGAGCGGGAAATAAGCTCCCGGCCATCCAGGTAAAGGGTGGCGTGCCGAATGACGTTCGTTGCGAGATAGTCGGGACGGCAACTGATGCCGAGCGCTTCCAGCTCCATTAGGGCGCTGGGTCCGACAAAGTCGCCGCAGACTTTGTCGCGAGGGAAAGTGCGCTGCTCAAGAACCACGACGCGCGCCCCGCCAGCGGCCAGCCGGGCCGCCGCTGATGCCCCCGCCGGACCACCGCCAACTACAAGAACATCTGCGTCAAGAGAGTCGCGTATCGGCAGGTGAGTCATTGATGCGAGTCGACACAATGGCCACAATAATAGAATAGCATCACGGAATCTTCGCTTGGTTCTCCCAATCCAGCGTATCCGGGAGCTGCTCGCTCCCACCTACACCATTGACCGCGAGCTCGGTCGGGGTGGGATGGCTACCGTTTGCCTCGCGCAGGACACCAAACACGAGCGTGTCGTTGCGCTGAAAGTTCTTCACCCCGGACTCGCCGAGTCGGTCGGGCCGGAGCGGTTTCTCCGCGAGATCAAAGTCGCCGCGCGACTCAATCACCCGCACATCCTTCCGCTCTTCGATTCCGGAGAGGTCGAGGGATTTCTCTACTACGTGATGCCGTACGTCGAAGGCGAGTCGCTGCGCGAGAGACTCGAGCGCGAGAACCAGCTCCCCATCGACGAAGCGATCCGCCACACTTTCTCGATCGCGTCCGCCCTCGATTACGCGCACCGCCAGAAGGTCATCCACCGCGATTCCGCGATCTCCAGGCGCAGCTCGCTACCATAGAAGACGCGATCCAGAACGC
>Ga0070708_100000522_pt1 | contig 28901 bp, 31 predicted proteins | sample KBSK5503metaG_FD_65469 | JGI IMG/M metagenome (GOLD analysis project Ga0070708, IMG submission 65469) | Corn, switchgrass and miscanthus rhizosphere microbial communities from Kellogg Biological Station, Michigan, USA - KBS K5-50-3 metaG | ecosystem: Host-associated > Plants > Roots >... | reverse complement strand
ATCGACAACGCTCTCTAACCCGCCGATCACACCGACCCTCACCAGCGGCACCTCCTGCCGTCGGCTCGGGCCGGGTATCGGCAACGTAAACGCCTGCTTCGGGTCGAACGCGGACATCCGATGTCTAGTAATCATTGGTCGAGGTTTTGCCGAGTTGGGTCCGCCAATCTAACCGTCTCCATTTTCAATGCCGAAGCGCGTCGATGCCCTTCGCCACGCCGGAGAGCGTCAGCGGGAACATCCGGGGGCCGAGCTTCTGCAGGACGATCTGCGTCGAGCGCGTGTATTCCCATCCGCGTTCCGGCTCAGGATTCCACCAGATGACGCGGCGGAAATGCTCGAAGATGCGGGACAGCCACACGATGCCGGCCTCGTCGTTCATGTATTCGACGCTGCCGCCGTTTTGCTGGAGCTCGTAGGGGCTCATCGCAGCGTCGCCGACAAAGATCACTTTCCAGTCGGGACCGTAGGTTCGCAATAATTCCAGCGTGCCCATTCGTTCGTTGCGCCTTCGTGCGTTGTCGTGCCAGACGTAGTCGTAGACGCAGTTGTGGAAGTAGAAATGCTCGAGGTGCCGGAATTCGCTCTTGGCAGCCGAGAACAATTCCTCGCAGACCTGCACATGCGGGTCCATCGAGCCGCCGACGTCGAGGAAGAGCAGCACCTTCACGCGATTGCGCCGCTCGGGTTGCAGCTTCAGATCGAGCCAGCCGGCGTTGCGTGCCGTGCCGTCGATCGTGCCGTCGAGGTCCAATTCCTCGGGCACACCTTCGCGCGCGAAACGCCGCAACCGGCGCAATGCGACCTTGATGTTGCGCGTATTGAGCTCGACATCGCCGTCCAGGTTGCGGAACGTCCGCTCGTCCCAGACCTTGACCGCGCTGCGCGCCCCGCCGCCGTCCTGCCCGATGCGGATGCCTTCCGGGTTGTAACCGTAGGCGCCGAACGGGCTGGTGCCGCCGGTGCCGATCCATTTCGCTCCGCCCTGGTGCCGCCCGCGCTGCTCTTCGAGACGCTGCTTCAACGTCTCCATCAGCTTGTCCCAGCCGCCCAGTGATTCCACGAGCTTCTTGTCGTCCTCCGACAGGTAGCGCTGGAATTCCTTCTTCAGCCACTCCTCGGGAATTTCCGCGCGGATGTCGAAGACCGCATTGACGTTCCTGAAGTACGTGGCGAACGCCAGGTCGAAACGGTCGAAGTGCTGCTCGTCCTTGACGAAGCAGGCGCGGGACAGCATATAGAAATCGTCGATCGACCGCGACACGACGCGCTTGTCCAGCGCCTCCAGCAGCGTCAGCAGCTCGCGCGTGGACACGGGCAGCTTGTGCGCCTTGAGATGGAGGAAAAAGCTGGTGAGCATGGCGCGTCAACGCTCCAGCTGGAATTGCAGATGGCGTTTCACCGCCGGCCATTCGCCATCGATGATGCTGAACACGACGGTATCGCGCTTTGCACCATCGGGCATCAACAGGTGGTTGCGCAGCACGCCATCCTGCTTCGCGCCCAGCCGGGCGATCGCCGTGCGCGACGCATGATTGAACCAGTGCGTGCGGAATTCGACGGCGATGCAGCGCAGCTTCTCGAAGGCGTGGCCCAGCAGCAGGAGCTTGCATTCGGTATTGACGCCGGTCCGCTGGACGCGCTTCGCGTACCAGGTATGGCCGATCTCGAGGCGCCGGTTGGCAACATCCACGTTGAAGTAGCGCGTGCAGCCGACGATATCTCCCGTCGCATTCTCGCGCACGACGAACGGCATGGCATCCAGGCGTGCGCGCTGGTCGAGCGCCGTCGTCACATAGTCGGCCATCTTGTCCGGATGCGCGACGCTCGTGTACCAGAGCCGCCACAACTCGCCGTCGGCCGCCGCCTTCCCAAGTGCCGCTTCGTGTTCGTGCGCGAGCGGCTCGAGCGTGGCGGTGGCACCCTTTAGCGTAACCGGCTCAATGAATGCCATGGTCGCCCGTCGTCTCAACGGCCTGCGCGAGCCATGAACACGACGCGCTCGAAGAGATGGACGTCCTGCTCGTTTTTCAGGAGCGCGCCGTGCAGCGGCGGGATGAACGCCTTCTTGTCCGGACTGCGCAACGCCTCGGGTGAAATGTCCTCGGCCAGCAGGATCTTGAGCCAGTCGAGCAATTCCGACGTCGAAGGCTTCTTCTTGAGTCCCGGCACGTCGCGCAGGTTGAAGAACACCTCCAGCGCCTCCTTCAGCAGCGCTTTCTTGAGATCCGGGTAGTGCACGTCGACGATCCTTTCCATCGTGTCGTGGTCCGGAAAGCGGATGTAATGGAAGAAGCAGCGGCGCAGGAACGCGTCGGGCAATTCCTTTTCGTTGTTCGACGTGATGACGACGAGCGGCCGGTGCTTGGCGACGATCGTCCGGTGCGTCTCGTAGACGTAGAACTCCATCCGGTCGAGCTCGCGCAAGAGGTCGTTCGGAAACTCGATGTCGGCTTTGTCGATTTCGTCGATCAGCACGATGGCGGGCGCGTCGCTCTCGAACGCTTCCCAGAGCACACCCGGTTTGATGTAGTTGGCGATGTCGGCGACTTTCGATTCACCCAACTGCGAATCGCGCAGCCGCGACACCGCGTCGTACTCGTACAGGCCCTGCTGCGCCTTGGTCGTGGACTTGATGTGCCACTGGAACAGCGGACGCCCGAGCGCGCGTGCGACCTCGAAGGCGAGCAACGTCTTGCCGGTGCCCGGTTCGCCCTTGATCAGCAGCGGCCGTTCCAGCGCGAGCGCCGCGTTGACGGCGAGCATCAGGTCGGGGGTGGCGATATAGCTGTCGGTGCCTTCGAAGCGCATGCGGTCTCCCTTTGCATCGATGATGTTAGCCCATCGCCTGCATCAGCCAAAGCGCGGTCATCCCGGTCCCGATCGTCCACAGGGAACTGCGGGTGAAAAACGCCACTACACCGGCAATCACCGCTGCCGCGATTTTGGGGTTGAAAGCCACGACGTTGCCCGCCATGGGGCCCGCGACGATCATCGGCAGGATCAGCGCCATCAGCATGGCGGCCGGGACGAATTTCAGCGCGCGCGCGAGCAGCGGCGGCATGCTCCGCCGGGCGAACACGGCGATGAAGGACAGCCGCGACAGGTAGTTGAGCAGCCCGACGGCAAAGATCACGACCCAGAGTTTCAGCGTCGCGTCCATCGCTCCCTCGCGAAGTCCGCGATCGTGCCCGCGACGATGCCGATCACGCCGGCGGCGATCAGGTTGAGTTTCATCGGCAGTCCTTCGAGCGCGATGACGGCGACGCCGGCGACGACAGCCGCAAGAATCGTCGGCGTGTCGCGAAGGAGCGGCGCGACCAGCGCCAGGAAAACCAGCGGCACGGCGAAATCCAGTGACCACGACGCCGGAATCAGGTTGCCGGCGAAATAGCCGACCATGTTGGTGATCTGCCAGCACAGCCACAATGCCATTCCGCTGCCCAAGAAATGGCGCGCGCCGCCGTGCGGGTCGTCCTTCGCATTGAAACGGCGGATCGCCGCCGCGAATGCCTGGTCCGTCAGCAGGAACGCGAGAGCTTGCTGCCAGCGACCCGGCAACGCTTTCAGATAGGGCGCCATCGCCGCGCTGTACATGAGAAAGCGCAGGCCCAGGACGAAACAGGTGAGGACGATGACAACGAGCGGCGCGCCGGCGGCAAGCATCTGCGCCGCAAGCACCTGTGCTGCGCCGGAGAAGATGATGACGCTCATGCCGAGCGCGGCGACCCACGACGCGCCGGCGGCCGCTGCGCCCACCCCGCAGACCAGTCCGAACGGAGCGATTCCGACGCACGCCGGCAGCATCTCGGCGAAGCCGGCGCGGAAATCGGAGGAAGCTAGGAGTCGGCGCACCAAGGAGCCTGTCGGACTTGTCTTCGCGCCGGCCGAGGTGAAAGCATGTGCCATTGGGCGGCAGTGTTATGGTATCAGCCTCATGCCGGCCTCGCGTCGCGTCTGGCAGAATCCGCTTAAAGAACCAAAGACCAAAGGCGAAAAAACCCATGGACATGCCCATCAACCATTTCAAGCGCGCGCTGCGCGATGGCCGGAAGATCTTCGGCGCTTGGTTGGTGACCGGTGCGCCATCGACCGCGGAAGCCTTGGGGTGTGCGGGGTTCGACTTTCTCGTTGTCGACATGGAGCACACGCCCGTCGACACGCCGGAAATGGTCGAGATCCTGCGCACGATTGCCGGCACACCGGCGCAGGCCGTCGTGCGTCTCGTATGGAACGACATGGTGTGGGTGAAGCGCGTGCTGGACGGAGGCGCGCAGACACTGCTGCTGCCGTTCGTGCAGAACGCGGAGGAAGCCAGGCGCGCCGTGGCGTTTACGCGATATCCGCCGGATGGCATCCGTGGCGTCGCGGGCGCACATCGCGGCAGCCGCCACGGGACCGTGGCGAATTATCTCAAGACCGCCGCGCAGGAAATTTGCGTGATGGTCCAGATCGAAACGGCGACCGCGCTGGCGCAGCTCCCTGCGATCGCGGCGGTGCCCGGCATCGACTCGATTTTCATCGGTCCTTCCGACTTGGCGGCGTCGATGGGATTCCTCGGGGACCTCGCGAACCCGGCCGTGCAGGACAAGCTGAAGGCTGCTGCGGAAGAATGCCGGAAGCTCGGGAAACCCTGCGGCATCCTCGGCATGAATCCGGAAATGGTCGCGAAATTTATCGGCTATGGGTACAACTGGATCGCGATCGGCTCCGACATGGCGTTCATGGTCGGCCGCGCCCAGGAATGGCTGGGCAAGGCAAAAAATCAATCCGCGAGCTGACGAAGCGAAGAAGTACCCATCGCCATGCTCCTGGACCCAACCGCCTATCTGCGAGTCGAGGCGCTCAACAGCCTCGGCTCGACGTCCACGGGCGTGTCGTTCGCGACGTCCACCGGAGATCTGCTCGAGATCACGTCCTACGGCGGCGGCGCGTTCCGGATGCGGCTCGGTCCCAACGCGCGCCCCGATTACGGGCTCATCGTCGGCCGCGCCAAACCGTGCACCGTCGCGCAGCCTGCGGCGGGCGTGTGGACCATCGCGGCGGGTGACGCGTCGCTCGAGATCACCGGCGCGCCATTGCGATTCCGCCTGTTGTGGAAAGGCGCGCCGCTGCTGACGTCGATCACCGACGAGCACTTTCGCGGGTGGACGCGGCTTCCTTCGTTCGGTCGAGTGAAGCGAGGCGGGCTGTGGACCGCCGCCTTCGCGCTGGCCTCCGGCGAAGCGGTTTACGGGCTCGGCGAAAAATTCGGCCCGCTCAACAAGCGCGGCCAGCTCGTCCATTCGCAGGTGGAGGACGCGCTCGGCGTGAACACCGGGCTCTCGCACAAGAACACGCCGTTTGCATGGGGGCCGGGAACGGGCAACGGCGCGTGGGGAACGTACATTCACACGCCCGGAATGGTCACGCACGGCGTCGGGCATCCGGACTGGTCGCATCGCAGCTACGCCGTCGTCGTCGACGACGAGGCGCTCGATCTCTTCCTGTTCGCCGCGGATTCGCCCGCCGGCGTGCTCGACGCGTACACGAACATCACGGGGCGCGCGGCGGCAGTCCCGCGCTGGAGCTTAGGATTGTGGGTCTCGCGAAACTTCTACAAGACACCCGACGAGGCCATCGCGGTTGCGCACAAGCTGCGCGAGCGGCGCATTCCCTGCGACGTGCTGACGTTCGATGGCCGGGCCGCATGGGACGTGCAGACGCGCTTCAATTTCCAGTGGGATCCCGAGCGCTTCACCGATGCAGCCGCGACCCTCGCCGAAATTCACGCCCACAATCTCAAGGTGTGCGTGTGGGAATATCCGTACGTATCGATCCACGACAAGCTCTTCCAGCAGCTTGCGCAGCGCGGCTACCTGCTCCGGACGGCCGAAGGCGATCCCTACGTGTTCATGTGGGACACCGCACCCGGGACGAGCCCTTTCGGCAAGGTCCTGACACCGCTTCCGGAAAGCGGCATCGTCGATTTCACCAATCCCGAAGCGTACGGCTGGTGGCGCGACGCCCACCGTCGCCTGTTCGACGAGGGCGTCGACGTCATGATGTGCGATTTCGGCGAGCAGGTGCCGGATGACGCGGTCGCATCCAACGGCGACCTGGGCCGTCGCCTCCATAACGTCTACCCGCTTCTCTTCCAGAGGTGCGTGTTCGAGGCGACGAAGAAATTTCTGCCGAAGGGATCGGTGCCGATGATCTGGGGCCGCGCCGGCTGGGCGGGCAGCCAGCGCTTTCCGATGGGCTGGGGCGGGCATCCGCAAAGCGACTGGGAAGGCCTCGCCGCTTCGCTTCGCGGCGGGCTGTCGTGGGGAATGAGCGGCAATCCGTACCACAGCTCGGACATCGGCGGGTTCTACGGCGCAACGCAACCTTCCGCCGAACTCTACGTGCGCTGGCTGCAGGCCACGGTCTTCAGCTCGCACATGCGTGCGCACGGCCTGGGCGCGCGCGAGCCGTGGATTTACGGGCCTGAGACGGAGGCGATCTGCCGCAAATGGCTCGCGTTCAGGTATCGGCTCATTCCCTATCTCGAGGCCGCGATCGCGGAGGCCACGCGCAATGGCTTGCCCGTCATGCGCGCAATGGCGCTCGCATTTCCCGGCAACGCGCTCGTGCGCGATTTCGAAACGCAATTCATGTGCGCAGACGCGCTGCTCGTTGCGCCGATCCTGCGCGACGGAGGCGACGCCGAAATCGCGCTTCCGCCGGGGAACTGGTACGACCTCAACACGCGCCAGCGCTTCACCGGCCGCCAGGTGATTCGCTACCGCGCGAAATTGGACCAGTTCCCGGTTTTCGGTCGCGAGGGCTATGCGTTGCCGCTCGGCCGCGTCGTGCAGCACACAGGCGAAATCGACGCGGCAGAACCCATCGAACTCCTTTGGGTGTTCGGCAAGCCCGAACATCCGATGGCGGAATATCCGCAGCTCAAGATCGTCGATGGCGCAGTGCACGCGGCGGCTGGTGTCAAGGTCGAATTTTTCGGCGACACGGGGCAAGAAGCGCAACCGCTGTGACGTGATGATGTCCGCGAAGCGCCCGGCGCTGGCGATCACCTCGGGGGAGCCGTCGGGCATCGGTCCCGAGCTCGTTGCCATGCTGGCGCAGCGCCACGCGGAAATCCCGTTTGCGGCGCGCCTCGTGATCCTGGGCGACCGCGCGTTGTTGGACCAACGCGCCGCACGCATTGGCGCCCGGCCGCGCTATGCGCAATTCGATCCGATGGCCTTCGCGCCCGCAGGGGGCGTCGTCGAAATCTGGCATCAGCCCGTGTCGGTGCCGGTAACGCCCGGCCAGCCGGACGCGACGAACGCCCACAGCGTGATCGCGATGCTGGAACACGCGTGCGATGGCTGCGCAACCGGCGCGTTCGCGGCGCTCGTCACGGCGCCGGTGCAGAAGAGCGCCCTCATGGACGCAGGCATCGCGTTCTCCGGCCACACGGAATTCCTCGCCGCGCGCACGCACACACCGCGCGTCGTGATGCTGCTGGTCGGCGGCATGCGTGCGGCGCCGCTGCGCGTCGCGCTCGCAACCACTCACCTTCCGCTGAAAGACGTGCCCGGTGCGCTGACGCGAACCGCGCTTGCCGAAACGCTGATCATCGTCGGCCGCGAGCTGCAGACGAAGTTCGGGATCGATGCGCCGCGCATCGCCGTGTGCGGGCTCAACCCCCACGCGGGCGAAGGGGGCCACCTCGGCCGCGAAGAGATCGACGTGATCGCCCCCGCCATCGCCGATGCGCGCGCGAATGGATTCGGCAACATCACGGGGCCACTGTCGGCCGATACGCTCTTCGTTCCCGACCACGTTCGTCATTACGACGCGGTGGTCGCGATGTTTCACGACCAGGGCCTGCCCGTGCTCAAGGCCGCGAGCTTCGGCCTGGGCATCAACGTGACGCTCGGCCTTCCCTTCCCGCGCACGTCGGTCGATCACGGCACGGCGCTGGACCTTGCGCGCGATCCCGCGCTCGCGAGGACCGCCGATCCGGGCAGCCTGATCGCGGCCGTGGAACTCGCCATCGAGCTCGCGGCACGCGCGGCCGAGCCCAAATAGCGGAATGCGCGGCCACGCCCCTCGCAAGCGGTTCGGCCAGAACTTCCTGGCCGACCCGCATTACGTCACACGCATCGTCGACGCCGTCGATCCGCGCCGTGGCGACAACATCGTCGAAATCGGGCCGGGCTTGGCCGCGATCACCGGCAACCTCCTCGAACGCGCCGGCCACATCACCGCCATCGAAATCGATCGCGACCTCGCGGCCCGGTTGCGCGAGACGTTCACGCCGGATCAACTTACTCTGCACGAAGCCGATGCGCTGGAATTCGACTACGCAACGCTGAAGCCCGACCTGCGCGTCGTGGGTAACCTGCCGTACAACATCAGCTCCCCGCTACTATTTCATCTCGCATCGTTCGATGACAGGCTGCACGACGTGCATGTCATGTTGCAACGCGAAGTCGTGGCGCGAATGACAGCCGAACCCGGCACCGCCGACTATGGCCGTCTGACCGTGATGCTGCAGGTGAAATTCGCGATCCGGCGCCTGTTCGTCGTGCCCGCCGGCGCCTTCCGTCCGGTGCCCAAGGTCGACTCGGCCGTCGTGAAGCTGGCGCCGCTGCGCACCGCCAAGCCGCACGTCGCCGACCCGGCATTGTTTGCGCGCATCGTCGCCGCGGCGTTCGGCCAGCGCCGAAAGACGGTGCGCAATGCGCTGTCCTCGCTCTGCGATGAAGCGGCGCTGCGGCGCATCGGCATCGATCCCGGCACTCGCGGCGAGACGTTGCCCGTGGTCGAGTTCGTCCGCATCGCAAACGCCCTTGCCGCGTCACCCTGACAGCGAATGACCTCATTCCCAGCCGAGCTCATTCCCATCCAAGATCCGGCCTTTGCGACGGATTTTCGATGCGCGCGACCTTGTGGCGCGAGGCGCTGCCGCGCATGAGCGTCACGTTGCGCAGCGGAACGCCGAACGTGTGCGCCAGATAGCGCAGCAGTTCCGCATTCGCCTTGCCCTCCACCGGCGGCGCCGCCAGACGGACCTTGAGCGCGTCACCATGCCGGCCCGCGACCTCGGTGTGCTTCGCACCCGGTTGCACATGCAGCGTCAGCACGATCGCGTTATGCCCTTCTAACCGCTCCACGCGCCGCCACACGACCAGGTCGGTCATGAGCGCCGCCGGGCCGTCCCAAGGCGCGAATAGCTCCCCCTCCGGGGGCAGCGAGCGTAGCGAGCGTGGGGGTCGTTCATGAGCGCCGCCGGGCCGCCCCAAGGCGCGAATTGCTCCCCCTCAGGGGGCAGCGAGCGAAGCGAGCGTGGGGGTCGTTCATGAGCGCCGCCGGGCCGCCCCAAGGCGCGAATTGCTCCCCCTCAGGGGGCAGCGAGCGAAGCGAGCGTGGGGGTCGTTCACCCTAGAAACGATCGCGTCAACGCGCTTTCGAGCCAAGGCACGATGGTCATGAGCGCGAGTTGCGCAAGGACGATAACGATCAGCGGTGAGAGATCGAGCGTGCCGCCGATCGGCGGCAGTATTCGCCGGACCGGCCGCAGGAACGGAAAAGTCAACGCGTTGAGCGTTCCCGAAAGCGGCCCGTCCGGCGCGACCCACGACAGGATCGCCTGCGCGAAGACGACGATGACCAGCAGCCAGAGCGCGGCCCGCAGCAACGCGATCAGCGTCGCGACAAGGAGGAACGGTAATCCTGCGCCGAGCAGGCTGAATCCGCCGAACACGAGGTTGTACGACAAGAGCCACAGGAACTGGAATATCAGCAGTGCAATCAGCGACGCCCAGTCGACGCCTTTCCAGCCGGGCAGGATTCTGCGCAGCGGCTTCACGATCCAGTCGGTCAGCGCAATGACGGCCTGCCCGAGCGGGTTGCGGAACGGCGCGCGCATCATCTGCATGGCGAATCGCAGCAGCAACGCATACGTGAAAAGCCCGAACACGACATCGAGCAGGTACCGGATCGCTTGTTCGGCCATGACGCGCGCGCCTTATCGTGCGGTGCCCAGCTCGTCGCCCAGTTCCCTGGCGCGCTGGGCGGCGGCTTTCACGGCTGCGACGAACTTGGCTTTGACTGCGTCGGCTTCGAGAATCGCCACGGCGCGCTCGGTCGTGCCCCCCTTCGACGTGACTTGCGCGCGCAGAATCGCCGGCTCGAGCTCGGAGCCGTGGGCGAGCTTGATGGTGCCGGCAAAGGTGGCGTAGGCCAGCGTGCGCGCATCGGCCTTGGAGAAGCCCAGTTCCTGCGCCGCCTGTTCGAGGCCTTCGAGAAAATAGAATACATAGGCGGGTCCGCTGCCGGAAATGCCGGTCACCGCGTCGAGCATGTCCTCGTGGATCACCCACAACACGGATCCCACGGCTTCGAGGACGCGCTGCGCGAGCTTGCGTCCGCGTGCGCCCGCTTCCGGCGGCGCGAATGCTCCGCTGATGCCTTCTCCTATCAATGCGGGCGTGTTGGGCATTGCGCGCACGAGCCGCGCATAGCCGCTGAGCCAGCGCGATATGTCCGCGAGGCGAACGCCGGCCGCGATCGTCAGGACAACCGGCACGTCCGATGTGTAGCGCGCAATCGCCTGCGCGGCTTCGCGGATCTGCTGCGGCTTGACGGCGAGCACCGCGATGTCGGCGCCGTCGACCGCGCCCGCGGAAGCCTCTCCGAATATTCCGATTCCCGGAAATTGCCCGACCAGCTTGTCCTGCTGCGCGGGAAACGGTTCGACCACGCGGAATTCGCGGGCGTCGGCGCCGCTCCCGACCAGTCCGCCGATGAGCGCGGTGGCCATGTTGCCGCCGCCGATAAACGTGATGTTCATTTGCAGCCCATTCACTTCCTCATCGATTCACTGTTGCTCGTTCGCCGATTTCCGAATATCGAAGTGCCGACGCGCACTTGCGTCGATCCTTCGGCGATGGCCACTTCGAGATCCGCCGACATCCCCATCGAAAGCGTGTCCATCGGCAGCCCGGCCGCAACGCATTGGTCGAAGCATTCGCGCAAGCACCGGAACTGCGCGCGCAGGCGACCCGCGTCGTCAGTGGCCTCCGGAATGCCCATGACGCCGCGCAGGCGAAGCCTCGGCAGGCTGGCCACGGCGCGCGCGAGCGCCAGCGCTTCACCGGGCGCGACGCCGCTTTTGGTCGCCTCAAAACTCACGTTCACCTGCACGCACACATCGAGCGGCGCCAAGTTTGCCGGACGCTGCGCCGACAGCCGCTGCGCGATTTTCAGCCGATCCACGCTTTCCACCCAGTCGAAGGTCGCCGCCGCCAAACGCGTCTTGTTGCCCTGGAGCGGCCCGATCAAGTGCCACGCAACGTCAGGCAGGTCCGCCAGCGCCTGCCGCTTGGCCGCGCCCTCCTGCACGTGGTTCTCGCCAAAGGCCCTCTGGCCGGCCGCGTGCACCGCGCGCACCGCATCCGCGGCAAACGTCTTCGATACCGCCAGCAACCGCACCGATCCGGGGGCGCGGCCGGCCTCATTCGTTGCCCGTGCGATGCGTTCGGCGACGGCTTGCCACGCCTTCTCATAGTGGCTCATAATCGATTGGACCCGTCCCCGCTCTGGCTTTGGCACACACTTTGCGTGCTACAGCAGGTCAAGGTCGCCGGATTGCAAGGGATTATAGATGGACATTACCGAACTCCTGGCCTTCGCCGTCAAGAACAAGGCCTCGGACCTTCATCTGTCGGCAGGGCTGCCGCCGATGATCCGCGTCCACGGCGACATCCGGCGCATCAACCTGCCCCCGATGGAGCACGAGGACGTGCACGCCATGGTGTACGACATCATGAGCGACGCGCAGCGCAAGATGTACGAAGAGCACCTCGAGTGCGACTTTTCGTTCGCGGTGCCGAACCTCGCCCGATTCCGCGTCAACGCGTTCGTCCAGCAACGCGGCGCGGCCGCCGCATTCCGGACGATCCCGGCCAAGGTGCTGTCTCTGGAGGAGCTCAACGCGCCGAAAGTCTTTGCCGAGCTGACCGACCGTCCGCGCGGCCTCATCCTGTGCACCGGCCCGACCGGCTCGGGAAAGTCGACGACGCTGGCCGCGATGTGCAATCACGTCAACGAGAACGAGTACGGCCACGTGCTGACGATCGAGGACCCGATCGAGTTCCTGCACGAGTCGAAGAAATGCCTGATCAACCAGCGCGAGGTCGGACCGCACACGCTGTCCTTCGCCAACGCGCTGCGCAGCGCATTGCGCGAAGACCCCGATTACATCCTCGTCGGCGAAATGCGCGACCTGGAAACCATCCGGCTGGCGCTGACCGCCGCCGAAACCGGCCACCTCGTGTTCGGCACGCTGCACACGAGCTCGGCGGCAAAGACGATCGACCGGATCATCGACGTCTTTCCGGCCGCGGAAAAGGAGATGGTGCGCGCAATGCTGTCGGAGTCGCTGGTATCGGTCATCTCCCAGACGCTTCTCAAGACCAAGGACGGCCAGGGCCGCATCGCCGCGCACGAGATCATGATCGGCACGGCGGCCATCCGCAACCTGATCCGCGAGAACAAGGTCGCGCAGATGTACTCGGCGATCCAGACGTCGCAGTCGATCGGCATGCAGACGCTCGATCAGTGCCTGGTGGACCTCGTGCGCCGAAACGCGGTGAATGTGGCCGAAGCGCGCAACCGCGCCGTCAACAAGGAACTCTTCATGGGGTAAAGTGCCCCCACGCTCGCGACAACGACAAAGGCGTCGCTCGCTGCCCCCCGAGGGGGAGCAGTCAGTCGCTCGGGGCGGCCCTTCGCGACTGACCTACTGAGGCAAGGACAACATGGAACGCGAACGCGCCACCAAATTCATCCACGAGCTGCTCGACCTTCTGGTCAAGCAAAAAGGTTCCGACCTTTTCATCACGGCCAATTTCCCGCCTGCGATCAAGGTCGACGGCAAGATTACGCCGGTGTCGAAGACGCAGCTTTCGGCGCAGCATACGATCGAGCTGGTGCGCAGCGTGATGAACGACAAGCAGGCGTCGGAATTCGAAAGCACGAAGGAATGCAATTTCGCGATCAGCCCGCCGGGCATCGGCCGCTTCCGCGTCAACGCCTTCGTGCAACAGGCCCGCGTCGGCATGGTGCTGCGGACGATCACCACCGATATCCCGAAGTTCGAGGAACTGGGCCTGCCGCCGGTGCTGAAGGACATCATCATGTCCAAGCGCGGCATCATGATGTTCATCGGTGCGACGGGCGCCGGGAAGTCGACGTCGATGGCCTCGCTGCTCGGGTACCGCAACGAGAACAGCTACGGCCACATCATCACGATCGAGGATCCGATCGAATTCGTCCACGACCACGGCAACTGCATCATGACGCAGCGCGAGGTCGGCGTGGACACCGACGGCTGGGACATCGCGCTCAGGAATTCGCTGCGGCAGGCGCCCGATGTCATCCTGATCGGCGAAGTGCGCGAGCGCGACACGATGGACTACGCGATCGCGTTCGCCGAAACCGGCCACCTGTGCCTGACGACGCTGCACGCGAACAGCACCAACCAGGGCCTCGATCGCATCATCAACTTCTTCCCGGAAGAGCGGCGCGCGCAACTGCTGATGGACCTCTCGCTCAACGTTCGCGCGTTCGTCGCGCAACGGCTGATCCCGCGCCGCGACGGCCGCGGCCGCGTGCCGGCGGTGGAGGTGATGCTGAATTCTCCCCTTATCTCGGACCTCATCTTCAAGGGCGACGTTTCCGGCATCAAGGAAATCATGAAGAAGTCGCGCGAGCTCGGCATGCAGACATTCGACCAGTCGCTGTTCGAGCTCTACGAAGCCGGCCTCATCACCTACGAGGACGCGCTGCGCAATGCGGATTCGCTGAACGACCTGCGCCTCGAGATCAAGCTGCACGGCAAGGAAGCCAAGAACCGCAACGTGTTCGCTGGCATCGGCAATCTCGACGTCGTGCCGGAAACCTCCAATAATCAGATATAGCGACGTGCCAAAGTTTCGCGAGCCGCGTTCGCGTCTCGCACGATACTTTGGCCCGGATCGGCTAGCGCGGAAAGCTCGGGACGGCCCTTCGCTTTCCGCGTCGTAACGGCACGAAGCGCGCCGATCACAGGTCGCTTCGCTCCCCACTCGGTAGCGCGCGCGGCGAGCACCCCTCCCGGCGGCCGCATGGGTCCCTTGCCAAACGGGCTTACGGCCCTGGACGATTCGTTGTGCTAGGCTGTTCCTCCGGTCCATTTTCCACGCGCCGCGCTCCGGCATATGGCTGTCGACACCAAGACTCCGCTGCCCACGGAAATCAAGCTCCACCAGGTTTCGCGCGTGCTCGAGCTCGTATTTCCCGGCGGCATCGTCTTCCGCCTGCCCTGCGAATTCCTGCGCGTCTATTCGCCGTCGGCGGAAGCGCGCGGACACGGACCGGGGCAGGAGGTGCTGCAGGTCGGCAAGCGCGACGTGACGATCAGCGACCTCGAGCCCATCGGCCACTATGCGATCCGGCCCAAATTCTCCGACGGCCACGACACGGGCATCTATTCGTGGGATTACCTCTACGACCTGGGCGTGCGGCAGGACGAGCTGTGGCAGCGCTATCTCGCGAGGCTCGAGGCCGCCGGCGCGAGCCGCGACGCGCCCGCCGGACACTGAAGCGATGAGCGACGGGCGCACCCACTTCGGCTTCGAAGAAGTCTCGCCCGAGGAAAAGACGCGCCGGGTTCGCGGCGTGTTCGACTCGGTGGCTGGCAAGTACGACGTGATGAACGATGTCATGTCGGCGGGGCTCCACCGATTGTGGAAGCGCTTTGCCGTCGAGGTCTCCGGTGCGCGTGCGGGCAAGCGCGTGCTGGACCTGGCGGGCGGCACGGGCGACCTCGCAAAACTTCTCGCCGCGCGCGTCGGTCCGTCCGGCACCGTCGTGCATACCGACATCAACGGCGCGATGCTGGCGGAAGGCCGCGACAAGATGGTCGACGCGGGCCTCATCCTTCCGACGATCCAGTGCAACGCCGAGGCCCTGCCGTTCGCCGACCGTGCGTTCGACATCGTTTCGATCGCATTCGGACTGCGCAATGTCACGCGCAAGGATGTGGCGCTCGCGGAGATGCGCCGCGTGCTCCGCCCCGGAGGGCTGGCCGTGGTGCTGGAATTCTCGCGCGTCGCCGCGCCGCTCGCGGCGATGTACGACTGGTACAGCTTCAACATCCTTCCCAGGCTGGGGAAATGGATTGCCGACGATGAAGCGAGCTATCGTTACCTGGCCGAGTCGATTCGTGTCCACCCGGACCAGGAGGCGCTGAAGCAGATGATGCAAAGTGCCGGCTTCGACGACGTTCTGTACCACAACCTGACCGCGGGCGTCGTCGCCGTCCACATCGGCCGCGTTTATTGAACGAAAGCGCGCATCGCATGAAGCTCCCCGATCCTGCCGACGCGCCCGCGCGCATCGCCAATCGCGTCCTCGAACAGGAGGGGTGGGCGCGCGACAAGCTCCGGCCGTTCGCGGGACGCGTGTTCACTTTGGCTGTCGGACCGCTGTCCAGTCGCTTTCGCATCGACGATGAAGGGAAGCTCGAAACGGCGGGGACTTCCGCGCCGTCGGATCTCGATCTTGTCCTGTCGCCACTTTCGGTCCCGTCGTTCCTGGCCGACCCCACGCGCTGGAACGAATTCATTCGCGAAGAGGGCGATGCTGCGCTCGGCGGCGCCCTGAAGGAGCTCGCGCGCACGCTGCCCTGGTTCGTCGAAGCGGCGCTGGGCAAGGCGCTGGGGCCGCTATTGGGTCAGCGCGTGGCCGAAGCGGGGCGCAGCGCGCTCGTGTTTCCGGAATACGCCACACAGCGCGTCGCGGAGGGCGTCGCCAGTTATGCGCGCGACGAGGCCGGCCTGCTTGCGCGTGCTGCGGAAATGCGCGCATTCGGGGATGGCGTCGGGGAAGCCACGGAGCGCGTCGATGCCCTGGAGCAACGCTTCGCCGCACTGTCCGCGCGCGCCGCAACCGGAAAGCCGCAGCCGCTGCCCGACTGAAGCGCTCGCCCGCGAGCTGGGTCGAGCAGCGCCGGGGGTCTCGATTAGAATGCCCCCATGATGCGCATTGCCCGCCTGATCCGCATCCAGCTCGTTGCGCTGCGATTCGGGCTGGACGAGTTCCTGCTTGGCCACGAGCGCGTCCGCGGGCTGCGGCCGTTCGTCAACCGCGTGTTTTTCTGGCGCGATCTGTCGCAGCCGCGCGGCGTGCGGTTGCGCGAGGCGCTGCAGGCGCTCGGTCCCATTTTCGTCAAGTTCGGGCAAATGCTGTCGACGCGGCGCGACCTCCTCCCGCCCGACATCTCCGACGAGCTGGCCAAGTTGCAGGATCGCGTGCCGCCATTTCCCGCCGAGCAGGTCCTGGCAACGCTGGCGCGCGCGTATGGCAAGCCGGTCGACCAGGTGTTCAAGTCCTTCGACCTCACGCCCGTGGCCAGCGCTTCGGTCGCGCAAGTGCATTTCGCGGAGCTCCCGGACGGGACGCCGGTCGCCGTGAAGGTGTTGCGTCCCGACATCGACAAGGTCATCGAGCACGACCTGGCGCTGATGCAGACCGCCGCCGGGCTCGTCGAGAGGCTGTGGTCCGATGGCAAGCGATTGCGCCCGCGCGCGGTCGTCGGCGAATTCGAAAAAACGATCCGCGACGAGCTCGACCTCACGCGCGAGGCCGCGAATTGCTCGCAGCTTCGCCGCAACTTCAAGCATTCGCCGCTGTTGATGGTGCCCGAAGTCGAATGGGACTGGACCACCGTCGAAGTGCTGGTGATGGAGCGCATGGCGGGCATTCCGATCGGCCGCATCGAGGAATTGCAGCGCGCCGGCATCGATCTTCCGAGGCTTTCACGGGCCGGCGTCGAAATATTCTTTACCCAGGTTTTCCGCGACGGGTTTTTTCATGCCGACATGCATCCGGGCAACATTTTCGTTGCGACCGATGCATCGAACCACGGCAAGTACATCGCGCTCGACTTCGGCATCATGGGCACGCTGTCGGAGACCGACAAGAGCTATCTGGCGCAAAACTTCCTCGCGTTCTTCCGCCGCGATTACCACCGCGTGGCGACCGCGCACATCGAGTCGGGCTGGGTGCCGCCCGACACACGCGTGGACGAACTCGAGGCGGAAATCCGCGTCGTCTGCGAGCCGATCTTCGACCGGCCGCTGCGCGAAATCTCGCTGGGCAAGGTGCTGGTATCGCTGTTCCGCGCGTCGCGCCGCTTCAACGTCCAGATCCAGCCGCAGTTGACTCTGCTGCAGAAGACGCTGCTGAACGTCGAGGGGCTCGGCCGCCAACTCGACCCCAATCTCGACCTTTGGGTGACCGCCAAGCCGTTTCTGGAGCGCTGGATGCAGGAGCAGATCGGCCTGCCGGCGCTGCAGCGACGGTTGATTGCGGAAGCGCCGTATATCGTCGCGGCCTTGCCCGAATTGCCGCGCCTCTTGCACCAGCGGTTGATGGCGCCCCCGGCGGCTTCGGATTCGGCCGTCGCCGAACTCGCGGAAGCGCAAAAGGCGCGCAATCGCTGGCTTGCCGCGATCGCGGTTCTGCTTGTCATCGTGATCGCCCTGCTGGTGCGGCAGCAGAGCTAGCAGCCTAGAGCGCCTCGCGCTGCGTGACCGGCTTCTCCAGCGTGTCCTGCGCCGCCTGTTGCTCGTCGCTGCGAGGCTTGATCAGCGCGAGCGGCGCGCGCCGCAGGAATCCGTTGACTTCGCCCAGCATGAATTTGACGAGGTCCTCCAACGCGGGCTCATCGAGCTTGTCACGCGCAAATTCGAGCAGGACGGACTCGAACCGGTCGACGTTGTGCAGCGTGACATCGATGACCTGCCGCGCGTAGTCAGGCTGGAAGCGCACCGACGCTGCGATGGCCGCCTGCACATGGAAGACGCCGTAACGGATGATCTTCTTCTCGTCCTGCTCGGCCTGGTACTGGAACTTCATTCCCGTGGCGCGCAGGCGCTCCTCGATGCCGATCGCGGCCGCGGGATTGACGCGCAGGATGATCGGATCGGGGCCTTCGAGCCGATAGAACATCTCGACATAGCTGAAAACCTCGAAGCCCGCGAAATCGCTGCGGCGGTACGTGACGAAGCCGCGGTCGAAGCGCGGCCGGTCGAGCGTGAGAATGTTGGACAATTGGAACTGGTGCGCGACCGCCGGGCGGATCACCTCGAGGTGCCCGACCGCCTCGTCCAGCCAGCGAAACGCGCGCCACAGGCTCTGATCGATGTCCTTGATCGCGACCTCGATCGGCCGGCGCGCCGCAGAGTCGCGTGCGCGCAACTCCTCGGACTGTCGGCGCAGCGAGTCCAGAAGTGAGGGCTGGGCGGAATCGAGCAGCGAAGGTTTGGCGGATTTGGTCATGGGGCGAAAATACCACGGCTTGCTCTCCCACCACGAGATACGCAATTGCCGTGCCTTTCGCGCCCGGCAGCGATTGCCGATACAATTCGGCGCTGTCATACCCTGCAACGCGGACCGCTGCCTTCCATGGCGCTGCTTGAAATCGAGGACGTCACGCGCCGCTTCGGCGACTTCACGGCCGTCGACCGGGTCACCCTCGCCATCGAGGCCGGCGAATTCTTCACGCTGCTGGGCCCCTCGGGCTGCGGCAAGACCACGCTGCTGCGGATGATCGCCGGCTTCGACCTGCCTGACGGCGGCCGCATCCTCCTCAATGGCCAAGACCTCGCCGGCCGGCCACCCGAGGCGCGGCCGGTACGAACGGTGTTCCAGAGCTACGCGCTGTTCCCCCACATGACCGTCGAGGGCAATGTCGCGTTTCCGCTCAAGATGGCGAAAACGGCGCCCGCCGAAATGGGCGGCAAGGTCGCGGCTGCGCTCGAGAACGTCCGGTTGACCGGATTCGGAAAACGCTTTCCGCACGAATTGTCGGGAGGCCAGAAGCAACGCGTCGCGATCGCGCGCGCGCTGGTCACCCACCCGACCATGCTGCTGCTCGACGAGCCGCTCGCCGCGCTGGACGCGAAACTGCGCGAGGAAATGCAGATCGAGCTCATCAACATGCAGAAGGAAGTCGGCATCACGTTCGTCTACGTGACGCACGATCAGACGGAGGCGTTGGCGCTTTCGCACCGGATTGCGGTCATGGACCGCGGCCACGTCGAGCAACTCGACGCGCCATCGCGCATCTACAGCTTTCCCGCGACCCGCTTTGTCGCCGACTTCATCGGCACCTGCAACCTGCTCACCGGGCCCGTCGTCGCCAACGCGGCGGGGATCGTTTCGGTCGATGTGCGCGGGTTGGGCGCGGTCAAGGTCGCTGCGTCATCCTCCATTGCCGTCGGCGCGCAGGGCGCGATCGCGTTGCGGCCGGAAAAGATCGCCCTCGACGCGGCCGCGCCGGAAACCGCCGACAATCGCTTTCGCGGCACCGTGTCGGATTTTCTCTATCACGGCGACGTCACCGTCTACAAAGTGATGACCGACGCCGGCACCACGCTCGAGGCGCTATCCGCCAACTCGGCGGCAGGCGGCACGCGATTCCACGAAGTCGGCGATGCCGTCGGCCTGAGCTGGCCCGCGGCGGCCGGACATTTCATCGCCGGATGACGACGTGAACCGGCGCGGCGAAGGTCTCGGGAAGTGGCTGGTCAGCGGGCCGCCGATCCTCTACCTGTTGCTGTTCTTCGCGATCCCCGCGCTGATCATGGTGCTCGCGTCGTTTCGCACGCCGGGCGAATTCGGCGGCCTGGCGCCGCTCATCGACGAGGCGGGCAAGCCCGACGTCAATGTCGACAGCTACGTGCGCTTCTTTACCGAGCCCGTCTACACGCAGATCTTCGTCAAGTCGTTCGTGTACGCGGTCGCCACCACGCTCTTGTGTCTTGCGATCGCCTATCCGCTCGCCACGCTGATCGCGAGGAGCTCGAAGCGTCACCGCGACCTGCTGCTGCTCCTCGTCATCCTGCCGTTCTGGTCCAACTTTCTGATCCGCGTGTACGCATGGATGATCGTCCTCGGGCCGCAAGCTGCATTGGCGCGCATGGTCAACGGCCTTCTCGGCGCATTCGGCGCCGAGCCCGTGTCGCTGTTGTTCAGCTCGTTCGCCGTGCTGATCTGCCTGGTGTACGTCCACTTGCCGTTCATGGTGCTGCCGCTGTATGCCAACCTCGAAAAGCACGACCAGGCCCTGCTCGACGCCGCGCAGGACTTGGGCGCCAATGCGTGGCAACGTTTCTGGCGGATCACGTTTCCTCTGTCGCTGCCGGGCGTCTATGCCGGAGCTGCATTGGTGTTCATCCCGGCGCTCGGCATATTCGCGATTCCCGACATCCTGGGCGGCCCCGATGACAGCCTCATCGGCAACGTGATCAAGCAGCAGTTCCTCGAGACTCGCGACTGGCCGTTCGGCAGCGTGCTCTCGATCGTCCTGACGGTGGCCGCCCTCGCGTTCGCGGGCCTCGCCGCATGGGTGGGCGCGCGCAGCACGCGCCGGGAGGCGTCCGGTGCGTAGTTTCCCTGCCAGATCGCGCTGGCTGTGGGCGGCGGCAGGCGCGGGTTACGCGTTTCTGTACCTGCCGCTCGTCATCGTGGTCGTGTACTCTTTCAACGATTCGCGGCTCAACGCCGAATGGGTGGGTTTCACGCTCGACTGGTACCGCAAGCTCGCGCACAACGACGAAATGCAGACCGCGGCGGCCAATTCGCTCATCATCGCGTCCGTCGCGAGCCTCGTTTCCACCGTGCTGGGCACGATGGCGGGCGTTGCGATGTACCGTTACAAGACGCGCCTCCTGCCGCTGCTCGTGCTGACGCCGATCGCGATTCCCGAGATCCTGATGGGCGTTTCGCTCCTCATCTTCTTCGTGCTGCTCAATTTCTCGCTCGGGCTCGTGTCCGTCGCACTGGCGCACATCGCCTTTTGCATCGGCTTCGTCGCGATCGTCGTGCGCGCGAGGCTCTCGGGCATGGACGAAACCCTGACCGAGGCGGCGCGCGACTGCGGCGCATCGCCGTGGCAGACATTCCGCTACATCACGCTGCCGCTGATCATGCCGGGCGTGATCGCCGGCGCGCTGATGGCCTTCACGCTGTCGATCGACGATTTCGTGATCACCTTCTTCACGGCGGGCGCCGGCACGATCACGCTGCCGCTGCAGATCTATTCGATGATCAAGATTGCGGTGACGCCGGAGGTCAACGCCGTGTCAACGCTGCTCATGCTGCTGACGTTGATCCTGATCGTCGTCGCCACACGAGTTTCCCCGAGTCTGCTGCGCTCCAACGAGGAGAACGAATGATGATCAAGCGCTGCGTTGCCGTGCTGTTGTGCCTGGCTGCCCTGCCGGCGCTGGCGAAGGACACGCTCAACCTCTACAACTGGAACAACTACATTGCCCCGGAAACGGTCAAGCGTTTCGAAGAGCAATGCAAATGCGAGGTCAAGCAGACCTACTATTCCGACAACGAGGAGCTGCTGGCGAAGCTCGCGGCGGGCGCCAAGGGTTATGACATCCTGGTGCCGACGTCGAACGCCATGCAGTCGCTGATCAAGGGCGGGCAACTGAAGCCGATCGACAAGTCGAAGCTCTCCAATCTCAAGAACATCAACACCCTCTACATGAACACGGAGTTCGATCCCGGCAACAAATTCTCCGTTCCCTATGCAATGTCGACGACGATCCTGGGCTACAACGCCGAGAAGATGAAGGAGCTCGGGTTGCCCACCGACACGTGGGCCGTGATCTTCGACCCGAAATACCTGGAGAAGGTCAAGCGGCGCGTCACGGTGCTCGACAGCTCGAATGAGCTTTTCGCCGCCGCGCTCAAGTATCTGGGTTACTCGGCCAACGACACCGACGAGAAGCACTGGAAGGAAGCGGCCGATCTCATCAAGCGCGCCAAGCCTTATTGGGCGGCGTTCAACGCGTCTTCGTACATCAAGGAACTGACGGTCGGCAACATCTGGCTCGTCCACGGCTATTCGAACGACATCTTCCAGGCGAATCTCGATGCGCAGGCCGCGGGACGCAAATTTTCGATCCTGCAGGGCATGCCCAAGGAAGGCGCGGTGCTCGCGGTCGACAACATGGTGATCCACAAGGATGCGCCGCGTCCGGATTTGGCGCTTTTGTTCATGAACTTCATGCTCGAAGGAAAGAACTCGGCGGAGCTCACGAATCTCATCGGCTCCGGCAATCCGAACACCGATGCGATCAAATACATCAAGCCCGAACTCCTCAAGAATCCGGCGATCTTTCCCGACGCGGCGGTGCAGGCCAAGCTCGAGCAATTGAAGGACCTCACGTCCGCGCAACGGAAGCTTCGCGGCAAGATGTGGACGGAGATCAAGGCGTCGCGCTGACTCCGACACCCGATGCCGCCATGGCCGCCGCCGCCGCCTATCGCATCGAGCGTCTGACGCCCGCGCTGGGCAACGATTACCTGCGTTTTTTCGACCACGAGAAGGGCCCGGCGTTTGCCGACAACCCCGAGTGGGCGACCTGCTATTGCCATTTCTATGAAGTCCCTGTGGCCATTGCGTGGGGCGCGCTCGACGGCCCTGCGAACCGTGCGGCGATGGAGGCACGCATTGCGTCGGGCGAAATGGATGGCTTCCTCGCGTACTCGGACGGCGACGTGGTGGGCTGGCTCAATGCGCAGCCCTATCACAAGCTCCAGCACGCCTGCGCGCGGTTGCGCATCAATGCGCCGCCGTTGCCTGTCGCACCATACGAAGCCGCGGCAATCGTCTGCTTCGTCACGGATCCCAAGTTGCGGCGCCGAGGCGTGGCACGAGCATTGCTGGACGGCGCGCTCGCCAACTTCTCCGCGCGCGGCATCGCCATCGTCGACGCATTTCCCTGGAACATCGGTCCGGACGACACCGATGCGACGGACCACTATCACGGCTCGCCGGCCATGTTTGCTGCGGCGGGATTCGTCGAAATCGCCCGGCACGAGAAGGTGACCGTCGTGCGCCGCGTGCTGCGCCAGCCGTAACATGGACGGCCCGCGCCAGCGCACATCTCTGCCGCACGCGCTGGCCCTTCTTTACGGGCTCGCGATCGCCTACGCAAGTCTGCAGCCTTTCGCCCCGTGGATCCCTCCTCCCACTGGAACGCCGTTCTGGCCATTCGCGTTGTGGCCGCCCCGCTGGACGCGGTTCGATGTCATTGCCAACGCGCTCGCCTATCTGCCTTTCGGAGTGTTCGTCGCATTGATTCCGCATCGCGCGTCACCGCTCGTCCGCACCGGCGTCGCGTTTGCCGCCGGTGTGACGCTGTCGTTCACGCTGGAGACGCTGCAGATGTACCTGCCGACGCGCGATGCGAGCCTCATCGATCTCTTCGCGAATTCCGGTGGCGCGCTCGCGGGCGGCCTGATCGGCGGCACCCTTGTCCGTGCGGGCCGCACGCGGCGGCTCTTGTCCGCGGCGCGGGAGCGCACGTTCGTCAGCGGAAGGTTGGGCGATGTGGGCATCGCGCTGCTCGCGTTGTGGCTGACCGCACAAACCAATCCCGGCATCGCGTTGTTCGCGGTCAATTTTGAGCCGGGACTCACACCCGCCGCGATTGCCGCGCCGACGGTGCGCGACTCCGCCGCGGCGATGCTCGAAGCGGCGCAATCGGCATTCCAGTTGGTGGGTGTCGGCCTGTTCTTGACGCTGCTCTTGCGCGATCGCCGGTACATTGGCGGCGCCGTGCTTCTGCTGATTGGCGCGGCGCTGATGGCGAAGGGCCTGGCAGCATGGCTGGTACTGAAGCCGGCGGCGTGGGAAGCATGGCTCAGGCCCGCAGTGGCCATCGGCATCGCGGCGGGTTCGCTGGGACTCCTGCTCGCAGCGTCGTGGCCGCGTCCTGTGCAAGTGGCGGGGTGCGCCATCGCGCTGCTCTCGTCGCTATTGCTGCCGCTCACGGCGAGCGACTTTGCATCGATGCCGGCGCCGCTGACACTTTTCAACTGGCGGTATGGCCACCTGCTCAACTTCAACGGCCTGACGCATACGGTGCTGCTGATGTGGCCGATCGCCGCGGCAGCGTGGTTGTTCGCGCTCGCCGGGAAGCCGGCTTGGGGGCAGCCGGACTGAGCGCGTTACAATCGTCGTTCCGTCGCCCATGAACTACTACCGAAAGCACGTGTTTTTCTGCTGCAACAAGCGCGAAGCGCCGGAGAAGTGCTGTGCCGACAGCGGCGCGCTGGAGATGCGGCAATACGCGAAGGACCGCATCAAGGCGCTGGGCGAGGACGGTCCGGGCAAGGTCCGGATCAACCAGGCGGGATGCCTCGACCGCTGCGAAGAAGGTCCGGTGATCGTCGTCTATCCGGACGCCGTCTGGTACACGTACGTCGACCGCGACGACATCGACGAAATCATCGACCGCCACGTGATGGGCGGCGAAGTTGTCGAGCGGCTGAAGATTTGACGCCGCGGACGGCAGAGCGCTTGACGGTGGACGGACCCGCGGGACCGCTCGAGGTCGTCTACAACATCCTGGAAGCGCCTTTGGCCGGCATTGCGCTCGTCGCGCATCCGCATCCGCTGCAGGGTGGCACGCTGGACAACAAGGTCGTGCAGACGCTGGCGAAAACTTTTGTCGCACTCGGTTACGCCGCGGTGCGATTCAATTTTCGCGGCGTCGGCGGCTCCGCCGGCGCGTTCGCCGAAGGCATCGGCGAAACCGACGACGCGATGACGGTTCTCGCACACGCCAGGAAGCGCTTTGGTGAAGCACTGCCACTGGTTCTCGCGGGATTCTCGTTCGGAACGTTCGTCCAGTCGCGTGTGGCCAAGCAAGTGAGCGCACAACGTCTCGTCTTGATCGCGCCTGCCGTGCAACGCTTTGCCGTGGAGGACGTCGCCGCCGACACGATCGTCGTGCACGGCGAGGAAGACGATGTCGTGCCTCTCGCCGACGTGCTGGCCTGGGCGCGGCCGCAACAACTTCCCATCGTGGTCTTTCCCGGTTGCGGCCATTTCTTCCATGGCCGGTTGCCGCAACTGCAGCGTGTCATCCAGGGCATGTGGCAACGCCCGATCGCGGGAGATTGACATGGCCGTGCGCCGAGCCGTTGCCGGGAAGCCGCTTCGCGATCGCGTCGGCGCCGCCGAGTGGGCGACACGCGTCAACCTGGCCGCGTGCTATCGCCTCGCCGCGCATTTCCGGATGACGGACGTGATCTTCACGCACATCTCCGCGCGCGTGCCGGAATCCGACGGCCACTTCCTGATCAACGCCTACGGCTTGCTGTTCGACGAAATCACCGCATCGAGCCTCGTCAAGGTGACCTCGGCCGGCGACGTCGTCGAGGATGCGACGGGTCTTGGCATCAATCCCGCCGGCTACGTGATCCACAGCGCGATTCACGTCGCGCGGCACGATGTCGGCTGCGTCATGCACACGCATACCAGCGCCGGCCTCGCCGTGGCGGCGCAGAAGCGGGGCCTGCTGCCGCTCACCCAGCACGCGATGCGCTTCTGGGATCGCCTGGCCTACCATGACTACGAAGGCGTCGCGCTCGACTTGGACGAGCAGGCGCGCCTCGTCCGCGACCTCGGATCGCACAATGCGATGATCCTTCGCAACCACGGCCTCCTGACTTGCGGCGCGACCGTGCGCGAGGCGTGGGACCTCATGTACTACCTCGAGCGCGCGTGCCAAGCGCAGATCGCGGCGATGGCGGGCGGTGCCGAACTGACCATTCCACCGCCCGAGGTTGCGGAAAAGGTCGCCCGCGTGTTCCTGCGGCCGAGCCGGCCGGCCATGCAACGCGATTGGCCGGCGTTGCTTCGCATGCTCGACCGCATCGATCCATCGTACGCGGACTGACCGGATAGCGCGGCGGCCGCGCGTTCCGCTATAGTGGCCGCGCGATTCAGGGGAACCGGGGAGACAACCATGAAACTTCGCTCGATGTTCGCCAGCGCGGCGGTTTCGCTCGCTGCGTTGTGTTTCGGTTTTCCGTTGCAGTTGGCGGCGCAGGAAAAATTCGACCGGCCGGTGCGGCTCGTCGTCGGCTTTCCGGCCGGCGGCACCGTCGACCTCATCGCACGCGTCGTCGCCGACAAGATGAAAGACAGCCTCGGGCAGCCGGTGATCGTCGAGAACAAGCCGGGCGCTATCGGCCGTATCGCTGCCAATGAAGTGAAGGCGGCAGCGCCCGACGGCACCACGCTCATGGTCATGCCCATCGGTCCGATGGCCGTCGTGCCCCACGTGTACAAGGACTTGACCTACGATCCGATCAAGGACTTCACGCCGGTGGCGCTGGGTGCCACGTTCCAGTTCGCGATCGCGGCCGGGCCGGCGAGCGGCGCGAAGAACTGGAAGGATTTCGTGGCGTGGGTGAAAGCCAATCCCGGCAAGGCTTCGTACGCGACATCGGGCGCGGGAAGCCTGCCGCATTTCTTCGGCGTGCTGCTCGGCCGCGGCATCGGCGTGGAAATGGTCCACGTTCCCTACAAGGGCTCGGCCGCGTATATCAACGATCTCGTCAGCGGACAGGTGCCGGCGGCGATCGACGCCATCGCCGATCTCACCGAGCTGCATCGTGCGGGGCGCGTGACGATCCTCGCGAGTTCCGGCGCGACGCGCTCCACCGCGCTGCCCGACGTGCCCACATTCAAGGAGCTCGGCGTGAACAACGTGGAAGCGCTCGGCTGGTTCGGGTTCTTCGCGCCCGCCAAAACGCCCAAAGCCATCGTCGACACGCTGAACCGCGCCATCAATCGCGCGCTGCAGTCGCCCTATGTCGCGGAGAAGCTGAGCAAAGTGGGCATCGATCCGGCGACGGGAACGCCGGAAGAATTCGCAAAAATCGTCGCGTCCGACTACGCAAAGTGGGGACCCATCGTGACGGCGTCCGGGTTCAAGCCTGAATGAACGGCAGCGACGGCGACGTCATCCTGCGTGTCGACCGCCTGCGCAAAAGTTATGGTGGCAAGGAGGTCGTGCGCGGCCTCTCGTTCGAAATTCGCAAAGGCGATTGTTTCGGCCTCCTCGGCCCGAACGGCGCCGGCAAGACGACGACGCTGCGCTGCTGCTTAGGGTTAATCGATCCGGATGGCGGCACGATCCGGATGGTGGGCGAAGACGTTCCCAAGGCGGCCCGAGAGGCGCGCATCCGTGTCGGTGTCGTGCCGCAGATGGACAACCTCGACCCGGATTTCACCGTCCGCGAAAATCTTCTGATCTACGGCGGCTACTTCGGGTTGCCGCGCAACGTGCTGGACAAGCGCATTCCCGGACTCCTCGATTTCGCTGGATTGTCGGGGAAGCGCAATGTCGGCATCCGCACGCTCTCCGGCGGGATGAAGCGGCGGCTGACGCTTGCGCGCGCGCTGGTCAACGATCCGGAGCTCCTGATCCTCGACGAGCCGACGACCGGGCTCGATCCGCAGGCGCGCCATCTCATCTGGGACGGATTGCGGCAACTGATGTCGCAGGGCAAGACGATTCTGCTGACGACGCACTTCATGGACGAGGCCGAGCGGCTGGCAACGCGCCTCGCCGTGATCGACCACGGCGCCATGATCGCGTGCGACACGCCGCGCGCGCTGTTGGCACAACACGTGGAGCGCGAGGTGATCGAGGTCTACGGTGATGAAGCCAAGACCTGGGCCGACATGCACGGACGGCGGCTGTCGAAGCGGCTCGAGCTCGCCGGGGAAACGGCGTTCTGCTACGCGAGCGACGCGCAGCCGCTGCTGAACGACCTCGCCACGCGCGCGAACGTGCAATATCTGCATCGACCGGCGAATCTCGAGGACCTGTTCATCAAGCTCACCGGGCGCGAGTTGCGGGACTGACACGCTGCCGAGCGCAGGTGTCATTCCGAGTGCAGCGAGGAATCTGCTTGAGTCGTTACAGCCGGAACACGCGGCGCGCGTTCTCTCCGCGCACCTTGTCGCGTGCCGCGTCCGCAAGGCCATTGACGCGCTTCACACACCCGGGCATGTCGCCAATCGTGTGCGGATAATCGGAGCCGTAGAGCACGTTGCCCGTGCCGAACACATTGACGCAGAGTTCAAGCACCTCCGGCGCGAAGACCACCGCATCGGCGCAGATCTGCGACAGATATTCCGACGGCTTGCGCGCAATTTTCTCGCGGCACGCCGGAATGTTGTCGTAGCACTGGTCCATCCGCGAGATGAGGTACGGCAGCGCGCCGCCGCCGTGTGCGCCGATGATCGTAAGCTTCCGGTAGCGCTCGAAAAAGCCGTCGTAGATCATCCGCGCGAGCGCCAGGCTCGTGTCGAACGTGAAGCCGATCGACGCCGTCAACTGGAATCGCGCCATATCCATCTCCGCGACGCCCGGTGGCGCCGTCGGATGCACGAGCACGGGCAGCCCGCGCGAATCGATGGCGTCCCAGATTGATGCAAAAGCCGTGTCGGTCAGCGGCTTGCCGTCGATGTTGGCCAGCACCATGACGCCGGAGGCACCGGCCGCGCACGCACGCGCAAGTTCCGCCAACGCGAGATCGGGGTACTGCCACGGCAGCGACGCGAACCAGCGCAGGCGGTCCGGATGCGCCGTGCGCGCGGAGGCCATGTCGTCGTTCATGATCTGCGCGGCCTTGAGGCTCACGTCCGGTCCACCCCAGTAGCAGTTGGGACACGTCAACGACACGATGCAGATGTCCACGCCGACGTCGTTCATCGTCTTGAGGCGCAGGTCGTAGTCGAACATCGCCGGCACCGGCGTCATGAACGGCGCGCCGTCCAGATGAATCGCGCGCAGGCCCCCAGTGACTGCCTTGACCGTGTAGCGTGGTCCGCCATGCTTCTGCAGCAAATCGAACCACGCATCGGTCAGGCAGTGCGTGTGGACGTCGATTACTGAACTGGCCATGCGTGCTCTCCCTGGACGGCAAGTCTTGCAACGACGACCGGTGGCGTCCCCAACGGCGCCCCAAGCCGTCCACGCAAGTTACGGGGC
>Ga0070708_100000520_pt1 | contig 28904 bp, 44 predicted proteins | sample KBSK5503metaG_FD_65469 | JGI IMG/M metagenome (GOLD analysis project Ga0070708, IMG submission 65469) | Corn, switchgrass and miscanthus rhizosphere microbial communities from Kellogg Biological Station, Michigan, USA - KBS K5-50-3 metaG | ecosystem: Host-associated > Plants > Roots >... | reverse complement strand
CGCCTGAGCAAATCGCGCTCGGAAGCACGGCAATATGCCGGGGCCGAGCGTTCAGCGGCTGGGACGCTCACCAGAGGTGACACGTGGCCGGCAGCCCGCAGCAGCAGGGCCGCAGCTATTCGCGGGAGCGGGTCATCCCCTCCCAGAGGATCCAGATGCCAACCAGGATAACCGCGACAGGCCAGAAGCGACCGATGTCCGGAACGTCGAGCTGGAACGTCTCCTTGAGGAGGAAGTAAACGCCAAGCAAAGCCAGGACGGCGCCCCACACGAGGGTCCCGCCCTGCCCACGATGGGGTCGACTCGAGCGCTGCTCCATGTCTCATGTCTCCGCTGTGGCGTCGGCCACGATGGCTTAGCGGCGACGGCCAGTATCGCACGGCCGTGGAACTCCTCGAGCACGGCCCCGAGCACGGGTCCGAGCACGGCCGCGAGCACGGCCGCGAGCACGAGTCCGAGCACGGCGTAACCCCGGGCGCAACTGCCGGCGCGAGCTCGGCCTGAGCACGGCGCGAGCTCGGCCTCGGTTGACACCCGCTCGGAGCGGCACCTATACTCCGCCTTCGGTGTCCCGTTCTCGGGACGCCTTCGTGTGTGCCCGATCGGGCACCCTCCGCTGCGATCAGAGCCGGCCCCGCTACCGGGGATTTCCGCGCCTCGCACGGGGAGATCCACGAGCGCTGAATGTCTAGCTGAATGCCTAGTCGAGTGCAGTAATCGAACGCGAGGTTCTCGTTGCCAACGATCAGCCAGCTGGTCCGCAAGGGCCGCAGGCCGTCAATCAAGAAGGTCAAGGCGCCGGCGCTGCGCCGGACCTTCAACACCCTGAAGCAGACCGCGTCTGAGGGGCGGGGAGCCCCGCAGCGTCGTGGTGTCTGCCTCCAGGTGATGACCCGCACGCCCAAGAAGCCGAACTCCGCGCTTCGCAAGGTCGCGCGCGTGCGCTTGACGAATGGCATGGAGATCACCGCGTACATCCCGGGCGTCGGCCACAACCTCCAGGAGCACTCGGTGGTCCTGGTGCGTGGCGGGCGCGTGAAGGACCTGCCGGCCGTGAAGTACCACATCGTGCGTGGCACCCTCGACGCCGCAGGCGTTCGCGATCGTAAGCAGAGTCGCAGCAAGTACGGCGCGAAGTCGGCGGGGAAGGCCTAGTCCATGCCGCGCCGACCCACCATTGCTCGCAAGACCAAGTACGAAGAGCAGCTCGCCGGTACCGCACTGACCCTCGATCAGTTCACGAACAAGCTGATGCGGGGCGGCAAGCGGCAGCTCGCTGGCCGGATCCTCGAGAACGCCATCGCCCGCTGCGAGAAGCAGGCGGGACGCGCCGGCGTCGAGGTGATGGAGGCTGCGTTGCGCAACGCGATGCCGCTCATTGAGGTGAAGCCCAAGCGCGTCGGCGGTTCCACGTACCAGATCCCGGTGGAGGTTCGCGCCGATCGGCGCGTCTCGCTGGGGATGCGCTGGCTCATCGATGCTGCCCGCAAGCGGAGCGGCAAGAGCATGGGCGAGAAGCTCGCCTTCGAGTTCATGGACGCCGCGAACGGCGTTGGAGCGGCCGTGAAGCGACGAGAAGACACGCACAGGATGGCGGAGGCGAACAAGGCCTTCAGCCACTTCAAGTGGTAACTATGGTCGCCCAGCGGCCTGGACCAACGACCGACACTGCTCCGCGGACGACGACTCCGAGGGCCGGCCGCGGCATGCCCCTCGAGCGCTACCGCAACATTGGGATCATCGCTCACATCGACGCGGGCAAGACCACCGTCAGCGAGCGGATCCTCTTCTACACCAAGAAGATCTACAAGATCGGCGAGGTCCACGAGGGCGCCGCCACCATGGACTGGATGGAGCAGGAGCAGGAGCGGGGGATCACCATCACCGCCGCAGCGACGACCTGCTTCTGGAAGGATTACCGAATCAACCTGATCGACACGCCCGGCCACGTGGATTTCACGATAGAGGTCGAGCGGAGCCTGCGAGTGCTCGACGGCGCGGTTGTGGTCTTCGACGGCGTCGCCGGTGTCGAGCCACAGTCCGAGACGGTCTGGCGCCAGGCCGACCGCTACGGCGTGCCGCGCTTCTGCTTCGTGAACAAGCTCGATCGCACGGGCGCCGACTTCTGGCGGGTGGTCGATATGATCCGCGACCGGCTCGGCGCCACCGCGGTGCCGATCCAGCTGCCGATCGGGATCGAGGGCAGCTTCGAGGGCGTGATCGACCTGGTCGAGATGAAGGCGATCACCTACAGCAGCGACCTTGGCGACAAGATCGACGTGGGCGAGGTCCCCGCGGAGATGCTGGCCCAGGCCAGGGAGTGGCGCGAGAAGCTGGTTGAGGCCCTAGCCGACCTGGATGACGGGATCGCGCACAAGTACCTCGAGGGCGAGCAGCTGAGCGCTTCCGAGCTGCGTCGCGGACTGCGCGCCGGGACGCTGGGATACAAGATCGTCCCGGTGCTCTGCGGCTCCGCGCTGAAGAACAAGGGCATCCAGCCAATGCTCGATGCGGTGATCGACTACCTGCCGAGCCCGCTCGACGTGCCGGCGGTGTCCGGCCTCGACCCGCGCACCGGCGCAGTGGTCGAGCGCCATACCGATGACGCCGAGCCCTTCGCGGCCCTCGCCTTCAAGATCGCCGCTGACCCGTACGTCGGCAAGCTCGCCTTCTTCCGGGTCTATTCGGGGACGCTCAAGTCCGGCTCGTATGTCTACAACTCGAGCAAGGGCCAGAAGGAGCGCATCGGGCGCCTGCTTCAGCTGCACGCGAACCACCGCGAGGACGTGGACTCGGTGAGCGCCGGAGACATCGCCGCCGCGGTTGGCCTGAAGAACACCTTCACCGGCGACACGCTGTGCGACGAGGCTCACCCCATCGTGCTCGAGTCAATCAGCTTCCCCGAGCCGGTCATCGAGCTCGCCGTGGAACCAAAGACCAAGGCCGACCAGGACAAGATGTCAATCGCCCTCCAGCGACTTGCCGAGGAGGACCCGACCTTCCGGGTCAGCACCGACGAGGAGAGCGCCCAGACCCGCATCGCGGGGATGGGTGAGCTCCACCTCGAGGTGATCGTCGACCGCATGCTCCGCGAGTTCAAGGTGCAGGCCAACGTCGGCCGCCCCCAGGTCAGCTACCGCGAAGCGATCCGCAAGCCGGCCAAGGGCGAGGGTCGCTTCGTCCGGCAGACCGGCGGCAAGGGCCAGTACGGCCACGCGATCATCACGCTCGAGCCGCTCGCGCGCGGCAGCGGGGTGGAGTTCGAGTCGAAGATCGTCGGCGGCGCCGTCCCGCGCGAATTCTGGCGGCCGACCGAGCAGGGGATCCGTGAGGCGCTCGCCGGAGGCGTGGTGGCCGGCTATCCGGTGATCGACGTCAAGGCAACCCTCCTTGACGGCTCGTACCACGAGGTCGACTCCTCGGAGATGGCCTTCAAGATCGCCGGCAGCATGGCGGCCAAGAATGCGGTCGGCAGGGCCGACCCCGCGATCCTGGAGCCGGTCATGAAGGTCGACGTCACGACCCCCGAGGACTTCATGGGCGACGTCATCGGCAACCTGAACAGCAAGCGCGGACATATCGACGGGATCGACGAGCACGGCACGTCCCGCGTCGTGCATGCGCTGGTGCCGCTGGCCGAGATGTTCGGCTACGCCACCGAGCTGCGCAGCATGACCCAGGGGCGCGCAACCTATTCGATGGAGTTCTCCAACTACGCAGAAGTCCCCGCCAGTCTCGCCACCGAGCTGATCGCGAAATCAAAGCGCTAACCGACGCAAAACGAAGGAGCAACGAAGGAACCACCATGGCCAAGCAGAAGTTCGACCGCAGCAAGCCGCACGTGAACGTGGGCACGATCGGACACGTGGACCACGGCAAGACGACCCTGACCGCGGCGATCACGAAGTATCTGGCGCTGCAGGGCGGGGCCGACTTCCGCGCGTTCGATTCGATCGATAACGCCCCGGAGGAGCGGCAGCGTGGCATCACCATCGCGATCGCGCACGTCGAGTACTCGACCGCGAACCGCCATTACGCGCACGTCGACTGCCCGGGGCACGCCGACTACATCAAGAACATGATCACCGGCGCCGCCCAGATGGACGGTGCCATCCTGGTCGTTTCGGCGGCTGATGGACCGATGCCCCAGACCCGCGAGCACATCCTGCTCGCCCGCCAGGTCGAGGTCCCCTCGATCGTCGTCTACCTCAACAAGGTCGACGCGGTCGACGACGAGATGCTGATCGACCTCGTGGAGATGGAGGTGCGCGAGCTCCTCAGCAAGTACGAGTTCCCCGGCGACGACATCCCGGTCATCCGTGGCTCGGCGCTCAAGGCGCTCGAGTCGACGAGCACCGATCAGAGCGCCCCGGAGTACGCATCCATCAAGGAGCTGATGGACGCGGTCGACAACTACATCCCGACCCCGATCCGCGACGTCGACAAGCCATTCCTGATGCCGATCGAGGACGTCTTCGGGATCAAGGGCCGCGGCACGGTCGCAACCGGGCGCATCGAGCGCGGAGTGGTGCATACCGGCGACACCGTCGAGCAGGTGGGCATTCATGCCAAGAGCCGCCAGCTGGTAGTGACCGGCGTCGAGATGTTCAAGAAGACTCTCGACGACGGCCAGGCTGGCGACAACGTCGGACTGCTGTTGCGAGGCATCGAGCGCGAGGAGATCGAGCGCGGCCAGGTGCTGGCCAAGCCGAACAGCGTCAAGCCGGGCACGAAGTTCAAGGCCGAGGTGCTCGTCCTCACCAAGGAGGAGGGCGGACGCCATACGCCGTTCTATTCCGGGTATCGGCCGCAGTTCTACCTGCGGACGACCGACGTGACCGGTGCGATCAAGCTGCCGGCCGGCGTCGAGATGATCATGCCCGGCGACAACATCAACATCGACGTCGAGCTCATCACTCCGATCGCCATCGAGCAGGGGCAGCGATTCGCCATTCGCGAGGGCGGCCACACGGTGGGCGCCGGCGTGATCACCGAGCTCCTCAGCTAACCCTATGGCCAAGCAGCGAATCCGCATCCGGCTCAAGGCGTACGACCACAAGCTGCTCGACCAGTCGGCCGAGCAGATCGTGGAGACGGCGCAGCGGACTGGTGCCGATATAGCGGGACCCGTCCCGCTACCGACCCGGATCGAGAAGTACACCGTCATCCGCGGGCCCTTCGTGCACAAGGACGGGCGGGAGCAATTCGAGATCCGGACGCACAAGCGCCTGATCGACATCATCGATCCCTCGACCAAGACCGTCGACGCGCTGATGCGGCTCTCGCTGGCGGCCGGCGTCGATATCGAAATCAAGATGTGATGCGCGAGGAAGCAGAGGAAAGGTGCCGGCAGGACTGATCGGTCGCAAGCTCGGCATGACGCGGATCTTCGTGGAGGACGGCAGCGTCGTCCCGGTGAGCGTCATCGAGGCGACCCCCAACACCGTGACGCGGCTCCGCACGCCGGAGCAGGACGGCTATGCCGCCCTGCAGCTCGGCGCTGGGCAGGCGCGCCGGGTGACGAAGCCCGTGGCCGGTCAGCTGAAAGGCCTCGACAAGGAGCACCAGAACCTGCGCGTCCTGCGCGAGTTTCGGGTTGCCGACCTGAAGGGATTCGAGACCGGGCAGCAGATCGACGTCTCGCTCTTCACCCCCGGCGACGAGGTGGACGTGACCGGCGTCAGCAAGGGCAAGGGTTTCGCCGGGACCATCAAGCGCCACCATTTCCAGCGCGGCCCAAAGACCCATGGCTCGACGAACATCCGGCAGCCCGGCTCGATCGGCGCCGGGACGACGCCGGGACGCGTCTTCCTGGGCACAAAGATGGGCGGCCACATGGGCACCGACCAGGTCACCGTCAAGAAGCTGACAGTCGTGCGGGTCGACGCGGAACGCAACCTGCTTCTCGTCCGCGGCGCGGTGCCGGGCGCGCGCAACGGTCTGCTGCTCGTCCAGAAGGCGAAGTAGCCATGGCCAAGACGACGATCCTGGAGGCGACCGGCAAGGAGGCCGGCAGCGTCGAGCTCGCCGACTCCCTCTTCGCCGCGCCGATCAACGAAACCCTCATCCACCAGGCGGTCGTGCGCCAGCAGGCGGGGCTCCGTCTCGGCACCAGCAACACGCTGACCCGGGGGCACGTGACCGGTGGCGGCCGCAAGCCGTGGCGCCAGAAGGGAACCGGACGTGCGCGTCAGGGAACCAAGACGGCACCCCACTGGCGTGGCGGTGGCGTCGTGTTCGGCCCGCATCCGCGGGGCTACGAGCAGCGCATGCCGGCCAAGATGCGGCGCGCCGCGCTGCAGGGCGTCCTTTCGTCGATCCACGAGGCGGGGGCGCTGCGCGTCGTCGAGGGCTTTGGCCTCGACGAGATCAAAACTCGCGCCTTCATCGAGCGCCTGGAGGCGTGGAAGGCGGAGGGCAAGGTGCTCGTGGTGCTCGCCGCACGCGACGAGACGGTCGAGCGCTCATGCGCCAACCTGCGCGAGGTCCGCGTGATCCTGGCAAACAGCCTCAACGTGGTCGACCTCATGGAGGCCGATACCGTGATCTTCACGCGCGAGGCCCTGACGCGGGCACAGGAGGTGTACGCGTGACCGCCGTGCAGGACATCCTCATCCGCCCCGTGGTCAGCGAGAAGAGCGTCGCCGAGACGGAGCGCAACAACTACACCTTCGCGGTCGCCCGTGACGCGAACAAGCATCAGATCAGGGAGGCGGTCGAGCTGCAGTTCAAGGTTGACGTCCTGGGCGTGCGGGTGATGACCGTCAAGCCCAAGGAGAAGAGCCGCGGGCGGCGCACGCCGGGCATGGTTCCCGGCTGGCGCAAGGCGATCGTCACAATCGCAGCCGGCCAGAAGATCGAACTCTTCGAGGCGGTGTGACGATGCCTCTCCGCAGCTATCGACCCACGAGCCCTGGCCTTCGCCAGATGACCCGTTCGACCTTCGAGGAGATCACCACTGCCACGCCCCACAAGCCACTCACCGAGCGGCTGGTCCGGAATGCCGGGCGCAATTCGCAGGGCAAGCTGACGGTCCGCCACCAGGGAAGCGGTCACAAGCGGCTGTATCGGATCATCGACTGGAAGCGCGACAAGTTCGGCGTGCCGGGCAAGATCGCGACCGTCGAGTACGACCCGAACCGATCCGCCCGCATCGCGCTGCTGAACTACGTCGATGGTGAGAAGCGCTACATCCTCCTGCCTAACGGCCTGGGGGTCGGCGATACCGTGACCTCGGGTCCGGAGGTGGAGCCGAGGGTCGGGAATGCCCTACCGCTCTCACGCATCCCACTGGGGACGCAGATCCACAACATCGAGATGCGGGCCGGCAAGGGTGGCCAGATCGTGCGCAGCGCCGGCAGCAGCGCCCAGCTGCTCGCCAAGGAGGGCCAGTTTGCGACCCTTCGCCTTCCGTCCGGCGAGGTGCGTCGCGTGCGCGTCGAATGCATGGCCACCGTCGGGCAGGTGAGCAACCTCGACCACGAGAACCAGAAGATCGGCAAGGCCGGACGGGCGCGCCACCTCGGCCGGCGGCCCGAGGTTCGCGGCTCGGCGATGAATCCGCGTGACCATCCCCACGGCGGTGGCGAGGGGAAGGCGTCGACGGGAATGCCGCCAAAGACACCGTGGGGCAAGCCAGCCATGGGCCTGCGGACCCGGACCCGGGCCAAGCCCAGCAACAAGATGATCGTCCGGCGTCGGTATGGACGGGGTTAGGAGCGCGAGTTGAGTCGATCCGTCAAGAAGGGACCGTTCGTCGACGCGCGCCTCATCGGCCGCATCGACGACATGAACAAGCGCAACGAGCGCAAGGTGGTGAAGACCTGGTCACGGGCCAGCGTCATCTTCCCGGCCATGATCGGGCACACCATTGCCGTGCACGATGGGCGACGCCACGTGCCGGTCTTCGTGACCGAGAACATGGTCGGGCACCGGCTCGGCGAATTCGCGCTGACGCGGACTTTCCGCGGCCATGGCAAGCGCACCGAGCGCTCCACGGCGCTCAAGTAGGCGGTGACGTTGATGCGCGTGACCGCCACAGCCAGGTACGTCCGGCTCAGCCCCCGAAAGGTGCGGCTGGTGGCCGATCTGATCACCGGAAAGCCCGTCGAGGAGGCTGCCGCCATCCTGCGTTTCCTGCCCAATGCGGCGGCGCGCGACGTCGCAAAGGTGCTCAAGAGCGCGACCGCCAACGCGGAGAACAACTTCAACCTGTCGGCCGATGAGCTCACGGTGGTGAGCGCGGTCGCCGACGATGGCCCGACCCTGAAGCGCTATCGACCACGAGCGCAGGGACGGACCTTCCAGATTCTGAAGAGGACCAGCCACATCACCGTTGCGGTGGCTGATCGAGAGGAGGCTTGATGGGACACAAGGTGCACCCGTACGGCTTCCGGATTGGCATCGTCAAGCCATGGCTGGCGAAGTGGTACGCGGACCGCGACTACGCGAGCCTGCTGCTGGAGGACATGCGGATCCGGGCGCTCGTCGGCAAGCAGCTCGCCAATGCGAGCGTCAGCCAGGTCGAGATCGAGCGTGGCATCAACCACGTCACGGTCACGGTCCACTCGGCGAAGCCCGGGATCGTCATCGGTAAGGGCGGCGCCAACGTTGAGCTGCTGCGGACCTCGATCGGGAAGCTCACCGACAAGAAGGTGAAGCTGGAGATCAAGGAGATCCTGCAGCCGGAGCTCGACGCGATGCTCGTCGCGCAGAACGTGGCGGGTCAGCTCGAGCGGCGGATCGCCTTCCGCAAGGTGATCAAGCAGTCGATCCAGCGCACGATCAAGGCCGGGGCCAAGGGCGTGAAGGTCCAGGTCTCCGGACGGCTGGGTGGCTCGGAGATGAGCCGGACCGAGTGGGACAAGGAAGGTCGCATTCCACTCGGCACGCTGCGCGCGGACATCAGCTACGGCGTCGTGCACGCGCGCACCACGTACGGGCGCATCGGGGTCAAGGTCTGGATCTACCGCGGCGAGCAGCTGGGCGACCTGCCGGGCGCTGCGCGCACCGAGCCGCGCGAGGCGCGCCGTGGTCGCGGCACCCGCAGCCGCGCGGCATCCACCGCAGGTTCGGCGAGCAGCGCAGCCCCTGCCGGCGCGGGCGCAACGACGGCTGCCACGGCAACCGCAACTGCGACTGCAGAGCCGGCTTCCAGGGGACGGTCCGAGAAGACCACCCCGGCGGCGGAGGCCTGAGCCGATGTTGATGCCCAAGCGAGTGAAGCACCGCAAGGTGCAGCGCGGCCGCCGTTCGGGGATGGCCAAGGGCGGCACGACGGTGAGCTTTGGCGATTTTGGCCTGATGGCCGAGGAGGTCTGCTGGCTCACCAGCCGCCAGATCGAGGCGGCACGACGCGCTATGACCCACCACGTCAAGCGTGGCGGGCGAATCTGGATCCGGGTCTTCCCCGACAAGCCGGTCACCAAGAAGCCGGCCGAGGTCCGGATGGGATCAGGCAAGGGCGCTCCGGACCACTGGGTCGCCGTCGTTAAGCCCGGACGGATCATGTTCGAGATGGCGGGCGTGCCCGAGCCGATCGCCCGCGAGGCGATGCGGCTGGCGAGCCACAAGCTTCCGATCAACGCGAAATTCGTCGTGAAGGAGGGATTCGAGCATGGACATCAATGAGCTCCGCGCCCTCTCTGACACCGACCTGCAGGCCGCCCTGGTGGACGCCAAGCAGGAGCTCTGGAAGATCCGCTTCGACCTGGCCACTCGCCAGGAGAAGAACTACAGCCGGCTTCCGGCGACCCGTCAGCGGATCGCCCGGATCCTCACCGTCATGACCGAGCGGCGGCGCGCCGGCGGGCTTGGTGACGGCGAGGCGGTCCTCAGCGGCGTGACGGCCGGCGGCGCGACAGCCGCGAGGCCGGGGGCGGCCGCCGAATCCGCGGACGCCGTTGACGGCGCCGCAGAGAAGGGCAGCTGATGCAGACCAAGCGACGAACCAAGGTCGGGCGCGTGATCTCCGACAAGATGGACAAGACGGTGGTCGTGAGCGTGGAGCGGCTCCGGCGCCACCCGATCTACAAGCGGGTCGTGCGCCTCTCGAGCAAGTTCAAGGCACACGACGATGAGAACGCGGCCCGTGTTGGCGACACGGTGCGCATCGAGGAGAGCCGCCCGCTCTCACGCGAGAAGCGCTGGCGCGTGGTCGAGATCGTGGCTCGCGGCTCGAGCGAGGAGCTGGTGGGCTAGGGATGATCCGCCAGTACACCAGGCTGCGCGTCGCCGACAACACCGGCGCGCGAACGCTGATGTGCATCACCGTGATCGGCCGGTCGGGGAGTGACACGGCCGAGGTCGGTGACGTCATCGTGGCGAGCGTCAAGCAGGCGCTGCCCAACTCCGGGGTCAAGAAGGGCGACGTTGTGCGCGCCGTCATCGTCCGCACCTCCAAGGAGTACGGGCGCCCGGATGGGAGCCATATCCGCTTCGACGAGAACGCAGCGGTGCTCATCACGCCGCAGGGCAATCCGCGCGGCACCCGCATCTTCGGGCCGGTCGCTCGCGAGCTGCGTGAGCGTAACTACATGAAGATCGTCTCGCTGGCTCCGGAGGTGCTCTGAATGGCAAACGTGAAGAAGGGCGATACCGTGCTCGTGCTGGCGGGCAAGGACCGGGGCAAGCGGGGCACCGTGGAGCGCGTCGAGCGCACGAAGCGCGGCCTCGGGATCGTCGTCCCCGGTATTAACATGGCCAAGAAGCACCAGCGGCCCAGGAGCCGGACGCAACAGGCCGGGATCCTCGACCTGCCTGTTCCGCTGCATATCAGCAACGTGCAGGTCATCTGCCCCCACTGCGACAAGCCGACGCGCGTCGCCCACGAGACCCTGGAAAGCGGCGAGCACGTCCGGCGCGTGCGCGTCTGCAAACATTGCGGCGAGCAGCTCGAGGTTGCGAAGTGAGCCCCGAAGCAAAGAGTCCGCGGCGTCCGGCACCAAAGGCCGCGTCTGAGGCGACTGACACCGCTGCCACGCCGGCCAAGCCGGCGCGCAGCGCGGCGACGACCCGGAAGCGAGTCGAGCCGGCTGCGGCGGAGAAGGTGACGTCCCAGGCTGCCGAATCGCCTGAGGCGGAGGCCTCCCCGAAGGCGGGTCCCGCGCCGAAGTCCAGGGCAGCGTCGAAGCCAAAGGCAGCGCCGAAGGTTGCCGCGGCAGCTTATCAGCAGCCAACCCATGTCGGGCTGCGGAAGCGATACCGCGACGAGGTGATCCCCGCCCTGCGGCGCGAGTTCGGCTATGCCAATCCGATGCAGATCCCGCGCGTCGACAAGGTGGTCGTCAATATCGGCCTCGGTGAGGCGATCCTGAACGCCAAGGCGATCGACGCGGCGGTGCGCGACCTGGCCACGATCACCGGTCAGAAGGCAATCGTGACCCGCGCCAAGCGCTCGATCGCGCAGTTCCGTCTGCGGACCGGGATGCCGATTGGTGCCAAGGTGACCCTCCGCGGGCAGCGCATGTACGACTTCCTGGAGCGCACGGTCAACCTGGCTCTGCCGCGCATCCGAGACTTCCGCGGGATCCCGACCCGCTCATTCGACGGGCGCGGCAACTTCAGCCTTGGCCTGCGCGAACAGCTCGTCTTCCCTGAGATCGACTACGACTCGATCGATCGGATCCGGGGCCTCGAGGTCAGCATCATCACCACGGCGCGCACCGACGAGGAGGGGCGCATGCTCCTCCAGCTGTTGGGCATGCCGTTCCAGAGCGCCTGACGGCGCAGCCCGTAGCGGAAGGACGAAGACCAAGAGATGGCAAAGAAGTCGATGATCGCCAAGGCGCGGCGCGCGCCGCGCTACCCGGTGCAACAGCACAACCGCTGCGCGATCTGCGGGCGGCCCCGTGGCTACATGCGCCGCTTTGGCATGTGTCGCATCTGCTTCCGCGAGCGCGCCCTCGAAGGGCAGCTCCCGGGCGTGACGAAGTCGAGCTGGTAGACACCGGCCGATACCAACGCCGCCATCGGGCGGCCCATCAGCGGTAGGCGCCACCCGCGCAGGAGCGCGGCGCGAACCGCCGTCGAGGAGAAGACACAAGCACAATGAACTCAACTGACCCGATCGCCGACATGCTGACGCGGATCCGCAATGCGAGCCTCGCGCGGCACAAGGAGCTCACCATTCCGTCATCGAAGGTGAAGCGCGAGATCGCGCGGATCCTGGCGGATGAAGGGTTCATCGACTCCTGGTCGACCGCGGCCAACGGTGTGCAGGATCAGCTCACCGTTCGGCTGAAGTACGTCGAGGGCCGCACGCCGGTGGTGAGCGGCCTGAAGCGAATCAGCAAGCCAGGCCTGCGCGTCTACGCGCGCAAGACCGAGATTCCGCGCGTCCTGGGCGGGCTCGGCTTGGCCATCCTCTCCACCTCGCGCGGGATCATGACCGGGTCGCAGGCCCGGAAACTGAACCTTGGCGGCGAGGTCCTCTGCTACGTCTGGTAAGGGAGCGAACGATGTCACGAATCGGTCGCATGCCGATCCAGCTCCCCAGCGGGGTTGAGTTCACACAGCAGGGGAACCGGCTGACGGTCAAGGGGCCGCTCGGGACGCTCGAGCGGGACCTGCACCCCGAGATGCGCATCGAGCGCGAGGACGGGACCCTGCGGGTGGTGCGTCCCAGCGACGAGCCTCGCCATCGGGCTCTGCACGGCCTGACCCGGACGCTCGTGAACAACATGGTCACCGGGGTGACGACCGGCTTCACCAAGAACCTGGAGATCTCCGGCGTCGGGTACCGCGCGCAGCTGCAGGGCGAGAAGCTCGTGCTGGCGCTCGGCTACTCGCATCCGGTCGAGGTCGACCCGCCGCCTGGCATCCGCTTCAACCTCGAGACGCCCACCCGGGTAGCGGTGATCGGCGCTGACAAGGAGCTTGTTGGTCAGGTCGCCGCGCATATCCGATCCCGGCGCAAGCCAGAGCCGTACAAGGGCAAGGGGATCAAGTACGCCGGGGAGCAGATCCTGCGCAAGGCGGGCAAGGCCGGCAAGGTCGGGACCGGGAAGTAGTCATGATCACCAAGGCATCACGCGACGCCCTGCGTCGAAAGCGACATGCAAGCATCCGTCTGCGCCTGACGGGGACCGTGGAAAGGCCACGCCTCTCCGTCTTCCGCAGCGCGAAGTACATCTACGCCCAGGTTATCGACGACACCACAGGACGAACGATCGCCCAGGCCTCGAGCCGCGAGTCCGCGCTGGCAGCGGGCTCCGGCAAGGCGGGGTCGGCACACGCCGTGGGGAAGGCGGTGGCGGAGCGCGCCAGGGCCGCCGGTGTGAAGGCCGTGGTCCTGGATCGGGGCGGTTACCAGTATCACGGGCGGGTTCGCTCGCTCGCCGAGGGCGCCCGCGAGGGCGGCCTCGACCTGTAGAGCGGAGGAACCCATGGCACGAATCGATCCAACCAAGCTCAATCTTGAAGAGAAGGTCGTCCAGATCAACCGCGTGGCGAAGGTGGTCCGCGGCGGCCGTCGTTTCAGCTTCAGCGCCGTCGTCGTGGTGGGCGACGGCAACGGCGTGGTAGGCGCCGGGCTGGGCAAGGCCAACGAGGTGCCCGAGTCGATCCGCAAGGGGGTCGAGGACGCCAAGAAGCACCTGATCCGGGTGCCGCTGGTGGGCGCCACGATCCCGCATGCGGTAACGAGTGACTTCGGCGCCACGCGAGTGATCCTCAAGCCGGCGTCGGCCGGCACCGGCGTGATCGCCGGCGGCTCGGTCCGCTCGGTCGTCGAGGTGGCCGGCATCCGCGACCTGCTCAGCAAGTCGATGGGCAGCACGAACCCGGTCAACGTGGTGCGAGCCACGGTCGCCGGCCTGGCCTCCATGCGCTCCGCGGACGTGATCGCCGGCGCGCGGGGCAAGACCGCGGAGGAGCTCCTGGGCAAGCGGGGCGCCGAGGCGGCACGCGAGCCCCACGAGGTGATCGAGCGACCGGCGCCGGCCTTCCCGATGGGAGGCGGTCGTGGCCGCTAGGCGACAACGCTCCGCTGCGGAGCGCACGCTGCGGGTGACCTGGGTCAAGTCCCTTATCGGGCACAATGCCGGGGCGCGGGGCACGATCCAGGCCCTCGGCCTGCATCGGCTCAACCAGACCGTCGAGATCGCGGATACGCCGGAGAACCGGGGCATGCTGCGCCGCGTTGCGTTCCTCCTCGACGTGCAGCGGACCTCCCCCGCGAAAGGGGACGGACAGTAGATGAAGCTTCACGACCTGCACCCCGCTCCGGGTGCTCATCAGCCGCCGCGCCGGGTGGGGCGCGGTCATGGATCGGGCCGCGGGAAGACCGCCGGGCGCGGCACGAAGGGCCAGAAGGCTCGCGCCGGCGGCGGGATCCAGCCGTGGTTCGAGGGCGGGCAGACGCCGCTCCACATCCGCACGCCCAAGCTCCACGGGTTCAAGAATCGGTTCCGCGTCGAGTACGCGCCGGTGAACCTGGCGAAGCTGGCGGAGGCGGCCGAAGGGACGCTCGTCACTCCTGACGTGCTCGTCCACGATGGGCTCCTCCGCACCAAGAAGCTGCCGGTAAAGATCCTGGGATTTGGCGAGGCGCCCAAGGGCGTGACTGTCCACGCTCACGCGTTCAGCCGAACCGCGGTCACCAAGCTGGAGGCCGCTGGCAGCACCGCGCAGCGCATCACATGGCCGGAAGGACTCCCCGTCGAGGAGGCGGAGGAAACACAGGCGCAGGAAACAGGCCCGGAGGCCACACCTACTGAGGCCGCGCGGGAAACCCAACCGGGTGATGCCGAGGAGACCCCAGAAACCCCAGTTGAGGACGCGCTGGAAACCCCCGTCGACGACGCCGCGGGGCAGGAGAGCGAGTCCTAGGTGCTCCAGTCGGCGGTCACCGCGTTCCGCGCGCCGGACATCCGGCGAAAGATCCTCTTCACGCTCGGGATCCTGTTCATCTTCCGGATCCTGACGAACGTGCCGGTCCCGAACGTGGACCAGACGCGGCTCGCCGACCTCTTCAACTCGAACCAGTTATTGGGCCTGCTCGACCTCTTCTCGGGCGGCGGGCTGGCGACCGCCAGCATCGTCGGTATGGGCGTGAACCCATACATCAACGCCAGCATCATCATGCAGCTGATGCAGGGGGTAATCCCCAGCCTGGGCGAGCTGGCCCGCGAGGGTGAGTACGGGCGGAATCGGATCAACCAGTACACCCGCCTCCTGACGGTACCGATGGCCTTCGCCCAGGGCTACGGCTTCAGCGTCCTGCTCCAATCGAACGGGGTCATCCCGCAGGCGGCCTTCTTCAGCTTCCAGACCCTCTCCCTGCTGCTCTCCTTCACGGCCGGCACGATCCTGCTCATGTGGCTCGGCGAGCTGATCAGCGAGCGGGGCCTCGGCAATGGGATCAGCTTCATCATCTTTGCAGGCATCGTCGGTCGCATCCCGCACCGCGCCGCCCCGGTCATCGCCGGCCCTGACGGCTTCAGCAGGATCATCCCGTTCATCATCCTGGCGATCATCGTCATCGCCGGCGTGGTGTGGGTGAACGAGGGTCAGCGGCGCATCCCGGTGCAGTACGCAAGCCGAGTCCGCGGGCGGCGCATGTACCAGGGCCAGACCCAGTACCTGCCACTGAAGGTGACGATGGCGGGCGTCATCCCCATCATCTTCGCCATCAGCATCCTCATCTTCCCGGCTCAGATCGCCCTCTATTTCACGGCCAGTCCAATCGATTGGGTCAAGGGCGTGGCGACCTTCGTCTCGACGAACCTGAACAGTGCGAACAACCCGGCGCTGTACGGAGGCCTTTATTTCCTGCTCGTCGTCTTCTTCACGTACTTCTACACCGCCTTCCAGTTCCGGCCTGACCAGACCGCCGACTTCTTACGCAAGAACGGCGGCTTCATTCCCGGCATTCGGCCCGGCCGGCCCACCGAGGAGTTCCTGAGCCGGGTCACGAACCGGATCACGTTGGGAGGTGCCCTCTTCCTGGGGGCTCTGGCGGTGCTGCCCATTGCCGTCTCCGCCGCGATACCCGGGACCTCGCAGCTCCAGCTGGGTGGGACGAGCATCCTGATCGTGGTGACCGTCGTGGTGGAGACCATGAAACAGCTCGAGGCGCAGATGGTGATGCGCCACTACGAGGGCTTCATCCGGTGACTTCCTCCAGTCCCTCGGCGCCCGCGGACGGCGGCCGCCGGATCCTGGTCCTGATGGGCGCAGCCGGAGCCGGCAAGGGGACTCAGGCCGCGATGCTCTCCGAGCGCCTTGGATTGCCGCACCTTGCCTCCGGCGATCTCTTCCGGGCGGCCCTGCGCGACGGCACGCCGCTGGGCGAGCGCGCGCGCGAGTACATGGAGCGCGGAGCGCTCGTGCCCGACGAGATCACCATCGAGATGGTCATGGCCGAGCTCGCCAAGCCGAGCGCGGCACACGGCGCGATCCTCGACGGTTTTCCACGGACGGTAACCCAGGCACAGGCGCTGGACGCCACGCTCGAACGTCAGGGCGAGAAGATCAGCCGCCTCCTGTACATCGACGTGCCGCAGGAGGAGCTCGTGGCACGCCTCTCCGGGCGCTGGATCTGCCCGACGTGCGGCACGGTCTATCACGACGTCGCCGACCCGCCCGCCGTGGCGGGGATCTGCGACCGGGAGGGCTCGCGCCTGATCCAACGCGACGACGACCGGCCGGAGGTCGTGCGTGCGCGCCTGGCCAAGCAGATCCCGCCCATGCTCGAGGTCCTCGCCCATTACGAGCGCAAGGGGGTCGTATCGCGTATCGATGGCAACCGGCCGATCGACGAGGTGACCGCGGCGATCATGGACGCGGTGGGACTGGACGGCGCGGCGGCGGCCGCTGCGGCCCACGCGAAGGGTGCCGACTGACCGATGAGCATGCCGGCTGAGCGTCCGATGGTCACCGTCAAGCGACCCGACGAGATCGCCCGCATGCGACAGGCGGGGCAGATCCTCGTCGAGATCCTCGACGTGCTCCATGCGGAGGTGCGACCTGGGATCAGCAGCGCGGACCTCGACGCCATCGCCGAGCGCATGATCCGCGATGCCGGCGCCATCCCGTCGTTCAAGGGTTACGGCAGCGGGCCGCCGTTCCCGGGGTCGATCTGCGTCAGCATCAATGACGAGGTGGTGCACGGCATCCCATCGCGCATGAGGCACCTCTTCGAGGGAGACGTGGTGAGCATCGACATCGGCTGCATCTACTCCGGATGGCACGCCGACTGTGCGCGCACCTGGGCGATCGGCACGCCCTCGCGCAAGGTCCAGGAGCTCCTCGACGCGACCCGGCGGGGGATGGAGGCCGGGATCGCGGCGGCCGTGCCGGGCAACCGGCTGGGGGATGTCGGCGCCGCGATCGAGGCCGTCGCGCACGAGCATGGCTACGGGATCGTGCGGCCCTTCGTTGGCCACGGGATCGGGACCGCCATGCACGAGGAGCCGTCGGTGCCGAACTACGGACGGCGCGGCACGGGCATGCGCATCGAAGCCGGGATGTGCTTTGCGATCGAGCCGATGTTCAACCTGGGCGGCGACGGCGTCGCGGTGCTCGACGACGGCTGGACCGTGGTGACAGCCGACGGGAGCCTATCGGCGCATTTCGAGAACACCATCGCAGTGCGTGACGGGGGCCCCGACGTGCTGACCGAACGGGTGAATGCCACCCTTGGCAGCCGTTGATCGGTATCGCCCTCCTGCTGTATACTCCGCTTTCCGTGGGTCGCCCTGAGCGGCGGCCTTTCGCTGTGTCCCACAGGACGAGTTCCATCAGCTGATCGAGGGTGCGTAGCGCTTGGTAAAGAAGGATGCGATTGAAGTGGAGGGAGAGGTGATCCTCCCCCTTCCGAACGCGATGTTCAAGGTGCGGCTGGAGAACGGGCACGAGGTGCTCGCCCACATCTCCGGCAAGCTGCGCCAGAACTTCATCCGCATCCTGCCCGGCGATACCGTCCGCGTCGAGCTCAGTCCCTACGACCTCACCCGGGGTCGCATCACCTACAGGATGAGATGAAGGTTTCTGCTTCGGTCAAGCCGCGCTGCGAGCGCTGCAAGGTCATCAAGCGCAATGGCGTGGTGAGGGTCATCTGCGTCATTCCCAAGCATCGGCAGCGGCAGGGCTAGCCGCCGATGGCTCGAATTTCCGGCGTCGATATCCCGCGCGAGAAGCGCACGGTCATCGCGCTCACATATATCCACGGTATCGGCCCAACGTCGGCACGTCAGATCGTGACCACTGCGGGCGTCTCGCCGGACACCCGGACCCGCGACCTCACCGAGGACGAGGTGAACCGCCTGCGCGAGGTGATCGACCGCCGTTACAAGGTCGAAGGCGACCTCCGCCGTGAGGTCAGCATGAATATCAAGCGGCTGATGGAGATCGGGTCCTACCGTGGGGTCCGCCATCGGCGCAACCTCCCGGTGCGCGGTCAGCGCACCAAGACGAACGCTCGCCAGCGCCGTGGGGCGCGCAAGACGGTCGGCGTCCGCCGGAAGAAGTAGTCACCCAATGCCGATCGGGATCGGTCTGACACCACAGGAGTTCCATGGCTGAACGAAAGCGCGCTGCGCGTCCCAAGAAGCGAGAGAAGAAGAACGTCCCGGTGGGCCACGCCCACATCCAGTCGACGTTCAACAACACCATCGTGACGATCACCGACACGGGCGGGAACGTTGTCAGCTGGGGGAGCGCCGGCCTGGTCGGCTTCAAGGGCTCGCGCAAGAGCACGCCGTACGCCGCTGCGCAGACGGCGGATCTCGCCGCGAAGCGCGCGATGGAGCACGGCATGCGGCAGATCGAGGTCTTCGTCAAGGGGCCCGGCGCAGGCCGCGAGCAGGCGATCCGCTCGCTTCAGTCCGCGGGGCTCGACGTGACGGCCATCACCGACGTGACTCCCATCCCGCACAACGGCTGCCGCCCGCCCAAGCGGCGTCGGGTCTAGGCGCATGGCTCGTTACACCGACCCGGTCTGCCGAATCTGCCGCCGTGAAGGGCTCAAGCTCTTCCTGAAGGGCAGCCGCTGCTACACCCGCAAGTGCTCGTTCGAGCGGCGGTCCACGCCGCCCGGGATGTACGCGCAGCGCCGTCGTAAGGTGAGTGAGTTTGGCCTTCAGCTTCGCGAGAAGCAGAAGGTGCGCAAGAGCTACTCCGTCCTGGAGCGTCAGTTCGCCAACTACTTCCGCAAGGCGGCACAGCACTCGGGCATGACCGGCGTGAACCTGCTGCGGATGCTCGAGATGCGACTCGATAACGTCGTATTCCGTATGGGCTTCGCCTCCAGCCGAGCCCAGGCGCGGCAGCTGGTGACGCACGGGCATTTCTCGGTCAACGGCCGTCCCACGAACATCCCCAGCTTCCAGACCAAGGTTGGCGACCGGATCGAGGTGCGGGAGAACCGACGCGGCCGGGAATACTTCAAGATCACATCCGAGACCATCAAGTCGGCGCAGATCCCCGAGTGGGTCAGCATCGACGCGGCGAAGCTCGCCGGGACCATCCTGAGCGAGCCAACCCGCGAGCAGATGCCGCTCGAGTTCAACGAGCAGCTGGTGGTCGAGTACTACTCGCGATAGGAGCCTTACCAACCCCATGATCGAACTAGAGACGCCTCGCATTGACGAGGTCGAGACGACCGGAAACCTCTCCCGCTTCGAGGTGAACCCGCTGCAGGCCGGATACGGCGTGACGCTGGGCAATGCCCTGCGCCGGGTCCTCCTTAATTCCCTCGAGGGAGCGGCGGTCACATCGGTCCAGATCTCCGGCGTCTACCACGAGTTCAGCACGATCGAGAACGTCAAGGAGGACGTGACCCAGATCGTCCTGAACGTGAAGAAGCTTCGCCTGCGCTCCTTCGCTCGCCATCCGGTCACGTTGAAGCTGATGAAGCGCGGCGCCGGTCCGGTTACCGCCGCCGACATCACCGAGTCCGCGGACGTGGAGATCGTGAATCCGGAGCTCGTGATGCTTACGCTGGACAGCGATGCCGGCTCGATCGAGGCGGACCTGACCGTGGAGACGGGGGTCGGCTACCGGCCGGCGGAGCACACCGAGGACATGCCGATCGGCGTCATCCCGGTCGACGCCATCTTCTCGCCGGTGCGTCGCGTGAACTTCAGCATCGAGAACACGCGCGTCGGTCAGATGACGAACTTCGACAAGCTGATGCTCGAAATCGAGACGGACGGCACCACCACGCCCCAGGCCGCGCTGGCTCAGGCCGCCGAGATCCTGGTCCGCGAGTTCAGCCGCTTCACCGAGATCGGCCGCCCGCTTGGTCCGGGTATGGAGGAAACGAATGCGCCGATGGCGGCCAACCTCCTCGAGACACCGATCGAGGACCTGGACCTGCCGATGCGGGCCTACAACAGCCTGAAGCGCAACAACATCACCAAGGTCGGCCAGGTGCTGGCACTCTCGGACGAGGAGTTCCTGCGCATGCGGAACTTCGGCCGCAAGAGCCTCGACGAGCTCAAGGAGCGCCTCGCCCTCCGCGGCTTCATCGTCCCGGAGAGCTCAGCCGTCGACGAGTCGGATCTGCCTGCCTCGGCTGAGCTCGACGAGGCGGTCGCCGCCGAGCTCGACCGCGAGGCATAAGACCCGATGCCGCATAAGATCGCCGGCCGCCGGCTGGGCCGGGCCAGCGACCACCGGATGCGCATGCTTTCCAACCTCGCCGTTGCGATCCTGCGCTACGAGAAGGTGAAGACCACGCAGGCGAAGGCCAGCGAGGTGCGCGGCGTCGTGGACCACATGATCTCGATCGCGAAGCGCGGCGATCTCACGGCGCGACGCGCGCTTGCAGCCGAGCTGCCCCACGAGCCACTCATCATCGAGAAGCTGATGGGCGAGATCGCGCAGAAATACGCGGACCGGACCTCCGGCTACACGCGAATCATCAAGATCGGCCAGCGTCTCGGTGACGCGGCGCCGATCGTGCAGATCGAGCTCGTCTAAGGACGAGCAGACAGATGCTTGCCGGAGCGCCGCGATGCGCTCGGGCGGTGCTCGAATACGACGGGACGGCCTTCGCCGGCTCCCAGGTCCAAACCGACGCGCGGACCGTCCAGGGAGTGCTTGAGGAGGCCCTTAACAGACTGACCGGTGAGCGGGTGCGTATCCGTCTCGCCGGGCGCACCGATGCCGGGGTACACGCCACCGGCCAGGTCGTCGCCTTCTGTTTGCCACGGCGCACGCGCGGCGCGGCAGCCGGATGGCGAGAGCTGCAGCGACGGTTGAACGCCGTCTTGCCGCCCGATCTGGCGATCCGTTCGCTGCGGTCCGCGCCCGCGGGGTTCGACCCGCGACGCGACGCCGTGGCGCGGGTCTACCGTTACCGGATTCGAATGGATGGGCGGTCACAGCCGCTCGACCGGCATCGCGCGCTCGAGATCGATGACCGGCTCGACGTCGCGGCCATGCGCGCCGCGGCGGACGCGCTCGTCGGCGAACGCGACTTCGCGGCGCTGGGGAGCGACGAGCACGGTCGGACCGTTCGGCACCTCGTCGAGGTGGCGATCCGGCGTCGCGGCAGCCTCGTCGAGGTGCGTGTGACGGCGGACGCCTTTCTGCGCAGGATGGCGCGCAGCATCGTCGCTCTCCTCCTCGAGGTCGGGCGCGGGAGGCTCGCGCCGGCCGACGTGGTCCCGCTCCTCGAGGCGGGGAGGCGGATCCTCGACGGACGGGCGGCGCCGGCCAGGGGATTGACGCTCGAGAAAGTCATGTATCTGAATACGATCAAGACCGGGAAGGCAGAGTCCCTCCAGGGCAGGGTAATGAACGAAGGTCGGAGACCGGGGCGGACGCCATCGGCTCAGCCGGAGCAGAAAGCAGGAACGTGAAGACCTACGCAGTCAAGGCGAGCGAGATCGAACGACGCTGGTGGGTGGTCGATGCGACCGACCAGACCCTCGGCCGGTTGGCGACGCGGGTCGCCACGCTGCTCGAGGGCAAGCACAAGCCGATCTACTCGCCCACAATCGACACCGGTGACCACGTGGTGATCATCAACGCTGCGCGGATCAAAGTGACCGGCAACAAGCTGCTGCAGAAGAGCTACTACCGGCACTCCGGCTACCCAGGCGGCCTCAAGGAAGAGCGCCTCGAGGCGGTGCTGGCCCGGAAGCCAGAGCTGGTCATCGAGCGGGCGGTCAAAGGCATGCTGCCCAGGAATCGCATCGGCCGGGCCATGTTCAAGAAGATGAAGGTCTACACCGGCGCAGATCACCCCCATCAGGCCCAGCAGCCGACCGTGGTCGAGCTGTAGGACGAGGAGCAATGTGAGCACGAACTACCTCTACGGAACCGGCCGGCGCAAGACGGCGGTCGCCCGCGTTCGCCTCCTCCCCGGGGATGGCGGCATCATCGTCAACGGCAAGGACGTCGCCGACTACTTCGGCAAGGGCCCCGCGCAGCACGCCCTGCGCCTTCCCTTCCGGGTCACCGAGACGGAGGGCCGCTTCTCGGCAAGCGTCCTGGTTGCCGGCGGGGGAGCCAGCGGGCAGGCCGGCGCCATCCGTCACGGCATCGCCCGAGCCCTCCTCGTTGCTCTGCCCGACGCTCGTCGTGCGCTGCGAGATGCGGGCCTCCTGACGCGTGACCCGCGCGCCAAGGAGCGCAAGAAGTACGGCCTCAAGCGAGCTCGCAAGGCGCCGCAGTACACCAAGCGCTAGGACCGATTGGGCGGCGCCCAGGTCACCCCGCGACCATGCCGCCGCAGCCGGTCTCACGAGGACCCTTTGGTATCATCCGTCGGACGCAGCAGGACCGGCATCTTTCGTGCTTGACGCGATCCGCACGTTCATCGCCACGTACTTCCGAGGATCCCCGACGTCGGTCATCGACATCCTCCTCGTGGCGGTCGTCATCTACTGGGTCTTCATCCTCATCCGCGGGACCCGCGCCGTCCGGATCGTGCTGGGCCTCTCGATCCTGTACCTCACCTACCTCCTCGCGCAGGCGCTTGATCTCGTCCTGCTGAGCACCCTCCTGCAGACGGGCGCCGTCGTCGGACTCTTCGCCATCGTGGTCGTCTTCCAGCCGGAGTTGCGCCGCGCACTCGAACAGATCGGACGGTTCGGCTCCTTCAACCGCCTTTTCGCTCCCGGCGAAGTCGGCGCCGCGGAGAAGGTCGCCCGCGAGATCAGCCGTGCGGCTCGCCTGCTGGCGGGCTCTCGCCACGGGGCGCTGATTGTGGTCGAGCGCGACACCGGGCTCCATGACCTTGCCACCGACTCGGGCGTGGTCCTCAACGCCGACCTGCGCGCGGAGCTGCTGGTGACGATCTTCTTCCGTGGCACCGCGCTCCACGACGGGGCGGTGATCATCTCGGGCGACCGAATCCTGGCCGCCGGCGTCCTGCTGCCGCTCTCGCAGAACGTGCTCGACTCTGAGCGCTACGGGACGCGGCATCGCGCGGCCATTGGCATCAGCGAACAGACCGATGCGATCATCGTCGTGGTCAGCGAGGAGACCGGCTCGATCAGCCTGGTGCTGCGCGGTCGGATCGAGCGAAACCTGACCGAGGAACAGCTCCGCCGCCGCATCCTGAACCTGATCCGGCCCCAGGCCCCGCGCCGCGCCGTCCCGTTCCTGCGCCGAACCCTCGAGGGTCGGTGGGGGATCGGGCGCCCCACGGAAGAGGCGCCGGTCGGACCGATCGATCCCGAGGAGCGCGTCGTGCGCGATGGCGCAACGACGGCGCGCGACGGCGCCACACCAGTGCGTCCCGGACGAGACGGGCCCACGCCTGCGCGCGCCGGACGTCGTGCCCCGACGAAGGCGCGCCCCGGCGAAGGGGAGGCGCGCTGATGGGGTGGGTCCTGCGCAACTGGCAGCTGAAGATCGCCGCACTCGCGCTGGCAACGATCCTGTACACCGGGCTCGTCTTCTCGGGCTCCTTCACGGAAGGTCGCATTGCCGGCGTCTCGATCGAGCGCATCAACCAGCCAGACGGCACGTACGTCACCAGCCAGCAGCTCGCCACGCTGGGCGTTTCCTATCGCATCGCGTCGGACGCAACGGCGCCGGTGACGCCAGACAGCTTCGCGGCAACCATCGATCTCTCCAAATACGACATGCGTTTGGCAGGCCAGGCGCAATCGTTGCCGGTCACGGTCCGCTCGTTGAGCAGTGCGGTGACGGTCCTCTCCTGGCTGCCGCAATCGATCCCGGTCGTGCTCGACACTATCGACTCGAAGTCGGTGCGCGTGGTCGTCGACCACGGCGTGGTGCCCGCAGGGTTGGAAGTGGGAACAGCGACGGTCACGCCAAGCGACGTGACGGTTCGTGGGCCGAAGGCGCAGATCAGCCAGGTCGTGCAGGCCGAGGCCACAGTGGCGATCGACCGATCGGGGATCGACGTGAACCAGCCGGTCGATCTACGGGCCGTGGATGCCAGTGGTGGCACGGTGGAGTCTGTCGAGCTCAACCCCAGTTCGGTCCTGGTTCAGATCACCGTGCGCACCGTGGAGACCAGCAAGACGGTGCCGGTCCGTCCGGCACTGACCGGAACCCCCGCTCTCGGCTATGAGATCCGGGGGATCGGCTCCGATCCACCGGTGGTCACGCTTCGCGGCGAGCCCGGCGCGCTGGCCGGGATCACCGAGGTCACGACCCAGGCGTTCAGCGTCAACGCGCTGGCCATCACGAAGAGCTTCAAGGTGCCTCTCGTCATCCCGAAGGGTTTGACCCTCGCGCCTGCCCTCTCGACGGTTACCGTGACTGTGGCCATTGCTCCACAGGCGGGGAGCAGGACCTTCCTGGTCGGCGTGACCTGCACCGGCGCCGCGCCGGGGACAAGCTGCCTGCCACAGCTGAGCCAGATCTCGGTCACCCTGGCCGGTCCGATCGCCTCCCTCGCCGCGCTGAAGGCCGCGCAGCTCACGCCCTCGCTCGACGTCAGTGGCCTGTCACCCGGCGAGCACGACGTGACACCGGTCCTCTCCCTGCCGCCGGGCATCAGCGTGCTTGCCTTCTCGCCGCCCCAGGTTCCGGTCGTCATCGAGCCCGCCGCCAGTCCGACACCCTGAATGGGCCGCCTTTTCGGCACTGACGGCATCCGGGGCATCGCCAACGTCGATCTCACGCCCACCCTGGCCTACGAGCTTGGGCGCGCAGTGGGGTACCTGCTCGACGGTGAAGGGCGCTCAGTCGTGGTTGGACAGGACACCCGCCGATCCGGCGACATGCTCGTCGCCGCCCTGGCGGCGGGCCTCACATCTGTCGGCAGCGACACCGTTGAGCTCGGCGTGGTGACCACGCCGGGCCTGACCTACGTCGCCGCCAGCGGACCGTTCGCCGCCGGGATCATGGTCAGCGCCTCGCATAACCCGGCCGACGACAACGGGCTCAAAGTCATATCCGGCGGGCGCAAAGTGGACGACGAAGCGGAAGACCAGCTCGAGCACCTCATCTTCCAGGCCGAGTCGCTGCCGAGCGTGCCCAATCCCCGGCTCGGGCGGGTGACCCGCGACGAGGGCGCGATCGACGCCTACCGGGCTCATCTGGTCGATGCGGCGGGTGATGCCTTCAGCGGATTGCGCGTCGCGATCGACTGCGCAAATGGCTCGGCGAGTGTCATAGCGCCTGGGCTCTTCCGCGACCTCGGAGCCGAGGTGACCGTCCTGTTTGCCGAGCCCAATGGCACCAACATCAACGCCGGCTGCGGTTCCACGCACCCCGAGACGCTCGCCGCCGCGGTGCGCGACGGCGGCCACGACGTGGGGTTTGCCTTCGACGGCGACGCCGATCGGCTCATCGCGGCCGATGAATGCGGCGAGCTGCTGGACGGCGACGCAATTATGGGGATCTGCGCCCTCGATCGCCTTGCCGCCGGAACGCTGCGCAATAACCTGCTCGTCGTCTCGGTCATGAGCAATGGGGGCCTTGAACGCGCGATCAAGGAGGCGGGGGGCTCGGTCCTGCGCACGGCGGTCGGCGATCGCCACGTCCTGGAGGCGATGGAACGCTACGGCGCGGTGCTCGGCGGTGAGCAGTCGGGCCACGTCATCTTCCGCGAGCGGGCGACGACCGGCGATGGCCTGTTGACGGCGATCGAGCTCGTGCGCGCGCTCCGCGCAAGCGGTGTGGGGCAGGTCTCCACGCTCGCCGCCCGAATTCCGAGGCTGCCGCAGGTGGTGATAAACTCAGCCGTTCGCCACAAGGACCAGTGGCAGATCGATCCTGAATTCGGGACCGCCGTCTCCCGGGCGGCGGACGACCTGCGGGGACGGGGACGGATCCTCGTGCGGCCCTCCGGCACCGAGCCCAGGCTCCGGATCATGGTCGAAGGCGACGACCTTGACGAGATTGACGTGATCGCGCGCGAGCTCGCCCGACTCGCCGAGGCGCGACTGAACTAGGACAGGAGGGCGCCCATGTGCGGCATCGTCGGATACGTCGGGCCGCGTGATGCCGCCCCGATCCTGCTGGACGGCCTCAGGCGCCTCGAGTACCGCGGCTACGATTCCGCTGGCATCGCCCTGCTCACCGAGGGCGGCGAGGTCTTCATCGAGAAGAAGGCAGGCAAGCTCAGCAACCTGACCGATCACCTGAACGGCGAGGCGCCGGCAGGCCACCCGGGGATTGCCCACACGCGCTGGGCGACGCACGGCAGGCCCAACGACGCGAATGCCCACCCGCACGCCGACTGTACGGGACGCCTGGCACTGATCCACAACGGGATCATCGAGAACTACGCGCCGATCAAGGCGCGCCTGACCGAGGAAGGCCATCGCTTCCGCTCGGAGACCGATACCGAGGTGCTCGCCCACCTGATCGAGACCAAATATCAGGGTGACCTCGTCGAGGCGGTCCGCCTGGCGCTCAACGAGGTGACCGGGGCGTACGCCATCGGCATCATGCACGTCGATCACCCGGATCAGATCGTGGGCGCCCGGATGAACGTGCCCCTCATCGTGGGCTTGGGCGACGGCGAGGGATTCCTGGCCAGCGATGTCCCGGCGATCCTGGAGCACACCAAGAACGTGGTCATCCTCCACGAGGGCGACATCGCCGACGTGAGTCCCGAAGGCGTGCGCATCCTGCGGCTCGACGGCGAGGCAGTCGAGCGCGACGTGACGCGGATCAAGTGGAGCATCGAGGCGGCTGAGAAGGGCGGCTTCGCGCACTTCACCCTCAAGGAGATCTACGAGCAGCCGCACGCCATCCAGGAGGCGCTCCGCGGGCGCGTCGCGCCCGACGGCTCGGTCAGCGTCCCGGAGCTGGACGCCATCGCTGACAAGCTGGCGGCTATCGAGCGTGTCTACGTGATCGGCTGTGGGACGGCACGCTACGCCAGCGATGTGGGCGCCTACCTGATCCAGGAGTGGGCCGGCCTGCCGGCGAGCAGCCAGATCGGCTCCGAGATGCGGTACAGTCCGCCGCCGATCGATGAGCGGACCCTGGTGATCAGCGTCAGCCAGTCGGGCGAGACGGCCGATACGCTGGCCCCGACGCGCCTCGCGGCAGAGCGCAAGGCGACCGTGGTCGTCGTCACCAACGTCGTCGGCAGCGCCCTGACCCGCGATGCCGACGCGGTCTGCTACCTGCAAGCCGGTCCCGAGATCGCGGTGGCGAGCACCAAGGCATTCGTGACCCAGGTGCTCGTGCTCGAGATGATCGCTCTGCACCTCGCTCAGCTGCGCGGTCGGCTGACACCACATCGGGTCCGTGCCATCGGCCAGGCGATGCGCGAGCTCCCTGCGCTCGCTGCCGAGACCCTGAAGCTCGCCCCGCAGATCAAGAAGCTGGCTCGACGATACGCTGGCGTGCGCAACGCGATGTACGTCGGTCGGGCACTCGGCTACCCGATCGCCATGGAGGGCGCACTCAAGCTCAAAGAGCTCAGCTACGTGCATGCGGAGGGGTATGCGGCCGGCGAGCTGAAGCACGGACCGATCGCCCTGCTCGACCGCGAGACCCCGCTCATCGCGATCGCCACGGCGGGGGCGACCTACGACAAAGTGGTGAGCAACATCGCGGAGGTTCGCGCCCGCGAGGCGCCCGTCATCGCAGTCGCGACCGTCGGCGACGAAGAGATCGCCCACTACGCACAGGACGTCCTGTACGTGCCCGAGACCATCGAGGCGCTCGCCCCGGTGATCGCGACGCTCCCGCTCCAGCTCTTCGCATACGAGGTGGCGGTCGCTCGCGGCGCGGACGTGGATCAGCCGCGCAACCTGGCGAAGTCGGTCACCGTCGAGTAGTGACCCGTCACGAGGTCGGGGTCGATCTGGTCGATATCGATCGGATCGTGAAAGTGCTCGGACGCTACCCGGAGCGTTTCAGGCGGCGTGTCCTGACCGATGCCGAGGATCGCTACTGTCGCGGCCGGCCCGAGCGAATCGCCGGACGCTGGGCGGCAAAGGAGGCGGTGAGCAAGGTGCTCGGCCTCGGGGTGCGCGGCGTCGGCTGGCGGGACATCGAGGTCCTTCCCAACTGGGCGGGGCAGCCGCAGGTCACCCTCCACGACCGCGCGGCCGCGCGCGCCGCGCGCCTGGGGCTCGAGGAAGTCACGGTCTCGATCTCGCACGAACGCAGCACGGCGGTCGCCGTTGCGGTCGCGCACCGGGGCGACGGATCATAGATCGATGGCGGTTGGCGAGATCGATGATGCCTGGGTCGCGCACCATCTCCCAGCCCGTCCCGCGCGATCGCACAAGGGGAGCTTCGGACGCGTCCTCGTGGTTGCCGGCTCGCCCGAGTACGCCGGGGCGGCGATCCTGGCCGGCCTGGGTGCCTCCCGCAGCGGCGCGGGACTGGTCTGCCTGGCGACGCCCGAATCGGTCGGGCTGCGGCTGCTGGGCGAGGTCCCCGAGCTGACGATGCTGCTGCTGCCCGAGGAGGCCGCTGGCCTCACGGGTCCGGTCGGCTGGCGCCGTCTGGCGAGCGAGGCGCTGGCATACGACGCCAGCGTGATCGGTCCGGGACTGGGG
>Ga0070708_100000519_pt1 | contig 28944 bp, 25 predicted proteins | sample KBSK5503metaG_FD_65469 | JGI IMG/M metagenome (GOLD analysis project Ga0070708, IMG submission 65469) | Corn, switchgrass and miscanthus rhizosphere microbial communities from Kellogg Biological Station, Michigan, USA - KBS K5-50-3 metaG | ecosystem: Host-associated > Plants > Roots >... | reverse complement strand
GGCAAGAAGGTCACCGAAGAGCACGTCCGGCAACTCGCCAACTGGGCGCCCAAGGCGCCGCGCACCGATGAGATTCCCTTCGTCGTCGCCCGCGTCGTGCTGCAGGATTTCACCGGCGTGCCGCTGCTCGCAGACTTGGCGGCGATGCGCAACGTTGCCAAGGACATGGGCAAGAATCCGAAAGTCATCGAGCCGCTGGTGCCGGTGGACCTGGTCGTCGACCACTCGGTGATGATCGACCACTACGGCACGAAAGACGCGCTCGATCTCAACATGAAGCTCGAGTTCCGGCGCAACAACGAGCGGTACGAATTCATGAAGTGGGGAATGCAGGCGTTCGACACGTTCGGCGTCGTGCCGCCCGGGATCGGCATCGTGCACCAGGTCAATCTCGAATACCTGGCGCGCGGCGTGCACATGAAGGATGGCCTGTATTACCCGGACACGCTGGTCGGCACCGACAGCCACACGACGATGATCAACGGCATCGGCGTCGTCGGCTGGGGCGTGGGCGGCATCGAAGCCGAGGCGGGAATGCTCGGCCAGCCCGTGTATTTCCTGACGCCGGACGTCGTCGGCGTCGAGCTCAGCGGAAAGCTCGCCGAGGGCATCACCGCCACCGACCTCGTGCTGACGGTCACCGAGCTCCTGCGCCGAGAAAAGGTCGTCGGCAAGTTCGTCGAGTTCTTCGGCGAAGGTACGGCGTCGCTGTCCGTCCAGGACCGCGCGACGATCGCCAACATGGCGCCCGAGTACGGCGCGACGATGGGCTTTTTCCCGGTCGACGACGCGACCGTCGATTACCTCACGGCCACCGGCCGCACCGAGGCCGAGATCGACGCCTTCACCGCGTACTTCAAGGCGCAGGGATTGTTCGGTGTTCCGAAGTCCGGCGAAATCGACTACACGACCGTGGTGAAGCTGGATCTTGCGACGATCAAGACGTCGCTCGCGGGGCCGAAGCGTCCGCAGGATCGCATCGAGTTGGGAAGCCTCAAGAGCAAATTCACGGAACTTTTCAGCAAGCCTCTCAGCGAGAACGGTTTTGCGAAGAAGGCCGCGGATTTGGACAAGCGCATCACGACAGCGCGCGCCGCCTCAGGCGTCGGCGCGATCAGCGATGCGGCGATGGAAGTACCGAACGGCCAGCCGCGCGATGTCGTGGAAATGGTCGATAACCGTCCGACGCCCGACCGCGTGAGCGAGCCCGACGGCAAGCACGTGACGATCGGCAACGGCGACGTGCTGATCGCGGCGATCACGTCGTGCACGAACACGTCGAATCCCGGCGTGCTGCTCGCGGCCGGACTCCTCGCCAAGAAGGCCGTCGAGCGCGGCCTGACCGTCAAGCGCCATATCAAGACGTCGCTGGCGCCAGGCTCGCGCGTCGTGACCGATTATCTGACGAAGGCGGGACTCCTGACCTACCTCGAGCAATTGGGGTTCAACCTGGCCGCCTACGGCTGCACGACGTGCATCGGCAACGCAGGCGACCTCGCTCCGGAATTCAACGACGCGATCGTGAGCAACGACCTGATCTGTGCAGCGGTGCTGTCGGGCAACCGCAATTTCGAGGCGCGCATCCACCCGAACCTCAAGGCGAATTTCCTTGCGTCGCCGCCGCTCGTCGTCGCCTATGCGATCGCAGGCACGGTGTTGCGCGACCTGACGACCGAGCCGCTCGGCACCGGCCGCGACGGCAAGCCGGTTTTCCTGAAGGACGTGTGGCCGACATCGCGCGAAATTGCCGAGGTGCTGCCTTTCTCGCGCGATGCCGCGACGTTTCGCAAGCTCTACGGCAGCCTCGCCACGGCCAATCCGCTGTGGGGCACGATCCAGGGCGCCACGGGCCAGGTTTATGGCTGGCCCGCGTCGACCTACATTGCCAAGCCGCCGTTCTTCGATGGCTTCAAGATGAAGGCGAACCCGACCACCGACATCAAGGGCGCGCGCGTGCTCGGCGTATTCGGGGATTCGATCACCACCGACCACATCTCGCCCGCGGGCGCGATCAAGGCTGACTCTCCCGCCGGAAAGTGGCTTCTCGCCAACGGCGTGATGAAAGCCGATTTCAACAGTTATGGCTCGCGCCGCGGCAACCATGAAGTCATGATGCGCGGCACGTTCGCCAACGTGCGCATCAAGAACATGATGCTGCCGCCGCGCGCCGACGGAACGCGCGAGGAAGGCGGCGTGACGCTGTTCCAGCACGGTGACGGACCCGAGGGCGAAAAGATGTTCATCTACGACGCGGCGATGAAGTACATCGCGCAGGGCACGCCGACGGTGATCTTCGGCGGCGAGGAATACGGCACCGGCAGCTCGCGCGACTGGGCGGCCAAGGGCACGCAACTCCTCGGCGTGAAGGCCGTGATCGCCAAGAGCTTCGAGCGCATCCATCGCTCCAACCTGGTCGGCATGGGCGTGTTGCCGCTGCAGCTCAAGGGCAACGACACGGTGGCGTCGCTCGGCATCAAAGGCGACGAGACCGTCGACATCGTCGTGCCGAAGGACGTGCGGCCGCAGCAGGACCTCACACTCGTCATCACGCGCAAGGACGGAACGAAGCAGGATGTCACGGTCCTCTGCCGGATCGATACGCCGATCGAGGTCGACTATTACAACGGGGGTGGCATTCTCCCGTTCGTTCTCCGCGACCTCGTTGCGGCGTGAGCGATGGGATGTTCACGACAACCCGCAGCGAAGTGCGCTAAAATTGCCATTCGACGGGTGCGGTTGTTCGGCCCGCCGCCACCCACACTTTCTCGGAGGGGAAACAAATGAAGAAACGCCTACTTGCCGCGCTTGCCGCGCTGACGCTGGCCACCACGCTGGCCGCGTGTGGCGACAAAGCGAAGGAAGCCGCTGACGCCGCGAAGGCTTCGGCCGACCAGGCCGCCGCTGCCGCGAAGGATGCTGCCGCCAAGGCCGCCGACGCCGCGAAGCAAGCGGCCAGCGACGCCGCTGCCAAGACCGGCGACGCGATGAAGAGTGCAGCCGACGCGACCAAGGATGCCGCGATGAAGGCCACCGACGCGACCAAGGACGCCGCGACGAAGGCGACCGACGCCGCGAAGGATGCCGCCAAGTCCGCCACCACGCCAGCGCCCAAGCAATAACGTCGAGTCATCGACGTCGACGGCCGGACCACCGCGAGGTGACCGGCCGTAACTTTTTGGTGCGCAGGCGGGCAGCGAACGAAGTGAGCGTGGGGGTCCATCATTCGCGCCGCAGGGCCGCCCCAAGGCGCGAGTGCTCCGCGGCCTCCGTGCGGTCCCGTCCGTGCGCCAACCTTGCAGTCGGCCGCCATCCATGCTCGCGGACGCGCTCTTCGAGCCTTGGCTTCGCCCCGCTCGCATAGACGTCCCGGGGGCAGCGCAGCGACCTTAGGTTTCTTGGTCGCAAGCGTGGGGGCCTTACTCGCGCACGGCCGCGTGCCGCGCGATCCACCGCGTCAGCGGCTTCCACTGCTCCCAGTCCTGCTCGCCGCGCGATCGGGGCAGATCGAACACCGATAGCCCGTCGCGCGCGCAATACACATAGACCTGCGTGTCGCGAAGATGCGTGACGACGGGAAAGTCGAATTTTTCGAGAAAGTCGTCCAGTTCGGCCGCGGAGCGCGTGCGCGCATCGACGCGCATGCCGACGATGCCCACGGCGATCCCCTCCTCCCTGACGGCCTTGTAGTCGGCGATCATTTCCAGGAAACGTCGCGTTGCCGCCATGTCGAACGCCGAGGGCGCCAACGGCACGAGCATCACGTCGGCGCGCCGGATGTCGTCGCGAAGCGCATCGCCGTGCAATCCCGCCGGGCTGTCGATAACCAGCCATTCCGGCGCGACATCCTTCAGTTCCTTCTTTCGCAATTCCCCGGTGATGCCGCCGATCGGCGGAAACAGGGCGGGCCGCCGCGCGAGCCAATCGCTCGCCGACCGCTGCGGGTCGGTGTCGCCAAGCGCGACGCGCTGCCGCTTGCCCGCGAGCCAGCCGGCGATATTCGTGGCCAGCGTCGTCTTGCCGCTGCCGCCCTTGGGATTGGCAACCAGGATTGTCTGCACGGCGTCCCCCGATGAATGCAGTTTATGAAAGCCCTTACAGCGACGGCAGCATCGCGTGCAGCGCGGTCAGCGCGTCCGCACCCAGCCGCTTCGACCGCGCCCCGTTCCAGCCGCGGACCGGGTCGGGCAGGTTGGCGTTGTCCTTGAAAGGCATCTCCAGCGTCAGCGCGAGCCCGCCGTATGTGTGGCCCACCCACTTCGACGCGATCGTCAGGTTGATCTTGGTGTCCTTGTCCATCGGATAGCCGTGGACGGTCTGGAAATCGGGATTGGCGAATTGCAGCGCCGACTTGAATCCTTGCTCCAGCGCCGCCATCCGCGGCGAATAGTTCGCGAGACGCTCGTTGCCGTCGGTGAAAACGTAAGGCAGGCTCTCGTCGCCGTGAATATCGAGAAAGCCGTCGGCACCGGTGGCCTGCATCGCTGCACGCACGTGGAAAACTTCGGGGCTGCGTTCGATCGACGGCGCCATCCATTCGCGGTTGAGATTCGCGCCCGCCGCGTTCGTGCGCAGGTTGCCGCGCACGCTGCCGTCGGGATTCATGTTGGGCACGATGTGCAGCACCGCTCGCTCGGCGAGAATGCGCGCCACCGGATCGCTCTCGTCCAGCAGGCGCTCGAGCATTCCCTCGACGAACCACTCCGCCATCGTCTCGCCCGGATGCTGGCGCGCGATGATCCACACGGTCTTCCTGCCCGCGTCCGGCGTGCCGACGGTGACGACGTTGATGTCGCGGCCGTCGACGGTGGCGCCCAGGTCGCCGACCCGCGCGCGCGGAGACGCGTCGGCGCGCCCGAGCAGCGCCAGGTGCCGCTCCCACGAATACGGCTCGAAGTAGGCGTAGTAGACGCTGTCGCGAAGCGGCGCGTGCTCGATCGTGAGTTCGGCGCCGTCGAATGTGGTGGGCACGCGGAACCAGTTGGCGTGGTCGTACGACGCGACGGCGGCGTAATCGTGCCAGCCGTCGACATAGGTCGCCTTTCCCGCATCGACGATGCGAATCCGCGCGGTGCGCCCGGCGGCGCCCTGCAGACGGAAGCAGAACCACTGGCGGATATCGGCGTGCGAATCGGGCCGCAGCGCGACCTTGAGATCGTCGCAGCGCGTGGCGTCGACAACGCTGATGGCGCCGCCGTCGAAATGGCTGGAAATGCGCGGATTCATCGCCGCACGCGGTATTGGATCGAAATTACCGACATTTGTGTCGACACCGGCCTATCCTTTGGTCTTAGCGCGTCCATGGCGCAGGCATGCTAACATCCGCGGCCATATTGGCTGGAGTGATCCGCCACTTTTCCCCGAAAATACAATGGCCTTCGATTCCGAAACGATCTGCGCCCGCACAGCCGCGGGCGAGGCCGAGCTCGCCAAACCCAGCCAGGGGCTGTCGCTGAGTCAGCGGCGCGTCTTGAGCCTGCTGCAGGACCCCTCCGCGGTCGAGGAGCTGGCGCAAAGGCACCACCTCGATCCGGACAAACTTGCGCGCGACTTGACCCGGCTCTCCGAGTTGCGTCTGGTCCTTCTGCAGGGACCGACGATCACGGCCGTCGCGCCGGCGAGTCCCGCGGCGGTATCGATGGCGCCAGTCATTCTCGGCCATCCCACCCGGCGTTCGCCGGCGGTGGCACTGGGCGCGGGCGCCGCGCTGCTCGCGCTGGCCGCCGGCATCTGGTACGCGACGCGCACGCACGAAACGCCGAAAGCGAATTCGCGGCCGCTTCCTGCTCCAGCCGAACAGAAAGTGGCAGCCCTTCCGCCGCCGCCGCCACCTTCCCCGGTGCGCGTTGCGAACGAGCCTGCGCCCGCCGCCGCGGTCGTCTTGCGCGGAAACACGTCGCCGGTGGAATTTCGTCCTGAAGCGCGCCCAGGATTAGTCCCCGCCGTCGCGAGCACGACGAGCGCACTTCCTGCGGCCAGGATGCCCGAACCGAAGACCGTGCCCGTGCCCGAGGCGCCTCTGCGCAGCGCCCCGTTGCCGGCACCCGTGACACCACCACCTGCTGTCGTTGCCGCCGTGCCCGCGCCCGTCAATGCCCCGCCCGCGGTGGCTGCAACGCCGGAGCCAACGCCCCCCGTGCAACTCGCCGCGGTGGCGCCCGCGCCGACGCCGCGTCCGGCGGTGACCACGGATTTGAAGGCGATCTCCCGCGATGCGCCGGACTTTCCGCGGGAAGCCATCGCCGCGGGCGTGACCCGCGGCGTCGTCAGCGCCCGCATCCACGTCGATGCCAACGGCAAGGTCAGCGCCGTCGATATCCTCGCGGCCCAGCCGCCGCGCGTGTTCGACCGCGTCGTGCGCAACACGCTTTCCCGCTGGCAGTTCGAGCCCATGCCGACGGGCCGCACGTCCGATGTCGAAGTCAACTTCCAGCGCGAATAGCGTTTCGCGCGCCCCATCCGTTGCGGCCGCGTAACATCGATCCCATGGATGACCCCCGCGGCACCGCCATCGCCATTCCGGTTGCCGAGCTCAACGCAACGGCGGGTCCGCGCTCGCGCGATCCTCGCAAGGCTGAATTCGAGACGAACAAGCTGAAACGAAGGCTTCGCCGCCAGGTCGGCCAAGCCATCGCCGACTACGGCATGATCGAGCAAGGCGACCGCGTCATGGTCTGCCTGTCCGGCGGCAAGGACAGTTACGGCCTGCTCGAGATCCTGTTGGCGCTGCGCGTCAACGCCCCAGTGAGCTTCGACATCGTTGCCGTCAACCTGGACCAGAAGCAGCCCGGCTTCCCGGCCGACGTGCTGCCACGCTATCTGACGCAGCGCGGCGTCGCGTTTCGCATTGCCGAACAGGACACCTACAGCGTGGTCAAGCGGCTGATCCCCGAAGGCGCGACGATGTGCTCGCTGTGCTCGCGGCTGCGGCGCGGCGTGCTGTACCGCGTTGCCGGAGAAATCGGCGCTACCAAGATTGCGCTCGGGCACCACCGCGACGACCTCCTCGCAACTTTTTTTCTTAACCTCTTCTTCGGCGGCAAGCTGAAGACGATGCCGCCCAAGCTCGTGTCCGACGATGGCAAGCATGTGGTGATCCGCCCGCTCGCGTATGTGCGCGAACGCGACCTCGCGCGGTACGCCGAGGTCATGCAGTTCCCCCTCATCCCGTGCACGCTGTGCGGCTCGCAGGAGAACCTGCAGCGCAGGCAGGTCACGCTGATGCTGCGCGACTGGGAGAGGAAGTTTCCCGGCCGTGTCGAGTCGATCTACAACGCGTTGGGCAAGGTCGAGACCTCGCACCTTCTCGACCGGCGCATCCACGACTTCCACGCGATCCGGGCCACGGGTCGCCCCGAGCCCGACGGCGACATCGCCTTCGACGTGGACACCGCGCTCGAGCGCGCCACCGAGCTGGCAGCCGCTGCGGATTCCGCGTCGCCCGTGTGACGCGCCCCGGCGCATGACGGGCGCCGTATTGCCGCAGCGGGTCCGTTCCCGCCTCTTCGCAGGCGTCCTGGGTGCAGCCATCCTCAGCGGAACGTGGCTCCGCTTAGAGCAGATCGCGATCCAGGTTCTGATCGATGACGAGTGGCACGCCGTCCACCAACTGCTCGTCCATACGCCGCGCGAAATGCTCGTCGATTTCGGCTACGCGGATTACAGCATTCCGCTCGGCATTCTCGATTGGTATCAGGCGCAAGTCTGGGGGCTGTCTGAACTGGCGCTGCGATGGCCGATGATCGTCTGCGGTTTGACGACGCTCGTCGTGTTTCCGCTCTATGTTGCGCCAAGGCTCGGGCGCGCCACGGCGGCGGTGTTCGCGCTGCTGCTCGCAATCTCGCCGCTGCTGGTGATCTTCACGCGTATGGCGCGTCCCTACGCGATCACGCTGCTCCTAGGGTGGATCGCCCATGCGGCGTACCAGCGCTATCACGCCGCACCGCACGGACAGCGCCGGGCCGGCGCGACCTACGCCATCGCGGCGGCATTGACCACGTGGCTGCATCCAGTGGCCGGCGCGTTCGCCGCGGCGCCGTTGTTGTGGGGACTCGCACAGTTGCGGCACGCCGTGCCTACGCAGCGGCGCGCGGTTTTCTTTCGCTGGCTGCGCCTCGCGGCCGTGACGGGTGCGCTGACGGCCGCTCTCGTGCTGCCGCCGTTGCTTTCCCATCCGGCATCGCTGTCTGCCAAAGGTGGCGTCGATGGTCCCGGCGTGCAGACGCTGATCGGCGTCTGGTACGCATGGCTCGGCACGCCTTCGACCGCCGTGGTCGTGCTCTGCGTGGCCTTGGCCGCGTACGGTGCGCCGGTCGTCTGGCGCGCGTTGCCGGTGGCGCGAACCGGGGCGCTCGGCGTCGTGCTCACGCTCGTGCTGGTCGCAGGCACCGGAATCATGTGGAGCCATCTTCCCGTGACGGTGGCGCGCTATCTGCTGCCGTTCGTTCCGCTGCTGCTCTTGTGCGTGGCGGCGGGCTCGGTGCGGCTCGCGGAGCGCATCGTCGTCCCGCCGACGCAATCGCAACGCGCGCTGGCCATTTTCGTGATGGCGCTGCCCGTCGCTTTGCTCGTCGCGCAAACGCCGCTCGCGCAACTGTGGCGGCATCCGAATGCGCAGACGCAGCATCTCGTCAATTACATCGACTTCCGGCCGGAGAACAATCCGTATATGCCGCAATTCGAAGCCACGCCGCTGTCGCCTTTCTGGGCCGGGCTTTCCGCGCGACCGCCGGGGAGCCTGCGCATTGCCGCGGCGCCCTTCTATTTCGAAAGCTACGACTGGGATGCGCCGCGCTGGGAAAGGCTGAGCGCGCAAACGGTCATGCCCGGCTATCTCACGGGACTGTGCGTCGAGCGCCGATATGGCGAGCTGCCGCGCGATCCGCGATACCGTTTCGCCAATGCCGTGCACCTGGCCGACGGCGATGCGCTGGAGGCCCATCACATCGACTACGTCGCATGGCAGAAGCCTTACGTGCGCGTCGGCAATGGACGCAGCGAGGCGATCGGCGCGGATACGGCGGCGTGCGAGAGTGTCCTGCGCAAGACGTTCGGGGCGCCGGTTTTCGAGGATTCCCATATCATCGTGTTTCCCGCCCCGCACCGGAATCCCATCGCGCCCAATGCTCCTCGGTAAGCGCATCGTCGTCGTCATGCCCGCGTTCCATGCGGGGCGCACGCTGGAGGCGACGTGGCGCGCTCTGCCTCGCGACATCGTCGATGAAGTCATCGTCGTCGACGACGCGAGCGACGACGACACGGTCGCCGTGGCCCGCGCGCTCGGGCTCGACGTAATTCTGCATCCGCACAACATGGGCTACGGCGCCAACCAGAAGACTTGCTACCGGCAGGCGCTCGCGCGCGGCGCCGACATCGTCGTCATGGTCCATCCCGATTACCAGTACGACCCGCGGCTCGTCACCGCAATGGCCGGGATGGTCGCCTCGGACATCTACGCGATGGTCATCGGCTCGCGCATCCTGGGCAGCGGTGCGCTGCGGGGCGGCATGCCGCGGTGGAAATACATGGCCAACCGCCTGCTGACCTTGTTCGAAAACGTGATGCTCGGCGTGCATCTTTCCGAATATCACACCGGGTATCGCGCCTACTCGCGGGAACTCCTCGACGCGCTGCCGTGGCAGCACAATTCCGACGACTTCGTGTTCGACAACCAGATCCTCGCGCAGGCGATCGTCGGCGGGTTCGGGATCGGCGAGGTTTCGGTGCCCACGCGCTATTTCGCGGAAGCGAGCTCGATCGGCTTCCGGCGGTCGGTACGCTACGGCTTCGGCGTCGTCGCCACGACGCTGCTTGCGTTGCTCGCGCGGATCGGCCTGTATCAGCATCCGCTGTTCAATCTGCGCACTGCCGGCGACAAGCGCGCGGCCTGAGGCGCTGGCCAGTCGCCCCTGCGATGCCGGTTCGAAGGTTCCTCCGCCGCCCGCACGGAAGTGGATTGCTGCACTGGATTCACAGCTTTTCGCTGCATGTCGCCACCGGCGCGATCGCGGTCGCCGCGCACTATGCGGCGATGTACGGACTCGTGAAGGCGGGCGTGCCGGGCGTCCCGGCAAGCGCGCTGGGCTTTGTCGCGGGCGCGTTGACGCGCTTTGCGCTGTCGTATTGGCGGGTGTTCGCGCCGTCGCGCGGGATGACGACGGCCGGTGTCCGGTTCGTCGCCGCCATCGCGGCGCAGCTGACGATGAACACGCTGCTGCTGGCGGCATTCCTCAAGCTCGGGCTGGCGTTGTGGCCGGCGCAGGTGACGACGACGGTGTTGCTGACCTTCAGCAATTACCTTGTGTACCGGCTCTGGGTCTTTCGGTGACCGCCCGTTGTCCGACCCGCGCGGAGGGAACCCACCGCCGCCCTTACCGCTCAAATTGGCTTTAAGCCCAACCCGAATCGTGCAGCCCATTCGCCGCAAAACGCTCGTCGTGCTGCTCGCGCTCGTTGCCGGGCTCGGCGGGTATCCTTTCGTTGCCGCCGCGCAAGCGCTGGTTGCCAATCCGCCTCCCGCGGCACTCACCGGCCGCGCCTTGGTCAACGCCTTGCGCGCCGGCGGCTACATCATCTACTTCCGCCACACGTCCACCGATTTCGGCCAGAACGACGATCGGATGACCGGATTCGAAGACTGCGCGTCGCAGCGCAACCTCACCGACCAAGGCCGCGACGAGGCGCGCGCCGTGGGCGTGTCACTGCGCGAGTTGGGGATTCCGGTGGGGGACGTTCTGGCGAGCCCGTTCTGCCGGACGATGGAAACCGCGCAGCTGATGTTCGGCCGCGCCGCCGCCACGCCTTCTGTGCGAGGCGGTCCCGCGCAGCCCGACTCGGCGGACCGCTATACGGAATTGCGCAGATTGCTGGGCATGCCGGTCGCCCGCGGCGCGAACCTCGTGATCGTGAGCCACGGCAATCCGTTTCGCGCCGTGGTGGGCGGCGATTATCTCGCGGAGGGCGAAGCGGCGATCATCAAGGCGGAAGCCAGCGGGGCTTTCAGCGTCGTCGCCCACGTGCGCAAGGACGAATGGAAAAGCCTGGCCGTCAGCTGACGCTTAGGGATCGAAACTTTCGGATCAAGACTTTCGCGCAAGCACGAAGAATTCATGCCCGCGCGCCGTCGCGTTGCGGAACAGCCGGAATTGCAGCCGGTGAATCGGGCGCCACAGGAACGCGCTGCGGTCGAGCAGGCGCGACACGAGCGGCAGATCCCACGCGTTGCGCGTCGCGCTCGCCTTCGTCGCCGCTTCCTTGTCCGCCGTGGCCGCGGGTCCGCGCTTCATTCGCGTATACATCCGCCGCAAAAGCCAGAACACCGGAAAAGTGAAATCCCAGAAGACCTCGGGAGGCATCCCGGCCCGGGTCAGCTTTTCCGTCATGTCCTCGACCGTGTAGCGGCGGAAGTGTCCGTAGAAATCGTCGTCCCATCGCCATTCCCGCGGGTTGCTGGGCACGGCGATGAGCAGTTGCCCGCCGGGGCGAAGGAGCCGCGCGATCATCTGCAGTGCCGCGCGATCGTCCTCCATGTGCTCCAGCACGTCCCACATGACGATGCAGTCGAAGGCGCCGGCGACGTCGGCGAGTGACGTTGCGCTGACGGTGACGTTTGGAAATGGCCGCAGATTCGCCTGCGCCTGCGCGACGGCCGCCTCCGAGAAGTCGACCGCCACACCCTGCCAGCCCTTCGCCGCAAGATACGCGCTGACGTCGCCGCGCCCGCAGCCGATTTCCAGGAACGGCCCGTGCAGCCCGTACTGCTCGATGAAGCGATCGAGGCAGTAGAACATGTGGGCTTTGAGCGGCAGGAAATTGGCCACGCGAAGGGCGCTTACTTCACCGTCGTCCGATCCTGCCCGAACAGGATCTTCCGCGCCGCCTCGTCGTTGACGGCGGGCTTGACGTTGATGTGCTTCGCGACTTCGTAGGCGCGCTGCACGGCTGGGCGTTCCTTGATCGCGGCCTTCCAGCGCTTGAGATTCGGAAACGCGTCGATGTCCTGGCCCTGGCGCTCCGGCGAGATCCACGGGTAGCACGCCATGTCCGCGATTCCATAGTCGCCGACAATGAACTCGCGATCCGCGAGGCGCTTGTTCAGGACGGCGTACAGACGCCCGGTCTCCCTGACATAGCGGTCGATCGCATACGGCAACTTTTCCGGCGCATACAACGCGAAATGGTGGTTCTGGCCCGCCATCGGCCCCAGGTTTCCCATCTGCCAGAACAACCACTGCTCGCAATCGCAGCGGCCGCGCAGATCGGTGGGGCAGAAGCGGCCGGTTTTGCCTGCGAGGTAGAGCAGGATGGCGCCGGATTCGAACATCGCGAGCGGGCCGCCACCGTCGGGAGGTGCATGGTCAACGATGGCGGGGATGCGGTTGTTGGGCGAGATCGCGAGGAATTCGGGAGCGAACTGCTCGCCCTTCGAAATATTGATCGGCTTGATCGTGTACGGCAGGCCCGTCTCCTCGAGGAAGATCGTGATCTTGTGGCCGTTGGGCGTCGTCCAGTAATAGAGATCGATCATGTCGGGTGTCGCGGGGTCAGAAAGTGCCGGGGTAGTTGCCGCCGTCGATCAGCAGGTTCTGGCCGACGATGTAGCCCGCGTGGACGCTGCACAGGAATGCGCACAGTTCGCCGAACTCGGCGGGCACGCCGAAGCGCCCGGCGGGAACGCCTTCGCGCGATTGGGCCATGATCTCCTCTACGGCTTTGCCCGAGGTCTTTGCGCGCAACGCCATGTTGCCGCGCAAGCGGTCGGTGTCGAAGGAACCGGGCAGCAGGTTGTTGATCGTCACGTTGTGGCGCGCGACGCGGCGCGCGAGCCCGGCGACGAATCCCGTCAGCCCGCTGCGCGCGCCATTGGAAAGCCCGAGGATGTCGATCGGCGCCTTCACGGCCGACGATGTGATGTTGACGATCCGGCCGAACTTGCGCTCGATCATGCCGTCGACCGTGGCCTTGATGAGCTCGATGGGCGTCAGCATGTTGGCGTCGATCGCGCGAAGCCACGCGTCACGGTCCCAGTCTCGGAAATCGCCAGGCGGAGGGCCGCCCGCGTTGTTGACGAGAATGTCGGGGTGCGGACACGCCGCCAGCGCCGCGGCGCGCCCCTCCGGTGTCGTGATGTCGCACGCGACCCATGCCACGAGGAAGCCGGCCTGTGCGCCGATCTCCTCCGCAGCGCGCGCAACGGTGGCTTCTGTGCGCGCGACGATCGTCACGTCCACACCTTCCCGCGCGAGGGCCGCAGCACAGCCGCGGCCCAGGCCTTTGCTCGCCGCGCAGACGAGCGCGCGCCGTCCGGTAATTCCGAGGTCCATTACGTTTGCCGCGACAAGCCGTTGTTCCTGCGCACCTGCAGGACGGTGCCGACGGCAACGACCTGCAGCGCGCCGACGACGTAAAACATCTGCGGCGCAAGCCCGTGATCGAGCATGAGTCCGAACCACACAGGACCCAGCATGGCGCCAAGATCGAGACCCGAGTAGACGAAGCCATACACGCGCCCGGCCGCGCCCTTGGGCGTCGCGTTGCGAACGATCAGGTCGCGCGAAGGGCCAGTCGTGCCCATCGCGAAGCCGACGGCCACGAACACCGGGATGACCATCGACAGCGGGACCAGGCCCGCGCCCACCAGCGTCAGCAAACTCGCGCCCGTGAGGAGCCCCGCCGCGGCGACGCGGTCGTGGCGCGTCGTGAGCGTCGCGAAATAGCCGCCCAGCGCAATCCCCGCGGTGCCGCCGAGCAGATAGGCCGTGACGGCCGTCGTCGCCAGCCCCAGCGGCACCGAGAAACCCGCATTGAGCGCCGCCGGCAGGAACGTCTGCAGTCCGACCGCGGCCATCGTCTGCGCGACGAAATAACAGAAGCACAGCGCGATCGCCGGCTGCATGAACAGCGCGAAGGCACCGCGCACCGATCGGGCGTGCGCGTCGTGCGCCCGATGCGACGTCAGCAGCGCGCGCTGGCTCGCGAGCACACCGAGCGCAATGAGGCCCATCACGCCCATCAGCGCCAGCGCGACACGCCAGCCGTACGCCGAGGCGAGCGCGAAGCTCACCACCGGCGATATCGCATACCCCAGGTTGCCGCCGATGCCGTGCGTCGAGTAGGCATAACCCAAGCGGCGCGGCGCGACGTTGGCGTTGAGGATCGCAAAATCGGCGGGGTGGAAAACGCCATTGCCCACGCCCATCGCCGCAGCGATCGGAAACAGCCAATACGCGCCCGGTGCGAGCGCCGCCAGGATCGTTCCGCACGCCAGCAGCGCCAGCCCGGACAGGAGCACCGGGCGCGCGCCGATCCGGTCTACGACGAAGCCCGCGGTGAATTGCGTGACGCCGCTCGCCGCGTAGAAAACGCCGACGAGCAGCCCCAGCAGCGTCCACGACACGTCGAACTCGATGCGCAGCAGCGGGAAGAGCGGCGGCAAGGCGAGCTGGAAGAAGTGCGACGACGCGTGGGCGGCGCCGACGAGGCCGATGATCCGGACATCGCGGCGGAGGGACTCGGCGGGAATCGTCTCGGACGACATTTCTATTTCTGTAAGGCAAGAGAATAAAATTGCCACTATAGCTTACCGGCGCGCGCGATCAGGCGCGGCGGATTGGCAATCCAGTCAACATCCAGAGGAACCCACCCGATGACCGACAAAGTCCACAAGACGGACGCGGATTGGAAGGCACAACTGACGCCCGAACAATTCGAAGTGGCACGCAAAAAAGGCACCGAGCGCGCATTCACCGGCAAGTACTGGAACCATCACGACAAGGGCACGTACCGTTGCGTCTGCTGCGGCACGCCGCTCTTTCCTTCCGAGACCAAGTTCGATTCGGGCACCGGCTGGCCATCGTTCTCCCAACCGGTGTCGTCCGACAACGTGCGCGTGGAAGACGACAAGTCGCTTGGGATGCGGCGCGCCGAGGTCGTCTGCGCGGCGTGCGACGCGCATTTGGGGCATGTCTTTCCCGATGGGCCGGCGCCGACGGGCCTGCGCTACTGTCTGAATTCCGCGTCGTTGAATTTCGAGCCCGACGCCTAAGTCCCGATCCCGGATTCGGGCTCGGAGTGGCTCGTTGAAGCGTCGGCGAAAAAATCACTCGCCGACGCTTAACTTTCGCGGGGGTATTCCGCCCGGTCCTCGGTGCCCGCGCTGGATGAGTCGCGCACCATCTTCGCGCCTTCGGTCAAAAATAGTCGCTATCAGATTGTTTATTAGAATGAATGTGGTCGCGCCGTGGTTGATCGCGCGCCCGACGAACGGTCGTGACTTCCGTTATCAAAATGATATCATTTTGATACTTGACGCAAACGGCCATCGCGGCCTGAAGCGTCCTGACATGGAGGTCACGATGGAACGTGCATTGAATTCGCCGGGCCCGGCCCACCGGGAACGCGAAATAGCCACCGCCAACGGTTTTTTGGCGATCGCCGTGGCGCTCGCATTGCTGGCGGGCGGCGGGATGATGCTTTGGCAGTCGCTGGCAGGCGACGCCCTGTCCTGGGGCACCCTCGCATTGGGGATCCTGGTCATGATCGTCGGCGTGCTGACGCTCGCAGGCCTCTACTCGCTGCAACCCAACGAAGCGGCGATCCTGCAGCTCTTCGGCGCCTACAGTGGCACCAGCCGGACGCCCGGGCTGCGCGCCACCAACCCTTTCTACTCGCGCCGGAAAATCTCGCTGCGCGCGCGCAACCTGAATGGCGACAAGCTCAAGGTCAACGACAAGCGCGGCAACCCGATCGAGATCGCCGCGGTCGTCGTCTGGCACGTCGAGGATTCGGCCAAGGCCGCGTTCGACGTCGACGACTACGAAATGTTCGTCAAGGTGCAAAGCGAATCGGCCGTGCGCCACCTGGCCTCGTCATTCGCCTACGACGCCGAGCAGAAGCAGGATGTCAGTCACGAGCCGACGCTGCTCGAAAGCGCGGACATCGTCGCGCGCGCGCTGGTCAAGGAACTGCAGGCGCGGCTCGAGCAAGCCGGTGTCGTGGTCGAGGAGGCGCGGCTGACGCACCTCGCATACGCGCCCGAAATCGCGCAGGTGATGCTGCGCCGGCAACAGGCCGAGGCGATCATCGCCGCCCGGCAGAAGATCGTGCACGGCGCCGTATCGATGGTGGAAATGGCGCTGACCGAATTGTCGGCGAAGAAGGTCGTGGAGCTCGACGACGAGCGCCGCGCGTCGATGGTGTCCAACCTGATGGTGGTGCTGTGCGCCGAGTCCGAGGTGCAGCCCGTCATCAACACCGGCACGCTGTACAGCTGATCCCTTCCGACCGATCAAGCCAAAGAGGCCACGATGCTGCAACTTGCCCGATCCCTCTTCGTACTGCTGCTCGTCATCGGTGCGATCCTCATCGGTGTCACCACCGGTCAACTGCCCGCACAGATCGCATCCCACTTCGGTGCCGACGGGGTTCCCAACGGCTGGATGAGCCGCGACGGCTACCGGCTGTTCATGCTCGCCTTCGCGGTCGGCCTGCCCGCCATCGTCGTGCTGGGCGTGACCTTTCGGCCGGGCTGCAGCGCGAGGCAGCTCAAGATTCCGAATCGTGACTACTGGCTCGATCCCGTCCGCCGCAAAGCGACATTCCGCTATATCGGAGCGCACGCCTGCTGGCTGGGGTCGCTGATCGTCGTCTTCGTCGCAGCCATCCATCTGCTGCTGATCAGGGCCAACGCGACGCAGCCTCCGCACCTTCCCCGCCAGTTGTTCATCACGTTGCTGGTGCTCTTCCTCATGGGACTGGCCACGTGGCTCCTGACGATGGCGCTGCACTTCCGGAACAAAGGTTAAGGGCCACTTTTAATCCCCGCGCCGACAATGGCCGAGAAAAAAGCGTTCCTGCTGCGCATCGACCCCGCGCTGTGGGCGGCCATCGAACGCCTCGCCCAAGCGGAGCTCCGCAGCGCCAATGCTCAGGTCGAGTTCCTGCTGCGCGATGCGTTGGGCCGGCGCGGCGCGCTTCCGAAGCGCACCAAGGAGACGACGGGGCGCGAGCAGTCCTAAGCGAGCGCCGCGGCCAGGAATTTGCCGCACGCGACGACTTCCTCAAGCGTCGCTGCATGCGGCATCGGGTACGCATGCCACTCGACGTTCCAGCCGGCTTGAACGAGCGCGCGGCGCGACATTTCGGCCCACGCGAACATGACGACGGGGTCCTGCATCCCGTGGGCCATGAAAATCGGGACGTCGCGATTCGCCGATGAGGCCTCGCTGGCGAGGTTCGGCGAGTCGATGAGATAGGTCGACAGCGCGAGAACGCCGGCCAGCCGCTCCGGATGGCGCAGCGCCGTGTAGAGCGCGACCGCCCCGCCCTGCGAGAATCCCGCCAGCACGATGCGCCGCGGCGCGATGCCCCGTACGACCTCGCGCGCGATCAGCGCCTCGACCTGCGACTGTGATCGGCGCACGCCGTCTAAGTCCGCGCGCGAATTGAAATTGGCCTCGCGGATGTCGTACCAGGCGCGCATCACCATGCCGTTGTTGATCGTGACCGGCATCTCCGGCGCGTGCGGAAACACGAAGCGGATGGCCATCGCGCGCGGAAGTCCGAGCGAACCCACGACCTGCGACCAGCCGCTGCCGTCGTCGCCGAGGCCGTGAAGCCAGATGACGGCGGCGTCGGGATTCGGGACGGTTTCGATTTCGATGGCGGGTAATAGTTCAGACGTCATCAAGGGCTTTCACGGATTTGCGTGGGCCAAAAAAAGTCCGGCGGCGGGCCGGACTTTTGTAGTGCTGAAGGACAGCATTCTAGCCCCGATTTCATGGACGGTAAGGGCGCGTTGGCGTATCATTCGCGCCCTGACGCAGCGGGGACACAATTCCCGCCTCGCGTGCGCCGCGAAAACCTACCGGTTCTGTCGCGCGTCCCAAAAACACGATTTTTGCGGAGTCCCGTTGATGTCCCCTGCCTCAGTTTCCTCCTCCGCGCTGCGCCAAGTTGCGATCGACGACAAATACGAGCTCGACTCCGGTCGCGTTTACCTGACCGGCGCTCAAGCCTTCGTCCGGCTGCTGATCCTGCAGCGCCAGCGCGACAAGCTCGCTGGCCTCAACACCGGCGGCTTCGTCTCGGGCTACCGCGGTTCTCCGCTCGGCGCACTCGACCAGTCGCTGTGGAAGGCGCAAAAGTTCCTCGACCGCGCGAACATCAAGTTCCAGCCTGGCCTGAACGAGGACCTCGCGGCGACGTCGATCTGGGGCTCGCAGCAGGTCAATCTGCATCCGGGTGCCACGGTCGATGGCGTGTTCGCGATGTGGTACGGCAAGGGTCCCGGCGTGGACCGCTGCGGCGATGTTTTCAAGCACGCGAACTTCGCGGGCACGTCGAAGCACGGCGGCGTTCTGGTATTGGCCGGTGACGATCACGCGGCGAAGTCGTCGACCATTCCGCACCAGTCCGACCACATGTTCTCCGCGTCGTTGATGCCGGTGCTCTACCCGTCGTCGGTGCAGGAAATCCTCGACCTGGGGCTCCATGGCTGGGCGATGTCGCGTTACTCGGGCTGCTGGGTCGGCTTCAAGTGCGTAGCCGATACGGTGGAGAGTTCGTCGTCGGTGTACGTCGATCCGGCGCGCACCAAGATCATCATCCCGGATGATTTCCCGCTGCCGCCGGATGGCGTGTCGATCCGCTGGCCTGACGGCTTCCTCGATACCGAAGCGCGGATGCAGGACTACAAGGTCTACGCGGCGCTGCACTACTGCCGCGTGAACCAGCTGAACAAGGTCGTCATCGATTCGCCCAAGCCGAGGTTGGGCATCGCCACCTCCGGCAAGAGCTATCCGGACGTGCGGCAAGCGTTGGTCGACTTGGGGATCACCGAAGCCGACGCTGCGGAAATGGGGTTGCGCGTCTACAAGATCGCGATGACCTGGCCTCTCGAGCCGGAAGGCGTGCGCCATTTTGCCGAAGGCCTCGAGGAAATCCTGGTCGTCGAGGAAAAACGGCAGATTGTCGAGTATCAACTGAAGGAGCAGCTCTACAACTGGCGCGACGACGTGCGCCCGCGGGTCGTCGGCAAGTTCGACGAAAAAGGCGAATGGGTGCGCCCGCACGGCGACTGGCTGCTGCCCGCAACGGCCGAGCTCACGCCGGCGATGATCGCGCGCGTGATCGCCAAGCGCATCGAGCGACTGCAGTTGCATCCGCGCAAAATGGAGGAACTCCGCGCGCGCGTGGACTGGATCAACGCCAAGGAAGCGGCGCTGTCCAAGCCCAACATCGAGCTCGTGCGCCAGCCCTACTTCTGCTCGGGCTGCCCGCACAACACGTCGACCAAGCTGCCCGAGGGCAGCCGCGCCACGGCAGGCATCGGCTGCCATGTGATGGCGATCTGGATGGACCGCAGCACGACCGAATACACACACATGGGCGGCGAAGGCGTGCCCTGGATCGGGCAGGCGCCGTTCACCGAAGAGAAGCATATCTTCGCGAACCTGGGCGACGGCACGTACTACCACAGCGGCATCCTCGCGATCCGCGCCGCGGTCGCTGCCGGCGTCAGCATCACGTACAAGATTCTCTACAACGACGCGGTCGCGATGACGGGCGGCCAGCCCGTCGACGGCCCGATCTCGCCGGCGCAAATTGCCGAGCAGGTCGCGGCCGAAGGCGTGACGCGGATCATCGTCGTGAGTGACGAGCCCGACAAGTACCCGAAGGGCTATTTTTCCGACGACATCCGCATCCATCATCGCGACGAGATGGACGCCGTCCAGCGCGAAATGCGCGACATCAAAGGCTGCACCGTGCTGCTCTACGACCAGACCTGCGCCGCGGAAAAGCGCCGCCGCAGGAAGCGCGGCAAGCTCGTGGACCCGGCCAAGCGGGTCGTCATCAACGAGCTCGTCTGCGAAGGCTGCGGCGATTGCGGCGTGCAGTCGAACTGCGTTTCGATCGCGCCGGTGGAATCCGAATTCGGCCGCAAGCGCACGATCGACCAGTCCTCGTGCAACAAGGATTTTTCCTGCGTCAAGGGATTCTGCCCGTCGTTCGTGACGGTCGAGGGCGGAAAATTGCGCAAGCCGGCGAAGGCCGCGACGGTCGACTTCACGCAACTGCCTGCACCGGCGCTGCCGTCGACCGACGCGCCCTACAGCGTGCTGGTCACGGGCATCGGCGGCACCGGCGTCGTGACGATCGGCGCGCTGCTCGGCATGGCCGCGCACCTCGAGGGCAAGGGTTGCAGCGTGCTCGACATGACCGGCCTCGCGCAAAAAAACGGCGCCGTGGTGTCGCACGTACGCATCGGCGACAAGCCCGAGCAGATGTTCGCGACGCGCATCGCCGCCGGCGAGGCCAGGCTCGTGCTCGCCTGCGACATCCTCACCGGCGTCGGCTACGAAGCGCTGGCCAAAATGCAGAAGGGCGTCACCAGGGCGCTGGTCAACACGGCGCTGGTCATGCCCGCGCAATTCACACGCGAGCCGGACCTGCGCTTTCCGACGGGATCGATGGAGCAGGAAATCAAGGACGCAGTCGCGCCCGGCGATGCCGAATTCCTCGATGCGTCCAAACTCGCGACCGGACTCATGGGCGATTCGATCGCGACCAACCTGTTCATGGTCGGCTATGCATACCAGCGCGGCCTCATTCCACTCGGCCAGGCGGCGATCCTGCGCGCCATCGAATTGAACGGCCAGGCGATCGAGTCGAATACGCAAAGCTTCAACTGGGGACGTTTAGCTGCGGTCGATCCCGAGCGCGTGGCAGCGGCGGCGGTGCCGGCGGAAGCCAAGCCCGATTCGCAGCGAATCTCGCAGTCGCTGGACGAAATGATCGAGCGCCGGGCGAAATTCCTCACCGACTACCAGGACGCCGCGTATGCCAAGCGCTACACGGACTTGGTCGCCCAGGTGCGCGCCGCGGAAAACAAAGCGATGCCCGGCATCACCGAACTCAGCGAGGCGGTCGCGCGCTACTACTTCAAGCTCCTCGCGATCAAGGACGAGTACGAAGTGGCGCGCCTGTACGCGGAGTCGGACTTCGTGAAGCGCGTGGCCGCGCAGTTCGAAGGCGACTACAAGCTGACGTTCCACTTGGCACCCCCGGTGTTCAACAAGCCCGATGCCGTGACTGGCGTGCCGAAGAAATCGGTGTACGGCCCGTGGATGCTGAAGGCCTTCGGCGTGCTCGCGAAATTGCGGCGCTTCCGCGGCACGGGGCTCGATGTCTTTGGCCGCACCGCGGAACGCAAGCGGGAGCGCATGCTGATCGACGAATATGAAACCATGATCGCGGAAATCGTGGCCAAGCTTTCGTCGCAGAACCACGCGACCGCAGTCGATTTGGCCTGCGTGCCGGAATACATCCGCGGCTACGGCCACGTCAAGGAAGCGCATTTGAAGACCGCCAAGGCGCGCGAGGCCGTGCTGCTCGCGCAGTTCCGCTCGCCGCTGCCGGCGCCGGCGCCCGTTCCGATCAAGATGGCCGTCTAGGACGATGACGCGGCTGCTCGCGCTTGCGCTGTTCTTCGCGGTTTCGCTCGCCGCGTCCGCGGCGGAGACCGGCACAGCGGCCAGCGTCCGCGGCGTGCTCGCGGCGCAGCAGGACGCATGGAACCGCGGCGACATCGTCGGATTCATGAAAGGCTACTGGCAAAGCGAGCAGATCCGCTTCGCCGGCGGCGACGGATTCACCTACGGCTGGCAGGCGACGCTGCAAAACTACCGCAGGCGCTATCCGGACGCGGCTACCATGGGCAAGCTCGACTTCGACCTCGTGGAAGTGCGCGAAATCGCGCCGGACATGGCCTACGTATTCGGCAAGTGGCACCTGACGCGCGCCAACGAACCGCCGGACAAGGCGCCGCATGGGCTGTTCACGCTGATCGTCGAGCGCAAGGACGGCGCTTGGGTGATCACGCGCGACCACTCGTCGGCGGCGGGCGGCTAGACCGCCGCATTCGGCACGCAGCCTTTGGCGGCGTCCTGTACGGCGCGCCGTGCCGCCTTCGACGAAGACGGAATCTCCCCGGTCAGCGGACGCTGAACGGCGCCGAATAGGGCCTGCCGAACGCGATGCCGGCAGCGACGGTCTGCACCGGCTTCACATACATCTTGCCCGTACGTTTGTTGTTGCGGGTGTCGACGAACTCGACCGGACCTTCGACGATTTCGAGCAATGTCGCGTCGCCCGGCGCGCCGACCTGCAACGTTCCAAGCTTCGGCACGCGGTTGATCGCGCGCGCGGGATTGGCGGTCGCCATCGTGATCACATCGTTGAGGCTGAAGCCCATGTTGAGGAACTTGCTCATCACCCAAGTGAGGAACGGCATGCCCGGCGAATTGCCTGAGTAAACGTGCATGTCGGACGAAATCGAGTCGGGAAGCGCGCCTTGCGCAATCGCCGCCTCGGCCACCGTGTAGTCGAAGCTGCCGCCGCCATGCCCGACGTCGAAGTGGACGCCGCGCTTCTTGGCTTCCAGTGCCGCGGGAAGCAGCTTGCCGTCCTGGACGATGTTGGTGAACTGGCCGGCGATGTTGGGCGCGCCGGAATAGCAATGCGTCAGGATGTCGCCCGGACGCAGCATGTCCAGGATCTGCGACATGAGCTCCACCGATTCGACGCCTCCGATATGGCACATGATCTTGCCCCCGGTACCTGACATCTCGACCGCCTTGATCGAGCGCTTCAGCGGCTCGAGGCCGTGTTTGGCGATCACGTTCTCCGACATGCGCACCTTGATTCCCAGTGCGATGTCGGCGTTCTCCGCGACCGTCCGCGCCGCGGGCTCGATCTGCGCAAAGTCGATGTTGTACAACTCGGCGACCGGAAAGCCGGTCAAGCCCATATTGGCGATATGCACGAACGCGTAGAGCCGCGTGCGCGTCGACGCGACGATGAAGCGTCTGTAGCCCGCGAAGTTGTTGGCCCCGGCATCGCCGGCGGATACGGCGGTGGTGGTCCCCTGGTACGGCACCAGCTCGTCGGCGGGAATACCGATGCCGGAGCCATAGGGGAACGTGTGCGCATGAAGATCGATGAGGCCAGGCACCACCAGCTTGCCCGAAGCGTTCATGACCTTCAGCGCGCGTTCGGCGGGAATGTCCGCCTGCACAACCTCGATCACGCCGTTGCGAATCCCGATGTCGCGCACGCCGCGCAGCCGCTGGCTCGGGTCGAGGACGTCGCCGCCCTTGATCAGCAGGTCGAATTTGTCACCGGGCCCCATGGCCGCACGGACCGCCGACGACAACGTTTGCGTCGCTGCGGCGGCGCCGAGGCTCAACAGGAAACGGCGGCGGTCGATTGCATTGCGCATGGGAGTTCCTCGGGATATTTTTTTGGTCAACCGGCGCCATCGTGAGCGTACGAGTCGCCGCGGTCAAGGCATGGCGCCCCGGAGGTTGCCTCGAGAACACGCCCTGTGCACCGTGTCGCGTCCCGGACCGCCGCGACCGTCTTCTCGCGGTTCGCCGATGAGGCCGCCCGACAAAACGGGTTTGGGTGTGGTACATTTTTGGATGGAACGATTCATTTCGGCGGTCAATAGAGCTCGTTGGCAGAGCCGCCGCCGAAACCGGAGGAAGTGATGAATTGTCTGTATTACCTTGCGCCGACGCTGGGGAGCACGCATCAGATCACCGACGACCTGCATGCGGCCGGCGTCAGGGATTTTTTCCTTCACGTCATCAGCAAGGACGAGTCCGGCCTGGGAGAGCACCACATCCATTCCAGCAATTACCTGGAGACGCTGGATGTCATTCGTGACGGATTCATCGGCGCGGCGCTGGGCTTCATCGCAGGGCTGATCGGCGCCGGATTGCTGCTCTTCCTCGAGCCTTTCGGCCGCGACTTCCCCCGCATCATCTTTATCATGCTCATCGCCGTGGCCACGATGTTCGGCGCCTGGGTCGGCGGATTGACGGGCATCGCGACCGAAAACAAGAACCTTCGCAAATTTCGCCAGGACCTGGACGCCGGCAAATATCTGATCCTGGTCTACGCCCGGAAAGCGCAAGGGGCGACCGTCCGGGCGCTGATGCGATCGAAGCATCCGGAGGCCGAGCTCGTCGCCGTCAATACGCATTTGATCAATCCATTCAAGCCTGTCCGGCGCAGACACCACCGCGCCGCCGGCGGCGAGCAACGCGCAGTGCAAGAGGAGTAGCGGATGCGGCATGCTTTCGCCCGCGACTTCTCTCGAATACAAACAATCTGAAGCGACGACGTTGTCCAACTAACCGGGGCCGACGCTATGGTTTTGGCAATTGCATTGGTTTTATTGGTCATTGGCTCGGTCCTGTTCCACTACCTGAGCCCGTGGTATTTCACGCCGATCGCGTCCAACTGGGGCACGATCGACGACACGGTGACGCTCACGTTCTGGGTGACGGGCTTCGTCTTCGTCGTCGTCAATCTGTTCATGGCCTATTGCGTGTGGCGCTACCGGCACAAGAAGGGCAATTCCGCGCACTACGAACCCGAAAGCAAAAAGCTGGAGGGAGCCCTCATCCTGGCGACGACCGTCGGCGTGGTCGCGATGCTCGCCCCCGGCCTGCTGGCGTGGGCGAAGTTCGTCGAGGTCCCGAAAGACGCGGCCGTGTTCGAAGTCGTGGCCCGGCAGTGGAACTTCAACTATCGCTTTCCGGGGGCGGACGGCGTGCTCGGCACCGTCGACGCCCGGTTCGTCAGCGACGCAAATCCTTTCGGTATCAACCCCGCCGATCCGAAGGGCCAGGACGACATCCTGATCTCGAGCCCCGAGCTGCATCTGCCCATGGGCAAATCGGTCAAGGCGGAACTGCGCTCGATCGACGTCCTGCATGACTTCACGGTGCCGCAGTTCCGCGCCAAGATGAACATGGTGCCGGGGCTCGTGACCTACGTCTGGTTCACGCCCACCCGCGTCGGCAGATTCGACGCCTTCTGCGAACAACTCTGCGGCATTGCCCATTACGCGATGCGCGGCAGGGTCGTCGTCGAAGAGGAGCCCGCGTTCCGTGAGTGGCTCGGCAGCTACCCGACGTTTGCGCAAACCGCGGCTCGCGCGCCCGGCGACGCCGCGGCGGGCCAGGCGCTCTTTTCCGTGTGCACGGCGTGCCATGGCGCGCAGGGCGAGGGCAACCCCGCGCTGAATGCGCCGAAATTGGCCGGGCAGTCGGACTGGTACCTGCGCCAGGAATTGCACAATTTCAAGAGCGGCGCCCGGGGCACGGCCGCCAAGGACGTTTTTGGTAAGATGATGGCGCCGATGGCCGCGACGCTGGCTGACGACGTCGCGATTGCCAACGTCGTCGCCTACATCAAGACGTTGCCGGACAATCCGGCGCCGCACACGGTGGACACGAACGCGGCCAACGGCCAGCAGCTCTACGAAACCTGCGCCGCGTGCCACGGTGCCGATGGGCGGGGTGCGCAGGCAACCCACGCCCCGCGCCTCAAGGGCATGAGCGATTGGTACATGGTCAACCAGTTGAAGAATTTCCAGCAAGGCACGCGCGGCACCCATCCTAAGGACGAGTACGGTCCGCAGATGGCCGCACTGGCCGCAATGCTGACGAGCGACCGGGAAATCAGCGATCTCGTCGCCTACATCAACACGCTCAAGTAAAGACATCGGCGGGATGACGAATTGAGGAACCAGCAATGACCTATGTAGCGCATGACGAGTCGGACTTCGTTCGACCGGCCGAAGTCGCGGAGCCGGAGCTCTACCATCCGAAGACCTTCATCGGCAAATACATCTGGAGCCAGGACGCCAAGGTCATCGCCGTCCAGTACGGGATCACCGCGATTGCCGTGGGGCTGGTGGCATTGGCGCTTTCGGGAATCATGCGGCTGCAACTCGGTTTTCCGCACTCGTTCTCGTTCATCACGCCGGCCACCTACCTGCAATACGTCACGATGCACGGCATGATCATGGTGATCTACCTGCTCACCGCGCTGTTTCTGGGAGGCTTCGGCAATTACCTCATTCCGCTGATGGTCGGCGCGCGCGACATGGTGTTCCCCTATGTGAACATGGTGAGCTACTGGGTCTATCTGTTCGCGGTCCTGCTGCTGATGGCGAGCCTCTTCGTGCCCGGCGGCCCCACCGGCGCGGGCTGGACCCTTTATCCGCCGCAGGCGATTCTTCCGGGAACGCCGGGGGCGAATTGGGGAATCATCCTGATGCTCGTTTCGCTCGCGTTCTTCATCATCGGCTTCACGATGGGCGGGCTGAACTACGTCGTGACGGTGCTGCAGGCGCGCACGCGCGGCATGACGATGATGCGTCTGCCATTGACGGTGTGGGGCATTTTCATGGCCACCATCCTCGCGCTGCTGGCCTTTCCCGCCTTGTTCGTCAGCGCGATCATGATGACGCTCGACCAGGCGCTGGGCACGAGCTTCTTCATGCCGGCCTTGGTCTCCAAGGGAGAGCATTTGGGCTACAACGGCGGCAGCCCGATATTGTTCCAGCACCTCTTCTGGTTCTTCGGCCACCCCGAGGTGTACATCGTCGCGTTGCCGGCATTCGGAATTGTCTCCGACCTCATCAGCGTCAATGCCCGCAAGAATATCTTCGGCTATCGGATGATGGTCTGGGCCATCCTGGCGATCGGCGGCTTGAGCTTCGTCGTCTGGGCGCACCACATGTACGTCAGCGGAATGAACCCGTACTTCGGCTTCTTCTTCGCGACAACCACGCTGATCATCGCCATTCCCACGGCGCTCAAGGTCTACAACTGGGTGCTGACGCTGTGGCGCGGTGACATCCACCTCACGGTCCCGATGCTCTTCGCCATCGGCTTCGTCTTCACGTTCATCAACGGCGGCCTGACCGGCCTGTTCCTGGGCAACGTGCCCGTGGACATCCCGCTTTCCGGCACGATGTTCGTCGTCGCCCACTTCCATATGGTGATGGCGGTGTCTCCGATTCTCGTCGTCTTCGGCGCGATCTACCACTGGTACCCGAAAATCACCGGGCGGATGCTGAACGACACGATGGGCAAGTTCCACTTCTGGGTCACGTTCCTCGGCACCTACGCGATCTACTATCCGATGCATTACCTGGGCTTCCTGGGCGTCCCGCGCCGCTATTACGCGATGGGCACGACGGCCTTCATTCCGGAATCGGCGCAGACGCTGAACGAGGCGATCACGATTGCCGCGCTGATCGTGGGCGCCGTTCAGGTCGTGTTCATCTGGAACCTGATCTGGAGCTATTGGAACGGCAAGCCCTCGGGGGGCAATCCGTGGCGCGCCACGACGCTCGAGTGGCAGACGACCGACACGCCGCCCAAGCACGGTAACTTCGGGCCGACGTTGCCGGTGGTCTATCGCTGGGCCTATGACTACAGTGTTCCGGGCGCACCCGAGGACTTCATTCCGCAGAACCAGCCGCCGAGCAGGAAGACCAAGGGCCTCGAGAAAGTGCCCGATGCGAGCGATCTCGGCACCGCCGCGGTCAAGCCGCAGGGCGGTCATTCGTGACGTATGCGTTGATCTTTCTTGCCGGGCTGATGGCCGTCGTCGTCTGGTGGCTGGTCCGGCAAACCATCAACGTCCAGCCGTGGGTCGAGCAACGCGCGGCCGATAACGTCAGCGGCGACGGCGCGCTTTCGCTGCCGCCGGTGAAAGTCGGGCTGGGTGTCTTTCTCGCGGTCGCCACGTCGCTGTTCGCGTTGCTGATCAGCGCGTACCACATGCGGATGATGGGGGACGACTGGGTCAGGCTGCCCGTGCCGAAGGTGCTGTGGCTCAACACGGTCGTGCTGGTCCTGGCGAGTGTGGCGATGCAATGGACGCGCGGCGCCGCGCTGCGCGAACAAGCGGATCAGGTGAAAACCGGGATGATCGCTGCCGGTGCGTTCAGCTTCGCGTTCCTGGCCGGGCAGCTCTGGGCGTGGCAGCAAATGGACGCCGCCGGCTATTTCCTGACGGCCAATCCCGCGTATTCGTTCTTCTTCCTTCTCACTGCCGTGCACGGTTTGCACTTGCTCGGCGGTCTGTGGGTCTGGGCCAGGACCACCAACCGAGTGGTGCGCGGCGCCGGCGCCGAGACGATACGCCTCAGCGTCGAGTTGTGCACGGTGTACTGGCACTATCTGCTCGCAGTCTGGGTGGTCTTGTTCGCGGTGCTGTTGCATTCGCATACCTAGTGCACGTAACGATTGCACTTAACTGAGGGGGATCGATCCACATGAACCAATCGGTGTCGACGAGCGCGGTGGACGCGCCGCTGCAGCCAGGCTTGCAAGGGGTTGTCGCAGACTGGTCGTCGGACCAGCGGGCGTTCAAGAACGTCCCCTGGGGCAAGGCGATGATGTGGATCTTCCTGCTGAGCGACACGTTCATCTTCAGCTCGTTCCTGATCTCGTACATGACCGTGCGGATTTCGACGACCGTGCCCTGGCCCAACCCGAGCGAAGTGTTTGCGTTGACAATCGCCGGCAAGCACATCCCGCTGATCCTGATCGCGATCATGACCTTCGTGCTGATCAGCAGCAGCGGAACGATGGCCCTCGCCGTCAATTATGGCTATCGCAAGAATCGCCTCGTGACGTTCTGGCTGTTGCTGGCCACCGCGGCGCTGGGCGCCACCTTCGTCGGCATGCAGGCCTTCGAGTGGAGCAAGCTCATTTTCGAAGAAGGCGTGCGTCCGTGGGGCAACCCGATGGGCGCGGCCCAGTTCGGCTCGTCGTTCTTCATGATTACGGGGTTCCACGGCACGCACGTGTCGATCGGCGTCATCTTCCTCATCATCGTCGCGATCAAGGTCATCCGCGGCGATCTCGACCGCCAGAAGCCGGGCTTCATGACCGGCAGGAAAGGCAATTACGAGATCGTCGAAATCATGGGCCTCTACTGGCACTTCGTCGACCTGGTGTGGGTCTTCATCTTCGCCGTTTTCTATCTCTGGTAAACAACCATGGCACACGCAGCTGAGGGGCAGCACCATCCCGCCGCCGGGCACGCCGCGGCGGCAGCGCAACCGCACGATGT
>Ga0070708_100000518_pt1 | contig 29011 bp, 26 predicted proteins | sample KBSK5503metaG_FD_65469 | JGI IMG/M metagenome (GOLD analysis project Ga0070708, IMG submission 65469) | Corn, switchgrass and miscanthus rhizosphere microbial communities from Kellogg Biological Station, Michigan, USA - KBS K5-50-3 metaG | ecosystem: Host-associated > Plants > Roots >... | reverse complement strand
CGGTCGGCGGGACGGTTGCCTGGACGGTCTGCTCGCCGGGGCGCGTCGGGCGCGACTGCCTGCGGGGGATTATCTGTTACTGGAGGCCGATTGGGTTGCCCTTGCCTTGGTTGCGGAGCCTCGTTCCGGTTCGCCGGTCGTTCCGCCTGTCGGTCCGCTGGACGATTTCCAGGCTGCACGGCGTCCGGTGCTACCGGCTTATTCTCCGTAGGCTTGGCATTGTCTGCAGGCACGGGCCGGTCGGCTGGACGGTTGCCTGGACGATCCGCTCGCCGGGTCTCGTTCGGCACCACTTCCCTCGGGGGATTATCCTTTGCTGGAGGCCGATTGGCTTGCCCTGGTTGAGGAGTATTGTTCGGGTTCGCCGGGCGTTCCGTCTGTCGATCCGCAGGGCGATTTCCAGGTTGGACAGCCTTGATGTCGGCATTCGGCGCCACCTGGACTGGTCGCTCATTCTGGGTCTGCGGACCGCGTCGAATCATCTCTGACTGTGGCGGCGTGACCGGTTTCGCGGCCGGCGCGATTCTTACAGGAGCTTCGCGACGCGCGGCAACGGGCTGGATCTGCTGCACCTGCGCGACTGATAAGGGCCTCCCGCCATTGCTCTTGATGGCTTCCTGACGCCTTTCGAACGTCGGAGGAGGCGGCGGCGGCGCTGTCTTCGCCACAACGGGGCGTGTTTGCAGCGCGGAGGGTGGTCTGGCGGAAGGCGCTCCTGTTCCCAGAACTGCTTGCTTGGCAGGGACGACCGCCGGCGTGAAGGCCCGCACGGGCGCGCTGGCCACTTCCCGCCGGTCGATTCTCACGGCATTTCTCGCTACCGGCTGAGCCGAAGTGAACGCATGCGGAGTCGTTGCCGCAACCGCACCGGGCACGCTTTGGTTCACGTATCTGACGTTCGTCACGTTTACGTTGTTGTTGACGATGGTGGTGTTGTAATAGTTGTTCACCACGGTCGAATCCACTCTCGTGTTCGATACGTTTACGTTGTTTACGTAATTGCGGCTCACGCGATAAGACGGCACGTACACTTCGCGCGGGCCCAGCGGGAACCATCCCACGTTGACGCCGGACGCATATCTGTCCCCTCCGCCGATTCCAATGCCGATTGCAAAACCCGGGCCGCCGATCCAGGCAACTAGCGCAGGCGCGTAGACGGGACGCACGTACACGGCGCCTTGAATCCGCGGCGGAGCTGGCACCCAGCCCCACGAACCCTGGTAGGAAACCCACCGCCCGTAGTGAAAGGGCGCAAATCCCCACGGCTCGTTATCCACCCAGGTATAGCCCCAGGGCTCGATATAGTCCCAGTGGCCGTAGTGATAGGGAGCCCAACCCTGGACGGATGTGCGCGGAAACCATACATTGCCGTAGTCGGAAGTTCGGCGCCAGGTGCCGTGGTCATCCAAGTCCTCATAGCCCACGACATCCGCTGAAACGTAGCGCGCAGAATTGGAGTTTTCCCAATGTCGGTCGCGATTGGCGGCCCAACTATCAAACTGGTCTACCTCATTGCCGTAGCCTTCGGAATTCGCATTCAACCGATCGACACCGCTAAAAGTGTAGGAATCGTTCGCGTGTACCGCGTAAGCGCTGCCTCCGCCGGTGACTTCGCCCTGGCCGCTGCGAATTTTGATGACGGTAGAGTCTCCAGCTTGGTTCACGGCGATGCGGTAAACGCCGGGCTGGAGGACGGAGAACGCCAGGTTGGGCGTATCAATCTCGTAGGTCTCGGTCTCGTCGAGGCGCCGCACGCGCAAGAGCAGAGTTCCCGCGCTCAATTGAATTTGTGTGACGTTGTTGCTCAGATTCAGGAATGAAATCCCGGTGTTCGTGGAAAGCCGGATCAGCGAACCATCGAGCTGCAGTTCGATGCGCCCATCATTGTCCGACCACAGTTTGTCACCCGTGGTCACGGGGCGATTAAGTCCCGCGGTTACCCAATCGTCGGTTCCTGCCGGTTGAAAGGAAACGGATCCCTGCGCATAAGCAAGTCTCGCGACGCGCGACGGAGGATCTTCATCGTCGGCCGTAGCTCGGGGCGCAAAACCGGCCAGCGCAATCGCTGCGCACAAAAGAGTGACTAGTCTTAAAGAGTGCATTCCGGCCATGGTTGTCTCTCTCCCAAGAACTTCAAGTCGCCTTACCTAGCCCTATCGGCAGGCACTTGCCACGACCATCGTTCCTCATGAATGGAAGACTCTCAGGGGGAATCAGCGGCTGCTGGGTCGGCGTACGTTCCTCACCTGGGGCTTCCGTTCCCATCATGATGGCAGGTCGCTGGGATTAATGTTGTACCGTTTAGCACACATTTACTCCAGGCTGTCGCACAGCTAGGAGCATGCAATCAGGCGGGTGCGGCGCCTAAACGCGAAGGGAAGATTTTGCATTGATTTTTCCGAGGTTGGCCTTCGCTCTTCTCGAAGGTAACCCAAAAGACCGGTGTCTTACGGGTCCGCGAGGCGGAGACTTTCGACAGAATGGGCAGCGAGAGCGACGCAGTAAGCCGAATATGTCTTGCATCGGACGAATGTGAGCGACGCTCGGGCCTGGCTCGCGACATGATGGCCTGAGTGTGCCGCAAACTTGCGGTAATCCTGGTGTGCCCAACAGGTCGTGGTGAGCAACACAATGAGCAAATCGAATGGAGACGGAGGAAATGAAATCATGAGTGCGACTTCAACCACATTGCCCGTACAAGGACCGAATGCAGTGCTGGCGATCTTTGTTGGCGGTCTTATTGCCGGAGCGCTGGATCTGACCTCAGCCTTCATTCTCTATGGCCCCGGCGTGCCTCGAGGAATCGCCGCCGGGCTGCTTGGGCGAACGGCATTTCAAGGAGGCGTTGGAACGTATGTGCTCGGCATCCTGCTGCACTTTCTAATCGCGTGCTCGGCGGCGGCGATTTATTACGCAGCGAGCCGCAAGCTGGAGTTCATGACCGAGCACGCTGTAGTTTGCGGCCTGTTTTACGGTATTGCCGTATTTCTGGTGATGAATCTGATCGTACTTCCGCTCTCCGCGCTGCATGCCAAGGGCCCCTATCAGCTCGTGGGTCTCGTTCGCGGCCTTCTGATTCACATGATCTTGATCGGGCTGCCCATTGCGTTCAGCGTGCGGCGATTTTCGAGATAGGCGGGATGCGCGCGCCCGGCCGGGAGGTTCCAGTTGCATCTGGATGCGGGCGATTGCGGCGTGGAACTTTTGGAGTCCCGCAGCGTAATATTAGCTGGAGGGTAGGATCATGTACTGCGATGGATGCGGGACACCTTTCTCTGCGGGCACTCGATACTGCAGTTCGTGCGGAAAACACTTGATGGCGGCGCCGGCGACGCAAGCCACGGCGGCGATGGCTCGTCCTGCCCGCCCGGCATCGGATGGCCGCGTCAGACGAAACCTAAATATCGTGGCGGCATTGTGGCTGGCGAGCGGAGTATTGCGGCTGCTCGAAGTCGGCGGGCTGATGATCTTTCGCAGACTCGTATTTCAGTCCGGATGGGGCTGGATGGGACCGGGGCGGTGGCCGTTCGGCGGCGCGTTTGGATGGAATCCGCTTCTGTTTGGCGGCTTACTCTCTGCGGGCGTTTTTATGGTGGTGTTTGGCGCGGCGTACCTGCTGCTGGCGTGGGGCTTGCTGGAACGGCAGCCGTGGGCGCGCATGTTAGGGATCGTACTGGCGTTTTTAGCGTTGCTGCGATTTCCCTTGGGGACGGCACTGGGGATTTATACGTTATGGGTTCTGCTTCCGGAAAATTCGCAGCGTGAGTATGACGCATTGGCTGGCGTGGGCCGGCCTGTGAACGCGGCGTGAGAAAGATTATTTCTTAAAGAGTTCCTCGAACGCCTGGCGCGCGTCGTTGGTGCGCGGCGGCGGAGCGGCAGCTGCAACTTGGGCGGGCTGAGCGTAAGAAGTCGGCGCGGTGTCTTTTTCAATCGTCATGCGAAACTCGTAAAACTTGCAATCGTTCTTCGTGTCTTTGGGAGTGATCCGCTCCGGGATGGGCTGGGTGCATTCGAACTGCGCGCCGGAATCGAAGAAGCGGCATTGCTTGCAGCTGTGCAATTCAAATTGGCACTTGGGACATTTGCCGCTGGGATCGAAGCCAGCGGTGAGGACAGCGCCGCAATTGGAGCAGCGGCCGCGCGTGACGGTGCCGACCATGCGCGGGGTGCGCGGGCCGAACTGATCGGCGCGCGGGCCGCCCTGCGGAGGCTTGCGATCGTGCCCCTTTTCTCTTTTTTCGCCTTTTTCCGCGTCGCGATAGCCGCGGTGACCGTACTTTCGATCCACAAACGCCTCCGTCCGGACGAACTTCCGGACAATGACCGCCACTTCCTAAACTTCCGCGTTGATACGCACTCTAACCGTGGTATGTATCCGACCGGATTGTTACACTCGGCGCACAGCGCAATCGTTACCCAGAGGATCAGAACAGGATTGGCTACGTCCAAGCAGGAGATGGGACATCTATGTTTTTAGTCCTCTGGGAGTTCGATGTCAAGCCGGGATTCGAAGAGCGGTTTGAAAGCGTATATGGACCGTCCGGGGATTGGGCCCAGTTGTTCCTTCGTGACCCTGCTTACCAGCGAACTCTCCTCCTGCGCGATCCGTTTCGGATGCGAACGTACGTGACTCTGGACTTCTGGGATTCCAAGAAAGCGTACGACTCGTTCTGCCAAGGGAACACGGCGGCGTATTCAGCGCTCGACGAACATTGCGAGGAGCTTACCTCTGGGGAACGCAAGCTCGGGGCCTTCGAGCAGCTCCCTGAAAATCCCTGACACCTTCAAAGGCCTAGCCGTTCGACTCCCCTTGATTGGACGCAGCGAACGGCCAGATTGCTTCACTTCTTTACCCACAATGGAACCAGACCATCTGGCTTTAAATCGGGCTGAAGGAATTGTTTTGGCGTTCCCGTCGTTCGCAAGACCGCTTCGGCAGCAAGATAGCCGCTGCGAACCGCGCCTTCCATCGTGGCGGGCCAGCCGGTTGCCGTCCAATCGCCGGCGAGGAACAAACCTGCAATGTTCGTTTGCTGTGTTGGACGCCAGCGATCGACTCCAGGTCGCGGTGAAAATGTGGCCGCGGCTTCCTTGATGACTGTTGCTTTTAGGAGGTTTGCTTCGCGGGCCGCGGGTAGGGCGTGGCGGACCTCCTTGAGGCAGAGATCGATGATTTCCTGGCGCGGCTTTTGGAGGAGATCGTAGGAAGCGCTGATGACCAGTTGCAGATACTGGCCTTTTTCAGTGGAGGGCCGCGCGCCGTTCGCTCCTGCGTAGAGGGCCGATTTGTTGAAGATCCATTGCGTAGTGGTATCGAGCAAACTGATGAAAGGCTCGGTCATAACCTGGCGGTCAAACCAGAGATGCACGCCGGTGATGGGAGCGTCGACTATTTTGTCGAGATTGCCAAGGGCGGTGCCGGTTTGCTTGAGGCTTTGGGGAAGAAGTTCGGAGAGCGCGAGATGAGGAAGAGCGACGACGTACGCGTCGGCGGATTCTTCGCGGCTTTCGTCGAAGAGGACCGCGACCAGCTTGCCGCTCTCGACGCGCAGACCACGGAGCGGCGAACGAAATACTACTTCCCCGCCCTTTTGTTCAATCGCAGCGCGGCAGCCGTCGTAAAGTTCCCCGAGGGCAACGGCAGGGACGCCCATACGGTAGCCAGTCTTGTTCGAAAGCACTGCTTTCCAGAAAACGTCGATTCCGTAGCGGGCGTCGATGCGATCCAGTTCCTCCGAAAGTGCGCTTACAAGAACCACTCGCCAGAAGCGGGAGATGGCTGCGGGTGTTTGTTTCCGGCGGCGAAGCCATTCCAGCATGGAGATGCCGCCGGGCTCATCGACGTCAGCGGGATGGCCGCCGCTTTGCAGAATCGAATAGAATGCGCGGGCGATGGCGAGTTTGTCTTTTAAAGCCAGCGGAGAAAAAGTAAGGAACGAGCCCGTCATGTGAAATGGAGCCGGCAGCAGGCCGGCATGCATTTCACCACGGCGGCCCTGGGGATCGAGGAGCAGCATGCGATCGAAAAATCTGATTTTGCCCGCGGAGCCGACGCGGCGATAAAAGTCTTCAAGGTTGGTGCAGCAGCCAAAAGTGACATGCTGGCAATTGTCGACGTGCTCGCCATCGGGCAAGACATAGGAAGCCGCGCGTCCGCCGAGAAAAGGACGCTGCTCAAAGAGACGAACGCGCCAGCCCGCTTCAGCCAGCGCGACGCTGGCTGCCAGCCCCGCCAGCCCGCCGCCGATCACGATCACGCTTTTCAAGGATATTCTCTTCCGAGAGGCGGCCGAAGCGCGCCTTTGCGATGAACAACATTTTTTCCGCTTTCGAGAGCCGCACGCGTTCGCCAAAGACGGCGAAATCGAGGGACTCAATGCGCGCCAACAGCGCGCTGTACGTGTGCACCAAAAGCCAAAGCGCGCCGCGGCTTTCCGGGTCGATGAGGCTGAAAAGCGCGGCACCTTCTTCGTAACATTGCCAGGCGCGATCTGCTTCGAAGCGCAGAAGCTCGCGGACGCCGAGAGACCCTTCATTCTTGCCCAAATCCCACGTCGAAACGCCGTACCGCGCGAGGTCTTCTTCGGGAAGATAAACGCGGCCGAGAGCGTAGTCGTCGTGGACATCGCGGAGGATATTGGTCAGCTGAAAAGCCAGGCCGAGTTTTTCTGCCAGATCGAGGGCGCGCGGATCGTGAAAGCCGAAGACGTGCGTGCACGTAAGGCCGACGGTGCCGGCAACGCGATAGCAGTATTCGCGGAGGCGGTCGAAGGTCGGATAGGTGCGTAAGGTTAAGTCCATTTCGGCGCCGCTGATTAAATCGTGGAGGTAACGCGCGGGCATTTTGTAGCGCTGCATGGTGTCGACTAGGGCGGGTAAAACCTCGGCTTCGCCAGGCAGGGGCTCCGAGGGCAAAGGTTTTGCGGCCGTGCCATCAAAAACCTGCGAGTTGCCCGTGACCGCTTCATCGAAGGCCGCGCGCCATTTAGCGAGGCCGCGTTGCTTGGCAGAGAGATCATGGCCTTCGTCGGCGACATCATCGACCAAGCGCATGAAGGCGTAGAGGGCAGCTAAAGCGTCGCGCTTCGCTTTGGGTAGCAGAAAGAACGCGTAATAAAAATTGCTGTGGGCGGCGCGGGCGATTTGGTGGCAGGCGGCATAGGAGTCGGGGACAGATGGGCTCAGCTTGAATGCAGGATGTTGCGCCCCTAAAAATGGGGAGTTGCCGGCGCTGGACTCCAGCTGCCTGGGCTGGGAAACGAGATGCGTCAAGAGGACGCGGCCTAGCAGGCGAATTTGTTTGGATTTGCTGATGGATGGACGCGAATGCAATGTGTCATAGCCCATGGCTTCGATGGCATCGAGAACGGCCACGCCGCCACGGCTGAACATTTCGAGGTCGACGCTCAGGCGGCCGCTGACCATCCTTGCGAGCGGAGCACCTCGCGCAAATAGTTGGCGCGTGCGAGCGAGCAAGTCTTTCATCAGATTGACGTAACGATGATCGAAGCGGCGTTCGACGATGTCGGATTCGCTGAGGCCGTGAGCAGCGGCAACGTCGAGCGGGATATAAATGCGGCTCTTTTCGAGGTCGCGCGAAACGTCCTGCCAGAAATTGGCGAGCTGTAGAGCAGTGCAAGTAGCGTCGGACATGGCCTGGCGCTCTTCGTCACGATAGCCGCATAGACAAAGGACAAGGCGACCGACGGGATTTGCGGAATAGACGCAATAGCCGATCATCGAATTCCACGTGGGATAGCGTTTGACGTTTTGGTCTTGGCGGAATGCTCTCAACAAATCGGCAAAGGGCTGCTTGGGAATATTTTTCGCGATTATCGTTTCGCGCAGTGCGACGAAGACGGGATGAGACGGCCGGCCATCGTAACAAGCATCGAGTTCGCGCTCCCACCAATCAAGAAGCTCGAGGGCGCGCTCTTTTTGCGGAATTTCGTCGCCGAGATCATCGGCCCAGCGGCAATAGGCGTAGAGATTGTAGAAATGCCGGTGCAGATCCTTCGGGAGCAGCCAGGAGACGACATTGAAATTTTCGTAATGGTGAGTGGCGAGCCAGCGCGTGTACTCCTGCGCCGCTGCCGGGGAGCACGCGTTCGCGGGAGCGTGAGCGGCAATATCGAGTTCACCTGGGCGTAGCATGTTAAGAGAGATTCCTCGTTCCGTAGAAACGGCCGGGGGGCAAAAAATGCGCGTCGCACGGAGTAACGAGTAAACCTTTTGATCCGTTCAGGAAAATCAAGGCCGGACGGCCAGCTTGATTTCGCCACTGCGGCTCTTCATGCGCTCGAAGGCCTGCGGGAGGTCGGTCAAGCGAATCTCTTCCGTCACGAAATCATGCCCGACGATGTCGCCGCGGCGGATGGCTTCAAGGGCCTCGCGAATGAACCGCGGAGTGTGATGAAAGGGCGAAATGAGTTTAATCTCGGAGTAGTGAATGGCGGCCGGATCGATGGATACGTTCGTCCCCGACGGCAAACCACTGAAGAAATTCACGACGCCGCCACGCCGGACCATGGCCAGCGCTTGCTGCCACGTTGCAGGATTCCCGGCGGCTTCGACGACGGAATCCGGCCCGCGCCGGTCATCGGTCAAGGACCTCACCGCCGCGACGACCTCCGTTGTTTCCGTTACGTTGATCGTGGCGATTGCGCCTAGCCTGCGAGCGACATCCAGAGGCGCCGATCGGCGCGCGAGGGCTATCACGCGCACACCCCGACGCGAAAGCATGCGAACAAAGGTTAAACCAATCGGGCCGCAGCCAATTACGACTGCCGTATCACCCGCGCGGACTTCCATCTCGTGAATGCCTCGGAGCACGCAAGCCAGAGGTTCAACCAGCGCCGCGCTGCCGTCATCGACGGAGTGGGGCACTTCCAGCATGTTCTCCATCGCGATGCGACCGGGGATACGCATGTATTCGGCATAAGCGCCGTTGTTAAAGAGCAAGTCTTCGCAAAGATTTTCCTGCCCTCGGCGGCAATGATAGCAGCGCAGGCACGGAGCGGAATTGGCGGCGACGACCCGCATGCCGAGCCGCCAGCGCGCGTCCACCCGCTTCCCCACCGCAGCTATGTCACCGACGACTTCGTGGCCAAACACCGCGGGAGGCTGAATCATTTTCGCGTGGTAGCCGCGCTTCCAGACTTTCAGGTCGGTGCCATCGGTCAGAGCGAGGCGAACGCGGAGGAGAACTTCATCGGCGGCGAGCGGCGGCACGTCAATCATTTCAATGCGCAGATCCTCGCTGCCGTACAACACGGCCGCAGTCATTTTCGAAGGTACGGCGACTCGCGCGACGGCAAATTTCACTTCGTCACCAACTTCCGGCTTTTTCGTCGTGGTTATTCTCATGCGTGGGCGATCAGAATCTTCAGCGACTCGGCCGTGGGCCTGGCGGCAAGCTCCAGCGCTTCCTGGATTCTATCCAGCGGAAAGCGATGAGTGACAATCTCCATCACCGGCAGTTTCTTTCCCAGTACTAACTCAGCTGCTGACTCTTGGATGTCCGCGGCCGCGCTATAGCTGCCCAGGATTTCCTTTTCGTCGATCCCCACGGCAGCGGCAGGAAACTCGATCTTCGTGACCGGGTCGTTTGCCGCAAAGAGCAAAACGCGCCCACCGGGCCGCACCGTCGCTAGACCATCCGTGACCACCGAAGGATGCGCGACCGCGACAAGCACAGCGTCAGCTCCCCTGCCGTCCGTACGAGCCCGAATCTCTTCTACCAGCTTACCACTGGTTGGGTCAAACGACTCGAGAGCGCCGAGGGAGAGGCTCTTTTGACGGCGTTGGGGAATTGGATCACTGGTATATAGCTTGGCGCCTTCCAGCTTGCTGACCATGAGGAGCTGAAGCCCGATGGGCCCACAGCCCATGATCAGTACGGTCTCGCCTGCTGTTATGCGGGCTTTTTGGACGGCTTTGACGATGGTGTTGATAGGCTCGATAAACGTGGCTTCTTCAAAACTTACGTTATCTGGGAGCGCTACGATGCCGCGTTCGGCTACCCAGGGCATGGCTTTGACGTATTGCGCGAAACCGCCGCCGTTGGGCATAAATCCTGCCGTGAGTCCCGTCGTTTTGTATTGCTTGCACTGGGAGAACAGGCGTTTCTCGCAATAAAAGCATCGGCCACAGGGAGTATGGTGAAAGCTCATGACGCGGTCGCCGGGCGTCCACTTCGTCACGCCGCGGCCGACTGCAACGACCGTGCCTGCGAGCTCGTGACCAAGAATTTGCGGGGGTTCCACATAACGCTGGAAGATTTTCTTGATGTCCGTGCCGCAGATGCCGCAGGCCGCAACCTTGATGAGCACTTCTCCGTCGAGCACTTCCGGGACAGGAACTTCCTCGACGTGAACGACGCCTTTGTCACGGTAAACACCGGCGCGCATGATTTTCGGGATGGGCCCCAGCGATTTCAGAGTTTCCGGCATGGTTCCGAGGCCGCTCATGTTGCCGAAAACTCCTCGACGTTCGCATGTGCGGGCCTCGTCCAGTGTTGAGAGATTCTGAAGATATAGCGATCGAGAAAATCCGCCAGAGATTTTCCGGCTGCGCGGCTCTGCCGCCCGAACTGGAGTAGCAGAGGAATGCGGTAAGGGCTAAGGCCGACTTCTTTGAGTAGACCGCTCATTTTCAGATGGCCGTGAGAATCGAGAATGCGAGCGAAATCGACGGGTAGGTCTTGGTCGGCGGCATCGCTGATGGCCCGAACGGCGACGCACGGAACTTGGTGTTGCACGGCGGCTAAAAGGATGTAAGTTGTCTCCATCTCGACGATACTTCCCTTTTGGCTCAGATCTTCCTTCTCGTCCACCGTGGCCACAATCTTCTCAGAAGTCAGGGAGACTTGGACAGGCTTTGCGCCGGATGAAACGGCAAGGTTAAGCAGAGTTGCATCACTCGGGACCCTGCACTTTTGGTCCAGCGACTCCGAGATGCGTGCTACGGCGACATCGCCCGGCTTTAATGCCGCGTCGAGCGATCCGGCTAGTCCTGAAGAAATGCACACGTCGTGAAGTTCCACGGGGATTGACGACATCGCTTTAACGACGTTCACGGGGCCCATACCTGTCAGAAGGACTGTAACTTCGTCCGGGCCTATGTTGGCTTTGAAGAGGTCGAACTCGCGTCGTCTCTCCCAATTCTCAAACTCGTAGGGGACAAAGGGATGACGAGAGGCCCACTGAGAGAACTCGGCTTTGATGGCGAAAGTAACCAGGATTCGCATGAGTCTTAGAGTTTAAGATGCCCAAACCTTATCCGGGGGCTACACACATTCTCCGCTCCCATTGCGCCCGTGCACGCCGAGAACAAGGGTTGAAGCCTGTGCCGCGCAACCTACGCTGCGGCGCGAAGGATTTTTTTAGCGCGGCTCGGCTTGACGTAGCCGTTTGCTTCGTACCAGCGCACGGCGCGTTCCAGAGCAGCCGCTACTGAGCCCGGCTGAAATCCCAGCTCGCGCGGAGCCCGCATGCAATCCACAAACATCATGTGACGGGCGATTTTCACGCCCTCGATGGGAATCTGCGGCTCCTTTCCAATCAGACGCGAGAACGCCGTGCTCATGTAGGCTACACCCAATGCCAACCCGTGCGGGATCTTCAGCGAAGGTGCAGCCAGACCGGTAATCTTAGCCAGCGTGTCGAGCATCCGTTTGAGCGTCAGATTTTCGGCGCCGAGGAGATAGCGCTCGCCCACTCTGCCTTTTTCCGCAACAAGCAGATGGCCTGCCGCGCATTCTTCCGCGCCGACAAAATTCAAGCCGGTTTCGACGTAACCGGGCATTTTTCCATTCAGGAAATCGAGAATGATTTTCCCCGTCGGCGTGGGCTTCCAATCGCCCGCTCCAACAGGGGTCGTGGGCATGGCTACGACGACGGGCAGTCCGTCCTTCGCGGCATTGAGCGCCTCGCGTTCGGCCATCCATTTCGAGCGCTTGTAATGGCCGACCATTTCTTCGAGCTTGGCGTTCGTAGCTTCGTTGGGCAATTCCGGGCGGTCCACGGCGATGGTGGCAACTGTGCTTGTGTAGATAAATCTTTCCACCCCGGCGCGCTTCGCGGCGGCGAGGAGATTTTTCGTGCCGCCCACGTTGGAGTCATAAATGTCGCGCGATTTTTTGGCCCACAGGCGATAGTCGGCGGCGACGTGAAAAACGCACTTAACGCCGGCTAGCGCACGCTCCAGAGAGGCCGGGTCGCGCAAATCGCCGGTCACGTATTCAAGAGAAAGGTCTGCAACGGCGCGATTCGTGCTCGAGGGGCGCATCAATACGCGAACTTCGTCGCCACGAGCTACAAGTTGACGCGCCACATGGCTGCCTAGAAAGCCCGACGCGCCTGTCACAAGTGTGGTCATCAGGCTTCGGCACCTTCGCCCAAATTATCAGGTCGCGAATCAGGAACGGTGAGGCGCGCGGGGTCTCGTGAAGCTCGGGACGGGGCAGGCGATGCGCCGGCATCTAGCAGGGATGAGAGCAGCGACCAGCGGCGGCCCAGCAAACGGCGGCGAAGGCGCCCAGTTTCCTTTGCTAGCTCGGGACTGCGCGCTGCAGGCGTAATCAGGAATCCGTCGACATCGAGCTTGCAGATTTCACGATGGAGTTCCGCCAATTCACGGGATGTCGTCTCTGATTGCAAGACGACGTGCGCGCAAGTGAAAAAACCCGCTAGGCGCGCCATGCGAATAGCTTCCAACCCAACGCGGAACGAGTCTCTGAGAGAGCTATGTTGGCCGAGCGACGAGGAATCACCGTTGAAGAGAACGGCAAAATAAAAGTGGGAGGACGGCTGGAACTCATGAAGCCGAGGCTTCAAAGCGGCGCCTGAAGTTTCCAGAAAGACATAACGACCGGAGGCTGCGAGCGTATTGGCAAGGCGCGCCACTCCAGGATGCTCGAGCGGCTCGGAACCGGCGATCCAAATTATGGGCGAACGAAGTCGAGGCCCAAGAGAGATGGAAGGTGATCGTTCACTTCCAATTTGCCGGCTCTTCGGAATGAACGAGTCCGGCGTAGATTCGAAATTAGTTTCAGGCGAAAGATGCAGGACGGGGGAAAGCCGGCGCTTGGTATCGATTGCGCGGGAAGCCAAAGCGAGAGTGAGATCCGCGGTCAGCCGCAGAGAAAAGGACATCGCGGGCTCTAGAACCCGCTCCGCAGCCGGAATTCCGCTGGCTGGAATTTCATGGAGCAGTATTCTTGAGGGCCTTGCACTTGATTCCGGAATCGCGCGAGTGCGTAGAGCGGGAAAGAATTTCGGTAGAGGTGGTACTTCAAATAGAAGACTCCGGGAAAACCAGTGCCGGTGAAATCGGATTCGCTCCACGAACCATCGGTATTCTGCAGGTGGACAAGATAAGCAACCGCGTTCTGGATTGCCGGATCGTGAGGCGCGGCGCCGGCGAGCAAGCCGATCAGGCCCCAGGCGGTTTGCGAAGCCGTACTGTTTCCTTGCCCCTTGGTGGCCGGATCGGTGTAGCTCCAAAGTGATTCGCCGAAGCTGCCGTCTGCTTTTTGGACGGCGCGCAGCCAGCTCACCGCGCGCTGGCAAAATTCTTTCGCCGTAAGCGAAACGGTTTCGAGGGCGCGCAGCGCACCGCTGGTGCCGTAAACGTAATTCACGCCCCAGCGTCCGAACCAGGAGCCATCTTCGCACTGATCCTTTAGCAGGAATCTCACGGCACGCTGAATGGCAGGATGTTCGGCAGGCCAACCGAAACGGCCGAGGCATTCGACGACGCGAGCAGTTACGTCGGCCGTCGAAGGATCGATCATCGCATTGTGGTCGGCGAAGGGAATGTTACAAAAGAGCTGGCGATCGTTATCGCGATCGAAGGCGCCCCATCCGCCGTCTCTGTTTTGCATGCTGAGCAGCCATTGGATGCCCAGGCGCACCGATTTCTCCATGCGCTCAGGATCGGGATGCTTCACGCGCTGCAACGCCATGAGGACGAACGCAGTGTCGTCCACATCCGGGAAGAAATCGTTGCGAAACTCGAAGGCCCAGCCTCCGGGAGCGGCGTCTTTGTTTTTGTACTGCCAGTCGCCCGGGCCCAGAACCTGCTTCGAGAGCATCCAGTCCGCAGCCTTCACGAGCGCAGGATGATCGGCTGGGAGGCCAGCTTCTTCCATAGAGACCATGGCAATGCATGTGTCCCAAATCGGAGAAACGCATGGCTGCATGCGGATGGTGTCGTCTTCTTCAATCTCGAAGCGTGAAAATTCGCGAATCTCGCGAGCGGTGAGCGGATCGTCGGGACCGTGGCCGAGCGCCATCAACGCAAAAATCGAATTCATCATCGCCGGATAGATGGCGGCGAGACCTTCGCTGCGTTCCATGTGAGCGAGCATCCACGCTTTCGCTTCGCGAAGTGCGCGGCGGCGAAGTGGCTTCCAGGGAAGTTTTTCGTAGAGTTTAAGGCCGCGATCGATCGCGAGAAAGACGTTGCGCCACGAGATGAGTTGCTTGCTCCAGTCAAATGCGGCAGCTTTGTGCGAGATATCTTTGAAGAGCTCGTCGACGCGGGCACGCTCCGGCAAACGCCAGTCCGGCCGGAGCGCGGAAAGTATGGCCATGGGAATGACGATGCCGCGGGTCCACGAGGACATTTCATAAATGTTGAGATAAAACCAGTGCGGAAGGAGCAAAAGTTCCGGTGGAATCGAGGGAACAAGCTCCCAACCCACCGCACCAATCAGCGCAAGATAAAAACGCACATAGGAATTGGTGACTTCGAGGCCGCCGAGACGGTGGACGGTTTCGCGGGCCTGTGTCATGTGCTGCGAATCAATATCATCTCCGGCGAGCTTTAGAGCGAAATAGGCTTTGCAGGTTGCGTTCAGATCGGAAGGACCGCCAGGAAAAATATTCCAGCCGCCATCGGGCAATTGGCGGCGACGAACATAATTGGCAAGCTTGGCGATGCGAACCGGATCGGCCTTGCCAAGTACGTACAAGTAATAGATGTAATCGGATTCGAGAGTGGTATCGGCCTCCAGCTCGCCGAGCCAATAGCCTTCTTCGGCTTGCAGGGACAGCAAATGATTGGCGCCGTTCTCGATGGCTTGTTCGAGAGCGCCAGCCAGAGCTTCCTCTTGCCAAAAAGGAGGTATGACCGGGGCAGGCCTATCCATTCCGATGCGTGTACCTGTCGCCAAAATACGTCCCCCAGAAGCAAAGTCGACTAAAAGGCAGGCGTATTAGATTCGCCCCATTTTGTTTCAAGCAGCCTAACTGCTGTATTGCGAGCTACTTCCAACACTTCCGGCGCTAGGGCCAAGCCCCTTTAAGATCGAGTAATACGAGTACCAGTAAATTATCGCCGTCTTGTGGCCACGGGTCAACTTCTAAGATACGAAACCGTTACCAAATCGTTGTCAGAGGGTGATACTTGGCGGGGCTTGCAACGCCCGGTCGATGAGTACGTGCAGGGGATCGGGGAGCGGTTCGCCCTCGCGCTGGGAAACCGAGGGCTTGGTGCGAAGTAAATTGGCGGGGAGTTTTATCCACGACGGGGCGGCGGGTGTGTCGATCGAACCCCGGAGAACGAGGGCGTCGGCGCGGTCGAGTGCGACGCGGGCGGAGTCTTTAAAATCTTCGCGAGCGGGATCGATGACTGCAAAATATAGGCTGGGTTTTAGAAATTGAAGGAGAGAATTGCTTTCGAGAATCAGCGAAGACGATTGTTCCTCAGTCTCTGCGAATACCTGACTAAGAGCATCCCGCATCAACGGAAGACCCTCAGCGAGAAAGCCTTGTTTTGTTCTCAGCCAAAACGACCGCTTCGCGCCTGCGGCAAGAAATCGTGAACTGTCCGTGCCAGACTGAGACTGCTGTTCCCATTCAATGGCGCAAATGTGCTCGTCGGGAGCGCAGTCGCAATCATTGCCGTTCTGCGCGCAGACGCCGTGGCCGTATTGTGTGATTTTGCCGGCGGTCCAGTTGGCTTTCGGAAAGGCGCTGATGATTTCGCAGACGAGCTGCGTTTTGCCAATGCTGCGGGTGTGGCCGCCAACCACGATCACGCGCCATAGGGGGATTGCGCTCACTTCACTTCCCTTCCAACTTGGCTTCCAATTCTTTGATGCGCGCGGCCAGTTCGGGGAGACGCGCCTGCCAGGTGAATTGTTCTTTGAATTTTTCGAGCGGACGAGCGGGAGTTCCCCAAACGGTTTGGCCGCTGCGTATGATTTTGCCGCCGAGAACGCCGGATTGCCCGCCGATGACTGCGCCATCTTCCAAGTAGCATTGTTCTCCAAAACCGGCCTGGCCGCCCACGACTACATGCTTGCCGAACTCGCAGGAGCCGGAAAGTCCGACTTGCGCAGCCATTACCGTGTGGGCGCCGATCTGGCTGTTGTGGCCGATGTGCACGAGATTGTCCAGTTTGACGCCTTCGGCGATGCGCGTGTCGTCGAGCGAGCCGCGATCGATTGTTGTGTTCGCGCCGATTTCGACATCGTCGGCGATTTCCACGATGCCTGCCTGCGGAAACTTCCAGTAGCGGCCTTCTCCTTGCGCGTAGCCAAAACCGTCGGCGCCGATGACTGCGCCGGAATGAATTTCGACGCGATGGCCGATGCGGACGCCGGCGTAAAGTGTGACGCGCGGATGAATCCGGCAATGATCGCCGATCCAGCAGCCTGCGCCGATCACGCTGTGTGCGCCGATTTGCGTGCCTTCGCCGACGTGTGCGTCTTCGCCGATTACCGCGAACGGGCCGATGCCGGCGCTCTCGCTGACTTTTGCGAGCGGCGCAAAAATCGCAGTCGGATGAATCCCCGTGGCGATGGGAGCTTGTTCAACAATGAGAGCGGCAGCCTTAGCAAATGCCACTTTCGGATGTGCGCTTCGCAGAATGGTCTTTCCCTTCAAGGCGAGATTTTCTGGCGCGATTACGCAGTTCGCGGCGGACGCTTCGGCGCGGCCCACAAGTTTGGCTTTCTCGACATAGATAAGATCGTGCGGGCCGGCGCGCTCGGGGGCTGCTACGCCGCGCAATTCGACGCCGCCGTCTCCTTCGAGTATCGCGCCGAGTGCTTCCGCTAACGACTTTGCCGTTTGGATCATCGAAGACCTCTCTTAAAAATCATACAGCGCGGGCTCGCCTTTGGGTCTGTTCTTCCACCGCTGGTGAATCCAGACCCATTGATCGGGATGTTTGCGAATAATTTCTTCAATGACTTTGGTGAAGCGCTTTGTATTTTCGAAGACGTCGCGCTCAGTGTCACCAGTGCGAATTAGTTCGACAGGAGGTTCGAAGCGGAGGCGATATTTTTGAATGGACTCATCCCAGTAGGCGTATCCGGGCACAACGCCTGCGCCAGTGTGCAGCGCCACGCGGGCGAGGCCTGTCGTGGTGCACGCGAACTTGCCGAAGAAATCGACGAAGACGCCTTCTTCCGGCATGGTGTTCTGATCCGCGAGAATGCCGACGGTTCCGCCGCCTTTCAAAATCCTAAGCATGGCGCGCGCGGACTCATTCTTGAAGATGGGTTCGTTGCCCGAGGCGCAGCGGTATTTGTTGACGAGCGCGTCGAGGCGCTGATTATCGAGCGGGCGAGCCATAAAGTGCAGCGGATACCCGTAAAGCGCGTGCGCGAAAGAAGAAAGCTCCCAGGCGCCGATATGGCCGGTCAGATACAGAACTCCTTTGCCGCGCCGCTGGCCTTCGAGAAAATTTTCGTGGCCTTCGAGGATGACGACGTTCTCGATGTTTTCTTTTGTGAGGCGGGGGAAGCGCGCGAATTCAGCGGCCATCCACCCAAGATTGCGGACCATTTTGCGCGTGGCGTCTTTGCGCTGGGCCTCGGACCAATCAGGAAAGGCCAGCCGGAGGTTAAACTCCGCAGTCTTTCGCAGTTTTGGCTGCAAGGAAAAAAGCAGGCTCGTCACGGACGCCGCGAAGCCGCGCGCGAGGCGACGCGGAAGGACGCCCAGCTTTTTCAAGATCAGCCAAACGGCAGCGAATTCGAGCCATTCTTTCATGTTGTTCTAATGTGGCCACGCCGAGGCCGACGCGCGACAGTATGCAAGAGGTGCCCGGTTCGAAGATACAGGTTCAATGCTAGACTTTCCATTCCGTGACCGAATCGTTCACCACCATCCCTGAAAAACCTGGGGCCAGCACTACGGCCCGCATCGGCTGGGCGGTTCTCATCCTCGCAACACTTTACGTTTGTTATTTCAGCCATCTCGGTGCGATCGGGTTTGTCGGCCCGGACGAGCCGCGTTATGCCTGGATTGCGCGCGATATGGCCGAGACGGGCGATTGGGTCACTCCGCGCCTGTATGGCAAACCGTGGTTTGAAAAGCCGCCGCTTTATTATTGGGGCGCGGCGGTTTGCTTCAAGCTTTTTGGAGTGAGCGAAACTGCGGCGCGATTGCCAAGCGCGATCTCCGCACTGCTCGCAACGCTGGTGCTCGCGTGGCTGGCATGGCGACTTTACGGCGTGGAAACAGCGCGCTGGCTGTTGCTCTTACTTCCGACAACGGTCGGCATGATTGGATTTTCGCATGCTGCTGCCCCGGATATGCCGTTCAGCGGAATGCTTACGATCGCGATGGTCTGCGCCGCGGTCGTTCTGCGCCTCGTTCCAGTGGGAGCTGGCGCGACAAACGCCGCCCCTGCAAACTCATCCACGCCATGGGTAGCTCTCGTGCTATTCGGCTTCTTTCTTGGGCTTGCCGTTCTTGCGAAAGGGCCGGCAGGAATCATTCTTTGCGGCGGCGCAATTTTCTTTTGGGCGATGTTCACGAAGCGATGGCGCGACGCGTTTCGGCTACTTCATTTCGCGGCCATCGCCGCTTTTGCCGCGACGGCGCTTCCCTGGTACGTCCTTTGCGCTCGTCAAAACTCTGATTTCTTCCGGATTTTTATCATCGAACACAATTTCAAACGCTTTCTGACTCCCGAGTTCCAACACATTCAGCCATTCTGGTACTACGGCCCCATCTTGCTGCTCGCCATACTACCTTGGACTGCTCTGTTTCTCTGGTGCGCCCTCGCGGGCTTCTACAACTTATCGCGCTCCCGTTACATCAGCCCTTTCAGTTTGTTACTAGTCTGCTGGTCTGCTTTCACCCTTCTCTTTTTCACGATTTCCAAATCAAAGCTCCCGGGATACGTACTTCCTGCCATCCCTCCAGTGGCACTCTTGACGACCCACTCGATCGTCTCAAAACATACTCTCCTTCAGGTTGCCCGTTGGCTACTTTCGGCTATCGGATTGACCCTGATCCTTCTTGGCGTTCTGGCAAGCCGTTTCAGTGACTCCATTCCCTTCGTAACAGACATCAGACCCGCGCCTGCGGTCACGCTAATCACTGTAATCGCCATCGCTGGCGGAGTCCTTACTACGGGGTTGGCATTGTCTCGACGATTCGGCGCCGCCTTCTTGGCTGCAAGCATTAGCATTCTTGGCCTCACGATCGTTGACACCAACTATCTCTGGCAGTTGGACGACGGGATCTCGGCCCGGCCTGTGGTCCTGTCTACGTTGGAACATTTAACAGCCGACCAGATTACCACCGCAACCACTTACAAACTGCCGCGAGCCTTGAAATTTCAAGTGAATTTCTATTTGCATCGCGAGACCGAGGAGTGGACGCCGAATACCGAGCATCACGCCCTGATATTTACCAACCGCAAGGGCTCACAGGAACTGATGAAGCTAGGAGCCAAGTGCTTGGATTATGAGGTTTATCCCGCCCTTGGAATGTGTGAAGTAGGGAACGGCGAATCGAGCCTAATGCGTGGCCCCGCCCGTAGCGGGCAGCTTCAGTAGGAAAAAGCTTACGACACGATTTTCGTAGTCGCGCTTATCGTTATCTTCCATGGCTACGAAATTGCCATGAGGTATGAGTACTTGGTCGCGCGGCTCCGGAGCTTTCGAAAACATGTCCCGCGTGATTTCCCCAAGCTCGGGATCGTCGGCGGCTTCGATGAAGAGTTTCGGCACCCCCGCCAATGCACTCAATTTTTTGGAGAGCGGCGGATCTTCGCGATACTTGTAATTCAGCCACGTAAAACTAAATTCCGCAGAGCGCACCATGAGGGGAAATCCACCGAGGCCGCTGCGTTCCACTCCGATTTTCACCATCTGTTCCGGCAAATCGTAGACCGAATCCAGGACGATAGCGCGAATGCGGTGGTCGTTTTCCGCCTCGCGCAAAGCGGCGTAGGCGCCCAAATTATAGCCCCACAATCCATAGCGCGCGGGGTCGATGTCGTTGCGCGCAGCCACGGTATCAACGGCGGCGCGCACTTCGTCGGCTTCGCGATAGCCGAACGTGGTAATTCCTTCATTTCCGCCGTGTGCGGCAAAGTCAAAAACGAAGACGTTGTACTGGTGGTCCTGCAAAGCGGAAACCAGGGTCAGCAGCTCTCCGCGGCTCGATCCATACCCGTGGCACAAGACGATGGTTGGAGCGCCGCGCAATCCCGGAAAAAACCAGCCGTGGCGCGCGCCCAATCCGGAAACTCTAAAATCCACCAGGTCCGGTTTACCCGGAAAGCTTTCCATGTCGATTTCACTGCTGGTGCGCTGCGGCTTGACGATGCGGTAGACGAGGAATCCCGCAATCGCCGCCGTGGCAATCACGGCGAAAAAGACCAACGCCAGCACGGCCGTAAGGAGTTTCGAATACCACTTGGTTGGATAGCGGAGTTCGTACAGGATGGACATTCGTAGTCTGCGCAACGACGCGGCCGAAGCCGCCGGTTTTTCCTCTCACAACGCCAGCACTATAGCCGCGATGTTAGCACAACTTTTCCGTACCCTTTCGCCGAGGCTTCTTTCGTTGTGTCGGAATTGTATCGACACGGGCCACGGCTTGATTGTGCGGCCTGTGATTCGGCTATCATAGAGTCTGCGCGGCAGGGGCCGTGCGGCAGTCCTCTCCTCCATGAATATTGTCGACTTGCGCCAGACGACGGTGCGCCAAATTGAGCCGCTCCTTGACGAGGAAGCGCGGCATTGGCGCGATGAACTTCACTGGGATTACCGTGGTGCTCTGGAATTGATTAAGCGATTTCTGGACGCTCATGCACTAGCTGGTTGCGTCGCTTTTGAAAACGGCAGCGCAGCGGGCTACTCCTTTTACGTGCTCGAGGAGCAGAAAGGCCTGATCGGGGGCCTCTATGTCTCTTCGAAATTTTCGCAGGCAACCGTCGGGCAAAGGCTGCTCGACGAGATGCTCTTCTCCATGCGCGCGATTCCGCAGCTTTCGCGCATTGAAGCGCAGCTCATGCCGTTCAGCGGACCCGTCGAGGTGCCTCTCAGCGAGCAAGGCTTTCGCCTGTACTCGCGCCAATTTATGCTCCAGGACCTGCAGAAGCTGCCGGAGGCCAAGCCAGGGGTTTCTGCCGGGATGCGCCTGGACCGCTGGAACGACCGCTACTTCGAGCCTTGCGCGAAACTGATTTATCTGGCGTACGCGAATCACATTGACGGGGAAATCAACGATCAATACCGCAGCCGTTCCGGCGCGCTGAAGTTCTTGAAAAACATCATTCTGCTGCCGGGCTGCGGACATTTCGTGCCCGGCGCCTCGTTTGTCCTGCGTCAGCCAGGCGGCGACGAACTTGTCGCAGCTGTGCTTACCAGCGAAGTTTCTCCGGGGGTCGGACATACCACACAAATCTGCGTGCTGCCGGGTTATCAAGGACACGGAATCGGCCGCATGCTGATGCAGACCTCGGGGGAAACGCTGCGCGGCATGAAGTTCAAGGAATTGACACTGACGGTGACTTCGGAAAATTACGGCGCCGTTCAGCTCTACGAGAAGCTGGGGTTCACCACGATTCGAACGTTTACCGCGGGCGTCTGGCCGCGCTAGAGCGGATGGTCACTTCTTGCTGCGGTCTTTCAACAAATTCTTCAGTTCGGACATGAATTCCTGGACATCCTTGAAATCCATATAGACCGACGCGAACCGGACGTAGGCGACCTTGTCGAGTTTTTTCAGCCGGTGCATGATCATTTCGCCGATTTCCGTGGTGGTCAGTTCGCGCTCCGTCGCTTCGTGAACCACGCTTTCGATTTCGTCCACGATGGCTTCCAGTTTTGGCGTGGGGACAGGGCGCTTCTCGCAAGCTTTCAATAATCCCTGCAAAATCTTCTGGCGTTCGAAGCGCTCGCGGCGTCCATCCTTCTTGATGACCATGTAGGGAATTTCGTCGATGCGCTCGTAGGTGGTAAACCGGCGGGCGCACTTGAGACATTCCCGCCTCCGCCGAATGGTGTCTCCGGCGCGGCCCTCGCGAGAGTCTATGACCTTATCGTCCTGATGCGCGCAGAATGGACACTTCACTCGGCGTCTCTCCTCTTCTCGTCTCTGATTGCTATTTCTTTTTCGTGTTCGGCCAGTTTCTTCAGCTTCCCAATCGAGAACCCTTCGTGGACCAGCGACGGCACCCCCACAAGACTACACGCCGCGAAGGTAATCAGCCATAAGACCACCGCCGCTGCTGTCGCCGGCTCGTTTTCGATGCCAAAAAACTTATAAACAGAAATTGCAGCCAGTTGCGAGCCTCCGCCCGCCAGCGGCAGCTGAAAGATCGACCCCGCCAGCGTAAACGCCATGAGCAGTAACGCGTCGGCAGCGGTAAGTTGCACGAATTTTCCCCCGAAACTGTAAGTAACCCAAACATAGACGAGGAATACCAAGCCCCAGTGCGCTACGGAAAGGAAGATCGCCAACCCAAGCTCGCTCCAAGTGCGGATAATCTGCACGCCGCGCGCAAACCCAAGCACAGTCCGCGCAACTTTTACGCGCCATCCCTGAGACTTCTGCCAGCCTTGCAGCGCCTTCTCAAGTGCAGCGGTCCCATGCAGCCGGAAGTAAATGAGGAACACGATAATTCCGACGACTCCCACGATCAAAACGACTCCGGTCGTGTTTGCCACCGGAACATGCCGCTTCTCTACCAGGAGCGCAACGCCGGCAATCACTGCGGCGCTGATCACATCGAAGATTCTTTCGAGGGCGTATATGCCATACATGTCCGCGACCGGCAACTTTTCTTTTCTCGCGAGAAGCAGAGGGCGGAGGGGTTCTCCGGCGCGTCCCAGCAGAAAGACCGCCGCGAAGCCGCCTAAGGTCATTTCGTAGATGGGCCAGAAATTAGAAGTTCCCAGATTCTGTTGAAAAACTCCCCAACGCAGCGCCCGAATGGCATAGCAAGCGTAGATGGCTACCACGGAAACCAGAAGGAGATAGGGGTTTGCGCCCCGGATCGCGAGCCACAATTTCGCTCCGCTGAAACTCGCACCGTGAAGCGTGCCGCCAAATCGATAGATTGCAAACGCGACAGCCAACAAGACTGCCAGTAAAATGAGCAGCTTGCTCCAGGATGGACGCATGAGCCTGTCAGACTAGCGGTCGCAAAGGCGAGCGTCAAGCGCTCAGGAGCTCTCCATGGCCTGCGATCTACGAATTCAAATGTTGCAGCTGGGTCCCCTGCGCCGGCAAGAGCTCCAACTCCAAGATGCCATGCTTGTGTCCAGCCGCAGGCATGAGTAAGATGCCCCCACTTGCACTCGGTCGTCCGGGCCAGGACAACAGGGAACTTTTGGAGAGCAGTTTGCGTTCCATAGTTGCAGGCCGAAGTTGGCCCCAGGCAGCTTTGGGGTCAAACTGGTCGCCGTAGCGGGATTCGAGGCTGATGATACGTTGGAGCAGGACGCCCAACTGGTCCAGCAATGCCTCCAGGGCGACGGTTCGGCCTGGGAGGAACTTGTGCGCCGTCACACGCGCCGCATCTTCAACGTTTGCTACAGGTTTACTGGCAATGGCACGGAAGCCGAAGACTTGTCGCAAGAAGTTTTCCTCCGGGTGTATAAGACTCTTGGGAGCTATCGATCCGCCCATGGCGGGTTCGCAACCTGGATGACCAGCGTTACGCGCAACCTCTTGATCGACCATTATCGGCGCACCAAGCGCGACCGCATTACAGACTCGCTCGAGGACGCTATGCCAGTGGTTGAAAACAAGGAGTCTGCGGGACGCCGCCCGGATCAGCAATTGCTTCTCGGCGAACTCAGTTCGCAGGTGCACACGGCTCTGACCAAGCTTTCGCCGGAATTGCGCGAAGCCGTTATACTGCGCGATTTGCAGCAGCTCGAATACAACGAAATTCGGCAAGTTTTGGATGTACCGGAAGGAACTGTGAAATCTAGAATTAACCGCGGACGAATCGAACTGGCGCGCATTCTGCATCAAATGGGAGTGCGTCCGTCATGATTCGTTTACTTACTTGGGATCGGCGCGGAGACTGACATGACCTGGACTTGCGAACTTACGGAAGCGCGGCTTAGCGACTATCTCGACGGGCTACTCAGCCCGGACGATCGGCATGCGTTTGACATGCACGTGAATACCTGCGAACACTGCGTGCCGCTTGTAGCCGGCGTTTCCCATTTGCTGACCGATCTGCACTCGCTGGAGCAAATCGAGCCGCCACCGCAGCTAATCACTTCGATTCTGAACCAAACGATTGGGCCGCGCGAAACCAAGAAAGGCTGGCGCGGTGCTTTCGGCTGGCTCGGCGGTTTGACTTCGGCCCGGTTCGCCTACAGCGCCGTCTCACTAGTCGCGACTGTGTTGATTCTTCTCACCGCTTCCGGCTTCTCCTGGCGCAAACCAAAGCTCGCGGATCTTTCTCCGGCAAACCTTTACCACAAAGCGGACAGCCAAAGGCACATCTGGTATGCCCGCAGCGCCAAATTTGTCAGCGATCTGCGCGTCGTCTACGAAATTCAGTCTCGCTTGAACAAAGACAACGAATTGCCCGCAACGCCGGAAACCACCATGCCGCAATCCGCTCCGGGAAAAGCACCCGGCAGCACGGATGGCACTCGCCCGGCCACTCCGAAGCAACAAAACCGCGCCAACGGCATTGACAGAGAGCTTGAGCTGCTTGCCACGCAAGTTCCGATTATCAGCGGCGCCTTGAGCGGCCAGTTGATCGGAAGGAGAACTCGATGAAGTGTGCTGTCCATTCTGAGGTGGACGCGACAGGCTATTGCCGCAACTGTGGCAAGCCCATGTGCCCGGGTTGCATCCGGCCGGTGCGTGACGTTCTCTATTGCGAGGACTGCCTGGCCACGATCCTCGGTCATCCTGCGAATCCCTCGGCCCAAACGGCTCCAGCGGGTTATCTGCCGCAGGCCCCCGTCGCAGCCGTACCGCCCATCCCTCCAGCCGGAATTGGACCAAACCCTGTCTTAGCTTTCTTCCTGGGATTTCTGCCGGGCCTCGGCGCTTTCTATAACGAGCAGTACGGCAAAGGCATGATTCATCTTGCCATTTTCCTGGTGCTCTTCATTGCTGGCGTGAACGGCGCGATGAGCGGCGGCGCGGAGGCCGCTCTTTGGATTTGCATTTCCGCGCTTTGGATCTACATGCCCATCGATGCCTTGCGCACCGCGCAGGCCAAGCGCGCCGGCCAGCCCTTGTCGGACCCACTAGATAGTTTCACCAAGCAGCGACCCATCGGTCCAATCCTTTTGATTGGCGCCGGCCTGCTGCTCTTGCTCAACAACTTTGATTGGTTCCCCTGGTACCGCATCACGCAATTTTTCTTCCCGGCCATCTTGATCGGTGTGGGCATTCTGATGTTCCGCAACCGGATGAATCGCGGTAAATAGGAGGCTCCTTCGGGAGTTAGGACACAGATGAGCAATCGAGTTCATTGCACCTGCCAGCGCTGCACCATTCGCGGCCTCATGGGACCCGTGGTCGTTGTAACCGTCGGCGTACTCTTTCTTTTGGCGGAAATGCGGGGAGGCTTCTTCGATTTCGGCAACACCTATCCGGTCATCATCATCGTGATTGGGCTCATCAGCCTCGCATCCGCTGTCGCTTCGAGCGAAGGCCACGTTTCCTCGGCTGCTCCCATGCCGCCTGCGGTTCCTCCCGCGCCGGGCCTCCCACCATCAACATCGGGTGCGGCGCCCACAACTTTTCCGGGACAAGGACAATAAATCGAAATGGCCAGGAGCCGGCAGCGTACCAGCGGAATTTTCACAGGTCTCGTTCTCCTAACTGTCGGATTCCTCCTCCTTCTCCATAATTACCGCGGTTTGGAGTTGGGCGATGTGCTGCTGCACTGGTGGCCTCTCGCGCTTATTTTCCTCGGATTGATCAAGCTGTATGAGCGGACCGTCGCCCGCCGCACCGATGATCCCGGCTCTGCTCGTATTTCCGGCGGCGAAATCCTGCTGGTCATCGGTATGATCACGCTGTTGAGTCTGGTGGTCGCCGTCGATTATGCCAAACGCACAATACCCGGCAATCTTCCCATTGAGTTTTCTGGGGATGCCTATCCCTTCGACTTGGACGTAGTGCCGGTAAACGTCCCCGCGAATGCCCGCATTACTTTGCGCGGCGGCCGTGGCGCGATTTCCGTGCGCGCCGCGGATGCCCCCGAAATCCGTGTGTCGGGAAAGAAAAACGTACACGCCTGGAGCGAATCCGACGCCCAGCGCCGCGCCGGACCAGTTTCCGTTGAAATTGTTCAGAATGGCGATGGATATGAAGTTCATCCCACGGGCATGGGGGTGGGGGACAGCCGCATCAGCATCGACTTGGAGATTCAGGTCCCCAAGAAGGCTACTGTCACCGTGCGAAACGAGAAAGGTGACATTACGGTTTCTGACATGGCCGCGCCTGTCTCTGTCACCAGCACGAGCGGCGACGTCGAGGTCCGCGACTCCAGCAGCGACGTCTCCATTGAAATGCATAAAGGTGACGTCAAAGTTTCCGACACAAAGGGCGATATCAAGATCTCGGGAAAGGGCGGCCAGGTTGACGTCGCGTCGGCTACCGGGAGCTTCACACTTGACGGTGAATTTTACGGCCCCATCCGCGCGGACAAAGTCGCCAAAGGCCTTCGCTTCATCTCTCAGCGCACGGATCTCACGCTGACTTCGCTCTCCGGCCACATGGAAGCTGGCTCTGGCAATCTGGAGATTGTCGATGCTCCGGGAGACATCGCCTTGCGCACCAACCGGTATTCCGTGACCATCGAGAATGCCACCGGCAAAGTAAGGGTTGATAATCGCGACGGTGACGTTCAGATGCGCTTCTCTTCCCCGCCCAAGGAAGACATTCAAGTAACGAACACGAACGCCAGCGTCTCGCTCACTCTTCCCGGGGCTGCGAACTTCAATATCGTCTCGGATTGTCACTCTTGCGATATCGACTCGGAATTTTCGGCGGACACTTTGAAAAAGACCGCGGCGGAATCCGGCGATTCGCATCTTGAAGGAAAGTATGGCAAGGATCGCGGGCCCACAATCACTCTGAAGACCAGCTATGGCGCGATTTCCATCCGCAAAACCAGCTGAGTCACGAAACTCGAAATACAAAACTCGAAATGAGAAAATCGTAACGCGTGTCTCGGCGCCGTTTTTCGAATTTCTAATTTCTAATTTCGCTTTTCCTTTTTCCTACCGTTCCGCCAGCCGGTTCAGATCCTCAAAAAAAGTTGGATAGGAAACTGCGGCGCAATCTGCGTCGCGAATCACCGTCGCGCCCTCCGCGGCCAGCCCTGCTACGGCAAACGCCATGGCAATTCGGTGGTCGCCGTGCGGCTCAATTTCTGCGCCGTGTAGTTTCCCCGCGCGCCGCCCTTCTACTCTCAATCCGTCAGGACGCTCTTCCACTGTCGCCCCCATTCGCCGAAGATTTTCCGCCAGTGCGGCGATGCGGTCGCTCTCTTTCACGCGCAGTTCAGCGGCGTTGCGAATCTCGATGCCCTCTTCCGTGTACGGCCCCAGCGCCGCGAGCATGGGCAGCTCGTCGATGACCAGCGGAATCAGCTCACCTTCAATCACGCCGCCCTTGAGCGATGCGCCCTTCACGGCAAGATCTCCTACGATCTCTCCGTGCGAGCTTTGCAGCGAAAGCATCTGAATCGAAGCACCCATCCCCGCGAAAAGATCCAGGATTGCCGTGCGCGTTGGATTCAAGCCCACATTGTGAATTGCGATGCTGGAATCGGCCAGCAGCGAAGCGGCCGCGATAAAAAACACCGCTGAGGAAAGATCGCCGGGTACATCCAGCGACTTTGCAACCAGCTTCCCGGATCCATTTCCGCCGAATATGCCGTGAATTTTCGTCGTTCGCCCGTGCCGTTCGATAGCTGCCCCGAATTCTTCGAGTGCCAGCTCGGTGTGATCGCGCGTCCGCGCGGGTTCTGTGACACTCGTCACGCCCTCCGCGAAAAGTCCCGCGAGCAGCACTGCCGACTTCACTTGCGCACTGGCCATCGGCATCTGGTACTCAATCGCGCGCAACCGTCCGCCTTTGATCTCCAGCGGCGCAAAATTGTCGTCTTTTGCCCGGATTTCCGCGCCCATCTCTCGCAGCGGTGTCATCACGCGCTTCATCGGCCGCTTTTGCAAAGAAGCGTCGCCGGTAAGTTTTGTGGCAAATTCCTGCCCGGCCAGGATTCCCGTGAGCAGCCGCATCGTGGTCCCGGAATTCCCCGCATCCAGCGCGCGCCAACTGCTCTTCAGTCCTCGCGTTCCGTGGCCCGTAATTCGCACCGCGTCCTTCTCGACTTTCACGTCCGCGCCAAGCGCTTTCATGCAGTCCAGCGTGCTATGGCAATCCGCTGCAGCCGCAAAATGCCGCAACTCGCTCGTTCCTTCCGCCAGCGCCGCCAGCATCGCGTACCGGTGCGAAATGGATTTGTCTCCGGGCGGCTGCACGCCGCCGGTCAATTGTTTTGCCGGCTGCACTGTTTGTTTTTTCACGCCAAGATTTTAGCACGCCCCGCAGGCCAGCCTCGAAACGCCCTCCCCGCTCACAGTTTGGCGTCCCGCTCCTCTCCTTCTTTTTCTTTACTTCGTTACTTCTTTGCTTCGTCCTTCCTGTCCCTCCGTACAGTCTTGCCCGAGGAACCACGCAACTCCATCGCTGAAATTTTCATCCAATTCCTTGCGTATTATTGACTGAGGAGAATGGTAATGTCCGCG
>Ga0070708_100000517_pt1 | contig 29011 bp, 28 predicted proteins | sample KBSK5503metaG_FD_65469 | JGI IMG/M metagenome (GOLD analysis project Ga0070708, IMG submission 65469) | Corn, switchgrass and miscanthus rhizosphere microbial communities from Kellogg Biological Station, Michigan, USA - KBS K5-50-3 metaG | ecosystem: Host-associated > Plants > Roots >... | reverse complement strand
ACCATGATTCTTCTATGCGAACATCCCGCCCCGTGCGGGATGCGAGAGCGCCCAATCAACGTTCACGGTCTAGCTTGCGCCGACCAGGGGCACCCGCGGGCTGCTCTCGATGCGAACGATCTCTGGATACGCCAGCGTGCGCAGCATCCAGTAGAGTCGTACGGCCAACTTACGCGCCGCCGCCACTCTGGCCACGGCTTTCGGCTTCTGGTGACAGCGATGCAAATACTGGCGGCAGCCGCATCGCCCACCCACAATTCGTGACCGATCTCGGCTAACAGATCCCCCAGCCAGTGACAGTTCCCCGTGGCTTCCATCCCGATCAGCGCCGGCGCCGCCACTTGCCGGTAAAATCGTTCCGCATCGCCACTGGCCTGTACCAGCTTCTGCTCGCCGCTTTCTCCCGTCGCCGCGTCCAGCCAACAAACTTGTTGCCAGCTGGGATGGAAATCACATCCTATAATCATCATGCGAAGGCTCCTTCCTTTCCAGAAGCTTTGGTCCTCAACCCTAGACTACCGGTTTCGGATCGAGCCTTCGCTCTTATCCAATCAACTTCTCGCGGTTTTCGAGAAGTGGGGTTTTACTCGGTCATTCAAGGGATACCGCCAGATGGCCTCGATCAACCCCGTCAGAAGCGCGGCTCGTCGCGGCAATTCGGAGATCAGAATCGACTCATGCGTAGCGTGCGCACCTTCTCCCACTCCTCCGAGGCCATCTAGCGTGGGAATCCCGAGCCTCGCTGTAAAGTTTCCATCCGAGCCACCACCAACCGCTGCTTCTTCGAGCTTCCACCCCAACCGCTTCGCAACGTCGGACGCTTTTTTATATAGCGCAGCCACACCCGCGGTCCGTTCCATCGGCGGACGATTCATCCCGCCATCGATCTTGAGCTTGCACTTGCCATTGAACGGCTTCAGGGCGCGGAGCTTACGATCTATAGCCGTAGCGTCCTTCATCTTCGCGATTCGCACATCCAGGACGGCTGTTGCCTCTGCTGGGACAACGTTGACCCGAATGCCACCCTGTACCCGGCCGACATTCACGGTCAGGCCGCGCTTCAAGTCGACCATTTGAGATATCTTCGTGATCTGTTTCGCCAACTCGACAATGGCGCTCGCGCCCTTTTCGAAATCGAGCCCGGAATGCGCCGCTTGCCCCGTGACTTTAACGGTGTACTCGCCAACTCCCTTGCGCGCCGTCTTCACCGCCCCATGAAGCCCATAAGAAGGTTCGAGTACTAGCACGGCTGCTGATTGTTTTGCGAGATTCTCCGTGATGTGCCGTGATGAATCGCTGCCCACTTCTTCGTCCGACACCAGCAAGACTGTGATCGGGTGAGGCAAATCACTGTGCGTTGCCCGCAGAACATCGATGGCAGTCAGCATCAGTGCAATGCCCGATTTCATGTCCAGAACCCCGGGTCCCCAAAGCCGACCGTCGGCCACCCGGCATGGCATGTTCGCCAGAGTGCCGAGGGGATACACAGTGTCATAGTGGCCCAGCAGCAAAGCCGGCTTGCCGCCGCGCTTGCCCGCGAAATCCACCTGCAAATGATCCCCGAAGTTGGAGCTCTTATGAAAGCGGATCTGTCCACCCAGCGCCTCGAACTTTTTCGCGAGAAAGGCAGTTAGCCGATCCGCGGCTTGTTTGTTGTCGCTGGGAGACTCGATCTCTACTAGCTGCCGGATGCATTCGACAATGTCATCCTTGCGTTCCTCAAAATAACTCGACCGATTGACTGCCTCTGGCCAAGCATCCTTGCCCGATCCCGACATTTTTCGCTTGGATTTCACAGTCTACTGGTTAGATACAACACCAATCCGTGGCAGCGCGGTACAGTATAATCTTCGCTCCTGACGTTACCCAATGAGCGATACCCACCCGGCGACCGAAGCTCCAGCCAAAACTACGCTGGACATCAATGACATTCTTCGCATCTTGCCGCACCGCTTTCCGTTTCTGATGATCGATCGTGTGATCGACATCACACGCAAGCAGCGCATCGTCGCCATTAAGAACGTCACCATCAATGAGCCGTTCTTTGTTGGGCACTTTCCCAATCTCCCAATCATGCCAGGTGTACTTATCGTTGAAGCTATCGCCCAGGCTGGCGGCGCACTGCTGCTCACCGAAGTGGAAGATCGAGCCGATAAGCTGATGGTATTCACCGGAATCGAGCGCGCCCGTTTCCGGCGTCCGGTGGTTCCGGGCGATCAGTTGCGCATCGAAGTGGAAGTGAAAGCTTGGCGAGTTTCGGCCGTCCGCATGGAGGGCAAGGTCTTTGTCGGCGACAAACGCGTAGCCGAGGCGACGGTCACATGCCAGCTCGTGGATCGCTCTCGAAGCCGGCCCGAAGCCGTGGACGGCGAACCGGAGCGCGAATGATCCTCCTCATAGAAATCGGAACTCGACACGCGAGATCCGGTATTCGCAACTGATGAACGTCCACCCGACAGCCATTATCGATCCGCTGGCGAAGATTCATCCTTCCTGCAAAATCGGCCCCTACTGTGTGATTGGGCCACAAGTGCAACTTGGCGAAGGATGCCACCTGGTTTCGCACGTCACGATGGAGGGCCCTTCCAAAATTGGCGCCGATAACGGCTTCTTTCCATTTTCGTCCATCGGATTGGCGCCTCAGGACATCACTTACGCCGGCGAGCCCACTCAATTGGAAATTGGCGATCACAACCAGATTCGCGAGTTCGTCACTATCAATCGCGGAACGGTGAAAGGTGGTGGCGTGACACGGGTGGGCAATCACAACCTGATCATGGCGTACACCCACGTTGCCCACGATTGTGTGGTCGGCGATCGCGTGATCCTGGCCAATGCCGCCACCCTCGGTGGCCACGTGACGGTCGAGGATTGGGCAGTGGTTGGCGCAATGTGTCCGGTGCATCAGTACGTCCGCATCGGCGCGCATTCATATGTTGGCGGCGGAACCACGATTACGAAAGATGTCCTGCCTTTTTCGAAAACCGTCGCCGCTCGTGATACTCACGCCTACGGACTGAATACCCTCGGTCTCGAGCGCCGCGGATTTTCCAAGGAACGTATCCGCAAGATTCATCATGCCTATAAGGTCTTGCTGGCGTCGAAGCTCAACACTTCTCAAGCGCTAAAGATGCTGAAAGCTGAGCCGGATGGCGGAGAGGACGTGGAAATGCTTATCCGGTTCATCGAGTCTTCAGAACGAGGTGTGATTAAGTAGCATTCGGCATTCAGCACCCAGCATTCAGCCAAACAGAGATTGGTTATCGAAGAGAATTCAGTTGAGTGGGCGCAAGAATCAAGTGCAGGTGCTGAATGCTAAGTGCTGACGGCTGAGTGCTCTTCTCCAGTACACTGTCCACCATGTCCGCCGCCAGGGAAAGAATTGGACTCATCGCTGGGAACGGCCGCTTTCCGTTTCTCGTCCTCGATGCAGCTCGTGCCCAAGGGCTTGACGTTGTGGTTGCGGCCATTAAAGAGGAGGCATTCCCTGACATCGAATCGCATGGAGCCGCGTCAATTCACTGGCTCTCTTTAGGAGAATTGTCCAAGCTGATCGAGACTTTCAAACGCGAGGGCGTGCATCGTGCCATCATGGCCGGACAGGTCAAGCATAAACAGATTTTCTCCAGTATCCGGCCCGACTGGCTTCTGGCCAAGCTGCTGCTTTCGTTAAGCACGCGAAACACCGACGCTTTGCTGGGCGCAATTTCGAAAGTACTGGCTGATGAAGGCATCCTGCTGGAAAACTCCACCGCATTTCTGGAACCGCTGCTCGCCAAATCCGGAACTCTGACCAAGCGCTTGCCCACCGAACAGGAAAAGGCGAACATTCAATACGGCCGGCTGGTCGCTCATAACCTGGCAAAATACGACATTGGGCAAACCGTGATAGTCGCAGAAGTCGCCTGCGTAGCCGTCGAAGCAATGGAAGGCACCGATGCCACCATCGAGCGCGCCGGTAAAATCATGGCTTCCCTTCAGCAGGATGCTTCTACATTGAGTCGCGACCTTACCGTGGTGAAAATCGCCAAGCCGAATCAGGATATGCGTTTCGATGTGCCGGTAGTAGGAATAAAAACGATTGAAGTCATGCACAAAGCCGGCGCCACCTGTCTGGCGCTGGATGCAGGCAAGTGCCTGTTACTAGATGGGGAGGCCGTAGTCTCAGCCGCCGACGGCTTCGACATTGCGGTTGTGGCTGATCCAGTTGAGTGATTTCCGATGGAGGCTTTCATGTCCGAGACCGCTCGCCTTGCAGACCAAATTCGGCGCGCCTTCGAGGGGGACGCCTGGCATGGAGATTCCATTAAGGAATTGCTGACCGGTGTGACCGCCGAGACCGCCGCTGCCAAACCAATCAAGGATGCCCACAGCATTTGGGAACTGGCGCTGCACATCGCCGCCTGGGATGATGCCGTCTTACGGCGCATCGGTGGCGCAGCCGTCGAACTTACCAGGCAACAGGATTTCCCCCCCGTAAAAGACACCAGTCCAGCCGCCTGGCGTCGCGCTCTCAGCTATCTTGATCAGACTCACAGCCAACTCATTAAGGCGGTTGCCGCTTTTCCTGATTCGCGTTTAAACGACCAGGCTCCCGGCAAGACCGAGGACTATTACGACTTTTATTACATGTTCAGCGGTATCGTGCAGCATGAGCTTTATCATGCTGGGCAGATCGCTCTCCTAAAAAAAGCGCTACATCCGAGAACTAAAACCTGAGAAACGAGAACCGCATTAACGTAGCAGTCGTAGGGGTGGGTGCTTTCGGCCGTAATCACGCCCGCGTTTACCATCAATTGGCGCAGCAGGGCGAGCCTGTGACATTGGCTGCGGTCGTGGATCCCGATGTTTCGCGCGCTGATGCCATAGCCAGGGAATATGGAGCGCGCGCTTTCGGCTCGGTCGAGCAGTTCATCAAGACACGCAGCGAGGTGCAAGCGGCTTCCGTCGCGGTTCCCACGGCGCAGCACGTTGAGCTCGCCGGCGCCTTAATGGCTGGGGGAATCGATGTCCTGATAGAAAAACCGCTGGCTGCATCGCTCGCCGAAGCCGACGATCTGATGCGGTCTGCACGGCGCCTCGGACGAATCTGCCAGGTCGGCCACCTCGAACGCTTCAATCCCGCGGTGCGTGCTACGTTGCCCCTTGTTACCCATCCCATGTTTTTCGAAGTTCATCGCCTCAGCGTTTTCACTCCGCGTTCGCTGGACGTGGATGTGGTACTTGATCTGATGATTCACGATTTGGATATCGTGCTCTCCTTCGTCGATTCGCCGGTAAAAGAAATTCGTGCCGTCGGTCTCCCCATCTTGTCCGGCAAAGTGGATATCGCCAACGTTCGCATGGAATTTGACTCCGGTTGCGTCGCCAATTTCACAGCTAGCCGCGTTTCCACCGAGCGTGTCCGTAAGTTGCGCTTCTTCCAGCCCAAGCAATACATATCCGTTGATTATGGACGCCAAGACGTGCTGGTTTTTAGTGTTGGCGGGGACGAGAGTGGGACTCCTTCAGTGAATCCTCAAATCAATGTCGCTAAACCAGCAATCACTGCCGAAGAGCCTCTCTATGCCGAGCTGAAATCTTTTCTGGACTCAGTGCGACAGCGCTCCCAACCGCTGGTATCTCTTGAAGACGGCCGCCGCGCTCTCGCCGTGGCATTGGACATTGTCTCCACCATCCAGGAGCACGGAAAGAAAATTCACCTGGACACTTTGCAACAGTAAAGTCTTAATCTGAGAACCGGCGTCCCGTTCTGTAATCTGTCTCCGACTCCACAGTTAACGTCGCAGATGCCATTCCTGCGACCCGCCTTATGCGCTTCGCAGATTCCCCGAAAGATGCGAAAATAGAAGTACTTGGCCGCAAACGCCAGCGGATTGCGATAGGAATTTAGCCTGCCGGTAGGGGAGCGTTCACCGCCTCCTCCTGCAACGAAGGCCCTCCGCTCGTGTTAAATCGGTAGACAAGCAGTTTGATGTCGACGACCCAAATCCCGCCGGGAAATCCAGTTCCTCCAGCGCCGCGCGCAGAGATTGGCGATCTGTACGACTCCCATGGCTGGGAATCTGTCTACCGCGAGATGCATCAGGCTCCTGCCTTGCTGGTTCAGTTACAGGATGATCTTTCGCGTTCCCGCCAGCGCGAAGCTTTTTGGATTTCTGTAGTCGTGCATTTAGTCCTGGTGATTGTGGTGGTCAATTCTCCAAAGCTGGAGAAATATTTTCCAAAACGTCCAGTCATGGTAGTCAGCCCTAACGACTGGATGCGGCAGAAAGAGCTCACTTATCTGGAGCTGCCGAAAGACGCCCAGAAGATCACTAAGCGTCCTAACACCAATGTGATTTCCGATAAGGATCGCATTGCCACTTCGCGTACCCCACAGCTTAATCGCAAAGAGTTGAAGAAAATTCTGGATAGCTCTCGCGCTCAACCTCCGGGTCCGCCGCCGACACCGTCCGCTCCTCCTCCTCCTGCCTCCGTAGCCCAAAATTCGCCGGCGCAGCAACCGCCGCCACCGACCCCGACTCCGTCCAATCCTGATCAGATAGCAAAGCTCGAAACTCCGCCCATAAACCGTCCAAAGCCCAATTTCGAAAGCAGGCCAATGTCGGCTGGATCGGCAATTGAGCAGGCCGCGCGCGCAGCCGCAGCGAACCGTGGTGGTTATGGGGGAGATAGTGGTGATCTGGGACTAAGTCAGGGCCGCCAGCCCGCCCAGGCCATCGGACCACTCGACGTTCTCAGCGATACCATGGGCGTGGACTTTGGTCCTTACCTCTCGCGCGTATTGCACGACGTACGGGAGAATTGGTACAACCTCATCCCGGAAATCGCCCGAGCCCCACTCATGAAGCGGGGAAAAGTATCGATAGAGTTTGCCATTCTCAAGGATGGCCGGGTGGCAGGTATGAAGCTGGCTGCCGGTTCCGGCGACGTCGCACTGGATCGCGCCGCCTGGGGTGGCGTTACCGGTTCCAATCCGTTTCCGCCTCTGCCCAGTGAGTTCAGCGGTCAATATCTTGCATTGCGATTCCACTTCTACTACAACCCCGAAAGGGCCGAGCTTCGGTAGCGCTACCAGAAATTAAGGCTCGCACAGGCCGTCTCTTTATCGGGAAATAACTTAGCCCAGCGCTACGCTTCGACTCAGACGAAGTCTCGGATAGGCCATATTTATCAGTGTTCTCTCCGAAAAAGGCACGTAGAGAAGGCTGCATGTAGCCGCGAAGGCCGCTCCAAACCCGATCTTCTGCGCCATCAGAAAAGGTGCGATGCCCCACAGTTCGTCGAGCACCAGGATGAATAGAAACAACTGCTGAAATTTTTCGCCTAGCAGTTCGTAATCGAAAGTCGCCGCCGAGAGCAAATAACAGCGCACCGGAATTCCCACCCCAGCGGTCACGATTGTTGCCGCCATGATTGCAAACGAAGCCCACCCCGGAAGAAATGTGCCCGCAACCCGCTCAATCTCACGGAAATGGAAGAGCGCTTCCACATAAAAAATCAGGTACATGATTTGTATTAACCCGAACAGGCCGCGAGTGACTGTACGCGAAGGCGGACCAGGATCAGGTTTTGGCGGATCTTCCCTGATCCACACTACCTGCCCCAGAAACCGATACCCTCGTTTCGCCAGAGTTTCGACATATTTCGGGTTGGTTGCCGAGTCGCCCAACGCCTCACGCACCTTGTTCACAGCGGTGTTGAGGCTCTTATCAAAGTCAACGAAGACATCGGGATCCCACAGCTTTTTAGTGATTTCCTCTCGACCGATCACATCCCCGGGACGCTCCAGCAAAAGCACAAGCAAGTGGAAGGGTTGCTCTTGAAGACTAATTCGCGCCCCATTTTTTCGAAGTTCGCCGGTTCCGAGATTAGCCTCAAACACACCAAAGCGTGCAATCCGCGTTGGCGCCGGACTGGCGTGTGGGGTAGCCATATTGCCGCGTAGTTTACACCCTGACTACTTGCCTGAAACTCGCGTTATCGCGGTCAAACCCCGCGCCCGAGTTCCGGCGCTACAATGTCATCGTGTCCGCCACCCAACCAAAGCGGCAGCCATCTGACCGGCCCCCCCAACCACATGCCAAGCTCTCCATCCACCGTCTGGAGGCGACGGGTATTGTGGTTATCGCAATACTGCTTCTGATTCTCACCCTGATTCGCTATTGGCGCTACATCCCCTGGAGTGCGCGCTGACTGTGTCTCATTCGTCTCTCTTGATCGTCCTGCTGGGTCCCACAGGAAGCGGCAAGACCGCCCTGTCCCTGGCACTGGCCGAGCATTTCGGGGGGGAGATCGTCAATTGCGACTCAGTCGCAATCTATCGCGACTTTGATATAGGCACCGCCAAGCCGACCATGGCCGAACGCGGTCGTGTTCCTCATCACTTGTTCGATTCTGTGGGTCCTACTGCTTACGTCACGGCCGGAGAATACTCGAGGCAGGCTCGAAAAGTGCTGGAAGAAATCAAAACTCGCGGCAGCCTGCCGATCGTTGTTGGTGGAACCGGACTCTACCTTCAGGCCCTATTGGAAGGCCTCTTTGCGGGACCGGAGCGTTCGGAAGAGTTACGTGATCGTCTGCGCCGGCGTGCAAAAAACAAATCCTATCTTCACCGGTTGCTGCACCGTCTTGATCCGGTGGCAGCAGCGAAGATTCATTCCCATGACACTCCCAAACTGATTCGCGCCATCGAAGTTTGCCTGGCCTCGCGCAAGGAAATGTCCGAAATGTGGAAAGAAGGCCGCGACCCGCTGCAGGGCTTCCATATTCTTCGTCTGGGACTGAATCCCGAGCGCGTTGCGCTCTATCAACGCATCAACCAGCGTGCACAACAGATGTTCGATTCCGGTCTGGTCGAAGAAACTGGAAGCATGCTTGAAAAATACGGGGATGCGGCCCGCCCGCTTTCCTCGCTTGGATACAAACAAGCAGTTCAATTATTCCGCGGAGAAGTTGATCGTGATACCGCGATTCAAGCCGCACAGCAGGCCCATCGCAACTATGCCAAGCGCCAAATGACATGGTTCCGCCGCGAGCCGCACGTAGCGTGGCTCGCCGGCTTTGGGGACGAGCCGAACATCCAAGGCGAAGCGATAAAGCTAGTTGAGACTAAGCTGAGAAAAACTGAACCCGTGTGACTGAGAACTGAGAACCAATATCTTGGAACTGAGATTCACCCCTGACCCCAGCCCTGTAATCCGTGCTATCGTCTGCTGATGCTTCCACGTGCTCTATGTCTTATCTTGATTCTGTCCCTGCTGACTCCCGCCTCAGCCAAGGATAAATTCTCTCAGCCCCGTCCCATCCAACTCGATCGTGATGGAGAAAAATGGGCAGAGAAAACTCTGCACAAATTGTCACTCGAGGAAAAGGTTGGACAGCTTTTCATGATTTGGGTTCGCGCCGAGTTCTTGAATGTAAATAGTCCCGAATATCTCCAGTTGCGTGACAGCATCAACAAATATCACGTTGGCTCATTCGCCATGACAGTGCGCGCCGAAGGTCCGTTTCTATACCGGAACCAGCCCTACGAGGCGGCGGTCCTGCTCAATCGTCTACAGCAGGATTCCAAACTGCCATTACTGATCGCAGCTGATTTCGAACGCGGCGTCTCCATGCGCCTTTACGGGGCGACGGTATTTCCCCACGCCATGGCCTTCGGCGCCGCCGGAAAATTGGACTATGCCGAAGCCTTCGGACGCATCACTGCCCAGGAAGCTCGCGCCATTGGCGTGCACTGGAACTTCTTCCCCGTAGCCGACGTGAATTCCAATCCCGCTAATCCCATCATCAACACCCGTTCTTTCGGTGAGGACCCGCAGCAGGTGGGCGATCTTGTGGCCGCCTACATCCGCGGCGCCCGCGCCAACGGAATGCTGACCACTGCCAAACACTTCCCCGGCCACGGTGATACCGCCACTGATTCCCATCTGGGCGTGGCCCAGGTGACCGGCAACCTCGCTCGATTGCAATCCGTAGAACTTCCGCCCTTTCGCAAGGCCATCGAGGCGGGTGTGGATTCAGTCATGGTCGCACACGTCAGCGTTCCCTCGCTCGAGCCCGACCCCAAGCGCGTGGGGACGACTTCGCCGGCGATCGTAAACGATCTGCTCAAGACGCAACTCGGATTCAAGGGGCTTGTCGTCACCGATGCTCTCGACATGGCAGGACTCACTCGCCTTTACGCCGCGAACATCGGCCGAGCCGCGGTAGATGCATTCAAAGCCGGAAACGATCTCTTGTTGATTCCCGCTGACCTCGATGCTTCCTATCAAGCTATGCTCGTAGCCGTCCGCAGTGGCGAAATTCCGCAGTCTCAACTGGACGCCTCCGTCCTCAAAATATTGAAAGCCAAGGCCTCGCTCAATCTTCAGAAAGCGCGCATGGTGAATGTGGAAGCACTTTCCAATCTGATTGGCGAGCCCGCAAACCTGGCCCTCGGGCAGCAGATGGCCGACGATGCCGTCACCCTGGTTCGTGATAACGGAAAGCTTCTCCCACTGAAACAAATGGGAACTGTTAACTCCGGCCTTCCGTATCAATCCGTGGACGAAGTGCGGAACCGGGTGGTCGTCGTTATTTTTACCGACGACGTTCGCACTGAGGCGGGCCGTATGCTGGAGCGCCAAATTCGCAGCCGTGTGCCCGACACGAATGTTATCTGCGTGGATCCACGAATTGCAGCCGCTCTATCGGATGACATCATGCGCGCCGTGGACCAGGCCCAGACCGTAATCGCTGCCGTATATGTAATCCCGACCGCGGGGAAAGCGACCAAAGGTGTCGGTGGACTTCAGAACTCGGTTGGCTTGGCGGATGCCACCGCGATGCTCTTACAAAAAATTCTGGACCACGCCGCACAAAAGACCGCAGTCCTGGCTATGGGTAATCCGTACGTGGCGCAAGATTTCCCGGCAACACAAAATTATATTTGCACGTTTTCAAACGCCACGGTTTCGGAAATCAGCGCCGTCAAGGCGCTGTTTGGTGAAATTGCAATCCGCGGCCGGTTACCGGTCAGCATTCCAAACGTCGCCCGTCGTGGCGACGGCATCGACCGGCAAGCCTACGTCGCACCTGGAGGTTCGCAGCATGCACAATTCCAACCCTCTGTTTATTAACTCGCGGCTCGGGTTCATTGTCACGCTCGTTGCTGTTCTCGTGATGTCCGCCTGCAGTATCAACGTAAAAAAGAATGAAAACGGCGAAGACAAGAAAGTGGATATCCAGACTCCGATCGGGGGACTTCACGTCAGCAAGAACGCCGACGTCCGCGATGTCGGCCTGCCGGTCTATCCCGGAGCGCGCAAGAAAGAGAAGGACAAGGACGGCGACGAGAAGAGCGCGAACGTAAATATCTCCAGCGGCCTCTTCGGGCTGAAAGTAGTCGCTATCGAGTACGAGTCCGATGATCCGCCGGAAAAACTGATTTCTTATTACACCGATCAATTGAAGAAATATGGCACCGTGCTCGAGTGTCGCCGCAACAACCACGATGATGATGTTGAAATGAATCCACGCCACTCCAACGATTCGAAACAGCTCAAATGCCAGGGCGATAACAAAGGCGACGATATCGAACTGAAGGTGGGTACTGAAGATAACCAGCACATCGTTTCCGTCCGACCAGAAGACAAGGGCAAAGGTTCCATCTTCGCGCTGGTCTACGTGCAGACCCGTGGCAAGGACACGATCTAACTGATCGATGATCTCAGGGTTGAGCGGGTAATGATCGACTCGCCCCGCTCGGTCGCGGTCCTGCGTTCTTGCCTGGCTAGCAGTCGTGCTGTAACTTGAAATTCAGTGGAACATTCCTGCTATCAATGTGGTGCTGCAGTCGACGAAGGAATAGCTTTCTGTCCGCAATGCAATGCGCCGCAAATTCGCGTCGCCGTGGGGGACGCAATCACCAGCCCTACCATTGATTCCGGCTTAGAGATCAAACCATCAGGGTCTTACACAAACACGTCGCAGATTACCGCGTTGCAGTGGTCCTATGCTTTGCCCTCGGCGGCTCTGGCGGGACTGATCGCCGCCGTGATGATGCTCATTCCCGGCGGTGCCTTCGGACTGGGAATGCTTGCGTCCGGTGCGCTCGCAGTGCTGTTTTATCGCCGCAGGAATCCCGTCGCCAATGTCACACCCGGCATCGGCGCACGGCTAGGGGCGCTGAGCGGAGCACTAGGGTTTGGCATTTTCGCGATCTTTACTGCCGCTGGAATGCTGATCTTCCGCACTGGTGGACAACTGCGCGATGCCCTGTTGCAAGCCATTCAGCAATCCGCCGCGCGAAGCTCCGACCCGCAGGCGCAGCAGATGCTCGAATATCTGAAGAGCCCACAAGGTCTCGCGCTGATGATGGCGTTGGGCCTGATCGTGATGGGTGTAGCCTTTCTGATTTTCTCCAGCCTGGGAGGCGCACTCGCAGCGGCTCTGCTGCGACGCAAAGATCGTCACTGATTTCCGCAGCACTTAGCATTTAGCACTTGGCATTTAGCCATTACTGGCCGCTGGTGGTTACGTCAGAGTTGGTCCAAACGATCGGTGAGGAGCTAAGTGCCAAATGCTGCCCTTCGCCGTTGCCCCTCAACAATCGTTCGCGCCAATCTGAACGACGCGGCACCGGCCCGTAATGGCTAAGTGCTGAGTGCTGACTGCTGTCTCCACCTTGCCCCCCGGCACATCCCCGCGTATGATGCTGCGTTCATGACTGCGAGACCCTCCCCGCGCCAGTCCAATCTGCGAGAGAAGTCGCAGCTGATGTCTGCATCGGAGATCGAGCGCACGCTGGTTCGTTTGGCTCACGAAATCGTCGAGAAAAATGAGGGAGCGACCGACTTGGGTTTGGTCGGAATCCGCCGGCGGGGCGTGCCCCTGGCGCAGCGTCTGGCGCAGATCATCGAGCGAATCGAAAAGAGTCCGGTGCCCGTCGGCACACTGGATATCACCCTTTATCGCGACGATCTTTCCACTCTCGGTTCGAAACCGGTGGTGCAGAAAACCGAAATCGGTTTTCCCATAACCGGCAAAAACATAATCCTGGTGGATGACGTTCTCTATACCGGGCGCACCATTCGTGCTGCGCTTGATGCCCTCTTCCGGCAAGGACGGCCGAGGCAAGTGCGACTCTGTGTGCTGATCGATCGCGGCCACCGCGAGTTACCAGTCGAGGCGACATTTGTCGGACGCAAAGTACAAACCACTCGACAGGAAATCATTGAAGTCCAATTGCGCGAGACCGACCAGAGTGAAAAAGTCTTGCTGGTCGAAAAGCAAAGCTGAGTGTCAGAGCTGTAGACTTTTTTCACGTGGTGCCCAGGCAAACCATGAACAGAATTGCGCGTGGTTCCCTGCTGGGAATCGAGCACATGAAAGTGGCGGAAATCGTGGGCCTGCTCAAGCTGGCGCGGCGCATGAATCCACTGAAGCCCCCCCCTTTGTTGCGGGGGAAGCGCGTGATTCTTCTATTCTACGAAGCTTCCACTCGCACCCGCAGCTCCTTTGAAATTGCGGCCAAGTCCATGGGCGCGATGACCACGCTGGTCCTCTCCAGTGGATCAAGTATAGAAAAGGGCGAATCGCTGCTGGATACCGCGTATACCCTGCGCGCTGTGGGCGCTGATCTGATCGTGGTCCGCCATCCGCACGCCGGTGCTCCTCTGCTGATGGCCAAACATCTTGATATCCCGGTCGTCAATGCAGGCGATGGCATGCACGAACACCCCACGCAGGCATTGCTTGACGCATACACCATCTTGCGTCACAAAAAATCATTCCCAGGATTGCAAGTCGTCATCGTCGGGGATATCTATCACAGCCGCGTGGCCCGGTCCGCGATTCATTTGCTCAGCAAGTTCGGCGCGCGCATCACGCTTTGCGGACCGCCTGAGTTCTTGCCTGAGCTGGCCACCAGTCTGGCTCCCGGCCTGCACATCACGCGCAGCGTCGAAGAAGCGGCGCGAGGAGCAGACGTCATCATAGTGCTGCGCGTACAGAAAGAGCGGCTCGCCGGCATGAAAATTAAACTGCAAGACTACATTGCGCGATATCAGGTGACTATGACGCGGCTCAAGCTAGCAAAACGTGACGCCCTGCTCATGCATCCTGGCCCCATTATTCGCGGTCTGGAATTGACTTGGGAAGTGGCTGACTGTCCGCAGTCGGTAATCGTTGAGGAAGTGCGCAACGGTGTGCCGGTACGTATGGCGATCCTGGCGAAAGCGTTGGGACGAGCGAGATAGATTCACGATTGAATGGCACGAGACAAATCCAATTTGGGTTCGCTACTGATTCGGGGCGGTCGCCTTATCGATCCCGCTTCGAAGATCGACGCTCTCATGGACGTTCTGCTGCGCGATGGACGCGTCGCAGAAATCGCTTTGCCGAACAAAATTCGTGGCGGCGCTAACGAAAAGTTTGATGCTCGTGGTCTTATCATTGCTCCCGGCTTCATTGATCTGCATGTTCACCTACGCGAGCCCGGTCAGGTTTACAAAGAAACCATCGCCACCGGCACTGCCGCCGCCGCGGCTGGCGGATTTACCTCTGTCTGCTGCATGCCAAACACCCAGCCAATACTAGATTCGCCAGAATGGATCACATGGTTGCAGCAGTCGGAGCGCGGCGCGGTGGTCAACGTTTTCCCCGTGGCGGCCGCGACCCATGCCAGTAAGGGCGCTGTGCTTACCGACTTTCGTGGCTTGCAACGGGCAGGCGCCGTCGCTGTCACTGACGACGGTAAGCCCATCTTGAGTGATGACATCATGCGCGAGACCTTGCGTGTAGCCTCCGAGATCAATCTTCCAGTAATTCAGCACGCGGAGGACACTCGCATGACCGAAAACTTTTCGATAAATGATGGTCCGACTGCCTTTCGCCTGGGACTGCGTGGGATGAAAGCCGCTGCTGAAGCTTCGATCGTGGAACGCGATGTGCAATTGGCCCAGCAGTTCACCGGGGCACGCCTGCACGTCGCTCATCTCTCAACCGCTGACGCGCTGAAGGCGGTCCGGCGGGGAAAGCGTAGCCGGGTCCGCGTTACCTGCGAGGTCACTCCACATCACTTCGCGTTGATCGATGAAAATGTCGGCGAGTATGACACCAACTTCAAAATGAACCCACCTTTGCGCTCCGCAGCGGATCGCGAAGCATTGCTCGTAGCTCTGGCCGACGGCACAGTGGACGCCATTGCCACCGATCACGCGCCGCATGCGCCACATGAAAAAATTATCGAGTTTGAACGCGCCCTATTCGGAATTATAGGTTTGGAGACGGCGCTGGGAATGGCGATCACGCGCCTGCATCGTGAGCAGAAGATTCCGCTGGCGCGAATCGTGGAGTTGTTCACCGCGGGGCCGACGCGCGTGGTCGATCTGCGAGGTCGTGGAACGCTCGCGCGCGGCAGCTACGCTGATGTCACTATTTTCGATCCCAAGAAACGCTGGACCTTCGACGCCTCGAAGTCTCTGTCCAAATCACGCAACACGCCGTTCAATGGCTGGCAGTTCACGGGGAAAGTAGTCGCGACGATTGTCGGCGGGGTCATTCAGTACAGCGCGTAGTCGGCTGACAAATCGCCGTAATGTTCCACGTGGAACATGCCAGGACATCGGCATTGCTGCCGGGCAACGATTTTTGTTTGCGTAAGTAGCTTCTGGCTATTAATCACGCCAATATTCCCATTCGCTTTCCTACTTTCTTTAGCACCTCGAGTGCCTGATCCAATTCTGCTTTTTTGTGCGTTGCCGTCATGATGGTTCGGATGCGGGCTTTGCCTTCCGGCACGGTGGGAAAGGTGATGCCCGTGCCTAGGACGCATTCCTGAAACAGTTCGCGGGAGAAGTCCATAGTGAGCTTGCTGTCGCCGATGATGATGGGCGTGATCGGGGTCTCACTGGCCGGCGTGGTGCGGCCGCCAATATCAAATCCAAGTAGGCCTAGTTCTTTTTTCCAGAAGCGAGTGTTCTCCCAAAGCTTTTCGATGCGCTCGGGTTCGTTTTCCAGAACCTCGAATGCAGCTATGCAAGTAGCAGCCACAGACGGCGGATGCGACGTGGAAAACAGAAACGGGCGCGCACGATGATACAGAAAATCAATCAGATCACGGGAGCCGCAAACGTATCCGCCTAGTGCGCCCACGGCTTTCGAGAGCGTGCCTACCTGGATATCGACGCGCCCGTGTACGTTGAAATGGTCAATAGTGCCTCGGCCGTTGCGGCCTAGCACGCCGGAAGCGTGGGCGTCGTCAACCATCATGATGGCGCCGCGTCTTTCGGCCAGATCGCAAAGTTGCGGCAGAGGGCCGATGTCGCCGTCCATGGAAAAGACGCCGTCCGAGATCAGCAACTTTCTGCCTGGCTGATGCTTGACGCTGGCCAGTTGCTCCTCGGCATGGCCAATATCTTTATGCCGGAAGACCAGAATTTTCGCTTTGGACAACCGCGCTCCGTCGATGATGGAAGCATGATTCAACTGGTCCGAGATGATGAAGTCGTCTTTGCCCAGCACCGCCGAGACTGTGCCCGCATTGGCGGCAAAGCCGGACTGAAAGACCACGCAAGCCTCGACGTTTTTGAAGCGCGCGATTTTCTCTTCCAGTTCCATATGGATTTTCATGGTGCCGGCAATAGTGCGCACTGCGCCTGATCCCACCCCATATTTACGGGTGGCTTCGAGCGCGGCTTCGCGCAGCTTGGGATGGGTAGTCAGACCCAGGTAATTGTTGGACGCCAGGTTAATCACTTTCCTGCCGTCGAAAGTGCAGACGGGGGCCTGCTCGTCCTCCAGCACTCGGAGGCGGAAGTACGTGCCCTTGGTTTTGAGATCGTCCAATTGCTCCGTGAGGTAGGAAAGAGGATTAATGCGTGTGGTGACGGACATTTCAGCTCCAATTTTGAAAGCGGCAATCAGAATGACGGCGTCGAATCAAACCACAGCAGTTTAATACCGGAGTGCAGGGTATTCGGGCATGATTTGAAAAAAGGCAGTTCTCTGTTGCTGGTTCTTAGTTCTTAGTTTGAGCGAGCAGAGTGGTTAGGTTGGCAACTTCCAGATCAGGGTTTGCTGAAGCAGCTTTGGCGGCACCGGCGCCTGGTCTAGGCGAAGGCCGATTTACCCAGACGGTGGAGATTCCAAGCGATTTGGCGGGAATCACATCGTGATAAATGCTTTGGCCAATGTGAAGCATGTGGGCGGGGGGGACACCGATCCTGGTTACAGCCATTTTGAAGATTTCGAGGCAAGGCTTGTAACAGCGAGCTTGCCCGGCGGTAATCACGTGGTTGAAAGATACTTTGAGTTGCGGCGCGGTAGAGGCGAACAGATCATCATCCACATTGGAAATCACCGCAAGCTGATAGCGCTTCTTCAATTCGAGAAGGGCGGGTACGGTGTCCCGGAAGGGGCGCCAAGTGGCCAGCGATTGCGGGAGAGAACGTATTTCGGCGGTGGTGGGAGTAAATCCCAAACGTTGTCCGAAGCCGCGGACCACGGACTGCAATACTTCACGATAGGATTGGAATTCTCCCCGCTCAGCTTCAACTTCCAGGTCGGAATACAGCTCAAGGAGGGCGGAGTCAGTGATGGACTTGCCATGTGCCGCGAGGATAGGACGCAGCGCGGAGAAGATGCCGGTTTCCCAGTCAATCAGAGTGCCGTAACAGTCGAACGTCAGAACTTTGAAGCCACCCAAGTCGAGCATGGCAGTAAAAAAATAACCCACGGCCCGGGCCGTGGGCTATTTAAATCCGAAAGCCCCTATCTCAATTCCAGCGGCTGATTGAGTCTAAAGCTGAGCGCGGACTCAGCAGGCAGGACAACGTCCTTATTGCCGGTGAATACCGTACCGGCAGTGCCGGCGCCGGCGCCAGCGACTGCACCGATGGCGGCACCTTTGCCTCCTCCGGCTAATCCGCCGATGAGCGCGCCGAGGCCCGCGCCGCCGCCGATCATGGTGGCAGTGCGTTTTCCCTTGCCTTTCGCGGTGCGGATCAGAGCGGAGGTTTCAACGTTATGGTCGGCGCCGTTGACGTTAATCGAAGTCAGCTTAAGATCCAGAGTGGCAGCGCCCTTGAACTTTCCCAGAGGCTTCGCATCCACCACTATGCCGGAAGCATTTGCACCGATCGGTATGACAGTATTGCCACCGACTGTCACGGGACTAGCCAGGGTGGCGGCGAAGGTTTCTCCGGGCGTGCTGATTTTCGAGCCCAAAGCCTGGCCCAGCCGTACGGTCACCACAGTTCCCGCGGGAACGACAACTGATACGGCTGCTGCTTTCGGTTTGGCTTGCTGAGTTTTGGCGGTGTTAGTCGTAGAAGTAGCGGGCTGATTGGTATCCGTCGATTCGGGAGCTTTGTTGCTGCAAGCTATCAATACGAGAGATAGATAGAGGCCCAGGGTGAGTTTTATCCAGCGCGATCGCATACGATTACCTCCATTGGGGATGTTTACCAGAAAGATGGGACCACGCGCAATTGTCGTATGGAGTGCGCGACGGGCGAGTAACTGCAATTTCCACATTCGGGAATCAAATCTTTTCCGGGCCAGCAGCGGCAGCCATCGAATCAGTGTTCACGGCTGGTTCGGACGACTCAGTCATCGTGGCAGCGGCCTGAGTTCCGGAAGCCTCGACGGATGCAGCTTCAGCAGCGGGTTTTTTCTCCAGAAATTTGGCCGTATTCAAGAGCGGGCGGGCGAGAGAAGGGTTATAGCCAGTCCACACGCCCTCGGAACAAACTTCGCGTGCGAAGTGGGCGCGCATGCTCTCCATTTTGGAATCGAGATCGTCAAGATAGTGCAACACCAGGGCCTCAGGAAACATCGGCAGCTTCGGGGAACCGAACTCGTACTGGCCGTGATGACTAATGATGAGGTGTTCGACCAACGTCTTGAGTTCGCTGGGGAAGTTCGGAACTTGCGCGATTTTGGCGTGCACCATTTCCAACTCGATCACCATGTGTCCGAGCAATTGGCCGCGGGTGGTGTAAGAGAAAGAACGGTTGTACGCGAGTTCGTGAATTTTTCCGATGTCGTGCAGGAACGCTCCCGTAAGCAGCAGATCACGATTGATCTGAGGATAATTGCGGCAAATCAAATCGCAGGAGCGGAAAAGTGACACTACGTGATCGAGCAGCCCGCCGATGTAAGCATGATGCAAAGTTTTGGCGGCCGGGGCGGTGCGGTAAGCTTCGGCGATATCGGGATCGCTCATGAAAGCCTCGACCAGAGCCTTGAGACAGGGATCCTGAAAATTGGCTACGAAACCTGCCAAAGTCTGCCACAGCTCGCCGATATCCTTGGTGGTTTTGGGTAGATAATCCGCGAAGTCAACTTCCGAATCGCCCAAGCGCCGAAGTTTGTGGATGGTAATCTGAAAACGGTTCTTATATTTGTTTAGGAGGCCCTTGATCTTAATGAAGTCGTCTTGCTCGAAGGCGTCCAGCGCGTCCTCGACGTTGTCCCACATTTTGGCTTCCACCTGTCCGGTACGATCGCCGAGGGTTAACGCGAGGTAGGGCTCTCCGGTCTTCTTGGGCTTGACCTGTTTGGAGACCACTACGAAGCTGGAAGTGAGGACCTTATTTTCGTGCTGAGCGCAATCCGCTAGAAAAAAATCCTTCATAGGGCCTTATGTTTTTGATCTTCAAACGCCATACGCTATCGCCAAGCTCGTGGAGGGTTGTGATGCGAGATCCTGACCAGCTTAAACTAAAACACCCCGAATTTTTTCTTCTTTTTGAGTTGTTTGGCGGTGGCATCCTTGGCCAGGGTCTCGATGGGCTTGGTTTGATTGGGGCTGGCACCGGTGTCGACGTAACCGGTTTTGATGTCGATGTAAGCTTCCTCACGTAGTTTTTGCAGGTAGGCGCGCAGGGCAGGTTGAAGCTTGCGCATGTAAATCGCGTCCTGGATACGGCCTTCGATTTCGCTCAGGGGCGGGACGCCGGCGTTATGATGCTCCGCGACTTTCAGGATGACGAAACCCTGCTTGGTGCGGATAATATCTGAGACTTCGCCCGCCTTCATGGCAAACGTCTTGTCTTCGAGTTCTTTAGCCAAGGTGCCTCGCTTGAATCCCCCGAGATCGCCGCCCTGGGCGGCAGTAGGACCATCGGAATTCTTCTTAGCGGCGTCCTCAAAACTCGTCCCCTTGCGGATTTGCGCGAGCAAGTCTTTCGCTTTAGCTTCTGCTGCGGCTAGTCGTTGCGAATCATCGCTGGTGTCTGCGTCGCCTTTCTTTTCCGTCGAGACCAGGATTTCGCTCAAACGAATCTGTTCGGGCTGCTCCATTTCGCTCTTGTGCTCGTCGTAAAACTTCTGAATTTCTTCTTTCGGAATGGTCATCCTCTGGCCAACTTCTCTGCCGATCACCTGTTGAGTGATTATCTGATTGCGCATATTCAGCTTAAAGTCTTCGAATGAAATTCCCTGGGATTGAGCGGCTTTTTCCAGATCGTCCATGCTCTCCAGCTTCATCTCTTTGCGCATCTCATCCAGTTTTTTGATCAGCTCGGTATCCGCCGTGATGCCCAGGTCTTTGCCTTTCTCCAGGAGTAGTTGCTGATCGATCAGATCGCGGAGGACGTCCTTCTCACGCTCGGAATATGTTTTGTTCGCATTGGCCGGATCCTGCTGTTGCGCCTCCTGTTTCAACTGTTCTCTGCTGCGTTGATACTCGGTGCGGGTGATGATCTGATTGTTGACGCGGGCAATGATTTCCTCAACCACGGTATCCGCAGTGAGAAAAGTAGGCACCGAAAGAAGGCAAAGCAACAAACAAGGGAAAAATTTTCGCATAGGTATTCCGGAGGCCATGCCACAGTATCTGGTCGCAGGTTTCTGGGAGGATGACCTTAGTAAATTGTACCTCTGAACCCGAAGGGTGAGCCAGTGCCTGGGCCTCTTGAAGAGCCCGGAATAGGCTTCAACCGGCTACAGCTAAGGCTTTGGCGGTGGCGGCACGGACCAGCGCGAGTACGGTCACATCGTTGTGGATGGGAGGAGTTCGCATGAACTGCTGCACGTTATTGATAATGCTGACGCAAAGTTCTCTGGCATCGTCGGAGTTGGCATGTAGAAACGTGTCTTTTAAACGGCCCAATCCAAATTCTTCGTCTTTATATTTGCCTTCCAACAGTCCCAGGGAAACGAGTAGCAGAGAAGCCCCGGGCTCCAAAGCAACTATGCGAGCGTCGGAAGTAGCGTGCGAAAACAATCCCAGAGGCAGGCCGGTGGCGGGCAGTTCGGTGATGCCGGTGCGGTCCCGAAGCAGTCCGGGAGTATGGCCCGCGTTGAAGTAGCAAAGAGTGCCGAGGCTTTCGTTATAACAAGCAGCGAATGCCGGACACGATCGGATATTCCCCTGAGATTGAAGGATAGTGCGATTGAGCGCGAGCGCGAGCTCACTCATAGCATCTGCTTCGTTGATGTCTTCTTTAGCAAACAACTCGGGGGCCAAACTACGAAATGTCTGCTGGGCGGCTGAAATGATAGCGCCGTTATCCTCAATGCGGCCAGCCACATCCAGTAGTCCGATGACAACGCGGTCGGGAGAAACTCGCAGGAAATCGTAGAAGTCGCCGCCCATGCGCTGGCTGCAGTAAACCGCGGCTACCGCCGCGTCCTGCAGCACAGGGATGACGGACCGGACAGGCATCACCTGTGTTTTGGTTGGCGGTTCATGACTGAACAGGGCGTGCATCAGGGCAACCAAGGCGCGACGTTAACACAGAAATCGAGGAGCGGCAAAACAATACGCTAAGCACTAAGGTCTCTGGTCTCGATCAGATTTCTCGTTATAGCGACTATTTCGTTGAATTCAGATGCGGAGGCCTGCAAAACGATTCGGAGTGCGAGGGTTCAGAGAGTCTCTCACCGAGGGTCAACTACGTTCGATTAAATCCAGTCATGCAGAAATAGCTCCACTTGCCGATTCAATTGAGCAGGGAACCGAGGAGGGCTATGGGGTGGAGTCTGCGTACGCTGATACTAACCATGGTTCTGGTGGGCTCTGGCGGCTGGTGAATCGGAGGTGCTGCCAATCGGATTTGTGAATCGAACTCAACATTCAGGGGCGGACCTGTGGACGATTTGGAAGAGTGCACAACAAAGTCGGGCAAGGAAGGTAGACCTCAATCCTCTTCAGCGCTCTGATCCGGGTGTGCTCGCTGATATGCGTCAAGGGGATTCACGGGCGTGCGCGAAGCGCCTCATCAGATTGGGGTTGCGCGGGAGCCAGATGTCACTTCAGCCACACTGTTCGGGACGACAGGTGTGCTGCGAACGGATCCCACGGGACTCATCGCATGTCCGCAGCCGTGCAACGTACGTTATGCGGCGGCTTTCTCCAAGTATGACCTCCATCTCACCAGGTATGCGGAATCCTGGGAATTTGAGGGCGACAACTTTGCCATCCTTCTGGAATATGAATTCGAAAATCAGATATTGAGTGCGTTGGGATACAACATGAGTTGGAGATAGTGGCCTTACTTCTTTTCGCTTTTCTTGTGAGCGGCTTCGGATTTCGAAGAATCCGATTTCGAACTGTCAGATTTCGCAGCGCCGGATTTCGACTTCTCGTCCTTTGACTTTTCGTCCTTGACGCCCGATTTCTCGCTGGAATCACCATTTCGGGACGAATCTCCCGAAGACTTCTTAGGATAATCGGTGACGTACCATCCGGTGCCTTTGAATTGGACGGCTGGAGCCGAGATCATCTGTTCGACCGGGCCGCCACAATCAGGACACTTCTTCAAATGGCGATCGGAAAATTTCTGGATCCGCTCAAACCGGTGATGACATTTCTTGCACTCGTACTCGTAAAGTGGCATGGACTCCCTAACAACCGTCGTCGGTCGTTGGTCTTTGGTCGTTCGCCAACGGCTTGTTTGAATTCGACAGCAATCGTGGTATTGCTCTGTCTTTGATTCTAGGGATTGGGGACTAGCGGCGTCAATTTACGAGGCAGGTGCGGTCCTCTACCCGGTGATAGACTCGCGTGCATGAAGCCCGGAGACAGCGACGCCGCCAGAACTACTCGCAGTCTGGACTCTGGAGCGGCGCTTTATCTGGTGGGAACTCCCATCGGGAACCTGGAAGACATCACACTGCGAGCGCTGCGAGTACTGAAGGAGTGCGACCTGATCGCATGTGAGGACACGCGGCAGAGTCAGAAACTTCTCAACCATCACGGTATTACCACCCGCACCATCAGCTATCACGAGCACAATGAAATGACGCGCTCTGCCGAACTGGTCCTCGAATTGGAGCGAGGGGCGCGTGTGGCTTTGGTCACCGACGCGGGCATGCCGGGGATTTCCGATCCCGGCTTCCGGTTGATTTCGCTTGCCATACGGCATCACGTTCCCGTGGTGCCGATTCCAGGAGCGTCCGCGTTTCTAGCGGCGCTGGTGGCCAGTGGCCTGCCAGCCGACTCCTTTCGATTTAGCGGATTTCTCCCCGCGAAACGGGGACAGCGGCGGAAAATGCTGGAGAGCATTCAGGGGTCGCCGCGAACGCAGGTGTTTTATGAAGCGCCACATCGCGTGAAAGAAGCTGTCGAGGACATTGTGGAAGTCCTGGGCGCGGAACGGCACCTTGTCATCGCACGCGAAGTCACCAAGATTCACGAAGAGTTTCTGCGCGGTCGGGCGTACGAAGTTCTACGGACGCTGAACGCGCGCGACGAGATCAAGGGTGAAATTACTCTGCTGATCGGCAAAGCGGAAGAAACCGATCAGAAGACAGTAAAGACGTCCGCGACAGTGCGCCAGCGGCTGGAGCAGATCATGGCCGAACAGAAACTGGACGAAAAAGCGGCATTGAAGAAGGTCGCGAAAGAGATAGGGGTTTCAAAAAGCGAAGCGTATCGAGAACTGCAAAGGAGCAAGTAGGTCTACCACTATTGTTGTGGCATGAAGCGTCACTTTGGCAGGGAGCGATAGACGATCTCGCCAGGTTTGCCGTCCCACATTCCAAGATAAAACGAATGCGTATTGGGAAAAGGTTCCGGTTGGTGAAAGGTCGAAGCAATTGCAAGGAATCGATTGCACCACGCTTGTTCTACCTCTAAAGCGACCGCATAGGGGAGGAACTTTTCGTAAATTCCTCAGTGCTCATGCGGAGCTGTGAACTGATCCATGGGAAACTGATCCACTTTGCAGAAACAGGCGAAACCCCTCAACTTTGTCGAGGGCGACCACAAGCCACTAGTTCCGCTATTTGGGAGTCAGTTCTCGCTTCACAACCTCGCTGACTTGCTTGCCTTCTACCCGCATTCCTCCAGCCGAGAAGCGTGCCATGACATTCTTCATCACCGTTCCCATATCCTTCATCGATGGCGCTCCCATTTCGGCGATAACGGCTTTCACTCCGGCCACGATGTCTTCCTCACCGGCGGCCTTGGGCATGTAAGCTTCAATCAATTTGATTTCGGCAGCTTCTTTGTCGGCCATCTTCTGACGTCCGCCCTTGGTGAACTGCTCGACGGAATCCTTACGCTGTTTGATCAACGTGCTCAGCACTTGTTGTGCTTCTTTCTCATCGAGCGGCGCCATCTTCTCGATTTCGCGATTCTTGAGCGCGGTCTTCACCATCCGCAGGCAAGAGAGGCGTTGCTCATCGCGTGCCTTCATGGCAGTGGTGATGTCCTTTTGTATCTGTTCGCTGAGCGTCATGATTGGCAATTATAGACGTGCGGCGAAAGGCGACAACGACAAAGGGAACGAAGGTACACGAAGAAAAAGCAACCACGAAAAACCTTTGTGTGACTTCGTGTCCTTGGTGGTTAATGGTTTTTGCCTTCCCTCTGCACGAAGAGCAACGCGGTTCCGGTACACTAGATTCATTTCAATTCCAAGGATTCGCTGAATGTTGCGCAAGAATCGTCTTTTCACTCCCGGCCCCACGCCCATACTTCCGGCGGCGCAGACGGCCATGGCGTCATTTGCCATGCATCACCGGACTGCAGATTTCCGGGCCCTGTTTTCCCGCGTGCTATCCGACCTAAAGCAGTTCATCGGAACAAATAACGACGTCTTAGTCCTGACCGCCTCCGGAACGGGCGCCATGGAAGGGGCAGTCTCCAACCTGATTTCGCCCGGCGACAAAGTGTTGGTGCTATCGGCGGGTAAGTTTGGCGAGCGGTGGCGTGATCTGGCCAAAGCTTTCGGATGTGAAGTGGAGGTCATAAGCGGGCCGTACGGCGAGACTTTTTCGCTGGACGAAATTCGCCGCAAGCTGACGCCCGAGATCCGCGCAGTTTATGTGCAGGCGACGGAGAGTTCCACGGGCGCGCGCCATGATGTCGAGGGAATTGCGAAAGTGGTGCGTGCGTCTGGTGACGATACGTTGCTCGTGGTGGATGCCATCACCGGACTGGGCACGACTCACCTGAACGTTGACGGCTGGGGAATTGACGTCATCATCGGCGGTTCACAAAAGGCTCTGATGATTCCGCCGGGACTGGCTTACTGTGCGATTAGCGAACGCGCCTGGCGTCGCATGGAGACCGCGAAATCGCCTCGCTATTATTTTGATTTCCGTAAAGAAAGAAAGGCCGCAGCCAAAGGGGAATCGGCTTTTACGCCGGCTACTTCGATGTTTGCGGCGTTAAGCGCGGCGCTGGATTTCGTCCGTCAGATGGGGGATGGCGATATGGTTGCCGGACGCGAGGCGCTGGTGAATAACGCAGAATTGGCCGCGGCAATGACACGCGCGGGCGCACAAGCATTGGGTTTGAAATTATTTTCGCCGTCCAGCCCCTCAGCCGCGCTCACGGCGATCAAAGCTCCCGCTGGCGTGAATTCCGGAGCGATCGTGAAGGAATTTCGTGAGTCCTTTGCCGCCGTAGTGGCCAATGGCCAGGGCGAGATGAAGGGCAAGCTGTTTCGCATTGCGCACATTGGCTATTACGACTATCTGGACACGATCGGGATATTGGCCGCACTGGAACAAGTGCTCGCCAGCGTGACTGCGACTCTCGTAGAGTATGGCGCCGGCGTGCGGGGGGCGCAGCAGGTTTACGCAAAAAGTATCACGCAGAAGAGTCAACCCGTGGGAGCTCGGTAATTCATCATGAAGGTCGTGGTTGCAGAGAAAATCTCGCCGTCAGCGCTGGACTTGCTGCGCGAAGCGCGCTGGACAGTGGTAACTCCGGAACAGTTAGACGGCAAGTTGGCCGGGCAACTGGAGTCGGCGGATGCGCTCATCGTGCGCTCGGCTGTAGATGTGACTGCAGAATTGCTGGCCAATGCCCGCAAGCTACGAGTGATCGGACGCGCGGGAGTGGGAGTAGACAACATCGACCTGGACGCGGCCACGCGACAAGGCATCGCAGTCATGAACACCCCAGGAGCGAATGCAATTGCAGTAGCGGAACACACTTTGGCGATGATGTTGGCGATGGCGCGTCCAATTGGCCGGGCCAACGAGTTGATGCATGCGGGAAAGTGGGAGAAAAAGTCGCTGCAAGGTACGGAATTGCGCGGCAAGACTTTGGGAATCGTCGGCTTGGGACGCATTGGCATGGAGGTAGCGCGACGGGCAAGAGCGTTTGGCATGGAAATCATTGCCCACGATCCTTTTGTTTCGAGCGCAGTGGCCAAGGAGCAGGGCATTCGTACGGCAAAGCTGGAGGAGGTCTATGCGTCGGCAGATTATCTGACGCTGCACGTCGGGCTCACGCCGCAGACAACCGGAATGATTAATGCTGACTCCTTGAAGATGACCAAGCGCGGCGTAAGGCTGGTGAACTGCGCGCGCGGTGAACTGGTGGATGAATCGTCGCTGGTTCAGGCTCTCAAGCAGGGCCACGTCGCAGGGGCAGCTCTCGATGTTTTCGAAGAAGAACCTTTGAAGAACTCGCAACTCACGACGATCGAGAATGTCATCCTCACACCGCATATCGGCGGCTCGACTTTCGAAGCGCAGGAAGCAGTGGGATATCAGATCGCGCTCCAGGTGAAGGAATATCTGAAACATGGAGTCATTCAGAACGCCGTAAACGTACCTTCGGTATCGCACGACGAGTATCTGGAACTGCATCCTTACATTGTGCTGGCAGAGCGGTTGGGCGCGTTTCTGGCGCAGGCCAGCGAAGGCACGCTGGAAGAAGTTTCTCTACGCTATAGCGGACACATTGCGGAATGGAAGACGGAATTGATCCGCAATGCCGCCATCAAAGGCATTTTGAACGAGGCGCTTGAGGAGAAGGCGAACCTGGTGAATGCGGCGGCGATTGCGGCGTCACGTGGTTTGCGTATCCATGAAGCACGTAAGCCGAAAACTTCCACGGGAGGAGCGGGCAGCGTGCTTTCGGTGCTGCTTAAGACCAGCACAGAAGAGCATCTGGTCAAAGGCGCAGTGCTGCACAAAGATGCGCCTCGGTTGTTGCATGTGGATGGAATCGACGTGGAGGCCCCGCTTGAGCGCAATTTGATTTACATGCGAAATCGTGACGTGCCGGGTGTAATCGGCCAAGTGGGCACGATCCTGGGCAAACATAAGATCAATATCGCCGACTTTTCACTGGGCCGTGTTGCTGCCAATGACAAGCAGAATGCTCCGCGGCGTGCCATTGCGGTGGTGCACGTGGATGGACGCGTGCCGGAGGCGGTGCTGGCGGAACTGAGAAAAGTGCCGGCAATTGATCAGGCGAAAGCGATAAGACTCTACTAGGGAAATTTACTATTGACGAATTACGATTTACGAAGTCAGAAGCTCGGATGTTTTCAGTAGGTATTTGAAACTGGAAACCAGAAACCTGATCTCAGGGGTTCAGCGCTTCCTTACGCAGTTTGCGGCTCTCGGCCAGGAGCGCCATGGAATGCATCAGATTTTGTAGCGTGACAATTCCAACCAGGCGTTGGTCTTCAACCACAGGGATGATGCTGAGATTGCGGGCGGTGAGCTTGCGAAAGGCTGACGCCAGAGACTCTTTCTTCTGGGCCACTTCGAAGATTCGGTTCATCGCTGACTGGACGTAATTGTTTCCATCTCCTCGCAGCGCCTCCAAAATCTTTCGCTTGGAGATCACGCCGACCATGTCGCTGCCACGAATGACGGGGAAATCGTCTTGAAGCGAGTGCACCGCCTTTTCCAGCGCGTCTTCCAGCGTGTCCGCGGGAGAGAGCGTGGCAAAGTCGGTCAGCATGATGTCTTCCAGGCGAACCGTGGCCAGCACAGATTGGAAAACGGCGGAGCGTTCTTCCAGTTGGGCTGCAATGAAAAGGAAGAAACCGATCATGGTCAGCCAGATGTTCCACAGCATTCCGACCAGCATGAAGAGGGTTGCAAATGCCTGGCCGATGGTTACGGCGCGGCGCGTGGCGCGGACCAGATCCATGCGGCGGCTAAACAGGGCACGAAGTACGCGGCCGCCGTCCATGGGATAGGCAGGCAGCAGGTTGAAAAGCGCGATCCAGATATTGGCCCACAACAGGCTGCGCGGCAGGTTGCCCGAAAGCACGTACGGTTTCGCCCAGAGTTGAATTTCAGGCGCTACACCGAGCAGGATGCTACCGGCGACAAAAGCAATCAGCAGATTAACTAGAGGACCCGCCAGCGCGATGCGAATGTCTCGTTTCCAAGTGACGGCGCCGGGTTCCACGGGACGTTGAGTTTCATCCAGCAGGGTCACTCCGCCGATGGGCAACAGAATTATGGATTTCGCCGCCACTCCACCGTGCATGCTGGCGAGGGCATGCCCTAGTTCGTGCAGTAGCACGCTGACAAAGATGATGCCGACGAGAGCCAGTCCGCGCCCGGGGTTGACCGTGCGATGAGACGCGGAATCGGTCAGCCATACGAATACCAGCAGGAAAAGAAACGTCAAATGGATGCGGATTTCTACTCCGAAAATCCGCCCCGCCGGTATGGACCAGTTCCTCATCTAGGACCCGCACCGCCTCGCGCTACCACCATTCTATATAGTTAGACGCCGGGCCGTAGCGCTGAGTTGTGATTTGGTTAATCGAAGGTACTTGAGATCAGTGAACCGATTGGCGGG
>Ga0070708_100000515_pt1 | contig 29022 bp, 29 predicted proteins | sample KBSK5503metaG_FD_65469 | JGI IMG/M metagenome (GOLD analysis project Ga0070708, IMG submission 65469) | Corn, switchgrass and miscanthus rhizosphere microbial communities from Kellogg Biological Station, Michigan, USA - KBS K5-50-3 metaG | ecosystem: Host-associated > Plants > Roots >... | reverse complement strand
CGGGCGTGGAAGAGGTCTGACCACGGGCGTGGAAGAGGCCTGACCACCGGGGCAGTGGGGTCCGACCACGCGGCGCGGCGGGAATAGGTCGGACCAGTGGGAGTTGACAGCGGGGTTGGGGGCGGCAAAGCTGCGCCCCCGGCGGTCCCCCGAAGGAGCAAGCCATGAAGAAGGCATTCGTATTCGCCATCGCCCTGGGATTCAGCAGCGCAGCGCTCGCGGCCGCGAAGACCGAGACGATCAAGGTCAGCGGCTGGAAGTGCGAGAAGTGCCCGGGCAAGACCGAGGCGAAGCTGAAGGCGGTGCACGGCGTCGAGTCGGCCTCCGCGGATCGCGAAAAGAGCCAGGTGATCGTCAAGTACGACGACAGCAAGGCCAAGCACGCGGACCTGGAGAAGGCCATCGCCGACTCCGGCTTCGCCGTCGCGAAGTAAGCGGTCGCCTGCGGGCGCAAGCGAGGTCAGACCACGGCTTCCGGCGACGGCGGGCGCCGCTGGGGATCGCCTCTGCTTGCGGTGGGGCAGAAGGACGCGTGCGCTCCACGGGTTGGGGAAATTCGACTACTCCACGCCGCGCACCAGATACAGCTCGGACACGATCTGGTGATGGCTGTACGCATACGCCTCGCCCTCGCCCGTGAAGGCAAAGTGGATCCACGGGATCCCCGACACGCCCGCCGCCTCCGGCGGCATGAACTCGCGCCACGGCGTCCTCGTCCCCCGCTGCAGATCGAGCCGCCCGACCCGCGTGGGAAGACCGGGATGGCGGACCAGCAGCGAACCGCCATCCGCGGACCAGCCGATGGGGACCTCGCCCTCCGTCAATCCGGGCACCGGCGTCGCCTCCCCTCCCTCCACCGGATGGATGAAGAAGCCGTTGCGCTTGTGCACGATCACCCGCTTCCCGTCGGGCGACACCGGTTTCGAGATCGCCTCCTGCCCGGCGACCCCCGCTTCGGTCAGCGGACGCAGCTTGCCCGTCGGCGCATCCAGCACGAAGACCCGGAGCGGGCCGCCGAATCGCTCCCGCCCCGTGAGCAGGACCCTCTTGCCGTCCGGAAACCAGCGCGCCTCGGCGATGACCGCGATCGGCAGCTGGATCGTCCTGGATTCCCCGGCGCCCGTCGGCACGACGAGGAGCTGCGAAGGATCCTTGGTCGAGGCCAGGATGGCCCAGTTGCCGTCCGCCGTGATCGACAGCGCGTAGCCGGTCCCGACCTGCACGGGCGCCGATCCGTCCGTCCCCCGGACGTAGGCGCCGAACATCTCTCCTCCGCCTTGCCCCGCCTCGAAGAAGAGCAGCTTGCGTCCGTCGGCGGAAAGCTCCCGCGCCACCGAATAGTCGAGGTGGGTCAGGTCGCGCTCCTGCGCCTCCCCAGGCCCGTGGCCGCGGATGAAATGCCGCCACTTCTCCTGCGCCAGCAGCACCCGGCCGTCGCGCGCCACGTCCTGCAGCGCCAGCGACCCGGCGGAACGGACCAGGACCCGCTGTGCCCCACCCAACGACACCGCCCGCAGCGCGGTCGATTGCAGGGTGTCGCCCGCGGTGAACCACACTTCGTCACCGCGCGGCGACCAGGCCAGCCCCATGGCGCTCCCGAGGTCCGGAGTGAGCGGCCGCGCCGGCTGTCCTTTCGCCGCCAGCATGACCACGCCGCGCGTGTCTCCGAAGAAGGGGTGATCGATGAACGCGACCTGGCCAGAGGGCGATACCCGGACGTGACTGATCCACCCCGACGACTCGTACAGCGGATTGCCCTGGGGAAACTCGACCCTGCTCATTCCGTCCACGTCGCGCACCACCGCCATCGCCGATCCGTCCGGTGCGAAGTCCGCAGTGTACACCCGCGTCAGCAGCTCGCGCGGAGCACCGCCCGCCAGCGAGGCCCGGGCCAGCGTCCCGGCGCGCATGTAGTCGAGCAGATCGCCATCCTTCTCCAGCGCCAGGGCCAGCTCCCCCCCGCGCGAGACCGCGAGCACGCGCGCCGGGGGAAGGTCCAGCGAGCGCGCCTCCGGCTTGCCGGGCAGCAGGGTATAGGTCGCCACCGGCTTCCCGTCCCAAGCCGCGCTGTACAGGACCGTCTCTCCGTCCGGCGCGAAGCGCGCCGTCCAGGCCGTCCCGATCCGGAACGTCAGCTGCTGGAAGGAGACCGGCGCGCCCGACCGGGCACGCAACAGGGCGAAGGTGATCGCGGCCGCCGCCGCCGCGACCAGAAGGAACGCGGCCGCGCGGAACGCCGGATGCCGGAAGACGCGAGCCGCCCCAAAGGATCCGCCGGATCCGAGGCCACCCCCCAACCTCTCGCGCGGCGCGGGCGGAGCTCGCCTGGCTCCCCGCAGCGTAGCGAAGGCCGCGCCGACCAAGGACCGCGACTCGCGCTCCGGCTCCTGCTTCCCCGCGCCGAGGCGCTTCAGCCGCTCATGGAGATCGCGCGCCGATCCGAATCGATCCTCGGGATCCTTCTCCAGGCAGCAGCGGACGATCTCCTTCAGCTCCTTGGACGTCCCGGCCGGCAGCGGAGCGGGTTGGCTGCTGAGGATCGCGTACGCAGTCTGGAACGGCGAGCTGCCGGAGAACGCGCGCTCCCCGGCGATCATCTCGTACAGGATGGCGCCGAAGGCGAAGATGTCCGCGCGGTGGTCCGCCGGTTTTCCCCGGATCTGCTCGGGCGCCATGTACCCTACCGTCCCCAGGACGGTCCCGCTCAGTGTCCGGAGCGGCGCCGGGTCGGGGCTTCCTCCGTGCCGGGGCGGCAGCACGCGCGGATTCTCGAGGAGCTTGGCGACCCCGAAGTCGATGATCTTCACCCGGCCTTCGGCAGTGACGAAGAGGTTCTCCGGCTTCAAGTCGCGGTGGACGATCCCCTTCCCGTGCGCAGCGGCCAGGCCGGCGGCGATCTGCACCGCGTAGTCCAGCGCTTGATCGGGCGGCAGCCGCTCGCGCAGATCGTCCCGCAACGTCGCTCCCGAGAGCAGCTCGGAGACGAGATAGGGCGCGCCCTCATGCGTGCCCACGTCGTAGATGGTGAGGACGTTGGGATGGTCGAGGGCGCTGGCGGCGCGCGCCTCGAGCTCGAATCGCTGGACCGCCTCCACGCTGCGCAAGAGGTTGCCGGCGAGCACCTTGACGGCGACCTCGCGCCCGAGACGGCTGTCGCGGGCGCGGTAGACGACGCCCATTCCGCCCGCGCCAAGCTCGACCAGGATCTCGTAGCGCCCGATGCGTGAACCGGCTGTCAGTTGCGCCACGGCCCGCGAGCCTCCCACCGACTCACGCCCCCGGGCAAGCGCGGATCAGCGCGGGGCATCGTCGTCCTCTCCGAGGCAGAAGCGCAGCGCATCCGCGGCACAAGCCGCGGGAAGAGCGCCGGCGCCGAACGCCTCCGATTCCACCGGGCGCACGCCCGCGGTGCCCGCTGCCGACAGCCGGACCGGCCCCGCTCCGGCCATCGCCGCCCACTGCTCGCGGGAGGGTTGGACCAGCGTCGACCACAGCCACGCATCGCCCGAATGTCCCCGCGCGCGCGTCTCGAACTGCAGTCCCCGGTCGTCCACGACGGCGCCGGGATCACATACGGTCATCCAGGGGGACGAGAGCGGTCGGGCCGATTGGCACGTCCGCACGGGCTCCCGCGACTCGGCGCGCACCAGACCCAGGAAGCGTCCGTCGGGGATGGCCACCCGGCCCGGAGCACCGTCCGACCACCAGAAGCACACTCCGGGGGGCGTACGGAGCAAGCGGCACAATCCACGCTGCCGGCGCACGTCGCCCAGCGAATCGAGAGACGCGCCGTCGGCCGCGCCGGGAAGCCGCGACCGCAAAGGTCCGGGTTGGTAGGTGAGCTCGACCGCCTCGCCGACCCTCGGCTCGCCCGGGCGCAGCTCCCCGTCGATCGATTCTCCCCTCATGGACCGCGCCAGCAGGAGGAACCGATCGCGGAAGTAGTCCGCCGTTCCTGGTCCGTAGAGCGTGGACGCCGCCTCGTAGCTCTGCGTGGCGTATTCCTCGCGGGTGGCGATGTACTGGAAGTAGGCGTTTGCCAGTCCGACCACGGCCGCGTGCGCGGCCCGTCCGTCGCGCTGGTGGGCCACCGCGGTCACGCCGGCGTTGATGGCGGCACCGGCGTGGACGGTGGGCTCGCCGGGCACGAAGGAAAGCCAGGTATCGTCCAGCCGCAGCAGGGCGAACGGCGCGTGCGAGGGAAAGCTGGTTCGCGCCGGGCCGACCAGCAGCGTCTGTAGCGCCCCCATCATCCTCTTCTTCGGGGCCTGGCAGTCGTGACGATCCGGATCGACGTCCGCCCCATGCGGCAGGATGGAATCGAGCGACACGGGATGGTCGCTGGCTCCATGGCCCGAGCCCTCGCCGAGCTCGGCGCCCGGGCACAGGGTCGCGTTCGCCCCCGAGGACCGCGTCGCCGCGCCGGGCAGATCCACCTCGAGATAGCGGCTGTCGAGCGCGACGCGGTTGCGAAACCCCGCGCCGCCGGCGAGCCAGGCGGGACCGGCGCCCGCAACTCTCGCGTCCTCCGCGTATGTGGCCCAGGCTCGCTCCGCGAGCGCGCGTCCGACGCGAATCGCTTCCGCGGCCGTCCCCGTGCTCCACACCGGCGAGATGTCGCCTTCGTTGGTATTCAGGATCGCCGCCGGGGGATCGAGCTCTTCCAGACGCGCGCACTCCGGAGCGGCCGTCGCGCCGCAACGGTGCGCCCAGGCGCGGCGCAGCTCCGCCTCCAGCAGCCGCGAGGAGGCTCCGTACGCGTCCCCGCCGAACAGCCGGTTGCGGGAGCCGACCACGGTCGGGTGCATGGCGAAGAGGACGATCCATCCCGCGGGCCCCAGCATCCGCGTCCGCGTCTGCGGGTCTACGGCCTCGAGCTGCAGGACGTGGAGGGCCGGATCGATCGCTTTCTCCTCCTCGCTGAGATCCAGCCCGCCGGGCGGATCGGCGAGGGGCGGCCCTCCGTTCGCGCGGTAGGCTTCGAGGCTCCGGTTCCGCGTCAGCCGCCAGGCCGAAGTGTGCACCCAGCGGGCGGCGACGGGCCGTCGGGCCGCGTACGCGCGTTCGACGCCCTGCGCGATGCGCGCCGCCAGGAACTCCACCATCGCCGGATCGAACCCGGGGCGTCGCGAGCTGGCGATCCCTCCGTACACCGCGGCGTCGAAGTAGTGCGCCGGTCCGGCGTGCGTATGCGTCGCCGCCATCAGGAGTCGCGAGGTCGGTACGATGGCCCGGACCCGCTCCGCCACGCTGCGGTGGAGGATGGAGCTGATCGAGTGCAGGTCGCAGGCGACGAGCGCCACGCGGTCCTCCGGCGCCGTCTCCAGCACGAAGATGCGGCAATAGAGCCGCGTCCAGTAGCCCTGCGCGACGAGAGCGTCCGGACCGTGTCCGAAGGTCGAGGGACCCGGCGGAGGCGTCACGTCCGCGCGCGCCGTTCCCGCCGTCAGCAGGCCTTCGGTGCGCTCGCGCAGATCGGACGCCGGCCCCGATCCGCCCGGCATCCGGTAGGTGGTGCAGCCGGCCAGCCCGGCGCAGAGCACGGCGGCGGCGATCCGCGCGCTCATGGCAGCAGCGCCGATCCGAGGTTCATGCGCAGCAGGAGCCGAGTGGAGATCTCGGACTCCAGCGATCGGCCGCCGCCGGCCAATCCGTTCACTCCCGCGTCGGCGACCAGGAACCAGGCGGTATCCGCGATTCCGTCGGACTGCCACGGGTCGCGCAGGCGGCCGAGACGCAAGAGCATCGCCAGGCGCAGGCCCCCGAAGCCGCCCACGCCGGCGTCGCGCGCCGCGCCCAGCAGGCCGCCCCGCGCGGTGGCTTCCCAGACCACGCGTCCGGCTGCCGTCGGCAGTGTCGTCAGCCCATAGGACATTCCGAGTCGCCAAGCATCGCTCGCCGTCCGGGACTGAGTCCATTCGATCCCGGCCACGGTCTGGTAGGTCCGCGGCAACTGCAGCGACGCCTCCACGCTCGGCCCGATGGCCAGGGAATGATCCCTGCCCGACGGCCGGGTCAGGGCGGCGCCCGCGGAGAGCGAGCAGCCCGAGAACACCAGGGAGAGCCCCAACGCCAGGCCGCACCAACCCGGCGAGGCGACCCCGACACCCATCGCGATCCCACCTCCGGCGCACGAGAGCCGCAATCTCGTCGTCCTCCCTCGAATCTGGCACGGCCGGGCGGCGTCCGCGACTTCCCCGAGCGATTTGATCCGGAGAGGGTACCGGAGGTCTACTTCGCGTCGGGTCCGGCCTGGGGGGGACGTCATGGGCAAGCACGACAGCGATCTCGTGCAAAAGGCCTGCGAGCACGTCTTCGAGCTGTTCCGCAGCGCGAAGCCGGAAGTCCCGCTCGTCTATCACGGGTTCCGGCGCACCCGGGAGCTGGTCGACGCGTGCAAGGACGTCGCCAAGGGGTGCAAGCTCGAGGACCCGGACGTGGACGTCGTCTTGCTCGCGGCCTGGTTCCACGACGCCGGCTACGCCAAAGGGATCGCTGCAGACCGCCGCCAGAGCGCCGGGATCTGCCGGGAGTTCCTGGCCCGGCACGAGGGACGGAAAGGACTCGCGGAGCGCGTCATCGCCTGCCTCGACGGACCGGCTGGAGCAGGGCCTGCGCCGGAACGAGCGCTGCAGGACGTCTTGCATGACGGTCTGCTGATCCAGCTCGCCGACAAGAGCTACCTGGAAGACGCCGAGCTGTTACGGCTCGAGTTGGAGCGCCGGAAGGGCCGGCTGTATTCCGACGTCGACTGGACGCAGCACTGCATCTCGTTCATCGACAGCCACCCCTACCGGACCCGGTACGCGCAGCTCGAATACAACGACCGGCGCGCGGCGAACCTGGTGCGCCTGCACAAGATGCTGCGCAGGCAGGTGGAGGAGGCGGGCGAGGAGCGGGCCGAGCAGGCGAAGATCTCCAAAGGCGTGGGGAAGACGGTCGAGAGCATCTTCTACTACCTGACGAAGATCCAGGTGGGCCTGGTGGGCCTGGCGGACCGCCGCACCAGCACCATGATCCACGTGAACGCGATCATGATCTCGATCGTCATCGGCCTGCTCCTGCGCCGGATCGAGTCGGAACGCTACCTGCTCGCCCCGACGCTGGTGCTGCTGATGGTCAACCTGATCGCCATCTTCGTCTCCATCTACTCGATGCGCTCGGCGCGGGCTTCGATGCTGCGCGACGAGGCCCGCATCCACGACGCCAACCTGCTCTTGTTCACCAACGACGCCACCCTCTCGCTTCCCGAGTATTTCGAGCGGATGAATCGGATGGCCCTGGACGTTCCCGGTCTGCAGAAGGCGATGATCGAGCACCTCTACTTCGTGCGCAGGATGCTCCTCGACCGGCAGCGGGCGCTGCGGATCACGTACGACGTCTTCATCTACGGCCTGGCGCTGTCGCTGGTCGTGTTCGCGGTCGCCCTGATCCGCAGATGAGAGGCTTCGTTCTCTTGATTGCGCTCTGGTCGGCGGGCGCGGCCTGGGCCGACGCGGGCGGAGTCCTCCCTCCCTCCGATGCCTGGGTCACCATCTCCACCGAGGACCTGCGCGCGGGCTACGACACGCTCTGGGCGATCAGCGACATCCACGGCCGGCTGGAGGACTTCGAGCAGCTCCTCGTCGCTTCCGGGCTCTGCGTCCAGGAGGCCGGGAGCACGGTTTGGAATCGCGCGAAAGCGCGGCAGCTCTTGCTGGTGGTCGGCGATCTGGTCAATGGCGGGAAGGACAGCGTCGGCGTCGTCCTGCTCCTGGAAGAATTGCAACCGGAAGCGGTGAAGGCCGGAAGCCGGATCGTGGTGCTCACCGGGAACAACGACGTCGAATTCCTCGCCAATCCCGCTTCCGCCTCGCACAGCCTGCTGCGCAGCGCGAAGCGCGCCCGGCTGGGAGGGAAGAAAGGCATGACCGGCGAGCAGATCGCGCAGAGCGGAGTCGGCGAGTACCTGCGCAAGCTTCCGGTCGCTGCGTTCGTCGGTACCTGGCTGTTCGCGCACGCCGGCTACATCGATGCCGAGGACGAGGTGCCCGCGATGCAGGCGTACTTCGCGGCGCTCTCGGCGGCGGTGGCCAATCGGGATTACCAGGTCTTGCTGAACCGCCACTCCATCGTCGAGTACCACAACTGGTGGAAAGACAAGCGCAAGCGAAAACGGATGCGCGCTCGCCTGCGGGTTCTCGGATTGAACGGCCTCGTCATCGGGCACGACCCGGACGCGCTTGGCCTCCGCCGCACCATCGGGATCGATCGGGACGGATGGCTGATGAAGCTCGATACGGGGCTGAGGATCCTCGAGTCGCGAGGAATGTTGCTCAAGTGCGAGGTGGCCGCGCTGGTCCGGGGGAGTGAGCTGCGCATGCAGGAGGGCGGCTCGCCGATCTGCCGCGAGCTTTTGCCTGACGGGTCGCTGCGGCCTCTCGCGCAGGAATGAGCCTCAAGGCGGCGCGCGCAGCTCCTTCAGGTCGATGCCGAAGCGCTTGATCCAGCGCTGCACCTGCACTCTCGCCTTGCCCAGCGTCCGGGCAGCCGCGGCGATGTTGCCGTTGCTGGCCTTCAGCGCGGCGACGACGCTGTCGCGCAGCTCGCGATCGCGATCGGAGAGCACCGTCGCGTCAGGCGGCGAAACTTCGCGGGGGCGCGCCGGGCCAGGAGAGGCCGTCACCGCGGGCGGAAAGTGCCGCAGCTGGATGGCCCCGGTGCCCGCGAGCGCGACGGCAGCCTGGAGGCTGCGCTCCAACTCGCGAACGTTGAGCGGCCACTCGTACCGGAGGAGGGCGCGGACCGCCTCGGCCGTGAACGTCGTTTTCGCGGCGCGGTCGGCGAGGTGCCGGCGCAGGAGCTGCCCGACGATGAGGCCGATGTCCTCGCGGCGCTGGCGGAGGGTCGGCAGCTCGACCGTGAACCCGGAGATGCGCGCCAGCAGATCCGCCCGGAACCGGTCGCGCGCGACGAGCTCGTCGAGCTTGCGGTGCGTCGCCGAGACCAGGCGGAAATCCACCGGCACCGGCTGCGTGGCGCCGATGGGCAGGACCTCGCCTTGCTGCAGCACCCGGAGCAGGGCGGCCTGCGCGGGGCCAGGCAGGTCACCGATCTCGTCGAGGAACAGCGTCCCGCGCGCCGCCGAGCGAATCAAACCCGGCCGATCCTCGGTGGCGCCGGAGAAGGCGCCCTTGCGGAACCCGAACAGCTCCGATTCGACGAGGTTGGCGGGGAGCGCGCCGCAGTTGACCGCTTGAAAGGGGCCGGCGCGGCCAGAGAGCAGGTGCACGGCGGACGCCATCAGCTCCTTGCCCGTACCCGTCTCTCCCAGCACCAGGACCGGAACGCTCGACGCCGCGATGTCCCGCAAGCGCTCGCAGCGCGCGGCGAGCGGCGGCGAGAGCGTCGCCAGCCCGGGCGCGAGCGTGATCGGCTCCTGGAAATCGTCCACCGGATGCTCATCCGCGGAATTGCCGTCGCGAAAGAGGAGGAAGGTCTGCCCCACTTCGATGACGTCGCCGTCGGCGAGCGGCGCCCGATCGACGGGCGCCCCGTTCACCCGCGTCCCGTTGTGCGACTGGCGGTCCTCGATGGCCCAGCTGCCGAGCACCTTGCTCAGCGCGGCGTGGCGCGAAGAGACCCAGAGATCGGGAAGCTCGAGGGAGAGCCGCCTGCCGGCGCGGGAGATGCGACGCTTCTCGGCCCGCCCGATCTCCACTTCGTCGAGGTCCGCGAGCGAGCAGCGCGCGCCGGTCTCCAGGGGCTGGTCCGCGTGCATCACCACGTAGAAGCAGGCTCCCGCCGCGCCCGCCCGAGGACGCTTGCCGTCGGCCGGCAGCGATAGGGTTTCGCCCGAGGTCACCAGAGCATCCTAGATTACTACTCCTCGCCCTCAGGCCACATCGCGGTTCAGCTTCGCGACCTGCTGCGTGATCCGCGCGATCCGCCGGCGCAACACCGGCGGTTCCAGCACGCGGACTTCGGTGCCGAATCCCAATACCCAGCTGACGAGCTCGGGGCAGAGCCGGACGCGCATCCGCACGTGGACCCGGCCGCCGCGGACGAATGCTTCCTGCGAGCGGTGCCAGCGGTGGCTGCGCACGAACGTCGTCCAGCGTGGCGCCAGGCTGACCTCGATGTTGCTCACGGGATACTTCTCGTCGACGAAGATCCCGAAGCTGTCCGCGAAGACCCGCTCCGGATCGTAGCTGTCCTTGTCCGGGTACTGGAACGTCCCTCCCACGGCCTCGGCCGCCTCGATCCGCGAGAAGCGATAGGGATGCGCCGGCTGCCCGCGGGGGCGGCCGATGACGTAGAGCTGGTGGTCGTAGACGGCGAGCGAGAGCGGCTCGATGCGCACCGAGCGGCGCGCTCCCATGAAGTCGCGGTACCGGATCTGCAGCCCGTGGCGGCGCTGGAGCGCGTCGACCACCTCCTCCAGAACCTCCTGCTTCTCGGGGAGCGACTTCTCGCCGCCGCGGCTGATGAAGACGAACTGGCGCCGGGAATCCTGGAACCGCTCGGGATGGACCGCCTGCCGGCTGACGTACTGGACCAGGTCGTGCATGCCCTGTTCGTAGCTGGTCCCCTCGAAGAGGCGGGCCATGCTCGCTCCCACGCAGGCGGCGATCATGGTCGCCACCGGGACCCGCTCCGCGCCGCCGCTGACCTTCGAGCGGTCGATGCGGATGTGCATCCGCCCGCGCCGCTTCTCCCGGATCAGCGGGACGTGCCGGCCGATGGCCTCGAGCTGCCGGTCGACCGCGGCGACGCGGACGCCGAGCAAGGAGGTGATCTCCGCGCGCGTCAGCTCCCGTCCGGAGAGCAGATTCGAGATGAGCCGCGCGGTGCGCTGGATCGAGCTGAGACGCCCCAATTCCGAGTGCGGTGCCATGATCCTTGGAGGATCCTGCGATCCCCAGAGGATCTCAAGTGGCGCGGGCGGCCCACTCGGCATTGCGCCTGCTTCGCGGCAGGCGCAAACCTTTCTTCCCAAGGACGCGCGAGGCCGACGCAATGCGGCGAACCGGCGGAGCGGGTCCGAACACCGGAAGGATGCAGGCCGTGTCGAAGCTCAATTTCTGGATCCGTCCCGCACTCATCGTCGCCCTCTGGATCGTGGCGGCGGCGTTCACCTTGTCGGAGCTCGCAACCGCCGTCCCCTTGATCACCGGCAGCACGGAACCGGGTCGCGCGCAGACCCCTCCGCGCAGGTTGCGGGCGCGAACGCTTCCCCCCGTCCGCACGGCGGCCGTCGAGCCGTGAGCGGGGTCAGGGAGCAGGGCAGGAGCAGCCGGGCGGTACGCGTTCCCGGGACCGCCGGCAGCGCTGCTCTCCCGCGCTGCAACGGCCCGCGAGCTCCGCGTCTTCGGGATGACGGGCCGCGATGCCGCAGATGCGGCGCGACAGATCGCAGATCTGGGCGACCAGGTCGCAGATCTGCGCGCAGTCCGGCGGCGCCGCTCCCGAAGCGAGGCTCGAGAGACGCTGCTCCAGCTCGGCGGCGTGCCGATCCCCGGCGCGAGCCGTCTCTTCGTCGTCCGCCACCGGACGCGTCGGGTGGCTCGCTACGGAACACGCGAGCGCGATCAGCCCGACGCAGATCAGTCCTCGTCTCATCGCTCGCCTCCATCTCCGAGCGCCTGTTCCAGGAGCCTCCCGGCGATCGATTGGGCCTTCTCGTAATCCCGGGCGGCCTCGGAGTCGCGGCCCAGTGCCTCGCACGCCCGGCCGCGAACGGTGCGCAGGGCGGCGGCAAAGACGTCGGCCTCCTCGCCGAGCTCGAGCCCCGCGTCCGCATCCCGCAAGGCCTGGTCGGGCTTGCCTGCGACGAGCTCGAGGCGGGCCAGTCGCGCATACGCATCCTGGAGCACGGCGCGGCGGTCGGCGGCGGCGACATCCGGCGGCGCCGGCTGCGTCACCGCGCGGCGAAGCGCCCTCTCCGCGGCACCGGGATCGCCTTCACGCAAGCGCGCGTCGGCTTCGGCATGCGCGCGGCGCGCTTCATCGATCCAGCGCGCGGATGCATCGCCGCATCCGCTGAGCAGGCCGGCGAGCAGCAGCAGCGACAGCGCCTTCATCGCGGCCTTCCGTACGCGCGCTGGAGGGCCCCGAACACCTGCTCGCGGTAGGCGGACATCTCCGAATCGAGCCTGGACATCGCGGCGGAACCATCCGGCCGCGCCGCCGCGAGCTGCGCCCGCAACAAGTCCGGCCCGGGAGCGGGAAGGGGTGCCGGCTGCCTGGGACGGAGCGCGAAGACCAGGACCGCCGCCGCGGCGGCGGCCACCGCGGCAATCGCGCCTCGCGCGACGCTTCGGCGTGGCGTCCGCCAGGCCCGATTCAAGACCGCCCGCGCCCGCATCTCGCTCAGCGTGGGGCGAGCCGAGGCCCTCAATAGATTGGCGGCCGCGAGCGCGTCGTCGACCGCGGACGTGTCGCCCCCGGGCCCGGCGCCATCCTCCAGCGCCCGGGCGAGCGACTCCGCTTCGGCGAGCTCTTCCGCGGTCGGGGGTTTCTCTTCGCCGATCATGGGTCCTCCCGCATCCCGTGCACCTCCAGCCACGCCTCGCGAAACGCGCGCAGCGCGCGCAGCAGGAGCACGTCGAACGTCCCGATGCTCGTCTCCATTCGCGCCGCGCACTCCGCCCGCGGCAGGTCCTCGAGCATCCGCAGCTGGATGGCGCGCCGGTACCGCGGCGAGAGCCGATCGAGCACACCGTCCACCGCAGTCCGCAGGCGCCGCCGATCGATGCGCCGCTCGATCTGCGGCTCCGCGGGTTCGCGCAGCGGCGCGATCAGCGACTCGAAGCTCGCCAGCGCCCGGCCGGTGCGCGCGCGCTGGCGGTACTGGTCGGTCGCCTTGTTCATGGCGATCCTCGCCAGCCAGCCGAAGATGGACCCGCCCTGGGGCCGGTATTCGCCGAGCTTCTCCAGCGCCGACCTGAACGTCTCGGCCAGCGCGTCCTCGGCGGAGGCGGCGCTGCCCAGCCGGGGCAGGAGGACGTCGGCATAGAGCGGCGGCGCGAACGCCGCGTACAGCTCGCCGAAGGCGGCCCGGTCTCCCCGCCGGATCTGCTCCAGGCACCGCAGCTCCCAGGCGAGCTTCTCGTCAGGGCCGTCGTTCGCCAAGCGCACCCTGTGCAACGCGCGACGCCTGCCGGCGCTTACACCGCGCCCGGCCTCCCCGGCCGCTGTCAGCGGGCGCCTCGCCTGCGCGTTGATTGGGGCGAGGAGGGAGCATGACCCGAAAGGTAGCAGGACTCTTGTTGCTCGCAGGCGCCGGAGGTCTCGAAGCATGCTCGCACGCGCCGCTCGTCTCACCGGCAATGCACGCCATCGACCTCCCGGCTCCCGGGGCGCTCGCCGACGACCATTTCCGCCGCGACCGCCCGGGAGGCCTGAGCGAGGAAGCGCTGAAGGCCATCCTCGACGCGCCGGTATCTCTCGATGACAGCCAACGGCTGGGCGTATTGCCGGTGACCGACGCGTACCGGCCCGAGTTGGGGCTGCCGCTGCCTCCCGTGCCGGCGGAGCTGACGCGCTCGCTCGACGCGGCAGGGCTGTTCCAGGCGACGTCCGAAGTCTCGACGGATTGGCCGGTGGACGGCGACATCCCCGGCCTGCGGGAGCTGGCTGCGCGGTACCGCTCCGGGTACCTGCTCCTCTACCGGCACCGCTTCCTCGATCAGACCTACGCGAATGCCTGGGCCTGGCTCTATCCCACGCTCATCGGCGCCATCCTCGCCCCGTCGCGGACGCTGGAGACGGCGGGAGTGCTGGAGGCGACTTTGTTCGACGTGCGCACCGGCACCATCCTCTTCACCGTCTACGAGCGGGTACGCGCCCGCTCGGACGAGACGCCCTGGGGGGACGACCGCAAGCTGCGCTCGATGAAGCTGCGCCTGCTGGAGGAGGCCGCGGGCAAGCTCGCCGAGCAGGTCGTCTCCAAGGCGCGCCACCTCATCGCGGCAAAGCGCCGGTCCGTCGCGCCTGGATCGGTCTCGTCAGCGCTCGATCCAGGGGGAAGCGCGGGGCCACCAGCGGCGGACCTCGCTGCAGTACCGGTCGTACCGGGCGCCGAATCGCGCGCGCAGCGTCGGCTCTTCGTAGGAGACGACGAACAGATGGAAGGCGAGCGCAACGAACGCCGCATACCCGAATAGACCCGTCGACCCGAGCAGCAAGGCCTGGCCGAGGATGGCGCTGAGCACGCCCAGGTACATCGGGTTGCGGACGTGCCGGTAGAGGCCGGTCATCACCAGCTTCTCCGTCGGCAGCGGCGGTGCCGGCGTGCCGCGGCCGTGGCGAACGAAGCGGGCGAAGGCGTCCACCAGGACGGCGGTCCCGGCGAGGATCAGGACGACGCCGACGAAGCGGAAGCCCGTCCAGCCGAGCAGCGGCGCGGACATCTTCCAGCCGGTGAGCCATCGCGGGACGAGGCCGGCGACGAAGAGAGGAGCGACCAGGAAGAACAGGGCCGAGCCCGCTGCCGCTGTCCAGATGGACCTCACGGCCCGGAGCATAGCCCCGGCCGTCGCAGGCGGCTCAGGGGCTACGCATGAGGATGATCATTCGGCGGTCGGACATGAGACGTGTTCCAGCCCCCGGCCGGACGTCTCCTCTAGGGAGCGATGGAGGGGAAGAGCACGGTCGCGAGCGGAGCGTCCAGCCGCGACAGCGCCGCGGTGCGCACCCCCGCGTCGGAGACGGCGTACACGAAGGTGTTGCCGGCCTGATCGGTGGCCAGCACGCTGCGGCGGACCCAGGGCCGGTACCACCAGGTCCAGTCGCCGCTCCCGTACTTCACGTAGACGTCCGCCATGCCGAGCGAGCCCAAGGGAGCGACCCCGCTCGCGGCGTCCACCGAGAAGAGGCGGACGTCGCTGACGAAGCTGTCCCACCAGTTCCCGCCGCTCTGCGCCGCCTGCCAGTCGCTGAACGGGATGGCCAGCAGCCCGGGCTTGCCCGGGTCCGGCCGGTACCAGTTGAAGGCGTGATGGTCCCAGAGGGCCTCGCTGTAGGCGGAGGCGGTTCCCACCAGGGTCTGCGCCGTCCGGACGGGATGGGAGAGATCGCTCACGTCGAAGATGGAGAGCTGGAGCGCGCGCCGGCTCCGGTCCACGCGGCCGTTCGCGTCGACCGGCAGATCCACGCCGATGGTGAGCAGATGGTCGGCGTCGATCGGCTCGAGGTACGTCGAGAAGCCGGGGATGGTGAGCTCCGCGACCTTCTTCGGGTGGGCGGGATCGGTCAGATCCAAAGTGATGAAGGGGTCGACGTTGCGGAAGGTGACGGCGTAACCGCGGTCGCCGACGAAGCGCGTCGCCATCAGCCGTTCGCCATCCATGAGCGAGGGAACCTCGCCGACGAGCGCCAACTTGGTGTTGCCTTCGGAATCCGGCTGCGGCGCCAGCACGCTCAGCCGGCTGCCGATCTCGAACCTGAGCTGCGAGGGGCGCGCCGGATCCGCGACATACTTCGTCGTGCTGGTCGCGACACGCAGGTAGCCGTCCTGCTCGTCCATCGAGAATTGATCGCCTACGGCGCCTTCGACGCCACCAGAGCCAATGTAGGCCGCGTTCGACGGCTGGCTGATGTCGAAAGCGTGCAGGTACGTCCACGTGAGCTGGCCCGGCGCCTGCGTCCACCACCAATGGGCGCTTGCCACGTACAGCCGTTCCGCATTGGCGTAGAGAGTTCCGCCCTGGGCGACGATGCTGGCTCGCGAGACGCCCCCTGCCAGGTCCGCCAGATCCAATGTCGCGATGGTGATCAGGCCCAGGTGCTCCGGCGCATTCGACAGATAGAAGTCGCTGCAGGTGTAACCGACGTCGACGCGCCGCCCGTCCGCGAGCGTGCGCTTCCCGTCCGGGAACCAGGACGAAAGCGGCGTGGCGCGAATGATCGCTTCGTTCCTGTCCTCGACCGCTTCGAACGCCAATGCCAGCAGCTTCGGGTCGCTGTAGATGGCCGGGTCGTATGTCGGCCACCACTGGATGCCTTTCGGCCAGCGAACGCCATCGTTGAGGACCAGGCGCACGCGGCTTCCCACCCGCCGTGCCCCGGCTGAGTCCCCAGGCAGGAAGACCTCTGCCCGTGCCGTGGGGGCGGAGAGGTCGCTGACGTCGACGACGGTGATCTTGGTCGTGGCCAGGGTGCCGCATCCCATGCTGGGGCAGGGAAGACCCATCGGGTCGGCCGACGGTGTCTTCCAGATCGAGGAGAAGATCACCACCTGATTGCCCTCGAGGAACATCGTGCCCGGCCAACCCTCGATCTGCAGTTTGCCCGCCAGCGCGAGGCTCTGCGGCGGCCAGCTCGTCGCCGTGAACAACGTCCGTCCAGAGAGGACGAAGATCCGGGTCCCGTCGTTCTTGACGAAGTCCGCCTCATCGACACCTGCCACCTGCGTGTTGGTGGTGCTGTAGCTGGCGGGCGCGCTTCCACTCGCGGGCGCCGGAGCCAGGGGTCCCCCCGCGGCGTAGGCAACACCCTTCTGCGATTCCATCTGGGAGCGCATCTCGCGCGTGGCCGTGTCCTGCACCGCCCGGGTCAGGGAATCGCAACTGGCTGCCCGCGCCAGGGTGACGCGCCTCTGGATGGTGAGCGGGGCGGCTGGCTGCTTTCCGCAGGCGGCGAGCAGTGTCAGCAAGGCGACGAGGCTGGGGACGCGCATGGATTGGCTCCTGAACTGTTCGATCCCCAAGGAACGCCAGCCGCGCCGCTCGGGCAAAAGGGTGGGGTTTGCCACAATCCGCCGGCTCGCGGTCCTAGTGGAGCAAAGGCGAGCCTCCTCCAGGGAGCATCCGATGCGATCCCGTCCGACGATGTTGCTGTTGCCGTTGGCGGCCCTGGCCTTCTCGTGCGACCCGCAGGCAGAAGCGACGTATCAAGGCGAGCCGCTGATCACGCTCCAAGGACAGGTGACGAGCTCGAGCCAGTTGCCGCCATTGGACGCCGCGATGCTCTGGCAGCGCGGTCCGCCGCCCTCCTCGACGGACCAGGAGCTTGCCACCCGCGCGCCCGTTCAGAGCGGCTTCCCTGCCAGGTTCACCCTGCACTTGTACCAACCGCCGCCGGCCGCGGCGCGGAAGACGCTCGCGGCAGGGGAAGTCGTGTTCGCCCGCGCCAACGCCGGCGCAGTGCCGCCTGGGATGGTGGTCGGAACGGCAGGAGAAAGCCCAGCCCTGCCGACGCCCAGCAGCCCCGGCTGGGGAATCGATGCCAGGCACTGGGTCGTGTACCTCGCCGCGGACGTGCCTGCGAGCTCGCTGACCGCGTGGTGGCTTGGCGCGGCGCTGCCGGCGGGGTTTCATCTCTTGCGCGTCGCGCCGTTCGACGGGCGCTGCATCAAGCCCGCGGACCTCGACGCCTGCGCGGCCGAGCTGACGGCGCGTGGACTTCCGGACGACGGCAGCGACAACCCCGGCACTGCCCGGTCTTTCTGCCGCGCGCCCTATCGCCTGTCGCCGGCGCCCGCCGACGAGGAGCTCGTGCTCGATCTCAGCACGCCGAACGCCGGGGCGGGTGGACCCTGCCCGCCATGACGCTGGACCGCGCCGCCATCGAACGGCTGTACCGGTCCCACGGGCACATCGTGCTCCGCCGCGCGCGCGCCTTGCTGGGGAGCGAGCCCGACGCGCAGGAGGCGCTGCACGAGGTCTTCGCCTCGCTCTTGCGAACGCCGGAGGGCCTGCGCAGCGCGACCTCGGCGGTCGCCTGGCTGTACCGCACGACCACCCACTTCTGCCTGAACCTCTTGCGCAACCGGCGGACGGGAGCGCGCCTCCTCGAGAGCCTCGCGCCAGCGCTTCCCGCCGGGTCGCGGTCGGAAGCATTGGCCGAGCTGCGCAAGCTGTTGTCGCGGATGCCGCCCGACGTCGCGGCGGCCGCCGTGTACCACCACATGGACGGGATGACCCATGCCGAGGTGGCCGAAGTGCTGGGCTGCTCGCGGCGGCAGGTGGGCTATCTCCTGGAGCGCGTGCCGCAATCGCTGGCGCGCCTGGAGCAGAGCGCATGAGCAATCCACTCCCGGATCGTCTCTGGCCGGCTTGCCTCTCGAGCCTCCACCTCGATCGCTTCCTCATGGGAGAGCTGGACGAGCCGGAGGCTGAGCGGGTGCGCGCTCACGCCGCGGCCTGCCCGCGCTGTGGCCCGGCGCTGGAGGCGATCCGGGCTGCACGCGACGAGTGCCTTCCTCCGCTGCGACTGGTCCCGCCGGCGGGTGATTCCCGGCGCTGGTGGGCGGCCGCCGCGGCGGGGGCCGGTCTCGCGGCGGCGGCCTCGCTGCTGATCGTGCTGCGGCCCCCCGGCGAGCGCTCCAAGGGATCCGGATTCGCTCTCGCCATGTACGTCGAGCATGGAGGAGAGGTGCGGCGCGCCGGTCCCGGCGAGACCGTCGCCGGCGGAGACGCGGTGCGCTTCGCGGTGACTGCGCCGCAGCCGGCGTACGTCGCCGTCCTCAGCGTCGATCCGCTCGGCAAGGGATCGGTCTACTTTCCCTCGGGGGCGCGCGCCGAGCGGGTGCAGGCCGGCATCGACGTGGCGTTGCCGCTGGGAACGCGGCTGGACGATTCGGTGGGCGAAGAGCGGATCGTCGGGCTGCTCTGCGCCGCTCCGGTCGAGCTCGAGCCGCTGCGCCAGAGGTTGGAGCGCGGCGATGCAACCTTCCCCGACGGTTGCCAGGTGACGCGGTGGAGCTTCGTCAAGCGGTAGTCGCGCTCGCTCTCGGGCTGTTGCCCGCCGCCGCGGCGGCGCAGACGGAGCGCTTCGCCGTGGTGGTCGGAAACGACCAGGGCCAGCCCCCGGACGTCGCGCTCAGCTACGCGGAGACGGACGCGGCACGCGTCGCCGCCATGCTGCAGGAGGTGGGGGGCGTCCGCCCCGAGAACCTCGTCCTCTTGCGCGGTCAAGACGCCGGGACCGTCCGGCGCACGCTGATCGCGGTGAACGACCGCGTCCGGGCCGCGGGGCGCCAGGCGATGCTGACGGTCTATTACTCCGGTCACGCGGACGCCGCCGGCCTGCACCTCGGGACGACCTCGCTCGAGCTGGGCGAGCTCGAGCAGCTCGTGCGCGGGTCCGCGGCCAGCTTCCGGCTGCTGATCCTCGATGCCTGCCGCTCGGGTGCGCTCACGCGAGTGAAGGGAGGGACGCCGATCCCGCCGTTCGACATCCACCTGGGCGAGCGGGTCGCGGGTGAGGGCGCGGTCTTCTTGACCTCCAGCTCCGCGTCCGAGGACAGCCAGGAATCCGACGAGATCAAGGGAAGCTTCTTCACCCACGCGCTCGTCTCCGGGCTCTTGGGAGCGGCCGACGCGAACGGGGACGGGCGGGTGACCCTGGAGGAGACGTACCGGTACGCCTACGAAGCGACGCTGCGCGCCTCCAGCCGCACCATCGCCGGGCTCCAGCACCCCACCTTCGAGTACGAGGTCCGGGGGATGGGAGACGTGGTGCTCGCCACGCTCCCTGCCAGCGCGGCGACGCGAAGCTGGGTCCAGCTTCCCGCGGGGCGGACGTGGCTGCTCTTCCACGGATCGGAAGAGGGACCGGTCGTCGCCGAGGTTGGCGCCCGAGACCAGTCGCGCCGGCTCAACCTCCGCGCCGCCCGCTACTTCGTCCGCGGCCGCGGTCCCGACGTGATGCTGGAAGGCACCTTCGACGCGCCGCCCGGCGGCGCGCTGACGCTGGACGAATCGCGCCTGCGGCGGACCGAGTACGCCCGGCTGGTGCGCAAAGGAGGCGCAGGCCTGGGCGCGGCGGCATCGCTGGAGGCGGAGGCCCGGGTGCGCAGCTCGCTCGTGTCCGACGACGGGGTCTGCCCGGGCCTGGCCGTCGGCGTCGCGGTGGCGCTGCCTTCGGTGACCTTGACGCCTCGCCTCGGCTGGTGCCGCAGCGGTTTTTCCAACCCCGGGATCCACGCCACCGTCGATCAATACGATCTGGAGCTGCGTGCGGCCCACGTCCGCGACCTGGGCCTGGTCTCGGTGGAGCTCGGCCTCACGGTCGGCGGCTCGCTGCTCACGCAGCGCTTCCAGACCGGCGGTGTCGCGCCCCGCCGGACCACCGCCGCGCTGCAGCTCTCGCCGACCCTGGGGATCAGCCGCGACCTGAGCGCCCGGAACTACGTCTTCCTGCTCGGCTCGGCCTCGACGTATCTCTTTCGCAGCGAGGATCCGGTGACGTCGCGATCCTCCTTCGGTCCGTCCTTCGCGCCGCGGCTGGCGTTCGGAGCGGGCTACCGGCTCTGAGCTTCGCGGAGGAGGATCTGCCGGATGAGCGGGATCGGCAGCGGCCCCTGGGTGACGAAGGCGTCGTGGAACTGCCTCAGCGTCGCATGCTTCTTCACCATGTACTCCGCCGCCAGGTCCTGGATCTCCAGCTTCCCCAGCGTGTAGTACAGGTACGTCGGATTGTACGCGCCGCGGCGCGCTTCCTCGTACGCGTTGGCGGGCTCCTGGAAGCCCTGCTCGACGAACAGCGTGGCCCCTTGCTCCACGCTCCATCCCGCCGTGTGCAGCTGGATCCCGACGACGTACCGGCAATCGCGCAAGAGCGCTTCCTGCAGCTGCGCGAGCCGGACCTTCGGGTTCCCGTTGCCGAACCCGTGATCCACCGCCATCTGCTCGGCGTAGTGGGCCCAGCCCTCCGAGTTGGAGGACGAGCGCGCCAGCTTGCGCGTCTTGGTGGGGAAGCGCGGCGCGTAGAGGAACTGGAGGTAGTGGCCGGGATAGGCCTCGTGCACGTTGATCATCCCCACCACCCAGGGATTGTAGAGGCGGAGGTGCTCCTCCTTGTGCTTCGCGTACCACTCCGAATCCACCGGCGTCACGTAATAGAACGCCTCGGTGGCCTTGCGCTCGTAGGGTCCCGGGGTGTCCATCGAGGCGAAGCTCCCCGAGCGCGCGTAGGGCGGCGTGGGCGCGACCTTGACCCGGACTTCCGACGGGACCGTGACGATCTCCTTGTCGATGATGAACTGCCGCGCCGCTTCGACGGACCGCGCGACGGAGGGGATCAGATCCTCGGCCGTCGGGTGGTCGTCCGAGAGCGACTTCATCACCTCGGCGGCGGAGCGCGCAGGATCGATCTGCCGCGCCGTTTCCAGGAACGCCGCGTGGTCCTTGGCGAGCTGCGCCTGTCCCCGGGCCAGCAGATCGGGCAGGGGCAACGTCACCATCTCCTCGGCCTTCAGCTTGGCGAGGAACGTGTCCGCGCCGATGGCGTAGCTGCCGCGCGACCGCGGCGAGAGGTCCTTCTGCAGCCAGTCGGCGAACTCGCGCGCCGATGCCAGGGCGGCCGCGTGCGCCTGCTCGAACTGCGCCAGCAGCGCGGCGTCGCCTCCCGCGGACTCCTTCGCCCACTGGACCACCGGGCCCTGCAAGAACCCCACCGAGCCGCGAGCCATCCGCATCGCCACGTCGGTGAGCTCCTTGGCGGGATTGACCAGGTTCTCCCGGGCCGCCGCGTAGATGCGAGGCACCTTGGAGAGCCTGGCGATGGCCGAGCGGAGGCGCTCGGGGGCCGGCGCGAAATCGCGCTTCATCAGCGAGTCGATGGCGTTCCCGGGCAAGCCCGCGTACTGCATCGGGTTGCGCTCCCAGCCGCGCACCACCGTCAGCTCCAGCAGGGCCGCGTCGATCCCGTTCTCGATCAGCTGGGCGTCGATGGCGTCGTCGAAGGAGAGGCGGCTGCGATCGATGGCCGCGAGGCGCTGCTGGAACCGCTTCAGCTCGGCGACGTGGGCGAAGACTCGCGGCTTTCCCAGGTCCTCGAGCTGCGCGTCGAGCTCGTGGAACCCGATGCCGGTGCCTCGCGACGGCGCGAAGGCGAATCGGGCCGCGAAGTAGTCGTCGACGAGCTGGGCCAGCTCGGGCGATCCGGCGGAGCGCTCCTTTGCAGAGGTGGCAGCGGGCGCGTGGGAGCAGGAGAGGAGAAGGACCAGGGCGATGGAGCGCAGGGCGGAGTGCATGGGCGCGCACACTACCGTTTCTGGTCCCGGTATTTGTTACGATGTTTTGCATGTCGATCGAACGAGCGAAGGCGGTGCTGGATCGTCTCGGCGTCACCGCGCTGGCGGACGGGGCCGGAGAGCCGCTGGAATCCATCGACCCGGCCTCGGGCCGGGTGCAAGGACGCATCCGCGCCGTCACCCGCGCCCAGTACGACGCGCGGGTGGCCGCGGCGCTGCGCAGGTTCGAGGAATGGCGGATGCGGCCGGCGCCGAAGCGCGGCGAGGTGGTCCGGCGTCTCGGGGAGCTGCTTCGCGCGCATCGGGAGCCTTTGGGCGAGCTCGTGTCGCTGGAGTCGGGAAAGATCTGCGCCGAAGGGATCGGCGAAGTGCAGGAGATGATCGACATCTGCGACTTCGCCGTGGGGCTGTCGCGGCAGCTCCATGGATTGACCATCGCCTCCGAGCGGCCGCGCCACCGGCTGACGGAGCAGTGGCATCCGCTGGGCGCCGCCGGCATCGTGACCGCGTTCAACTTTCCCGTCGCGGTCTGGTCCTGGAACGCCGCGCTGGCGGCGGTCTGCGGGGACGTCTGCCTCTGGAAGCCCTCTCCGCTCACGCCGCTGTGCAGCGCCGCGGTCCAGGCGCTCTGCGAGCAGGTCGCCGCGGAGCACGGCGCGGAGGGCGTGTTCACGTTGGTTCCGGGAGGCGCCGAGGTCGGGACCTGGCTGTGCGACGACGCGCGGGTGCCGCTGATCTCGTTCACGGGATCCATCGCCACCGGCAAGACGGTCGCCGCGCGCGTCGCGAGCCGGCTGGGCAGGACCATCCTCGAGCTGGGAGGGAACAACGGCGTCGTCGTGCTGGACGACGCGGATCTGGATCTCGCCGTCCGGGCCATCACCTTTGGAGCGGTGGGCACCGCGGGTCAGCGGTGCACCTCCACCCGCCGCCTCTTCGTGCAGCGCGGGGTGGCGCGCGCGCTCATCGACCGCCTGGTCTCGGCGTATCGCAGCGTCCGCATCGGCGACCCCCTCGAGCCAGGCGTCCTGATGGGGCCGCTGATCACGCAGAGGGCGGTGGACAAGTACCGCGCCGCCCTCGCTGCCGCGCGCGAGCAGGGAGGGACCGTGCTCTGCGGCGGGCGGGTCCTCGAGCGGGCCGGGAACTTCGTCGAGCCGGCGCTGGTGGCGGCAGCCCGGCACGACGCCTTTCCCATCGCCTGGGAGGAGACGTTCGCGCCCATCCTCTACGTGTTCGAGGTCGAGCACCTGGAGGAGGCCGTGCGCGCCCACAATGCCGTTCCGCAAGGCCTCTCCAGCGCGATCTTCACCGACAGCCTCCGCTCCGCCGAACAGTTCCTCTCCCCCGCCGGCTCGGACTGCGGCATCGCGAACGTGAATGCCGGAACCAGCGGGGCGGAGATCGGCGGCGCCTTCGGCGGCGAGAAGGAGACCGGCGGCGGGCGCGAGTCGGGCTCCGACGCCTGGAAGGCCTACATGCGCCGGCAGACCTCGACGGTAAATTGGGGGAGCGACTTGCCGCTCGCGCAGGGGGTCACGTTCGGCTCTTGAGTCGCTCCCCCCGGCAATCAGTACACGAGCTGGTAGTGCGGCACCATCATCATGGCCGTCCCTGACGGCACGAAGGATCGGGCGAGGTCGAGGTGGATGACCGCGTGCTTGCGCTCGCTGATGCGGCTCACCTTGCCCGAGATGCGCAGGGTCTGGCAGCGCGTGTTCACGTCGAAGCTCGCCGTCCGGGTCGCGACCATGCCGCCCTCGAAGCTCACGGTGAAGTCCACCTCCTCGACGCCCGCGGGCGGCCGGAAGCTGGCCAGCAGGAAGGAATTGCCGACCTCGGTGAGCTCGACTTCGGGCGTCTTGACGGTGTCGGCGAGCAGGGCGCCGCCTCCTTCGACCCTCACCGCCTGGATGCGCATGCGGGCCGAGATGAAGTCGCCCGGGTCCACTCCGGTCAGCCTCAGGTTGAACGACGGAGTCGCGTCGCTGCCCGGGTCCACGTTAGCCGGGCCATCGACGTTCGCGCTGTGCTTGCCGCAGCCGGCGAAGAGGAACGCGAGCACGGTCGGGATGATCAGGATCCGGTTCATCTCAGTTCTCCCCGCCCATCCTGTCGTCGGGCATGCAGACCAGGCGCGCGGAGCACTCCGCGACTCCCGTGTCGAAGATCACCTGGAACGCGTTGGTAGACTGCGCGGTGCATGCCTGCGCCCCCGCCAGCTTCGCGCACTCGGCCTGGGTCCTGACCGTCACCGAGGTGCCGAACTCGATCGACTGTCCGACGCCTACCGCGAAGGGCGTCGGCGGAAACTTCAGGCCGAGCGCCGTGAGGAATTCGTCCCGGAACGACAGCGCGACCGATGCATCGGTCGGATGCGTATTGGTCACCACGATCCGGAACTGCAGCGTCGACGGATACCGGTCCACGACGCGGACCACGGAACCGTCGATGGTCTTCTCGCAGGCGAACTCGTGCGCGCTCGCCGGTCCCGAACACACGATCGCCGCGGCCGCCGCCGCGATCGTCCACTTTTTCATGTTGAACCCTCCCGCCGTGCTTCCGGCCCCGAACGGATGTGACGGTAATCACGTCCGGCAGCAGGCGGTAGGGCGCTCGCCCACCTCTCCGTGGTTCAGGTGCGAACGCTTCGCGGGCGCCGGCGTCCGCGGACGTTCTCTGGACAACGGACCCCTTCGTTGATCCACTGTCCGGCGATGCCCGGCGATCCCGCGACCATCCGCATCCGCGCGATCGACTGGCTGCGCGGGCTGGCGGTGCTTCTGATGATCCAGACGCACGCGCTGTCCTTGCTCCGGCCCGAGCTGCGCGGAGGGATGGCCTTCAACGCCTTGCAGTGGGTGGACGGGTTGGTCGCGCCCTCCTTCATCCTCGCCGCCGGCTTTTCCATGGGACTGACGCAAGTCCGCGCCGCCCTGGCCAGCGCGGCGGACGCGGAGGCGCGGCGCCGCCGCATGCTGAGGACGCTGCGCCGGATCGGCGAGGTCTTGCTCGTGGGGATCCTGGTGAACTGGATGTGGTTCCCGATCTTCCGCGAGCCGCGGTGGATCCTGCGGATGGACATCCTGCCGTGCATCGGTCTTTCGCTGCTGATCGCCTTCCCGATCCTCTTCGCGCTGGCGCCGCGCCCCCGCGCCCTGCGCTGGGCGGCCCTGCTGCTGGCGGCGGTGGTGTTCGGCGTCTCGCCTCTCGCCGAGTCCCTGGGTCCTCCCTGGGAAGGGTTCCTCAACGGGAAGGCGAACGCGGTGTTCCCGCTGCTTCCCTGGGCCGGATACGTCTATCTCGGCGCGGCCATCGGCGCGGCCACCGGCGAGAAGGGGCCGCGAGGCGCCGCGGTCTGGCTGGGCGCGCTGGGGGCGGCGGGGATCGTCATCTGGCTTCTGACCCCGTGGTTTGCGGCCGCGTATCCGCCGCACCAGTTCTGGGTGACCAATCCGGCGAACGCCGCCCGCCGCTGGACGCAGGTGTGCCTGTTCGCGCTGCTGCTGCTCGGGATCGAGCATCGATTCGCCGGGGCGTGGCGGCGGTCGTTGCCGGTGCGCTTCGTCGAGGTCTTCGCCACTTCTTCGCTGGCCGGCTACTTCTTCCACGAGGTGTTGCTCTTCTTCCGCATCTTCGGGTTCTCGTTCGAGGCGCGCTGGGGAAAGGCGTGCTCCTGGCCGCAGTACTGGGCGGTCACGGTGCTGCTCGTGGCCTGCACGTTCGCGCTGACCTGGTTGACGGACGTCGCCTATCAGTTCGTCGACCGGCGCCTCTCCGGAAGGAGCCCCTCCGCGCCGGCCAGGGTCCCCGGTCTCTCCTGAGCTCGTGTCAGCGGCCGGGCACCACGGCGCGCTGCGCCTTGCGAAACGCGGGCGCAGCGGCGTAACGCCCGTGACATGATCGAGCACATCAGCCTGCGCTGCAGCGACCCGCGCACCAGCCGGAAGTTCTACGAGCGTGCGCTGGGTCCGCTCGGATACAAGGTCGGCAAGGACTACGGCGACGCCTTCGGCTTCATCCAGGGCGGCCGGCATGACTTCTGGGTGACCGAAGGCGAGGTGGGCACGCCGGGGCATCTGGCGTTCCACGCGGAGACGCCCTCGGCCGTGAACGCCTTCTACCGCGCGGCGATGGCCGCGGGAGCGAAGGACAACGGCGCTCCCGGCATGCGGGACGAGTACGGGTACGCCGCCTTCGTGCTCGACCCGGACGGACACAACGTCGAGGCCGTGGTGTGGGAGGAGGAGTTGGGGGATCGCGGGCGCGGCGGAAGCCGCGGCCGCAACAAGCCGGCAGGCAAGTCCGGCGGAAAGCGGCGGCCGGCGCGCAAGTCGGGGGCACGACCTCGCGGTTCTCGCGGCGTTTGAACCGAGGGAGCGGTCAGACCTTCGTCGACTTGGTCTTGGCCTGCTTGGAGAGCGACGCGATGATCTTCGTCGCTTTGGCCGCGTCCTCTTCAGTGAGGAAGCCGATCGCCGCGGTGAACTTGCGACCGATGGTCTGCGCCATGAGGAACGCCATGCTGATGCCCGCTTCCGAGAGCGCGCGGGCCATCTGCGCGCCCAGGCCCTTGCGATCGTCGCCCTCGACTTTCAGGCAGGGCGTGTCGGAGAGCTCGAATCCGAGCTTTCGCGCCGCCGCCTCCTGAGCGGGGCCTTCGACGGGGAAGACTTCCACCGCCGCCCGGTCGAGCTCGCCCGGAAATCGATACCCCATCACGATCTGCAGATTCGCGCCGGCCTCGACCAGCGGCTGCAGCGCGTCGGCCAGCATGCCCTTCCGATCGGCGCCGCGCAGGATCCACACCCGCACGCTCTTGACGCTCAATTCCACCGCCATGGCGTACCTCCTCGGCGCGCTCTATCATGCCGCTTTCCAGACCGGAGGGGGACCCGCCATGCGCTTCATCCTCATGTCCGCGGCGCTGCTCGCGACTGCTCTGCCGGCTTCTGCGCGGACCTTCGTCGTGCATCGGGGACAGTCGATCCGGAATGCGCTGGCGCGGGCTTCGGCTGGGGACCGGATCGAAGTGATGCCGGGTGTGTACCGCGAGGGCGCACCGGCCGATGTGATCGCGCTGGCCGTCACGGTCCCCGGGATCTCGCTGGTGGGAAAGTCGCGTCCGGGCCATCCGGTCGTGCTCGAGAACGCCGGCGAGCAAAGCTTCGGCATCTGGGTGAGCCCGGCGAGCTCCGTGGGGCCGGGCGAGCTGGGCGACACCGAGCATCCTCCCTGCGGAGCGGGGCCGCAGCGCGCGACCCTGGCCGGGTTCACGCTGAGCGGATTCACCGTGCGCGGCTTCAGCGAGCACGGCGTGCACCTCGCTTGCGTCGACCGCTTCTCGCTTTCTGACAACCATGCCGACGCCAACCATGTCTACGGCCTGTTCCCGGTCCGATCCAGCCGCGGCGTCATTGCCGGCAATCTCGTCACGGAGACCGAGACCGACGCCGGGATCTACGTCGGCCAGAGCGACAACGTGCTGATCGCCGGCAACGTCGTCCACGACAACCTGCTCGGGATCGAGGTCGAGAACAGCCGGAACTGCGCAGTGATCGGGAACGACGCCTACCAGAACACGTTCGGGATCTTCGTCGACATCCTTCCCTTCCTGCAGAGCAAGACGCAGGACGCGACGCTGGTGGCCTTCAATTCCGTCCACGACAGCCTCTTGTCGAACGCAGCCGACCCGGAAGAGCTGCTCGGAATGCTGCCGCCCGGGATCGGCATTCTGATCGCGGGCGGTGACCGGACCACCGTGATGATGAATCACGTGACCAGGAATGCATTCACCGGGATCGCCGTCGTGAGCCTCTGTCTCGCGTCCGCAATCCAGGGTCAAGAATGCCCGCAGCTGGACGTCGATCCGGATTCCGACGGGAATCGCATCGTCGGGAACAAGGTCCTCGAGAACGGGAAGCTGCCGGTGCCGCCTCCGTTCGATCAGATGGAGGCCGACCTGTTCTGGGACGGGACGGGGAAGGGCAACTGCTGGTCGGGAAATGTGTTCACGACGAGCATCCCCTCGCCGCTCCCCGCCTGCGCGAAATAGCGGCGGCCTCCGCGCGTACCGCGCTGCATCGACTTCGTGCGGAGGCCTGTCATGAGATCACTTTGCGCCTTGTGCCTGGCCGCGACGTTCGCTTGCGCGTCCGGCTCCTCGACGGTCCAGAGCACCTCTCCCGCTGTCTCGAAACCGGACGCCCGATCTTGCGCGCCGATGGTGCCGGCCATCGCGTATCGCGGCACGGACGTCTACGCCGGCCCGGATTCCACCGGCACGCCCATCGCCACGCTGAAGCAGGACACTCCGGTCTGCGCCAGCCCGGACGCCACCGGATTCGGATACCGGCGCGTGAAGCTCGCCAACGGTCAGACGGGGTTCGCCGCCGACAACAGCCTCTCGAACTGAGGCCCGCCCGCCTGCTGGGGAAAGATTCTTCAGGCTTGCCGCTCGCTGTTCGGATGCCGACGCTTTCCTCAGACGTCCGGGGGAAGCGATGCGCGCGCTCATTCTCGCTTGTGGAGCGACCAGCCTGGCGCTGGCCTGCGGTTCGGGCTCGAAGGACGACAACTCCGGGAAGACGATCCCGGCGCAGAGCAACCTGACCATCACCACCACCGGTCGCGGCCTCGTGCGTGGTGCAGGAACGGACTGCCGCGGCAGCTGCAGGGCGCAGATCGCCGTGGGTTCGCCGGTCCATCTCGTGGCGGTCCCGGATTCCGGGGCCTTCTTCGTCGGCTGGGCCGGTTCGTGCGGCGGCACCGGCGCATGCGATCTCATGCTGGACGTGGACCGCGACGTCAGCGCGACGTTCGGGGACGTACCGCCGCCGCCACCGCCCGGGAAGCATGGGCTGGTGGTGGTCGTGCAGGGCAAAGGCCGGGTGACCTCGTCCCCGGCTGGAATCGACTGCGTTTCCGGGAGCTGCAACGCCCAGTTCGACTCCGGCGCCTCGGTCACGCTCACGGCGGCGCCGGCCGCCGGCTTCAGCTTCTCCGGGTGGGGTAGCGACTGCAGCGGCCCGGGGACGTGCACGCTGACGCTCTCGAAGGAC
>Ga0070708_100000514_pt1 | contig 29042 bp, 39 predicted proteins | sample KBSK5503metaG_FD_65469 | JGI IMG/M metagenome (GOLD analysis project Ga0070708, IMG submission 65469) | Corn, switchgrass and miscanthus rhizosphere microbial communities from Kellogg Biological Station, Michigan, USA - KBS K5-50-3 metaG | ecosystem: Host-associated > Plants > Roots >... | reverse complement strand
AACTGCCTCGAGAGCGAGTTGACAAGCTGGTCGCCTCCGGTGAAGCAACACGTTTCGATCCGCGCCGGAATGGACACTTGATGAAAGAATGGGCGGTCATGACTCCGACATCAAAGACTGACTGGTCGCAACTTGCAAAAGAAGCAAAGACCTTCGTCGAGCTGGAATAGCACTGGAGCACAGCATCTTTCTTACAGACAACAAGCTGCTGAACCTAGCGACCACAGGAAACGATGGCTATCCCCATGTCGTTCCAGTGGCGTTCATGTTCCACGAAGGGCGGCTCTACATCTCGACCGGCAAAAAATCGCGAAAAGTAAACAACATCAGAGAGGACAGCCACGTAGCGTTCGCCGTTGAAGACTCGACACGACTCAAAGCAATCGTCGGGAAAGGGACTGCCAGAATACTTCCGTCGCATGGCCCCCAGAATGAGATCATGAAGAAGCTGGTAATCCATCTGGTGGGCAGCCTAGAGCACCCCTACGCCAAACTAATGATGGGGGAGAATCGGGTCATAATCGAAATAATCCCGACCGCGATGAAGAAATGGGAAAGCCCTCCAACTTGACTTCTCTTCCGCGCAGTTTGTGACAGGATCACTAACCACCTGATGGTGGCTGGTTGTTAGAGGCAAAACGATAAGTTCGTTCATTCCACCGAACAACGCGTGAAACTCGCTGGATCTCCCCTCAAGAAAGAGTTCCTTGGGAAGAAGCTGAAGCTTGTCAGGGACACCATGGAGGCGCGGGGCATTGACATGTGGATTACGTTCACGCGGGAAGGCAACGAGGACCCGCTGGTACAGGATCTCCGATTCGGCGACCTGACCTGGCGGTCGGCCGCCATCATCGAAAGGACCGGAACGAAGACTGCAATTGTTGGGAGTCTCGAAGAAGAGACCATTAGGCAGCAGAAATTCTACGATCAAATAATTGGGTATGGTAGCGAGGGCGCGGCACCCAAGCTGAACGAGTTTGTCAGAAAGAGGAACCCGAAGAAGATCGCGGTAAACACAAGCTATGATGAGGGCGCAGCTGACGGACTCACCTCGGGTATGGAACGGTATCTCAAGACCGCTTTGAAGGATTACTCGAAGCGGCTGGTCTCCGGAGAGGATCTCGCGATTGCTCTACGGGCGAGGCTGATACCAGCAGAAGTCGAACTGGTGAAGAAGTCGATTGCCGAGTGTGAGAAGGTCTACGATGCGGTGGAGGTCGCAATCAAGCCAGGCAAGACTGACAAGTACGTTCACGAGTTTGCGCACAAGCTTCTGACAGAGAGAAAGCTGGACTCAGCCTGGGCATATGATCGATGCCCTTCAGTCGTGGTAGGTAACTCGCCAATGGCGCATGTGGGATATTATGGTACTAGAATTAAGGACGGCGATTTTGTCAAACTGGACTTTGGCGTGAAATATGACGGGTATTGCAGCGACATACAGAGAAACTATTTCGTCGGATCGGGACAAGTACCCAAGGGAGTGCAGCAGATGTTCAAGGTTGCCCGAGATGCTAACAATGCCGCCCTTGCGATTCTCAAGCCGGGAGTTCCCGGCTACAAAGTCGACCAGGCCGGAAGGAGCTTGATCGTCAAGAGACGCTATCCAGAATACAAACACGCACTGGGCCACGTCCTCGGTCGGAGCACTCATGAGATCGGTCCTCTACTGGGTCCCAGATGGCCGAACAGGTATGGCAAGCAGGGAGAGAAGACAGTTCAGCGGGACATGGTCTTCACCATAGAACCGTCCGTGACCAGCAAGTTCGGCACCTGCAACCTAGAGCAAGATGTCCTTGTGACATCGAACGGGTACCAAGAACTCTCAAAGCCCCAAGAAACGATAATCCAACTAGGATGACCTACTTTCAGAATGGGCCGAGCACTCTCGAAGGATCGGCACATAAGGGCTGCAACTTCCTCACGAGACTAGACTCCAACTCTTTTCTTTGAACCGGCGTTGAATCCACCATTGGATAGAATGCGATGGCGAGATTATTCTCGGCTCCTGCCACCCTAACCCAACAATTGTACTTGTGATGTCCTCTCCAGAAATCACGATCCTCGAGGTTTCCGGATTCGCCCACGTAAATGATCCTCCCGTCATCCATTGTTAGAATAAGATACAACGCCGCTGCTTTTGGAGGACTCCATCCGTCTAATGGGAACGGTTTACCGAATGAGATTCCATCGAGACGAATCTCCTCGGACCTATTATCCATCCCGGTAGACCCACGTTGCAAGAGTCAGGATCCTAGTGGAGTTGAATTCTCCAGTTCTCCAAAACGCCGGCTACTTGATCTGTTCTTGTAGAGCGCTGACGAGTTCTTCGGCCGTGGGAGCTCCATCATGGCGTATTCCGTTAACGTAGAATGTTGGAGTACCGTTGACACCGCTTCGAACTCCACCGATGAAATCTTCCTTTATCCGCGGCAGAAAAGTATGCTGAGACAGGTCCTGCTGGAACTTTTGAGTGTCAAGTCCGAGTCTCTTCGAGTAGTCAAGGGCGACGCTTGGATCGCCCAAGGTCTTCTGATGTTCGTAAAGAAAGTCGTGCATGTCCCAGAATTTTCCCTGAGCGCCGGCAGCCTCAGCAGTTTCAGCAGCCTGCATCGCAAAGGGATGGGAAGATGTCAAGGGAAAGTTTCTGAAGACAAATCGTAACTTCGACCCAAGATCCTTCTGTACCCTCTTCACCTCTGGATAAGCTGCTCCACAAAATGGACACTGATAGTCTCCATATTGCACCAGCGTAAATGTAGCATTCACGGGACCTTGAATATGATCACGACTTGGATCAACAGGGACCACAAGTCGAGCAACCGCAGATTCTTCTGTGGCTGTGTCTAGTCTTGTTTTGTGAACGGACTTGTGGACGGTTCTTACTGTAGCCAAACCAAACGCCCTGTTTTTTCTCAGGATTCAGCGGGGTTGCTTCATTTGGATTGATTTAACGAGATCCGCCGCGGCAGCGCCTTCAAGTGACAGTCCGTAGCCGACTTCTCGTACTATTCTCTCTTTGAGAGGCCAGATGAAGTGTGTCCGTGTGTTTCTGCGGGTCACCTCAGGGACTCTTAGGTAGAGAGATGCAAGCTCTCGCGCCCTGGCAAGTGCAGTTCCATCAGGAACTACTTCCGCGACCACTCCCCATTCATGAGCAGTACGGGAAGTAATTGGCTGAGGGTTGAGCAGGAAAGCCTCTGCCCTTCCTGGACCAGCCCTGTAGCTCCAAGTGGTGAAGATTCCATCGCCTGGAATTATTCCCCCGGCGAAGTGTGGAAGGTCATTAAATGTCGCCCCTTCTCCCGCCACGATTACATCAGACATCAGTGCGTATTCGGAGTGCACGTTGGCCTGACCTTCAACTGCTGCGATCACAGGCACCCGAATATTTGCAATATTCTCTAGAATCTGCGTTCCTTCGTCGTGCACTACACTCCATACGGCTGGATCCGCAACGTTGCCGAAGGATGAAAAGTCAATCGCTGGTATGAACTGCCCGCCTGCGCCAGTCAGAATTACTATCTTGTTAGAGCGATCCTGCGAGATCCTGTAGAACGCGTCTACAAAGTCAGTATGGTCTTTCGCCGTGAAGTTCAGCGGACCACCATTTGTATGGAACTGGGCGGTCAAGACACCTTCTTTGTCACGCTGAAGTCTAAGGCTACGGTACGCGTTGAAGTAATCTGGCTTCTTTTCAGGGATAGTTTCCAAAAGCACGCTCATCTCTGTGAACTACCTCGGCGTTGATTTACTGATTGAGGATGTATATTTCAGCCACGTATTTTTTGCAACGATTTGTAGTAATTGGTTGATGACGAAATGCCAGAGATGCGATGAAGGAAATTATCTTGCGTTCTTGCTCAGGAGCAGATCATTTTCCAACTTCAATAATTATTCCTTGATCGGTAGGAGTTATCTTAGGTTCGTAGGGAATCTCTTCGAACATCGTCTTTACGAAATTTAGCAAGTACACCGAGCCATTCTGTCCCAAATCATGAATTAGGGTAATGACTCGTTTGCCATGACTTGACCGCGTTTCATGGTATTCACCCCATCCGCCATATGAGAACATAAGAAACAGGCCGTCGAGAAGATTCGACACGGTGAGCTCGCCGTACTTCGAGATGGCAGCCACTTTTCCCTGGTCCTTCGCGTGCAGCCTTGCTGCATGAGCAACTCCTTCCGAAGGCGATGCATCCAAGACCCGGCGAAATGTGAGCTTTGCCATTCTCATCATTCCCATCTTTTCTATGAATCTCTCGTAGTTGGCGTGGGCATCAAAGAGCTGATCGACCAGAGTGTTAAGGCTAACATTGTGGTAGACCGCGTCTTCCTCCAGTGCCTTGAATGACTTTTCGTTAATTCTGAAAGATCGAGTGATCGTTTTCTTGTCCTGCTTCTTGACCGTAGAATCTACTAGCACAAGCTGGCCGGTAGCAGCCTGCCTTCCTTTATTTCTTGTGCATTAAACTCCTCTCGCTGCTACGGCAGATTCTCTATGAATTGAACTATCCCCAGCTGGCGCTCGCATGCTTCTTTTATGGCGATTCGAATTTGAGCCAGGCTAACTCTATCCTGATCGTAATCTATCCTAAGCAGGTTACTCAGATGATTTGCATCGACAGCAAAGATCCCAGGTTTCTCTGAAACCGCAACTCTAGCCTTCTCCAAATCGCAACGAGCTCCGCTAGTCGGGACGTAGATCAGGCTCCTTGTCATTTGCATATGCTATGCTGTTCGCCGACACTTTTCTGCAAAGACTGACAATTGCCCATATTAATTCCGAGTATTTTTTGCAACGTTTTGTAGTATCCTAAACATCGAACTCTTACAAAACTAGAACGGCCACAATTTGTTGCAAAAAATACGTTCCTTGTAAATAGATCCCGCTTCACATTAGTAGCCGATACAAAATTGCAAACCATGGTTGAATCGCCAAAGCAGCCCTCTGTTGTTTCTTCCAGATCTGAAACGAAGGCAGGACGCCCTTACATCTACGTCGTAGGGGCCAACGGGACGGCCGTCATTGATCCCACGAACTGGCAGCATATCGTCACCGCACCCGGAGTCGCTCCAGGAGCGTGGTACCTTTTCATGGACAATCACTACCGTGACCAGCTTGGTCGGGTGTGGAGCCAATCCTCAGCAATTGAAGAGAGCTATTCTGCCCTGGCCGACGTCTACATTACGGACCCGAAGACTTTCAGAAACGAGAAGACGATCCCTTTGGGCTACAATGCCGTTCACACTGTGGGCCTCACACCGGATGGTAAGTTCGCGGTCGTCCCAATCGCCACAGGGAACAAGCTCAACGTGTATGACACCAAAAGCTTCGAACAGGTGGCAACAGTAGGCGTCGGGGACAGCCCCTTTGATATGATGATCAGCTCCGACGGAAAGTACTGTTGCACGCCTGAAGTTAACTCCGACATGCTCACGGTAGTCGACCCGAAGACGTGGAAGGTCATGGCTAAGATTCCGCTCGGTGAGGGGAGCGGGTCCTTCATGGTGACGACCTGGCCCAACAACAAATTCGCTTCCGTCGAGTGCTGCGGCTATCATGGAGGAAAATACAACCTAGCGCTCGGCCCTCCGGCAGTCTCAACGGGGAAGGGCTTTGCGATCAAATATGTAGACCTCACGAGTCAGTCGGTTATCAAGAGTATACCGCTGGACTTCCTTGCCGTCTGGGACGAATTCACGCCCAACGGAAAATACGACTTCATTTTCGGGCCCTTGGCGGCGAAGACGGTCGTGGTAGACACGGGAACGTTAGAGGTGGCAGAAACGATCGAGCTCGAATCGAGCCCAGGACTCAACGGCTACATCACCCCAGACCCGAAAGGCAAGTACATCTACGCAAGTGTCAAGTCTGGACTCCAAGTGATCGACACCAGCTCACTTCAAGTTGTGAACACCGTTCCCACGGGCGGAATTATAGGAACGCCCTTCGTCCTCGCGTAGGATCGAGAGTGTGAACTCCCCACCTTCGAAGTCGACAGGCGAAACGATGGCCATATAATGGCTAGGCCACCATTGACTGGAAAGCATCTCAACTAAACACGGTCGTCCCTACGGGATAGGGGACCCTCACCATTTCATCATCATCGTCGAAGGGTCTATCTGAGTTAGCCTGATGAAGCTGTAGGTCTCGAAATTGCCTTCCAATGTTGGCCTGACACCCACGGAGATACTTCGATATGGTCGACACTTGGTGTTGCCAGAGGTCGGACCCGAGGGACAGTTAAGGCTCAAGAATTCATCGGCTTTAGTAGTTGGGGCAGGTGGGCTTGGGATTCCTGCCGCGATCTATCTCGTTTCCGCGGGCGTTGGACGAGTCGGGATCGCGGACTCGGACCTTGTCAACATGCCCAATCTTCAGAGGCAGTTCTTGTTCACAGAGGCCGATCTGGGGCGGCCGAAGGTCGACGTGGCAAGAGCAAAGTTAGCCCAGACCAATCCGAACATTACAGTCGTTACTCACGCTAGGCTTGATGCTACGAATGCAATGAATGTGATCGGAGACTATGATGTGGTTCTGGATGCGACCGACAACGTCCCGAGCAGGTATCTAATCAACGATGCCTGTATTCTCCAAGACAAGCCTGACGTCTATGCAGGTGTAATCGGCTTCAGCGGCCAGGCCTCCGTATTTCACGCATCAAGAGGTCCATGTTACAGATGCCTATTCTCTCAACCTCCACCACCAAACTCGGTAAAGTCGTGCGAAGAAGCCGGCGTCCTCAACGTCATCCCAGGAATTATGGGAACCATCCAGGCCAACCAAGCAATTGAAATCATCCTTGGAAAAGGCACACCACTAATCGGTCGACTCCTAGTCTTCAACGGGCTCGACAACACATTCGACGAGGTCAAGTTCAGGAAGAACAGTTCCTGCGCGATCTGTGGAACAAATCCGACTGTCACCGAGCTAATTGATTATGAGGAGTTCTGCGGAACGAGACAGAAAGAGGTCAGCAGTGATGTCGACATGACACCTAGAGAACTGAAGGCTTCAATCGATGCGGGGAGAAAACCCATCTTGCTCGATGTCCGGGAACCATACGAATATGCGCTCTGCCATCTCGAATCTTCAACCCTGATTCCCGTGGATGAGCTCTCACATCGCCTGAAGGAACTAGGCTTGAACGATGAGATTGTGGTGTACTGTCACGTCGGAATCAGGAGCGCAGGCGCAGTATCATTACTCAGAAAGAACGGCTTCACGAATGTGAAGAACCTCACAGGCGGGATTGAAGCCTGGGCGGTCCAAGTCGATCCGAAAATGCCCAGATATTAGCAGCGCTTTTCTCTACACAGGATTCTGACCCGTTTCTGAGACTAGCCTAAAGATCGTGTAGCCGAGTATGGCAATGAAGAGTAGGTCGACGTATAGAGTCGGGAGACCAGCGACGAGAAGTCCGGTTAGAGAGGCTGCAACCACCGAGGGTATTCCCAGCATCGCCGCAGCGACTAGACCTCGTCTGGTGAGAAAGCCGAGGCGTCTGTGTCTCCAGACTGCGATCGCGATCGTGGGCAGAGAGACTAATTGACTTGCGGTCCCGGCGATTTTTATCGGCAGTCCGATAAGGTAGGTGAGGACTGGAATCCTGTATTCCCCTCCTGCGACGCCGGCGCTTCCGCTTATGATTCCCACGCCTAGCCCACTGATCACGGAGACGATTACGTCAAGGGTCGATAACGTGGCCTGACCTGATTCTCCAGTGATGAAAATTAGTCCATAGATCGCCCTGGCGATCACAAACGAGAGGAGCAACGCGATGAATCGTTTGAGCGTGCGTTTACTTGCCCGGTGACTCAGTAATGCTCCGGAGTAGGCTCCCGGGATCGAACCGACTATCATCGCCGCAGAAACATACGCCGCATTGAGCGACCAGATTCCTCCATTGATCCTAACTGCGAAATTCAAACCGGAGGTTGCGAAACTGATTAGCAGGTTGGCCACAAGCATGTCTTCCAACGGTAGCCTCAGATAGTAGAGGAGGAACGGAATTCTCTCCTCTGCACCTCCTAGCCCGACGAGACCCGCGAGTAGTCCGGTGAAGGAGCCGTATCCTATGGACGCTGCCACATGATTGCCTGTTGCCAGCCTCTCTTGGCGCATCTCCCCAAATCTGAGGCTCAATGCCCGGAACGTTACTCCTGAAAATCAGACTCGATTGCACTCAAGGACGATCACTCTGATTCCTTCAATGAAGCGCGGAGCTTTGGAACGATCTGCTGAGCAAAGATTCGAACCTGGTTCTCCTCGTCGCCCTCGACAGACGGCCAAAAGATGAACGTGTCCAGACCGAGCTCCTTGTACGATGAGGTCAGCCAATCGACCCAGTGGGAGATGGAACCAGTGAAAGGGCTCCTGTCATGCAGGAAGAATGGTTTCTTCTCAGACTTTTCTGATAGATCTCGTTCATCAATTGCGCCGACAAGCTGAGCAATTCGTCGAATCGACTGTGGGGATCTACCATTCTTTCTTGCTGATTCGTCGATCATTTTCTGCCGGATTTTTATCTCGTCCCCGGACATGTTCGTACTGAGTGGGACGACCCAACCGTCGGTAAGTTTGCCGATGACGCTCATCATGCGAGGTCCCACTCCGCCGGTCCAGATGCTCATCTTGTGGTATGGGCTGGGCCCTGCTTGGGCGTTTTCTAGCTGGTAGTATTTTCCTGGAAAGCTTACCCGACTGCGACCTTTGCCGTAGTTCCAAATGAGACGTATGATCTGTAACGCTTCCTCGTAGGCGGCGACCGCTTCTCCAGGAGTTCTCCTGCTGCCACCCCAGGACTGAATTGCATCCCAGAACGCGCCTGTCCCTAGTCCTAGTTCGATTCGTCCTTTTGTTATGATGTCAAGTGTGGCAGCGGTCTTTGCGAGGATTGCTGGCGGTCTCATAGGAAGGTCGCTGACGTCGGGAAAATAGCGAATCCGCCTGGTCGAAGCGGCCAGGGCGCTGATCAATGTCCAAGTGTCGAAGAAGCTTCCATTGTAGGGGTGATCTTGAATACCAATAATGTCTAGGCCGAGGTCGTCTGCCGTTTTTGCAAGTTTGAAAATACTGTCTACGTTGCTACTGTATGGTGTGATGCTCAGACCGAAGACGGGCTCTTTGTACGATGGAACATTGGTCATGGTTGACGGTCACGTGGAATGTCCGGTGTCGAGCGTTCCTGCGGCGACTGATACGATGTGTGGAAATTCTGAGATGAAGTTTTGCAGGGCCGTTTCTACTGCTCCAGGCGATCCCGGCAGGCAGACGATAAGTTTTCCCCTCGTTGTTCCAGCCGTTGCTCTCGTCAGCATCGCGGCGCTGCCTATTTTTTGGTAGCTGATATTTCTGAGAAGTTCTCCGAACCCGGTGAGTTCCTTTTCAAAAAAAGGGACCACCGTTTCAACAGTAACATCACTGCGAGATACTCCTGTCCCACCGATGAAGACTATTGCGCTCGCGTCACTGTCTAGAAAATCTTTGACCGCGCTGCGAATCTTGCTCTTGCTGTCGGGCAAGAGCTTCCTAGTCTTGACTCTGTGTCCTGCTTCTTGAACCATGTGTACAGCTAAGTCGCCAGACTCATCCTTGTACTCTGAACCCTCGCCCTTCATTCTGAATCGTGTTGAGCTTACTGTAACGATGTGAAAGCTGAGACTGTGTCTACTGTGGTCCCGATGCTGCTCGTGAGGTTTCACTTGGTCTTCCTAACCACCCTGACATCCTGTATCCGCGTGGTTGGATATTGGCCGCGGCTGTCTTTCTCGTAGGCCTTCACCACGTCCCATATGTTTAGTAACGCTACAGTGGTCGCTGTGAGGGCTTCCATTTCCAACCCTGTCTTCTCGGTCGCTGAGACAGTGGCGGTAACCTCGATCCCTGAGGAAGAGAGGGCGGTCTCTATGGTCGTGCTCTCAATCTTCAATGGATGACACAACGGTAAGAGTTCTGAGGTTCGCTTCGCGGCCATTATTCCAGAGATCTTGGCCAGAGACGTCGGGTCTCCCTTTTCTGCAAGTCCTTTTCTTATCATACGAATTGTATTCTGCTTGAGTTTGATTCTGCCGGACGCTGTTGCGATTCTGTTAGTGGCAGGTTTCTTCGAGATGTCTATCTGTCTGAAGCTCACACTGGTCGACAATGCTTGACGCCGGCCTAAGATTTCGATTCTGTCTTTTATACCAACAAGACCCTTTTTGTTCGCAGTTGATTGCGCAATCATCTCTCGATAGGCCCCCCTCTAACCTTCTCGTCGACACGAAAGGAAGGGTCGCCGCCAAGCTGAGAATCTCTCTCACAGACAGGTGCAACTTCGCATGCCTGTTTTGCATGCCAGACAAATCCCATGTTCACTGGCTTCCATCTGCAGATCTTCTCTCTTTTGACGAGATTGAGCGCGTGACGAGGGTTTTCGTTTCGATGGGGATTAACAAGGTGCGGATAACTGGAGGCGAGCCGCTGCTCCGGACCGGTGTAGAGGATCTAGTGAAACGACTCGCTAGGATCGATGGTCTCGAGTCTGTCGATATGACTACTAACGGCTACTTCCTCGGCTCCAAGGCTCAGGCGCTCAAGGATGCGGGTCTTCGCGGGGTGACCGTGAGTCTCCACAGTCTTCGAGAAGACCGATTCGCTAGGATTTCTGGAATGAACGCTCTGCCAAGGGTTCTTGAGTCAATTTCTGAAGCCGTACGTGTCGGACTGCATCCTGTGAAGATCAACAGTGTGGCCATCAGAGGCTACAACGAAGACGAGATTCTTGACATTGTTGATTTTGCGAGAAAGCTCAATGTCGGTCTCCGGTTCATCGAGTTCATGCCTCTAGACGGGCTCGGAATCTGGAACCAAGAAAAGATCGTCACTGGACAAGAGATTCTAGACATCGTCCGATCCAAATTCCCACTCATCCCCAAGGGGCGAGGTAGAGCAGAGACAGCGTCGGTTTGGGAGTTTGCTGACGGCCGAGGAGAGCTTGGAGTAATCACCCCGATGAGCGAGCCGTTCTGCGACGATTGTGACCGGCTTCGTCTCACGGCAGACGGCAAGCTCCTCTCCTGTCTCTTTGACACAGACTACTACGATCTAAAACCAATTCTCAGAGGCGGAGGCGAGGATGCGAAGCTCAGATCATTCGTCAGAGACTCTGTCTGGAAGAAGCCCGAGGGTGTAGGCTACATGCCATGGATCAAGCAAGGATGGAAGAATCCGCGAAACATGAACGCGATCGGTGGATAGAACCTGATTCGAGTCAAGATAATCTACTTCGCCCAGGCGCGGGACATAACAGGAACTAAAGGCGAAGAGTTCAGATTCGACGCGAAATCGAGCGTAAAGACCGCGCTGTCGAAAGCCTTCGAGGCCCACCCGAAACTAGGCGCACTCGAAAGTTCGCTCAAGGTTGCCTTAAACGAGGAAATCACTAGGGAAGACGTTGAGCTGAAAGACGGAGACAGAGTCGCACTTCTGCCTCCGGTCGTCGGTGGGTGAGAACCGTTTGAAGTCCGGAATTAGCCAGAAACCCATCGACCCGGCCAAAGCCCTAACATCGGTAATGGACGAAGACGCGGGTGGCATTGTCCTTTTCGTTGGAACCGTCAGAAACCAGACAGATGGTAGGCGGGTAAAGGGTCTCGAATACCAGGTCTACCGCAGGATGGCTCAACGCGAGATTGCCAAACTAGAAGAAGAGATCAAAAGGCGCTGGCCAGTCAAGTCGATCACTCTGGTCCACCGAGAAGGCAAGCTGAGAGTTGGCGACGTTAGTGTTGTTGTTGCCGTATCTGCTCCGCACAGAGGAGAAGCATTCGACGCAGCTCGGTACGCTATCGACCGAATCAAGGATTCTTTTCCAATTTGGAAGCGTGAAAAATTGAAGGGAGGCGGTTACGTGTGGGTGAAGGGGACTCCGATCCAGAGCCATTCTCCTTCAGCACCTAAGGTAGGAGGACCCGAGACTAGGGTGCGAGGAATTGTCCGCCGACGTACGAGAAGCCTGGTAGAAGCCTGACTGAAACTTCCTTGCCGGCTTGTAACTCTCTGATCCTCTCCGGAACCAATACGAATCCGTTGGAATCGGTCAAGACGCTAACCGATTCCGTCTGTCCAAGGACAGGTCGGGCCTGCAGTCCCTCGGCCTTTCTCTCAAGGTTCACGTAGAGGACCTTGGTGAAGTGTTGGAATTTCTTCCTCGCCTTCCAACCAGTCGAGAGACGAGCCTTGACGAAGGCTCCTGATTCTGGTCCGGGTGTCATTCTAAGAATCATCGGAAGAGCCAGAAGCAGGAACGCGTTCATCGCTCCCTGAACCGGACCCGGGAGCATGACCACCGGTTTGCCACGAACTGCAGCGATCCCCGCTACTCTTCCCCGGTCCATCTTTATCCCGTGAATGATGCGAGTCTTTTTTGAGATACGGCGCAATGTCTGCTCCACGAGGTCTCGTTCTCCTAGCGAGGTTCCTCCGAGCGTTAGAACCGTGTCGGAGGTTCGAAGTGCTCGTTTGAGAGCGTCGTTCATGAGCTTGAGATTATCTGGGACAATTTCTCTGAGAGTCGTGACTCCCCCGAGCTCTCTTACCAAATTCTCGAAGATGGGCGAGTGACTCTCTCGAACCTTCCCGGGAGTAATTTTGTCAAACGAATCGACTAGCTCGTCGCCGGTAGCGATTATCGCCACCCTAGGTCTTGCGTATGCTCGAAGTTCTCGTATCCCTAGGAGCGCCAGCATGCCGATGTCCTGTGCTCTAATCGTTGCTCCAGCATGAATTACGACAGCGCCCTTCTGAACGTCGACTCCTATGGGAAAGCAGAATTCGCCCTTCTGAGCTTCTCTGGAAAAGTAGATCTTGTCGCCGGATCTTTTCGCGTCCTCCACAGGCACGACGGCATCGGCGCCTGCTGGTAGTTCTCCTCCGGTGACGATTCCCATCGTCTGTCCCCGTGATATCTTCCGACCATGATTATCTCCCGAGTGCGTGCCCTCTACGAGGGAGAGAGTCTTTGGGGATCGAGAGCTTGCGCCGGCCAGGCTGGACGCGATGATGGCGTATCCATCCATGTGGGATCGTTGCTTGTCAGGGACGTTAATCGGCGATGCTATGTCTTCCGCGACGACACGGCCATAGGAATCCTTGGTTTCGATCGCCTCAGTTGGATTCCTGAACTTCGTGAGACGTGATATGGTCTCTAAGGCAGAACTGACTGAGGTGTAATCTCTGAACCCGGTGACCAATCTCCCACCCTGTTTCCGTTTCTGAACCAGCGTTAGCCGCTCTTCTTGACCATACGAACCATCGTGTTTATTGTAGGGGAATTCTCGTTTGTCTCAACGGTTCTTATCTCGTCGCCGGCTTTGACTTCTCCCTCTCTCAATACTCTGAGATAGTATCCGGATCTTTCTGAGTCGAGGAAGACTTTGAGGATGGCTTGAGTCCCGAATCTCAGACCCAGCTTGTAGCAGGGAAAACGGGGTTGGGTCACTGCGAATTCCGCCGACCCAGCGACAAGTCGGTCTCCGATGTGAACCTCGTCCTCAAGCAATCCTTCAGTAGTCAGGTTCTCTCCGAAGGATCCCCAAGGCAATTCCATATCCGGATATTTCTGGGCCCAGAATGGATAATGTTCCGACGGGTACACGTAGACAGCCTTGTCCATGCCGCCATGAACAGTCAAGTCTGCCTGACGGTCACGTTCCAAGTTCAGCCTTCCAACTTTCACCGTGCCCGAGACTGGTTTCTTGACAAAGCCCGAGCGAACAGGCTTTCCACGGACACGGCCCAGCTGGCGCACAGGTCCAACATTGACCGAGATTAACCGCAATGCTTCTCTTTGTCCAAGGAACTCTCAGCTATAAGATGGGAGGGCCCGCCGCGAAAAATGAAGCCGCCCGGACGGCCCTCTCTGACTGCGGTTCGCGTCTAAAACCAATAGCTTCATTATGAGTCCTCATGATCACTCAGCCCGCATGGTCCAGGTTCTTCAGGCACATATGCCGGGAAACTACGAGCTATACGATCTTTCATCGAGCAAGGCAGGACCCGCGATCTGCAAAGATTGCTGGGAGAAAGCAAAACAAACCACCACCAATCCTCTCGATACTGTTTGGGCTTCTTCAAGGGGACAGTCTGTTGTCTTCTGGTTATGTCAGAATCACGCAGAAGAGCTGAAAATGAAAAGGTCGGGCGAGGTTCGATTCGTGAAGCTCGTCAAGGGCGTCGTGCCCAACCCTGTAATCTAAACGCGCGGCGACTTTTACTACGCAGTTCCGAAGGCCCGATGCCTCTGATGCTTTCCAGATGGGCCCTTGAACCGCTCCTCGTCCCATACATTTCCCCGTTCATGGTAACCATACGTCTCCCAGTAGCCGTCACTGTAATCCTTGATCAATTCGATCCTGTTGACCCACTTGGCACTCTTCCAGCCGTAGAGACTTGGGAAGAAGGGTCTCGCAGGAAATCCCTGTTCCCGTGAGAGTGGCTGCCCACCAATCTTGAACGCCATCAAGGCATCCTCCTTCAACCCGTCTTCGATCGGGACTGGCGCGCTATAGCCGTCGAAGCAGTGAAACATCATCCACCCGGCCTCAGAACTCGGCTTGGCTGGTTCTACGAGCGTACGTATCGGGACGCCTTCCCAGTTGACATCTTTGATAGACCACTGGGTTACGCAATGGAACGACTTGACATACCGGGTCTGGGGCATTGCCAGTAGCTGTTCGTAGGTGTACTCCACAGGATTCTCGACGAGACCGTCAACTCGCAACTTCCAGCCAGTGAGGTCGGCCTCGGGAATTCCTAACGCGCCATAAATTATGAATTTCCTCCCCCAAACCTGTCTAGGAGGGAGCTGCTGTTCTGACATTCTTAGCCTCTGAGTTACTGGTAAAACCGTCTAAAGCCTTTCCCTAAAACCATCTGGAAAAAAGGATGCAGGACTGATTTTCAACTGCGGGTCACTTTGCACTGCATCGGATATCATTCGTCGGATGATTGTATTCCGACTAGGTGTAGACCGAAGGGAACTCTCTAGATGTTTGATTCCTTGTTTGACCCGGTTTACGATATGCGGCGCAGTGTGATCCTTGATCCAGGCCGAGACATGAAAGACCTTTAATTGCCACGGCGCAATCGAAGAAAAAAATGCCTGCATTCATGGTGTTCACGCGAGAGAGGATGCGCGACGAGAAGGAGTACGAGATCTACAGGCGAAAAAATCGTATCGCAATGGAAGGGCGTCCGATCAAAAGACACGTTCTCTATGGGAAGTATGAAGTGTTAGAGGGCCCAGAGGTTCAGGGAGTTGTAATCCTAGAATTTCCGACCGTGGCGGACGCCAAGGCTTACTATGACAGTCCAGCCTATCGCGAAGCAAGGGAACATCGCTTCAAGGCCGCTGACTATCGGGTCCTCATCGTCGAAGGCGTACAGGACACGTAAATCACGTACGTCTCATTAACACGCCCAGTCCATATCAAGCCAAGTTACCAGAACCCTCATCGAGCCTCAGGAGGGTCTGAACTTTGAGCGACAGACGCGGCATTTCGCTAACTACTAGAGGATCTCTGAATCTCCCGACAAGAACGGATTCTCTGGCTCGGTGGGCTGAGTCGTGCGAGTAGCGAGGCGAGTTGATGCAATTCGTCATTGCTCAGCGAAGCGAAGTGCTCCTGGAGTTCTCCCTCGAAAACGGTGCGCCACTTCTTCACCTTCTCGCGGCCCGCAGCCGTGAGCCGGACGTGGACGACGCGCCTGTCGTCCCGGGTTCTGGCCCGCTCGATGAGCCCGTCGTCTTCAAGTGCGTTCAAGTTTCCGGTCACGGTGGCAGGTGTGACGCTGAGACAGCCTGAGAGTTCTCGCGGCGTCATGCCTTCCTCACCAGAGAGGAGAGTCTGGAGGACCCCCATCTGTGCAGGAGTCGGGACAGCACCCCCGATCTTCTGAATCATTCGACTACGCATTAGCCAGGTCGCGCCTTTGAGGCCGTTCCAGACATCAAGGATGAGTTCGCGGCGTGAAACATCTGGCATATGAGAGAACAGGCAGTCTCCGGCATAAATAGGCCTCCTCTCGAATTATTTGGAGTCCATAATATTCGGAGAGCAAACTATATTTGACGGCCGCCTTCTCAGCATATCGTCAATGAGCGAGTTCGGAGGATCCCAGTTGGGAGGGCCAATGGGAAGATGGGGCGGAGTGGCGATAGAGACTACGGTCGTCTCGTCACGAAGCCTGACTCCCTCAATTCACGGAATAACACTCCGGAAGCCTACAGGGTTCAACTTCCTTCCCGTCCAATTCACCTTCCTCACATTGATGACGGACCAAGGGCCTGATACCCGTCCAATGTCGCTCGCTGCCTCCCCCACTCGTCCAAATCTAGAGTACGGGGTGCGAGTATCGGACTCTCAATACAAGCGTACGTTCGTCTCTCTCCGGCCGGGTGACACTGTGGCGGTTCGGGGCTCATTTGGCGACTTTGTACTCGATGAGAAGCGGCCTGCGATACTTGTCGCAGGAGGAATAGGGATCACCCCTCTGAAGGGCATGGCCGAGTACGCCGCAGACAAGAAGCTCAAGATCCCAGTCCGGCTACTGTACAGCAGCCGAACAGAGGATGAAATCGCATACAAGGCAGAGCTCGAGGAACTGGAGCGGCGCAACCCGAAATTCCGAGTACTTCACACGCTCACAGGCGAGAATGTGTCGAACGATTGGGCGGGGTCGAGAGGAAGAATTCGGCCTGATCTTCTCAGGAAGGTAGCTGAGGGCCTCGATAGGCCTCTCTACTATCTCTGCGGCAAGCCCAGCATGGTCTCGACCGTCTTTGACCTGCTTCACAAGATGGACGTGCTAGAAGACGACGTGAAAGTCGAACTGTTTCGGGGATACTGGTAGGTGTAATACAAGACATGGTCGTTAAGTGGATCTTCAGGCAATTCATTCGGCTCCAGGTCTACGTCTATCGGCGCAGCGGCGGGAAGAGGTTCGCGCACGTTCGGGGAAATCCCCTGCTCCTGCTGACGACCGTAGGCCGCAAGACCGGAAAGCAACGTGTAACCCCCGTGATGTATATGCGAGATGGAGACAACTACGTAATCGTCGCCGCGAACGCTGGCGCACGTAGAAACCCCCGCTGGTTCGCGAACCTACAAGCCAATCCACAAACCACAATTGAGGTAGACGGCACGAGCAGAACCGTGATGGCGCACAAGGCTAGCAAGGAGGAAAAGGGTCGCCTCTGGCCACGATTCGTCGAACACGCACCCTTCCTTGAAGGCTATACAAAGAAAACCACGCGCGACATTCCAATCATTATTCTCCAGCCACTCCAATGAACGGCCCCGTCAAATGGCTAGGGATAATACAAAACGATTCAGAGTAGCCTTTCTGACCAAAAGCAAGCATATCTATTCGTGCGTTCAGCCTTTCCGTTCACTGTGGGTTGGTTACTTCCTCAACAATACTCTTAATCGTCGTACTCACAGCAATCATAATAGTCGTAGTAATCGCAGCACGCGTCTTAACGGGCCGACCGTGGTCGAATCTTAGCAAAGCCAAAACCAAAACCCGATTCTCCACCTCAGTAGCAGAGTTTCAATCTCTTTCATGCTGTCGGTTCCCTTTCTGGTTTATTACCCTCAAACCTCGTCCCACAGCCGACACCGGAAGAATCGAGGGATTCAATCTCAAGTCCAGACGACGGGGGACCGGCGATAGATTTCCATGGAAGCGTCCACAGATCTGAAATCTATACCTTGAATGGCCCTGTCCATGTCGGGACGCGCCGCGTCGTAGTCTTCCTTGGTGTCCCAGAGAGTGATTCCTATAATCACGCCGGTTGCATCATCCTTCCAGATGAAAGCCGAGATGAGTCCCCTGTGCCCCCGCTGAGCGTTTCCAAATTTCGTCTGCACCTCAAGGAGTGATTTCTCCATGCCGGGCTTCGGATGATGGACCCCCATGATGACGTACATGCGCTTTCTTCACCTCACCAAATTTCTAAGGAGCCGGCACTCCTTTGATGTTGAAGGGCCGCTGTGTGTTCTTGAGGATCGGCGAAGATGGATCACCAAAGGCAATCTGTCGCACAGGTTGGATCGTGTCGGCTCGACCCCAGTCTCTCTGAAGCTCGCAGATGAGCTGAGCCCAGCTCTCGAACTTTCCACCGGCTTGAGCTATACGTTGCAATGCGTACTGGTGGGCCTCGATCGAAGTGCCACCAACTGCGTCAACAACCGGATAGACATCGTACCCGTCTCGTAGGGCATCCAGCGAGGGAAAAATCAAGCACGCTTCGGTCCACAGCGCGCACATGATGAGTTTCTTTCGACCCGTTGCCTCGACGGCTTCCAAGAACTCTTTGTCTTCCCAAGCGTTGATGGTTGTCCGGTCAAGCTCCTTTTCGCGCGAAAGGACTTCTCTCAATGGAGGGACGGTCGGTTTTTGACCACCCTTCGAATTAACGGTGGACAAGACTATTGGAAGATCGAACGCTTTGCCTATTTTGGCAACACGGACCACGTTATCCACCAAAAGCTGAAGATCCATGGACGAAACAGCGGAGATCTGAGCTGGCTGATAATCGATAAACACCATAGCAGCGTTCTTCGGTGTCAGTAGATGGTCGTTTACCTGATCCCTTATTGGAAAGCTAGTCATTTAGGGAACTACCCCACAATTATTTTCAGGGCAACTAGGCATGATCAATTTCTACCGTCCAAGAGAGGCTGAAGTGAACGGTATTATTGGTGTGCCTATTGTTGGTAGGCAAAATGTAACAGATGTAAATACAGGTGCCGAAACCAAACTCTCCTACACATCTTGGACGAACTTGATGTCAAGATTCTTCGGTCGCTGATCTCCGAAAGCGTAATCGCTCCATCCAACATTCAGCTCACGTCTTCCCTCCGAGAGATTGCGAGAAAACTAAACTCTGATGACATGACCATATGGAAACGGTTCAAGAAGCTTCAGGACGCTGGTTACATGTCTGTTTGGAGACTCGTCGTGAATCCTACAATGTTTGGTTACATGGCGTTGGACGTGCGTGTCGAGGTCCAGCCTGAGTCAGCCAAGGCGGAGATGATTACGAAGCTCGGGCTCGTTGACGGAGTTATCAGGATAGCCGAATTCTACGGACCGGCTTTGCAAATCCTTCTGCTCTACAACAGCGAGGAGTCGCGTTCGCGAACGATCGAATTGATCTCCCGGATCACAAATACGGAGAAGATGAGGCAGTTCAGACATTCCCTTCCAATGAGTCTGACGAAGCGCTTGACCGAGACAGATATGGCGATAATACGCGCTCTTACGATGGATGCACGCAAGCCCTACGTCACTGTTGCAAAGGAGCTTGGATTCTCCAGCCGGACAGTGAAGAGTCGGATCGACAAACTGCGTAGCGAAAGGACCCTGTTCGCCGTTCCCGAATTGAAGATGGGCGATATTCCTGGACTTATCCCCGTGGTCATTTACTATTCGTATACCGCAGGTGAAGTGAAGGATTCAGTCGACCGCGCGATGGTCTCGCACTTCGATGCGAGTTATCTTTGGGGAATGTTTTCCATTCCCGACCAAGCTTACATTGTTCTGAGTTTGTCTAGCATGACCGAAGTTCAAAGATCGCTGAAGTGGACAATGGAGCAACCAGGCGTTGCAATGGCTCAGCTGGACATCTTAGTAGATGTTACCGGCTTTCCGGAGAAGTTGGGAGAGCTTGTTACCAGCAGAGTGCACGACATCATAGCACAATAGTAAATCAGCGAAATAATCTCCAGAGTTTACTTTCGATTCAGAAGCGACCCTTTAGACAGACAAGAATTGTGATTCGGCAAAATCTAAAGGAAAAGTATCGAATTTTGATTCAGAAGCAGCCATGCTCTAGCCTGGCATCCAGGGAGGCTTGAACGCGCCCACTTGCACCATTATTGCAAGCCAATCGTCTCCGGCCCAATCATCCGTGACCTTTCCGTTGACCAGTTTGTAGAGGTCGACCCCGTCCCAGCGAAGGTGCTTACCGGTCGCGGGGATGCCTAGGAGATTTCCTTTGTGAGTCCCTTCGACTACGACCCTGAGGACGACCGTGTCGCCCTGAGCGATGGTCTCCTGTACGGTCAAGTGGAGGTCGGGTATCCCGCTGAACACTCCTCGAAACAGGCCGATCATGTTTTCGACGCCCTCAACAGTGCCAAGGATACCTCCGTGCCACTTTCCGTTCTTTGCGAAGAAATCGCCAAGCCTGTCCGCATTATGCTGATTGAAGACCCCCTCAACCAGTTGATTGACTATCTTGACGTTGGACTCTGCCAATACATTAACTGTCATGCTGGGGCGGGTGCATTGTGCAGTATTAATGCTGTTCAGGGAATGACTGGAAAGTTATTGCCAAGATGGAAAGTGATGTCACTTTCTAACTGGATAGTCGCTGTCAAACCGATCTGTGCGCAGTATTAATACTGCCCTTCCGGAAGCATTTTGTTCGAGTTATGCCAGCTAAAACTGCAGTGACTGGTAGTAGGAAGATTATGATTTCGCAGGACGGACCCTACATTGTATCGGCGGGAATCCCGCTTACCATGGATATTATCGAGCCTAACGCGGAGGGCCTTTCTTGGGACTGGAAACATGCAAAGACCTTCAAGACTAGCGGAGATTACAAGCTGTGTCGTTGTGGACACTCGAAGAACAAGCCATTCTGTGACGGCTCACATACTGACGTTAACTTCGATGGAAAAGAGACCGCCACACGGCAGCCATATGCGCGACAGGCTGAGGTATTTGATGGCCCGACGATGGCGTTGAGTGATGTGGAAGATCTCTGCGCGTTCGCTCGGTTTTGTGATCCGGGCGGCAAGATCTGGGGACTGATGGAACAATCAGACGATCCCCAAGTTCGCAAGCTCGTCATTCGTGAAGCAATGCACTGTCCCTCAGGAAGATTAGTATTGAATCAGAAGAAAACTGGTGAAGAGATCGAGCCGGATCTGAAGCCCTCAATAGGTGTTGTAGAAGATCCGGCGCTTGGCGTTAGCGGTCCACTTTACGTTCAGGGAGGAATCAGAGTAGAGTCCAGTAATGGAACGCCCTATGAGGTAAGGAATCGGGTAACCCTATGCCGTTGCGGGGCTTCAGTCAATAAGCCGTTTTGCAACGGTAGCCACGCCAGCATCCGGTTCCGGGATGGACTGGTAGAATTCGGCAAGCCCAAGAAAAGATAAGAATCCGAATAAAGTCTTCCTAGACACAAGGACTGGAAAAAGTAACTTTTGAGTGGTGTGATCGAAGTGGTCGAAAGTCTGCAAGAGGAAGCGTCCCTAAACTGTCCGTACGGGAGACTGCTCGAAATATTAGGAAAACCCCACACTCTCTCGATTCTCTACAGCCTCCAGATTGACTCCCCCTTGCGATTCACGAAGATTCAGAAGAGTCTGGGCCTACAGCCCAAGATCCTAACGACGCGGCTTCAGGAACTGGTAGACTTTGGGATCTTGTCTCGTAAGGCCTACAACGAAATACCGCCGCGCGTAGACTATGAACTCACCACTAGGGGAAAAGACCTGGGTAAGCTGTTCGACGAACTGCGTGCGTGGTCTAAAAAATACCAGATCATGGATAGGCCCCGCGGCCGAAGTAGAAAACGCGCAAACTAGCTAGCGCGTTCTGCCACGGGCTTCCACTTACTATCCATGGCGAAAGTTACTTGCTTACTGAGCTCTTGACAGTATTAATACTGCCCTTTTACTACTATCGGCAGCCTCAGAAATGTCAGTCGAAGTAGCAAACGTAAGCGCAGCATCAGAAACCCCTGGAAGGTGGGAGAGACTTCCCAGCGAGGAAACGGTAGGTCGAACAATTTCCGCTCTGGAAAACCGAGGGATAAGTGCAGAGTTTGTCCCTAACCGACAGGATGCGCTGGAACTAGTGACTAGGTTGATTCCAGCAGGCGCCGAGCTGATGACAGCCAGTTCTAGGACCCTGGAAGAGATTGGATTCTTGGCCCTCCTGAAATCAGGCGACCATCACTGGACCAGCCTGAATGAAATTGTAAACGCGGAAAAGGACCCGGCTAAACGTGCCGAACTGCGGCGACGTAGTATCAACGTCAACTATTTTCTCGGCAGCGTTCACGCGATCACGGAGAATGGAGAGACGATCGTGGCTAGCGCTAGTGGCAGCCAAATTCCATCTTACGCTTTCACGTCGAAGAACGTGATATGGGTCGCCGGGACACAGAAGATTGTGCCAAACCTAGAAGAAGGCTTGAGAAGAGTCCGAGAACACTCATTGAATCTTGAGACCGCCCGCATGAAAAGCCTAGGCTACCCTGGAAGCACGATCGCGAAGATCTTGATCGTTGAACGAGAACCCGCCCAACTCGGACGAAAGGTCTCAATGATTCTGGTAAACGAGAAACTCGGATTCTAAGAGATAACAAAGAGAAGTTAGCAGTGCCAAGGGCCAAATACGAAGGCTTTGAAGCCTTGAACCCCTGGTTCGAAGTCGTCCAGAAAGGACTGGACGGGCTGGTTGACGGTGAGCATTTCTTCGACATGTTCGCCGACAACGCAGTCTTCGAGTCCCGATACAAGCTTCCAGGCTGGCCTATGAAAATCCAAGGACGAGCTAAATTAGCGGCCGCTCTATCCGGTTATGGCGACAGCATCATTCTTCACTCCGGCGATCATCTGGTCGTACACCGGTCTCAGGACAGTCGCGTCATGATCCTCGAATACTATGTGCACGGCAAGGTAGTCTCGACGGGAGTGCCCTATGATAATAGGCTCATCCCGGTAATTACGATCGAGAATAGAAAGATTGTGCATTGGACAGATTACATGGACTCTCTAGCTGTCACGACAGCGTTGAATAGCTCTTCCTAATTTCCCACTCTGCTTCCTTCAGCCCACGTTCGCTTCGAACCTATTCTTCCGATTGATGACCGTTGTCGAGCGTTTTTGCGATAGTAGGAAGACGATCAAGAATGCTGCCAGTGCCATTACTGTGAAGTATGGTAAGATCATTTTGAAAGCGTTGAGATATGCAGCAGACGACGATTGGTTGTTGAGGAAGCGGTAGAAGACTAGTCCGAAGAGTGAGATACCGACCGTGTTGCCGATCTGGAACGATGTGGAGACAACGCCCGAGGCCGCCCCCGCGTCTTGGCTGGGAACCCCGTAGAGTATCACTCCAAGTAAAGGAGAGAGGACGAACCCGAACCCGAGCCCGAAGACTAGGAGAGGGACGGTTAGCTCATTGAGACTGACTTTTGTTCCGAACGAGCTTAGAGTGGTTAGGATTAGGACAAGGCCGACGGCTACCAGAGCGAACCCGAGGCTCAGAACGCGAGACCCGATTCTCGGGATCGACCTAGGCCCTAGGAGTGAGGCTGTGATGAATCCGATGTTGATCACGGTGAAGGATAGCCCAGAGATTACTGGTGAGAACCCTAGTCCGAATTGCAGGAACAGCACGAAAGTGAAGAGAAACCCGCTGCTCATGATGTAAAGACTCAAGGTCAAGGGTATCCCGACCGCGAACGATCGGTGCTGGAACAGGCCCAGATCGACGAGCGGGTGCTCATCCCGCTCAGTCCTCCGCTTCTCTGATACAATGAAGACACCTAGAACTGGAAAGGAGAGGATCAAGAGCGATACTAGCCATGAGGGCCATCCAAGCTGCTGACCCTCCGCAAGTGGCAAGACCAGTAGAACGAGGAAGAGACTGATCAACCCTACGCCTTCCAAGTCGAGCTTCGGCGGTTTATCCGATCTAGAAGGTTGGAGATAGTGAAGGCCCGCTAGGACCCCGACAACTCCGACAGGCAGGTTGACGAGAAAGATGGACCTCCATGCTAGACCTGCAAGGTCGAGCTGGATGAGGAAGCCCCCGAGAATGTTCCCGGCGATTGCGCCTATACCATTGACAGCCGCGAAAATCGCTAGCGCGACAGAACGCTCAGAACCTTGGAATGTAACCTGGATTATCGAGAGGACCTGTGGATACATTAGTGCCGCGCCCAACCCTTGAAGGGCTCGCGCACCGATCAGGAGGGCAGGAGAAGGCGCGTACCCTGCTAGACCTGACGCGACAGTAAAGACTGTCATGCCGAACAGGAAGATCCGTTTTCGGTCAAGAATGTCGCCTAGACGTCCCCCAGTGATCAGAAAGACCGCGTAGACCAGCGAGTAGGCGGACACAACCAGTTCGAGATCTGCCCCACCGGCCCCAAGAGTTGTTCTGATGGAGGGCAGACCCTGAGTAACGATGAACACGTCGAGGATCGCCATGAACGAGCCAACGAGAACCACCCCAAGGATCAGCCAGCGTCTCCTGAGAGCTGGGAGGGTAACAGTCTCAGCTACCCTTCGGGGCGCCTGGACTGTGCGGGCCGAGAGAGTGGGACTTCGGATTGGAATCGTGGACTCTGCTTCTAACAGTCGGCCGCCAGAGACCAAACTGACGAGCCTATAGTTGTGGCATTTCGAACAATCACAAGATGCAACATCATGACTAACATTTTTTCCATCCTCCCAGATCATATCCTTTCAGGCACGCCTTACCGATCACCGGTTACTACTTCTCAATCAAGTTTAGTATCTTTATACTCGGGACCGGTGGGCGACTCGACCTGTTTTGGGCCTTTCCTGTAGAGGCGCACGTAGCTCATCCAGACTAACACGATCGCGATAAAGAATGACTGTAGGACCCAGACATCGGCCTGCACGAGACCAGTAAGAATGACGACTAGCCACCATACGAGTAGCAACTGCAGATACCACACGCCCGTGACAACTCCGATAACGGGTCCTAGTAAGAATAGGAAGGCGATGACGCAGAGGACTAGCCGAGCGGACTCGATCACCTTAACCGAGCGTCTGAGCGTACTCCCGTCCCTCAGCCATTTGACCGCTTTGCGGGAAGGCGAAATGAGGAGTAAAAATAGGACGAATGCAGCATTCAGTTGAACGAACAGGAGCATACCACCGACGAGAATGTCGGAGGCCATGGATCTCAACATTACACGTTCTAACCAATAAGCTGATGGGAGCAGTGTCCGATCCCTAGGTCTCATGATTCACTGGATGCTAGGGTAGCCGTAGCAAGAGGCCGCATGACCCCCGGCAAACGGGTCTCCTTTGTCGTAAGCTAGGAATCCGTGCCTATAGATTCCGGTTCACGCTGGCGGCAGCAACTCCTAGTAGGATTGTTCTGTTTCTTCCTCGCAATACGAATCAGAGAACCCTCTACTGTCTCGCGGCAATGACGCATAGTTACAAAACGCTTTATCGATCACGATCTAACCTCGGTTACGGTGAGTCAGGTCATGGGATTATGGGGCGGCGAACCGGCACGCCGAAGCTTGGGCATCAGAGAAAAACAAATCCTCTTCGATCGGGCTCAGCACAAGTGTGAGAATTGCAATAGAAGCATCGAATTCTCCGACATGCAGGTTGGACACAAAACGGCTTACTCGAGAGGCGGAGGTACAACGCTAAGCAACTCCGTTGCACTTTGTTATGGATGCAACAAGAAACAAGGAACTGACAGCTGGCAAGTATTTCAGAGGAAACAGGGAAAGACAGTTGCAACTGATAATCTGAAAAGCATGTTGAACAAGCTAAGTATGAAGGAATTGAAGTACCTCGCCACAAAACATGGAATCAAACTAAAAGGACGGTACGTTGAAGGAGGCGTTCTCGAAGATAACTACTACCAAGCGCCATCGAGGCAGCGTTATGTCAAGGAATTGGCCAAAGTTGTCAATGAGAACGACATCAAGTCGGCATTGCACGATTTGCTCAACACAAGACTTCGATAGTTGGGCTTAATCACAAACTACTGCATCCAACGATTTTTTGGTTTCCAGGTTGATTCGAATTTCCTATACTCTCTTGCACTTGACCATAGAGCTCGTCTCTTTTCTTGCCTGAGTAGCAGTCGTAGAATAGTTCTAGTACTCGGTATCCTTTCCTCCTCAGAAGAGATCGTAGTTCTTCGTCTTTGAACATCTGGTACTTTCCAAGATGAACTCGGCCGTTGACGAATACGATTAGTGGTCTGGGTTGTGTTGGGAAGTAGAAGTCTGCGGTTGCTACGCAGCATCGTACACTGTTGTGAAGCTCGGACCCTTCTCAAAATCGAGGGAATTCACGGGGCGGAGGGGCAAAGAAGAAGATCAGTGTGAACGTCAAGAGTCCTAAGAGGATCACAAGGATCGGGATGATCAGAGCATTTCTAGTTGCGTGCTCGTTGCTCGGTGGAGGTCGGTTGGATACTGAGGGATCGGGGTTGATCAAAGGCTATTCTGCGACAAGTCGACGCATTGCCCTACTTTGGATCTAGAATATGAATTGAAAGGCAGATTGTTAATAGTAAGATCCTATTTTTCCCTCGTCGAATCTTGACTCTTCGAATTACCTACTGGTCCAGAATGGTTACTCAACAACATGCAGCCTCGATTTCTGTTACCATTCTCACTGAAACTGGTACCATTCCATGCCTCCAGCTTGAATCCCCGGTACCATTTACGGTTACCAGACCCGTTACCAATCGAGATTTTGTCAATTGTAGTTGAGTCAGGTGACGTAGACCTCGTGTGTTACCATTACTCGGCCAATCACGGGGGCTGTTCGATTCCGCTTTTTCATGTCCTCTCTGATCAGGTAAGCTGACGAAACCGGTCCATGGCCTTTAGCAAAGTCTTCCAACGAGTTGTTTCCGTCATCCGAGTTCAGATTGTATAAGAACAGCGTCTGAGATTGCACCGGCATGGCTTCGCGTGTCGCATACGTGTTTTGGCATTGGCCGCGACCTGAAATCTCGATGGAATGTTACGAGTCGAAATTGACCTCGTTCCACCAGCGTTTGAACTCTAGCAAGCCTCACGGGCTTCTGGACGCGTTCAGTTTCAGGGTCGACGCGTTGCCCTGGGGTCCTCAGGGTCGAAGTCTCTACGAGGATTGGTATGTCGTGGACGGTTTTTCAGCGCTTGGAGTGCTCAACGAGGCTGCTGTGTCGGGAGAAGTCCGCGGACCGCACGATTCTGTCGCCGCGGAATATATGAAAGGCGCAGGAGGAGTATTCGGCCTGGTGGGGGCAGAGTTGCCTCTTCGTGAGGCGCGCTTTGCGAATTGGATCGAAAAGTCGATCGGACCCTCCTACAAGTCGTATTATGAGGAAGTTGCGAAGAGTATCGGCAGAACCAGAACTGATCTGTGGAGACGACAATTAGTCCTGGGTCCATCGTCGCAGTTCTGTGTTCACAGTGCCGAAGAATTACGGATGCCGTCGAGCTTTCGACCAACCGCGGCGAGACTGACCCCAATCGATTAGATTCAGCAGTTAAGTTACGTTTATCGGTCTGTCCAGGTCCACCGATGGATTGACGGTCAATTTCCTACTACCCCGATAGTAACACTTTTAACGGTCCAGCGGGAGACACCCTTCAACCGCGAGGCGATAATTGAAGATGAATCTCAGTAAGAAACTCTTCTTGGCGGTCGCGGTACTAGCCCTCGCAGTAGTCCCACTACTGGCACTCCCAGTCAAAGCTGACACCAACACCGGCACAATAGGCCAGCCCAACCAGAGCTGCCAGAACTTCTTCCCCGTAAACGGGCTACAACCGGGAGGCTTCAACACAAACGGCTTCAACAACACAGCAACAAGCGTCTACGCTGGCTCCGGCCAGAACACAAACACTCCAGCAAACGGGGCAGCTGTCTCCCAGTACGACGTCGCATGCTTCCAAGTCTCGTCACACTAGACCGCCAAATCCCTCTTTTTTTTCCTCGTTAGCACTTCGCCACGTTTGAGATGATTCATGTTCCCATTGTTCATTAGTGGAATGAAGAATGCCGCGAGTCGCATGCTCGTTTGCTATCGAAACAAAAACGTGGTCAGACCTGGGCAGTGGGACTTCAGCATATCAAAAAGGTGAGGGAGAGTGTGATTATGTCACACTCATTCCAGGTAGTGTTTTGCTGGGCTGTTACCGTGTGGGAATCGTTGGAGGGCAGTGACTTGACCGGTCAGCAAGCGCGTCCGTTGCATTAGATGACGCTTGGCCGGGCAGAGACGTTGGATGGTCAAAGGTGCACGGAACAGTTCCCGGAGGACCCGTTGAATGGTTGGCATGGGTTGCCGCTTGGACTGCGGTTGCCCCAACCGCCATCACAGCAGGTACAAGCGCTGCGACGAGGGCGACCGCCAACAAAGCCATCACTTTTGATCTCATGTTTGTTCTCAACGAAACTTTCGGCTTCAGGCAATATAAATCAAGATTTTTGAACATGCGGATTGTAACTAAGTCCACGCGAGAAGAAGGAGTCTGTGCATTCCAGGGTTAGGTCGGGCTATCTGCAGCTATAATGCGATTATTGGTGCCGGTAATAGATAGACTCAATGAGTATTTTACAGGAGTTCGAGAAAGGTGTGGGCTAGAATCTTTGTAACGCTGACGAGGTCGTTTATTCTAACGTGTTCGTCTATTCCGTGAATGTTGCTGTCTCGGCGTGTTGCGCCTAGAACTGCGATGGGAACGCCTAGAGCGCTGATGGCTGCTATATCGGTGGATCCTTGACTCCCGGAAGGCGGAACATCTCTACCTAGAACCTTTCTAGCCACCCTCCGCACAGTCCTAACCAACGGATGATCAGGCGCCGTTATCATAGGATCGTATGCTAGGATCATTTTCATTGAAACCTTGACTTCTCGATGCTTCGCGGCGAACTCCCTCACGACCCGTGCAATCTCTCGCCGCGCTTGAGCCTCACTCTCCTCAGGGATAAAGCGGCGATCGACTAGAATCTCGAAAGTATCAGGAATAATATTCCCTTTGAGCCCGCCCTTCACCGTATTGACGTACAGTCCCGGCCTCATCTTTCTTGTCCCCCAGATCGGCTCGGCGCTAATTCGAGATCGTCTCTGGCCAATCTCTTCTCCCAACTTTTTCAGATCCTCGATCAGGGACGCGCCATATTCTATCGCGTTGACTCCTGTCCAGCCGCGGCCTGAATGAGCAGCCTTCCCATGCACT